>ERZ772979.310-NODE-310-length-37694-cov-9.317516_pt1 | contig 37694 bp, 29 predicted proteins | sample MGYA00511130_ERZ772979 | MGnify/ENA primary metagenome ERZ772979 (study PRJEB29015, sample SAMEA2738103) | human oral metagenome | biome: human oral; feature: human-associated habitat; material: saliva | place: China | collected 2186 ...
TAGAAACTCAGAACCACTTTCGCGCTATCGATTACGTGATTGACCATGCAAAAGATCCTCTTACAGAGGGCATTATCAAAGAACTTCACCGTATTCTAAAAACGGGAACTACAGACTCTGTAAAAGATTGGTTTGCTGTTGGAGATTACAAACGCCTACCAAATGAGGTCGGTGGGCGAGAAACCGCTCTTCCAGAAAATGTTGCTAATGAGATGAAATTGCTGTTAAGGGCATATTACTCAAATAGCTCTCATACCTTTGAAGACATTGTTGATTATCACGTTCGTTTTGAACGCATTCATCCGTTCCAAGACGGCAATGGACGAGTCGGTAGGTTGATTATGCTTAAAGAATGCCTTGCTCATGACGTTGTTCCATTCGTAATTACTGACGAGATGAAGTCTTTCTACTATCGAGGGCTCTCTAAGTGGGATAAGGAGAACGGCTATCTTCTTGATACGTGCCTTACAGCTCAAGATAGATTCAAAGCCACACTGGATTACTTCCGAATTCCGTACGGTGATAAGTAGGTGTAACTGCTTTTCTCGTTTTAACGTTATAGTGCTGTTTTAGATTAATAGACGTCATCATATTGCGCATGCAGCCGATGAGCTCCTTCTGGATAAAGAAAGACCCTCGTGAATCGTTGCACCACTTCCTCAGGGGGAGGGGGTTCACCGCGTCTTTCGCGTAGTGGTAAATCTTGATCTGCTTGACCCCAGCAACCTCACAACCTCCGCCGCGGAATAGATGTCCTGCACTGTGTAGAAGTCTTTCTGAGGTATATGCGGTCTGTCGTATTCTGCCCTTGTCATCGCCATGTCACCTCCTTGGCCATCGCGGTTTTCTTTTTTTGCAACATGCATCAGGGGAGCAGGTCAACGGAAAACAGAATAGGTTCTATGGGAACTTTCAGTTTCAGTAGGCATACCGATGTGGGGTTTATCGTCTCCCAACTCTTTGACATTCGTTCGGCGTCGCCTAGAATGAACAATACTGAATTAATATTCAGCATTGAGAGGATTTGAGGAGAAAATCATGCAGGTTCTCAAGGAAGAGGTGCGCGAACGCATACTTGCCGCCGCCGTCCAGGTGTTCTACGAGAAGGACTTCCGTAGCGCGAAGTTGCAGGACATCGCGAGGCTCGCAGACGTGTCGGCAAGCCTACTGTACTCGTACTTCAAAAACAAGGAGAAGCTATTCGAGGGCGTCGTTTCGTCTGCTTCCTTCGACTTCAACCGGATTGCACGTGAAGAAGAATCTATCATTGCGAATACGCCCTCTGAGAGGTACCAGATTGCTGCCGAGGGACCCCTGCTCAACATGTTGGCCAATCACAAGTTGCTGGTTATCCTGATCGACAAGAGCCAGGGTACTGCCTACGAGCATGCGAAGGACGATTTCGTAGAGAGCATCGAGCGGCATATCCGATACATGATGAACGAGCGTTCGACTCTGCACTATCCAGACCTACTTGCCCATGTGCTCGCAAGCAACTTCGTGGAGAGCCTAATGGAGGTAGCCCGCCACTATAGCAGCGAGAATGAAGCTCGTGAGATGCTGGCGCTCATCGCACAATGCTACTACGAAGGGGTGAACTCCCTGTGACAGAATTTTCTGCCACCCCATTTAGATACCCTGACATTCAATATTGAATTTTAATTCAATATTGATATAGTTAGTCTAGTCGAACTGAGATAGGTCTTAATCTACTTACAATATCGAATCTTCATTTAATATTGAAGGAGAAATTCTATGAAAGACAAAAACGAGCTGGTCAGAGAGATGATGGAGAAAAGCCGGCTCTCCAATGCCTTGCTTCTGACCAGGGCGGTTCTTGGGCTTGTTCCCACGGTTCTCGTAATCTTCCTTGTCCATCTGTTTTTGGAAGGGGTTCTCTCGCCTGCTGCGATTGCCTATGTCGCTGCGGGAATGACGGCATGTGTGGCGGGGAAGGCGGTGTGCATGTACACGGCAACATGGAAAGCACATCGGGTGGCGTACTCGTGCCTGACGGACATCCGCCTGCGCATCGTGCGCCATCTGAAAAAGCTCCCTCTCGGCTTCTTCCAGATCAGAAGGCCAGGAGATCTGGCGAACGTCATGCGCAATGACGTGGAGCAGGTGGAGGTGTACCTTGCCCACGGGCTACCCGAATCGGCCTCAGCCACTCTGTTTCCCGCCGCTGCGTTCGTCCTCATGCTTGCAGTGGACTGGCGGCTTGCTCTGTGCATGATGGCGGGTCTGCCCCTCATGTGGCTCGTGAAGAAGGCGGCGGCGCCCGCTTGGGCGAGGGGCTTCGAGATAGTAGCCCAGTATGCATCCCGCATGCAGAACAGCCTCATGGAATACGTCGCCAATATAGCTGTTGTCAAAGCATTCGGAAAGGAAGAGCGCAAGACCGATGAGACGGTCGGGGCGGCGCGTGATTACGTGAACTGGGCAACGAGCTCGATGAACGATGTCTCGGTCCCTATGGCTCTTATCGCCCTATTCATGGAGTTCGGGACGGTACTCGTGCTGATTGTGGGAACGTGGCTTCTCTCCACGGGCGGCATATCCATCGAACGCCTTATCTTGGCCATGGTGCTCGCAGCCGCCTTCACTTCCTCAGTGGCCAAAACGGCGACCCTGCAACACTACCGCTTCATGTTCGACCAGGCGATGACGGGCATCGAATCGGTGCTGGGCGTCAAGACCCCAGACCTTATCGAGAGCTCCGAGGAGCCTCGCATGGGAGACATAGAGCTGCACGGAGTATCGTTTTCCTACCCGCAGAGCGAGGAAGACGGCAACGAGAGGAAGCAAGCTCTCGACTCGATAGACCTCGTGTTCCGCAGGGGAAGCACCAACGCGCTCGTAGGTTCCTCGGGATGCGGGAAGAGCACCCTCGCGAGCTTGATCATGGGATTCTGGCAACCTGACAGCGGGCGCGTAACTGTGGGAGGACAGGACCTTTCCCAACTTTCCGAAAGGCAGGTGTCGAACCTCTTCTCCATAGTCCAGCAGGACGTGTTCCTCTTCAACCAGAGCATCGAGGAAAACATCCTCATCGGCCGACCAGGAGCAACGCATGAGGAGGTGGTCAAGGCGGCCAAAGGGGCGCGTATCCACGACTTCATCTCCAGACTCCCGCACGGTTACGCTACGGTCCCTGGCGAGGGCGGCGTTCAGCTCTCGGGTGGCGAGCGTCAGCGCATTTCGATTGCCCGTGTAATGCTGAAAGATGCTCCCATCATCATCCTTGACGAAGCGACGGCCGCGGTCGACGCCGAGAACGAGGCCCTCATACAGGAGGCGATAGACGACCTGTCTCGCGACAAGACTGTCGTGACCATAGCTCACCACCTGAACGCCGTTCGTGGAGCGGAGCAGATCGTCGTGATGAGGGAAGGTCGCATCGCCGGGGCTGGAACCCACGAAGAACTCATGTCTACCTGTCCTCTCTATCAGGAGATGGTTGCCAAGCAAAAGCAGGTGGACAACTGGGATATCAGGGAGGTCGCAACATGGTAAGAGAGATCCTAGAACGGATGACCCCCGCTGGCCGGCGCATGATGTCCATAAGCATCGCCGCATTCACGATTTATGCACTAGCCAGCGTGGCGATGGCCTTCGTTGTCCTCGCGGCTATTTATTCGGTTTTGGACAGACCGGTCGACCTCGCGCCCTACTGGGTGGCGCTCATCTGCCTTCTCCTCGTCAAAGGGGCAAGCAGCATTGTGGCAGACAAACAGAAGCATTGTGCGGGTTTCGACCTTGTGCTTGAGATCAGGATTGCCGTCGTCAGACGGATGAAGTCACTTTCTCTCGGTTTCTACACAGGAGAGCGACTAGGCGAGATTGCCGATATTGTTCATAAGGACATCGACAACATGGAGATGGTGGTGGGGCACCTATGGACGAGGATGGCAGCTGATTTTATCGTCGCGGCGATTTTGCTCGTGGCTGCGGTCCTCGTTGATTGGCGCATGGCGCTACTCACGGTATCAACCTTGCCCGCTGCGCTTGCGCTCCTTGCAGTAGGATTGAGGAAGGCCCAAGCCCTCGAAAGAAGATGCGGGGATGACGCAGCAGACATGACAAGCCTGTTCGTAGAGTACGTGAAGGGCATCCCGCTTCTGAAGGCTTTTGCTGAAAGCGAGGCCCTCGACCGTAGGCTCGAGGCGACGGTGGCGAGCTTCGGCGAGAGCAGCAAGGCAGCGTCGCGGAATATAGCGCTGGTCCTGTCCGCTTACAGTCTGGTGGCGGACCTTGCCTTCGTAGTCATGGCGTCGTGCGGTGCCCTGCTCGTGCAGAGTGGTTCTCTGCTCCTGTTCGTCTACATCGGCTTCATCATTGCGAGCGTGGAGTTCTACAAGCCCTTCTTTGCAATGGAGTCGCATTGGATGAACTACCTCAAGGTGAGGGACAGCTTCCGAAGGATAGAGAAGATTATTCGAGCGTCCTCTGTCCCCGAGCCCGATGAGCCGCATGTGCCTACGTCGCACTCGATTAGGTTCAATCAGGTGCGTTTCTCCTATGGAAGAGACTCTTTTGAGTTGCCCGAGGCAACGTTTACGGTCCCCGAACATACCATGACAGCACTCGTAGGCGAGTCCGGGTCGGGCAAGAGCACACTGACCAACCTTCTGCTGAGATTCTGGGACGTAAATGCGGGAAGCGTGAGCATTGGCGGCGTGGACGTGAGGGACATCCCCTACGACGATCTTCTCGCCTCTATCAGCATCGTTATGCAGGATGTACGGCTCTTTGCGGACACCATTGAGGGTAATATTCGCATCGGCAAGGCTGATGCGATGCACGAGGAAGTAGTGGAGGCGGCCAAGAAGGCGTGCATTCACGAGTTCGTGATGTCGCTTCCACAGGGCTACGAGACACTCATCGGGGAGAACGGCGTGGGTCTCTCAGGCGGGCAGAAGCAGAGGTTGTCTGTTGCTCGGGCGTTTCTAAAAGACGCCCCCATCCTCGTACTCGACGAGATGACGAGCAGTGTTGATCCGATTAACGAGGTGCTTATGCAGAAAGCCGTTTCTGCGCTCGCGCAGAACAGAACAGTGCTTGTGGTGGCGCACCATCTGAGCACCATCCGCTCTGCAGACCAGATAATCGTGATGCGACAGGGGGAAATCGTGCAGAGGGGTACCCACGAACAGCTCCTCGAGGAGAGCGCCGGTTATTATCGGACTCTCTGGGAACGTGGCGCCAAGACGGAGGGCCAGGCATGAGCGCCTTCGCGCATATAACCCTCGACAAGGTGACGTTCCAATACGCAGGGAAGGACAGCGATGCTATCCACAGCGTCGACCTGGATATCCATGAAGGTGAGTTCGTGCTCCTGACAGGAAGAAGCGGCTGCGGGAAAACCACGGTCGCACGGCTCATAAATGGTCTTATCCCTCATTTCTACGAGGGTGAGCTGGAAGGAACTGCGAGAGTCGGCGGAACGGAAACGCGCGAGATGGAAATCGGAGACATTGGAAAGATGGTCGGCTCGGTTTTCCAGGACCCGCGCAGCCAGTTCTTCATGACCGACACGACGAGCGAGGTGGCATTCGGCTGCGTAAACGCGGGACTGCCACGCAACGATGTGGTGCAGCGGGTCGAAAGCGCATTCCGACGCATGAACATTCAGCGTCTGCGGGATAGGAGCGTGTTCGAGCTCTCGAGTGGTGAGATGCAGCTGGTGGCCATAGCTTCCTGCTATGCGATGGGGCCTTCCGTGTACGTCTTCGACGAGCCGTCCGCAAACCTCGATATGGAAGCCGTGGAGACCCTCAGGAAGACACTATCCGAGCTGAAACGCGAGGGAAAGACTGTCATCGTTCTGGAGCATCGACTTTTCTATCTGTCTGACCTCATCGACCGGATGGTCGTCATCGAAGACGGTATCGTATCCCACGTATACGACACAGCCAGCGCGTTGTCCCTTGGCGACTCCACACTCGCCCATATGGGTCTAAGGAACTTGCAGCTGAAGTCGGTGCTAAACGCTATGCCCGACCACAAGCCGACCTTGTCAAAGTGTGAGAATGCGGCCTTCGAGATAAATAATCTTACGTTCTCATACGGCTCACAGTATTCGACGAGGAGTGCCGGATTGACATTGCGTGACCTTCGCACCATCGGTCCGCTGAGCTTCTCCGCCCGATTCGGCGAGGTAATCGGAATCATAGGAGAAAACGGTGCGGGGAAGACAACTCTGTCGCGTCTGTGCTGCGGACTTGAGAAAGAGGATGGGGGCACCGTGTCCGTAGACGGCAGACCCCTTTCGCCAAAGGAGCGATTGGGGCGCATCCGACTAGTCATGCAGGATCCCGACTACCAGCTTTTCTCCGATAGCGTGCTGGGAGAGCTTTCGTTGGGTGGACGGAGAGACGCCGATGTCTGTGAGCGAGCACTCAGAAAGCTGGGGCTATGGGATATGAGGGAAGCTCATCCTGCAACGCTTTCGCGAGGGCAGAAGCAGCGCCTCACAATAGCATGTGCCCTCGTCGATGAGACTGCCACTTATTTCTTCGATGAACCGACGAGCGGCTTGGACAGGGAGAATATGGAGAGAGTCTCTTCTGCGATCCGATCGCTCGCACAATCGGGAAGCGTCGTATTCGCCGTCTCTCACGATCCTGAGTTCCTCCTCTCTGCCTGTGACCGCATTCTCCATCTGAGCGGTGGACTCATCGTTGACGACTTCGCCCTTGGTGGTCCGACGAGGGAGAGACTCCTGAGGTCGCTTTGGAAAGGAGACGCGCAATGGGGCGCTCATGCAGACGCATAGACCCGCGGACGGCTCTGCTCGCAACCTGCCTTCTGGGCACTGCCGCAGTGCTCTCCAACCGGCCGGAGGCAGCTCATGCGGCATGCGCCATCGGTGCGGCATGCGCGCTCGTCTCCGGGGCATGGCGGCCGTGCATCGCCCTATCTGCCGCCTATGGCCTCATAGCTGCCGTTATGGCACTTGCCGAGGGAGCCGGAAGCACAACGCTTATGACCGCTGTGGTCATGCTGAGCTACATGGCCCAGAAGTTTGTAGTTCTGGCTCTCCTGGGTGTCTCCCTTTCTAAACTGGCCTCGATGCAGGATCTTCTCGCTGCGCTGCAGTCTATAGGAACTCCGCAGGCAATTCTCATTCCATGCATGGTCATTCTGCGATTCTTCCCAACTATACGCAGGGACGCCTCGCATCTCATGGAAAGCCTGAAGACGCGGCACGTGCTCGCAGGAGGAGGGTTCGCATTCCGACACCCAGCTCTCACATGCGAGCTTCTGATAGTTCCGCTCCTTATGAGGAGCGTGAGGGTATCCGACGAGCTTGCGGCATCCGCGCTTGCCCGTGGCTTAGACGGCGAGACCCAAGCAACGGTGCTGCAGCCCCTGTCTTTCGGAGGAAGGGACATCGTGGCCGCCGCCTTAACCCTCCTGGCAACCGGAGTGCTTGTGTGGCTTCAATTTGGACCGCGATAGAGGGACTCAGGATGAGACTTGTCTCGTCAAATTTGTACGTCTTAAACCAGAACGGAAGAAAGGATTCATTATGAAAAAAGGCGGAACCTCGGTCATAGGGGCTCGAGATCTCGTATCCATTGGTGTCTTCGGAGCGCTGTCTCTCCTAATCTTCTTCGTAGTGGGAGGTATCGCTGGTCTTACTGTCGTGGGGACAGTTGCCAACATACCCATTGTCTGCTTCTTCACATCGATAGCCTATCTGCTCCTTGCCGCAAAAGTTAGGAAGACCGGGACCTTCCTCATCATGGGGACCATAAACGTGTTGCCCGGGCTGATGGCGGCAAACGTCTTCGGTGTCATCGGCAGTATTGCGGGCTGGGCACTTGCGGAGGTGGTTGCCACGCGGATCGGGTACTCGAACAGGAAAGGTCTCGTTGCGGCTTACGTCGTCGGTTGCACACTGCAGTCGGCGCTCTACACCCTTCCCATATACCTTTCAGCTGCTCAGTATCTTTCCGAGCGACGAGAAATACTGCGACTCACCGATGAGACCATGGCGCAGTTCGTCGCGATATTCTCGGGTCCCATGTACGTCGGAATGGTTGTCCTTACGGCGGTAATGAGCCTTGTCGGTGCATTCGTCTCGCTAAAAATCATGAGAAAGCATTTTGAGAAGGCGGGGATTGTCTAAGGACGCCTCGCAACAAGAAAGTCGAGGGATGGGACAGGATAGCCCCATGGCTGTTGATAACCCAAAGAGTATCGGGGATTCTCGAGGGCCATACAATAAATTGAGACACACGTGTTTCGCTGGCCTAATTTCTTTTTTTGCTTTTACTCGCCCTAACCTCTTTTTTCACGGGCAATACAAACATGGCGGAGTCTGCTCAGGCTAATCGAAAGCCTTGACGCGCTACGACCGTATATGCGGGCGGCGTTAGTCTATGCTGTCGATAATTTCCTGAAAGGCGTTCAATTCGTGGGCTCGGATGTAATAGCCAAGGTTGGTCATTATATTGGTCTGGGGCTCAATCATCATTTTCGTCGGAACATCTCGTATCTGCAGCTTTCCAGCTGCCGTATATTCAGGACCTGCATAGAGTATGCCTAGGAAGATCAATCTGGCGTCCGTTCGATGCTGATTCGGGAGAAGAGGCCGATTTTAAGCTACCCGCTATTACTCCCGCTGGGATTTCGGGGAATAATCAAGTCCGCAAAGCGTATTTTTCCAGCAAAGGTGCAATTATTCCTTTCCGTCCGAATCAACGGTTGATTTGGGAATGATTCGAGCGAGGCAGCACGAGACGGACGAGGTGGTATGAGGTGGAATCAACTAATGCCAAATGGACAACTGCAACAGTTGAGTGGGAATAGGTCGATAGGGTTTTGACCTGTACTTTTGAGTGCCGCACTGTTCCGCTAAGTTTCGTTTCGTACGAGAGCCACGGCAAAGCTACCAGCGACATTGGTGAGCAAATACGATAATCTAGCCTCCGTTTCCATGTTGGGACGGAAGCTTTTTCTTTGCCGTTTTACTCCCTTTCACCTGCGATTTCGCTATTTACTCCCCGCATTTCAAGACGGCAAAGTACGGGGCGGTATTCGGAGGAATGGGAGTAAGGATTTATCCCAAGTGAGTAGACGCGCTGTTTTTGTTCCCGAGGACGAAACTAGGCCGTTTCGGGGCCTGTGAAACTCAAATCGAACTCAATGGGCATTTTGCGGTCTCCGTACGGCGTTTCCCTAGGTGTCCTGGATCGGCAGGGGGACCTTGACGTACGGGGATCCCGCTGATTCGGCCGTCATGCTCTGCTCCTTTCGGAGCGGCAGACGCTGCATCTCAGAGTTGCGGGATTCGGCGGCGATGGCGCGATGTCGACGTTGCGGCGCCATCCGCGCTCCCTCCGGATCACCAGGATGGCCTCGAGATAGTCCTCGGAGGACTCGCGCCCGGAAGTCATGACGCTCCCTTTCTCGCTTCTTCGTTCGCGACGCCGCGTCGCAAATACTCGACCGCCCATCTCATAAAACCAGCGTCGACCGGGCCCTCCCGCAGAACGGCCCCTTTTTCCAGCACGACCGCGAAATCGCAGCATTCCGCCACGAGATCCATGTCGTGCGTCACCACCAGCACCGCCATCCCGCTTTTGGCGATGGCTCGGAACAAGCTGGCGGCCTCGAGCATATGGCTGTAGTCCAAGCCGCTTGTCGGCTCGTCGAAGATGAGGACCTTCTTGCGGCTGGCAAGCGCAGAGGCTATGGCCACTCGCTGCTTCTGCCCTCCCGAAAGCGACATGGGATGCCTGTCCTCCAAACCCTCGAGATCAAGGCTCCCGAAGATCTCCTCGAGGCCGGATACGACGCTCTTGCCGGCGGAGAGCAGAACCTCCTCGCGCACGGTCGGGCAGAAGAGCTGGTGGTTCACGTCCTGCATCACGACGTAGCTCATGGCGAGGCGCTCCCGCTCAGAGAGTGGGCGGGCCTCCCTGAGAAACCTCCCCATATTCGGTTTGACGAGCCCTGCGAGGCAGCGCGAGAACGTCGATTTTCCCGCGCCGTTCCTTCCCAGGACGGCCGTCACACTTCCCATCCTCACATCCATGCAGGCGATGTCGAGGGCGGGGACGAAGGCGCCCCGATAGGAGAAGCCCACATCGGCACAGGTTATTTGCCCAACGCTTTTCCTCGGGGGCGCCGGTCGACCTTCGAAGCCGCGGGAAAGCTCGCAGCGCAGGGGGCGCAGGCCGGTCCTCGCCCGGTCCTCGCGGTTCATGCGCCCGACGTCCTCCAGCGACATCTCGCAGACGAGCCTTCCGTCCTCGACGAGAACCGCCCTGTCCGCCACGCCGTCGAGGTATCCGAGCCGGTGCTCGGCGACGAGGATGGTCGCGCCGCGGCGCTTCAGACTCGCGATGATCGTTCCCAAGGCGTCTATCGCCCTCAGGTCGAGGTTGGAAGAGGGCTCGTCGAGGACGTACACGCTCGGAGACATCGCGGAGACGCCGGCGAACGCGACTGCCTGCTTCTCTCCTCCGGACAGCTCGAATATGCTGCGGCCTTTGAGTTCCGCGATCCCTGTCTGAGCGAACGCCTCGTCCACCCGCCGGGCGATTTCTTCTCGCGCAAGCCCCATGTTCTCGCAGCCGAAAGACACCTCGGACGTCGTGTCGGTGGTGTAGAACTGCGTGCGGGGATTCTGGAACACGGTCCCGACGATGCCCGCCAGCTCCCATATCTCGCATTCGAAGGGGTCTCTCTCGGCTACCGAGACGGATCCGGAGAGAGAACCGTCGTAGAAATTTGGAATCATGCCGTTCACGAGGCGCAAGGCGGTCGACTTCCCGCACCCGCTCTTCCCGCAAAGCACCACGCACTCCCCGGCGCCAACGCAAAGCGAGAAATCCCTCAAGGCCGGGGTGCTGGAACCTTCGTAGGCAAACGTCGCATGGCTGAACTCGATCATCACAAAACCCCCTGGAGCTTGAGCGCGCATATGACCGCAACCGATAACAAGGCGATGACTACGACAGCCCAATCGACGAACAACATCCTGGCGTCACGAATGCATGTGTGCTTCCCGGGCCGGTTGATGCCGCGGCACAGGGCGGCGGCGGACAGCTCGTCGCTCACGTTGACGGCGGACATCATGACGGGTACGACGACGTGCTCGAACGACAGGTTGATCCCCCGCATCCTCATAGCGTCCTGTACATCCGAGCACTCTTGCCTCAACGTGGGGAAGTAGCGGAAGACGACCGAGAGGGGCACGGTCACGGCCCTGGGAACCCGGAGCTTCGCGGCAACCGCGAGAAACTCGCTCACCTCGGTGGTGGCGATGATGAGAAGCCCCACGGAGAGGACGGGGAGAATCTTGCGGATGAGGACCGCCACGAACATGACGAGCCCGCCGAGAAACCCTCCAAAAACTGGCACCACGGCAAGCTCAACGGCCACGAGGATGGCGAAGGCCGCTGCAAAGCGCGCAGCCGATACCATGCGGCCGCACAACACGGAAAGCGCGATTGCGAAGCTCATGAGGTACACCTCGACCGCAAGCGATGTGGACAGGTACAGCACCGCGTTCATCGCGATGAGAGCCACCGCTTTCGCCCGGAGGTCTATTCTTACAAGGGGCGCCGGGAAACCGCGCATCTTAAACCACGCCGGCTTTCTCGAAATGCTTCTTGAACAGGGCGCGACTGGCGAAGAATCCCGCAACCGCGCAGACGGCGACGAGGGCGACCTGCGCGAAGAGCACCCACGTGGGCGTCAGGGCCGCCAAAGCGTTGCAGAACTCCGCCCCCATCGCTGCCGTCTTCTCGAAATACAGGTCCCGCATGATCCAGATGGGCAGGAATCCTCCGAACAGGTTCTGGGTGAACAGCACGTATGCCGCCAGATTCCACTTCCTGTTTTCGAACTTCCCGACTCCCAGGCACAACTCGGCGAGGACCCCCGCCAAGACCCCGGTGAGGCCCACCACCCAGATGTTCCCCTGGAGCATGAGGAACGCGCACGGCAGGACGGCGGCGATGAAAACCGGACCGTGGACGGGCGCCTTTGCCACGAGCATGCTGAACACAGGCGCGGCGACAAAGGCGATGAGCGCAGGCATCACGAGGTAGAGGGGCGGTATGGGCATGCAGACCGAACCTAAGATGACGAAGACGACGAAATAGAGCGCTATCCACACTCCCGCGGACACGAGCCGTCGGGATTTCGACGCGCTCCGTCTTCCTTTCGCGCTTCTCGTGTCGCGAACCTGGGTTCCGTTCTTTTCCATTGGGCATTCCTTTCTCTTGCGTGCTAGACAATCTTCCAGTTTTCGGAATCCTCTTGGAGGCGGTAGAAGCTCGCGTAGAGCCCTCCCTCTTCCATGAGGCGATCGTGCGTTCCCCGTTCGGCGATGCGCCCCCGTTCGAGCACGGCGATCTCGTCGGCGCCGCGAACGCTGCGAAGGCTGTGAGCCACCATGACGACGGTCCTGCCCCGCAACAGGGCGCCCAGCGCCTTTTGCACCTCGCGCTCGTTGATGGGGTCGAGCGCGCTCGTCGCCTCGTCCAAAAGCACCACGGGCGCGTTCTTCAGGATCGCCCGCGCTATCGCGATTCGCTGGCGCTCGCCGCCGGAAAGGGTCGACCCGCGTTCGCCGACAGGCGTCTGGTATCCCTGCGGCAGGGCTTCGATGAACCCATGGCAGCGCGCCGCCTTGGCCGCCTCGACAACCTCTTCGTGGGTGGCGTCCTCGCGCCCGTAGCGGATGTTGTTCTCCACGGTGTCCTTGAACAGGTAGACGTCCTGGAACACCATCGACACGTTCTCGTAGTACGACTCGGGCGAGGCATGGGAGATGTCGGCCCCGCCGAGCTTTACTGCCCCGCTCGCCGGGTCGTAGAAGCGCGCCGCCAATTTGAGCAAAGTGGACTTGCCCGAGCCCGACGGCCCCACAACGGCGATTCGCGAGCCTGTGCGGGCAAGAATGCTCACACCCTCGAGCGCCGCCGAGTCGGATCCCGGGTACGTAAAGCCGACACCTTCCATCGAAAGCTCCGTGCCCTCAATACCCCCGCTTCCGGGAAGCGGTTTTTGCTCCAAAACCTCGAGAACGCGCTGACCTGCGCGGGCGGACGTCTCGAGCTCCGCCCAGTTCATGATTGCGGCGGACAGAGGATCGTACATACGCGTTCCCACCATGAGGAACAAGACGAGCACCAGCGGGTCAATCTCGGTTCCCACAAGAGCGGCCGCAACGGCGAGCGTGGCCGGAAGCCCCGCTTTGAGCGCGATGCCGGATAGATGGTTCAGCGCCCCGGTCACGCGCTCCTGGTCGATGCAGGCATCGCGGTAGGCCTCGCATGCGGAGCGCACGCGGTTCATGACGGGCTCGGCTTCGCCCGACGCCTTCACGGGCTCTATGCCGTAGAAGAAGTCTTGCAAGCTCGACGCCACCTCCACGCGAGCCGCCGAAAGCCGCTCGTCCCTGCGTTCGCGAAGGTTGCGCCCTGCCGCCAGAATGACAATGGAGAGCGGCAGGCCGAGCAGCGAGGCGGCGGCGAGGCGCCAATCGACGCAAGCGAGCACCACGCAGGCAATGAAGACGATGGCGATTCCGCTTGCCACCTGGGGAAGCACGTGCGTCATCCCGCGCTCGGTGACGGCGATGTCGCTCATGAGGGTGTTGGTCAGGCGCGCCTGCCCTCCTTCGTCGAGAACCCCCAGCGGAAGCTTGCGTATATGCTCGGCAAACCGCGTCCTGCTTTCCGCGGAGACCTTGTAGCCATCGGAGAAGCTGGCGTTGATCGCGAAGTGCTCCACGACGAAGGTGGCGATGAGGAGCACCCCCATCGCCGCGCACGCCGCCCACATCGCCGCGATGTCCGCAGCACCTGACACGATCTGGGCGACGACGAGGGTCAGAAATGCGAACGGCGCCAGCTCGACGATGTTTGCCGCAGTGGTCAGGACTATCGGCTTCGCGAGCCTGCGCGCCTGGCCGCACGAAATGCTGTCGATCATACCCATTTCCCATCACCTCCCGGCGTCCCACGACGCCGATTCGACGGACGCCTCCCACAGGCGCCGGTACATTCCGTTCTCGGACAGGAGCTCTTCGTGCGTGCCTTGCTGGACCACCTTGCCGCCGTCTAGGACGATGATGTTGCCCGCCCCAACAACAGTGGAAAGCCGATGTGCGACCATGATCACCGTGCGCCCTTCAGCCAAGCTCGCAAGCGCCATCTGCACCTCGCGTTCGGTGTCGGCATCCATCGCCGACGTGGGCTCGTCAAGAACCAGGATGGGCGCGTTTTTCAGGAACGCGCGCGCTATCGCGATGCGCTGCCGCTCGCCGCCGGAAAGTCCGACGCCGCCATCGCCGATCACCGTGTTCATGCCGTCCGGCAAAGCCTTGATGAAGCTTGTGCAACGCGCGGCGCGGGCGGCTTGCGCCACCTCTTCGTCGCTCGCTTCGGGACGGGCGAGCCGAATGTTGTCCGCTACGCTCATGGAGAACACGTGGCTTTCCTGAAACACGAAGGAGACGAGGCTGGACAGCTCGCCCTCGGAAAACGAGGCGACGCTTTCCCCTCCGATGCGAACCCGCCCTTCCGTCGGGATCCAGAACCCGCACACGAGCTGCGCTGCGGTAGACTTTCCGGATCCGGAGGGCCCCACGATCGCGGTGAGCTCCCCTTCGCGCGCTGTAAAGCTCACGTCCGAGAGGACGGGGGCGTCGCCGTAGGCGAAGGAAGCGTGGTCGAACTCGACGCTGAACCCTTGCGGCTCGCGGCTGCACGCTGCCCGATGCGGCTCCTCTTCGAACGCCGCAGCGATGCGGCTGACCGACTCCGAGAGCAGATTCATGCCCTCGGAGAACGAGCGCAGCTTGCAAACGGGCATCGCGGCCGCCGGGGCGAACACCAGGAAGAAAAGCGCCGTTGCAGCCAGATCGGGGCTCGCCGGATTGGCGGAGAAAATCGCCACGACGAGAGGCGCCAGAAATGTCGCCACCGAGATGACGACCGACCGGAAGAACGTCACACCGACTCCTACCTGGCGGCTCATGCCCGAGGTGAAGTCCCGGTACGCCTCGATGTCGTCCTGGAAGCCGGCGAAGGATTTGGGTGTTTGGCCGAACATCTTGATCGAGGGCATTCCGTGGACGTACTCCGTCGCCGCGGAGCTGATGCGCTCAAGGGCGTCGAAGTTCTCCTTCATGGCGCCTGATTTTAGTAGTTTGACCATGGGCACAAACTGCCCCAGGAACCCCACTGCCAGCACCGCCACGGCGGCGAGGGCGAGCAGGGCGTCGAAGGACACCATGCTGGCGACGAGAAGGGCGAGCAGCGCGACGGTGCTCGCGAAATCAGGGAGCTGGTGGGCGATGAAGCCTTCCAGCTGGTCCACATCGGTCTGGACGACCTGCACGAGCTTGCCCGACGCGTTCTTCTTGAAGTACGAAATCGGCAGGCGTTTGATATGCTCGACGAGGCCGATGCGAACGGAGCAGATTGCGCGGAACGCGAATTTGTGGCACAGCATCGATGAGGCGAAGGACAGAAGGAGGCTCCCCGCCACGCCGACTGCGGCGGCGGCCGCGCAGACGGCAAGCGCCGATGCAGATGCCGGGAACCATGCCGGCAACGGCAAGCCCGCGAGCGCCGAGAGCGCGAAGAACACCGCAAAAACAGGGACGGTTTCCAGCAATGCCGCCAGCACTGCGAGCGCAACGCCGGGCGCCACGCCAGAAAGCGGGACCCCCGAGCGGGACAGAACCCCGCCCAAACCTTTCTTCTCTTTGTGAGCCATGTGGCCGACCTCCTTAACGCAACGTTGGTATAAAGGTAAACCTTGGCTAACTGTTTGCGATATACTGTACGACGGAACGAGCATTTCGGACGCTTGGAGCAGTCTTGCGCATACTTGACCATATAGAGCAGACCTTGGAACGCACACCTTCGCTCCCCTTCGAGGTGGTGTTCAAAGGGGAAAGGGCGATGATTTCGTATCCCGAGGGCGGATTCACGGAAATGATGGAATCGATCGAGGGGATCCTGGTGATGAAACACTGTATGAAGTCATCCGGGTTCAAGATGTCGACCAAAGGCATCGGCGAGGGTGTGAAGCTCAACTACTGCATCGCAGGCCGATTAGAGGTCTCCATGAACGACGGCAGGAGCTTCTATCTGGGGCCAGGCGAGCTCTCCGTGAAGACGTCGACGGCATCGGAGTTCTCATTCCCTTGCGGGTTCTACCAAGGGGTCGAGATTTTCATCCATCCATCGTGTCTCAACACGCCTCCTCGGCTCTTCGTGGAGGCGGGGATTGATCTTGCCGCCGTCGTCGCACGGCTGAGCACGCCGGAAATGCGAAGCTGGACGAAAAGGAGCGACGACGCGACGGAACGAGCATTTTTAACCATATTCGAGCCCCGCCGATTCGCGGAAGACGCCTCTGCCCGCATAGGCATCGCACAGCTTCTGCTGAAGCTTGCGGAAGACGGCGCGCCGGCAAGGGACTTCGATTCGACTATCCTCACGAAACGCCAGGTTGATTTGGCGAAGGAGGCGGAGCGCATTCTTGCGGGAGATCTGTCCAAAAGGAAGAGCATCGAATCCATCGCCGCTGAGCTCGGGGTCAAGCCGACCGCGTTGAAAACATGCTTCAAGGGGGTTTACGGAGCCCCCATATCGGAATACCTCCACAAGAAGAGAATGCGGACGGCTGCTCTCTTGCTCGAGACAGGAGACGACTCGGTTGCCGCAATTGCGCACTCCGTGGGATTCGCTAACGCGGGAAAGTTCAGCGAGGCTTTCAAAAGAGCTTACGGAACGACCCCTTTGAAATATAGGCTTTTGTTCAGCGAGTCGTCTCGACAGGGCGAATGACGTTTATGGAACGATTCGGATTGCCGGCATAGTTTCTCTTCGAGTCTCGCCGGTCCGTCTAAGGTTCGGAAAAACGTATCGCTATGTCGAGACCAACTCACCCCGAAAGCATTGCGAGTTTATACGGAAACGATGGAGAAGATGCATTGAACAGCAGCGATGCTCTATTTGAGTTTCGACGAGAATGATACGCAAATAGCTAGTGCCAGCTAATAGAGCGTTGCCATCGATGCGTTTCCAGAGGGAAACGCTGGCCAAATAGGGGTGCCGACACATCGGGGATAATGGGTTTTTGCGGGTCACGCGCCAAATCCATCCTTCGTCGAAACTCAGGCGTAAAACTCACGAAATGGCAAAATGAAAAGAGCTGAGTTTGAACTGCCTCCCATTTCTTGGACATAAGAAATGGGAGGCAGTTCTTATGCGGGTGTCAACGCCGGGGGCTATCTTGCCGTACAATACCGCCTTGCGAAGCGTCGACTCGCTCAGCCCCTACAGTTCGCTCGCGTCGGCGAACGACATGAGCCCGTCGAGGTGGCACTCGGCGAGACGGACGCCTATTTCTTGATTCAGCCAGCTTTGGCGTTTGCGGCAGGGGGCATCTTCGTAATATGCCACGAGGTACGGGAATGCGGGCGCCGGCGAAGGTAATCTATGGAGAAGGTGTTGCTCGTCGATTGGCCACCATGCCTAGCCAGGCTCACGAATCTTCATAAACGCTTTTCACCAGGGGCAGATCAGCCTTCCGCAAAAACAATCAAATAATCTACGAGGTTGCTTCCTCCTCGTGTGAGCGAGTTTCGGCTCTTCAAAATCAGAGCATGTCGATTCATTTGTCGTCTCGAAGTTTACTGTACAAATGGAATACCTAAGCCTTAATGGGCTAGAAAAACGCCGCGACCCAAGTATAGAATTAATAAAGTTATATGAAGCTAACTATTTAGGAGTATGCATCTATGCAAGCTAGGAAAACGCAGGAGGGACTGCGCTTAATGGGTCGCGACCTCATTACCACAGGCATCTTCTTGGCCCTCTATTTCATCTTGATGATGATCCCCATGGTTCTTTCAGGCATCCATCCGATGATATGGGTGCTGTTCCCTGGATTTGCAGGAATCCTGTGCGCCATCCCGTTCATGTTGCTGTGCGCCCGCGTGCAAAAACCCTTCTGCGTGTTCATCATGGGTGTCGTGATTTGTCTGCTATTCGCCATGACCGGTTATTTCACGCTCGCTATCATCATGGTTTTGTGCACGGCGGCCATCGCCGAACTCATACGCTGGCGCACAAGCTATACAAGTTATCTCGGCAACGCCGTTGCGTACGTGATTTTTGCTTATGGCATGACATGTTCGCCCCTTCCCATATGGCTGTATAACGACTCGTTCATGGCCCAAATATCAGCTCAGGGCATGTCTGCCGAATACGTTGCCGCCTGCTCCCAGGTGTCTGACCCCATGTATATGGTCATCTGCCTGGTGTTCACGGCGGTAGGCGGCATCATTGGCGTTGCGCTGACGCGCGCGCTGTTCAAGAAGCATTTCGCTAAAGTCGGACTCGCGTAAATGGTGCAGCGGCAAACGGCCATCCTGCGGCTTGACCCCCGCACGCATATGGGCCTTCTGCTTATGACGACGCTTATCGCTTTCGTCGTGAAGCCATTTGCCTTCGAGGTAGGCTTGGTTATTGCGCTTGCGCTCTTGCAGGTGCTGTGCGGCCACGTGAAAATAGCGGTGGGCTACATTGCACTGTTCGCCCTGATAGTTTTGACCCTCGATTACGCGTTCGCCGCAGGCGCCGCAGTATTTTTGACAACGTTCGTTTATAGCTTCACCTTGGCGCGCCGGGCTTTCGAGGTGTTCATGGTGGGCACGCTGATGATCGCGGACAACTCCGTGCATCGCATCACCGCCGCCCTGCGCAAGCTGCATTTTCCCGAGGCCGTTCTTATCCCGTTTGCGACGGGGCTGCGCTATTTTCCCACGCTAGGACAGGAAATCGGCCACATTCGCGACGCGATGCGCCTGCGCGCCATACCGGTTTCGAAGCGTGTGGAGGCATTTTTCGTGCCGTTAATGATGTCAGCCGCCACCACGGCCGATGAGCTGTCCCGGGCTGCTGTGTGTCGCGGCATTGATAATCCGACTCCCCGCAGCGACACCGAGCATCTGCGTCTGGGTGCGGCAGACTGGACTATCTTGACGATAGGAGCCGCCGTGTGCCTCTTCGTCATTCTGAAGTATGGAGTCGGGCTATGACAAATGCTATTGCAATATTGCGCGATGTTGGCTGCACGACGCAGGATGCCGTGCTGCTTGAAGCCGTCAGCCTCGGCGTGGCGCCGGGCGAGTGCATCTGCCTGTGCGGCCCATCCGGCTCGGGCAAGACCACCGTGACCAAAGTGGTCAACGGGCTTATACCGTCCTTTGAGATTGGCATCGAGCGCACGGGTAGCGTGGAGGTGTGCGGTTTCGACCCTGCCGCGTGCGAGAGCTATGAGCTTGCGGGCAAGGTAGGTTCGGTGTTCCAGAACCCCAAATCGCAATTTTATCATCTGACCTCGGACGATGAGTTGGCGTTCGGCCTTGAGAACGCAGGTGCCGACGTGGATTACATTGAGGAGCGCCGGGCCAAAGTCGTTTCCGAAATGGGCATAGAGCACCTGTTGGGCCGCGACGTTTCCAAAATGAGTGGTGGTGAGAAGCAGACCCTTGTGTTCGCGTCGGTGGCAATCGCGGACCCTAAGGTATATGTGCTCGATGAACCGACGGCCAACCTCGATGACAAGGCGATACGCACGCTGCATAGCCAGATTGCCCAGGTGCTTTCGCAAGGCAAGGCGGTCATTGTTGCCGAGCATCGCCTGGCGTTTCTGTCTGACCTTGTGAACAGGGCTTTTCTTCTTGAAGACGGGCGGATTGCGCGCATCATAACCGCAAGCGAATTTACGGCGCTTACCGAGGAGCAGCGCGTTGCCATGGGTTTGCGCGCGACCGATCAATCCCAGATGCCGCAGCTGCGCATATTGCCTGCTCCTGATGCAGATGCGCACCTGGTGTCCGCAGGTCTTTCGGTGCGGGGTTTTGCGGTCATGCGCAAGAAAGCCGCGGTGTCGTCGCCTCTGTCGTTCGATGTGATGCCGGGGGAAATCGTGGGCATCGTTGGCGCGAACGGCTCAGGAAAGACATCGCTTCTGCGCGGCCTTGCGGGGCTTGAAAAGCGCACGGTGGGCTCGGTCTACCTGAACGGCGAACCTTTGGCGCGCGGGCGGCGCATCAAAGCCTGCTCGATGGTGATGCAGGACGTGAACCACCAGCTGTTCGCCGACAGCGTGTTCAGCGAGTGCGAGCTTGCGTGCGAAGACGAGGCGCGGATTCGCAAAACGCTTGCCCTGCTTGACCTCGCCGGTCTGGAAGAGAGGCATCCGCTTTCGCTTTCTGGCGGGCAGAAGCAGCGCCTTGCCGTTGCGACGGCAATGCTTTCCGGGCGTCCCGTCGCATTGTTCGATGAACCGACCAGTGGGCTCGACTTCAAACACATGGTGGAAACAGCCGAGCTTTTGGGTCGTCTTGCCGCCGAGGGCACATGCGTGGTCGTTGTCTCACACGATACCGAACTGCTTGCGCGCTGCTGTACCCGTATACACTCGATTGAATCGTAAAGGAGCGCATTATGGCGTCTTATGATGCAAATCGACTCATTGAGGCCTTTACCGGTGATGACTACTCCGACGCCGCCTTGGAGCAGAGCTACAGGGAGATAGACGCCGAAGCCGATTTTTCGGTTGAGACCGTGGGTGACGCGCGCGTCATACGCATCTCCAACGAAACTGGCTCGGGCATTATGCACTTTGTGACCCTCATGCCCGGCGTGCACCTCGCTTTCAATGACTTCAATATGGAATCGTGCTTTACGGGGTTTTCGTCCAACGAGAACCATCTGTCGGTCAACTACTGCAAATCGGGCCGCATTGAGCAGGTCTTGCCGGGAGGCTCGCATTCCTACACGTCGCAGGGCGATTTCAAGATATCTGACTTCGAGCATCATGCTGGAACCTATTATTTTCCCACTGGGCATTACCAGGGCATTGCCATCAATTTCGACATCGGGGAGTGTCAGGCCATGTTCGCTCGTGCATTCGACGGCTTTTCGATTGATTTGGCTGCCTTGCGGGCGAAGTACTGTCATGGCCATGTGCCTTATGTCATTCACGACTTCGAAGAAGGGGAGCGCATCTTCGGCGGGCTTTATGACGTGGGGTTTTACAAATTCAAAACCTATGCTCAGGTCGCAGCGCTCAACACCCTCGTCGTCATGGATCGACTTGAATACCGCGCAGAAGACCAATTGTTGGAATACTACAACCCTTCGCATGTGGAGAAGGTGAAAAGGGCCGCATCAATCATGACCGGCGACCTTGCGCGCTCCTATACGGTCGAGCAGCTCGCCGAGCTTGTGGGACTTTCGGTCACCTCGTTCAAGACCTGCTTCAAGGGCGTGTACGGGTCTCCTCCCCATAGCTATCTGAAGGCCCAGCGGATTGATCGCGCCGCCCAAATGCTGTGTTCTACCAATCTGTCCATTGCAGATGTCGGTATCGCTGTGGGCTACGACAGCCCATCGAAGTTCTCTGCAGCCTTCAAGTCGGCGATGGGACAGACGCCCTCGCAATATCGTCTTCTTCTCGCAAACGGTACATCACCGCAATCCGTGTGCGATGAGGTCCTCAAATAAGAAGATTGGCCAGGTGAGCAACGCAATGCAAACAGACATCCAACAGAAAAGCGACATTGGCGGAACTCAACCGAATCCCGCTGCGCAAGAGGAAGCCCGCCAGAAGAAAGACACGAAGGGCTGGCTGAAAATCTTGCTGCAATTTGCCTCGCGGTGTCGGGGGCGCATGGCGGTCGCCGAGTTATTTTCCGTATTGAGCGTGTTTTCCGGCCTTGTTCCCTACTACGGTATCTACCGCATTATCGAAGCCGTCGCCTCGGCACCAAACGACGGTGCCGTTTCGTGGGATGCGGTGCTGTTATGGACAGCTGTCGGCGCTGTTGCATTCGTTGCCAAACAGCTGTTGTACGCGGTGTCCACCATCAACGCGCATATCTCCGCCTATACCATTTTGGCTCAGCTGCGAGCCGCTATTGCCAAGCGTTTGACGAACGCTTCTGTCGGCACAGCGCAGGCGAAATCCATGGGAAGACTGAAGGACACCGTGGTCGACCGCATCGAACAAATCGAGGTGCCGCTGGCCCACATGATACCCGAGCTTTCTGCCAACCTTTTGCTCGCAGTCGTCATTGCGGTCTGGATCATTTTCATCGACTGGCGGCTTGCTTTGGCATGTCTGGCTACGCTTCCCATTGGCCTTGTCATCATGACCATTGGATCTGGAGGCTACTACAAGATGTACGGCGGCTATCTTGCCAAGCAGGACCATGTCAACTCTGTGGTGGTGGAGTACATCAAGGGAATCCGTGTGGTGAAGGCGTTCAACCAGACCACAAGCTCGTATAAGAAATACGCCGATGCGGTGTCGGATTTTCTTGCCTACACCATCGAATGGATGAAGATGGCCCGTGTCGCCATGGCGATCTCAATGTCCATCCTCCCCACGACGCTGTTCGGCGTGGTGCCTGTGGGGGTGTTCCTCTATCTGTCAGGATCGCTGACGCCGGGCGAATTTGGGCTTGCCTGCATGCTTGCGCTCGCTGTAGTCACGCCGGTTACTTATTTGGGAGCCTCATTCAACGAAATGAACTTGATATCGTTTGCCATAGCCGACGCACGCGATTTCCTCAATCTGCCCGAGTTGGCCCAATGCGATCAGGAAGCGCAGGTCACAGGCTCGGATATCTGTTTTAGCGACGTGCACTTCTCCTACGAAGAAGGCTCCGAGGTGATTCATGGCGTATCGCTTGAGATCCCCGAAGGGTCGTTCGTGGCGCTTGTTGGGCCGTCTGGTTCGGGCAAATCGACCCTTGCCCGATTGGCGATACGTCACTGGGACGTGGATTCGGGCAGTATCACCATCGGTGGCCAGGACATTCGAGATATGCCGTTGTCCCAGCTGGCGGGTTTGGTGAGCTACGTTTCCCAAAATGACTACCTGCTGGATGGCACGCTGAGGGACAACGTGGCTCTGGGCAGGCCTTCTGCCACGGACGAAGAGATTCGTGCTGCGATTGAGGCGGCCGGTTGCGAAGAGTTCGTATCGCGCCTTGCGAAGGGCTGGGATACACTAGCTGGTGAGGCAGGACACACGCTTTCCGGCGGCGAGCGGCAGCGTATCTGCATAGCGCGGGCCATCTTGAAAGACGCCCCCATCATCGTGTTCGATGAGGCTACGGCATTTGCCGACCCCGAAAACGAGGCACGCATCCAGAAGTCGGTCGCGGTGCTCTCGCAGGGCAAGACGCTTCTCGTGATTGCACATAGGCTTTCCACCGTGGTGCAGGCGGACGTCATTTGTGTGGTGGATGATGGACGCATTGTGACGCGTGGGACGCACTCTCAGCTTCTTAAAACATGCCCGTTGTACAGGGACATGTGGCAAGCGCATATCGGCGCGGCGAGATGGGCGGCGGGTTCTGGTGTCGATGAAGCTTCGAACGTCACGAAGGAAGGGGACGTGCAATGATCGGCTCGTTCAAGAGGATTATGATTTGGATTGGAAACCTGAAAGGCCGCGTGATTGCCGGCTTTGTCATCGAGGTAATTATCACATGCGCCACCTGCATGCCTATCTTTGTTGCGGCGTGGGCACTCGGCCGGATCATCGAAGACTTCCGCGGCACGCAGGAGCTGGATTCATCCATCGCCTGGATGGCGCTTGGCGTTATCGGAACGTGCATGATTGTGCGCGCCATTGCAAAGTTCGCAAAGGACAGCATGCAGGAAAGCGTCGGCTACGAGCAGGGTGCTGCCACCAGGCTTAATATCGGTGACGTGCTGAAGCGCGTCCCTCTGGGCTATTTCCAGAAGACGAAGACAGGCGACATCCTTTCCACGGTTACGACTAGTCTTAATGTGGTCGAATTGGAGGCAGTGCGCCAGGTCGATGCTGCTCTCGGCGGTTATATCGCAGCGGCCATCATCGCTATATGGATGCTGTTCGTCTGTCCGGCAGCAGGTATCGTGGTTGTCGTTGCCGTCGCGCTTGCGTCGTTTACCCTGAACGCTATCAATCGCAATGCTATGCGGCTCACCCCTGTAGCCCGAACGGCTACCAACCATCTGTCAAGTGCGGTTATCGGGCTGTATGAAGGTCTTGGCACGGTGAAATCCTACGGTGCCACCAAGGAAGGGCTTGCGCCGTACATCAATGCAAACGAGGAACTCAAGAGCGCACGTATCGCCATCGAATACGGATTCACCGTGCCGGCCACCATCCATCGGCTCATTCTCACGGTGGCGTCAATCGCGCTTCCCGCCATCGCCTGCGCTGCATTGGTGGCTGGCCGGATGGAGCTATGGATGTTCGTGGCGGTGGCGTTGGTGTCCACGACCATCTTTTCGCCCATCCTCAAGCTTTCCGATGCTGCCCACATGTTTGCAGATCTCAACGACTCGCTCGATCGAATCCAGGAGATCGAGGATGCGGAGTTCATCGACAACGGCGGAAGCGATGTGTGCCTGGACCGCTTTGACATCGCTTTCGACAACGTGAGCTTCTCCTATGGCGATCGCGAAGTGATTCATGGGGCAAGCTTCCAGATTGCGCAGAGTACCACTACGGCAATCGTGGGGCCTTCCGGATCAGGCAAGACTACGCTTTCAAGCCTGATGGCGCGTTTCTACGATGTAGACCAGGGCGCAGTGCGCATCGGTGACCACGATGTGCGCGAATTCACGGTTGACAGCCTGTTGCGCAATTTCTCAATGGTGTTTCAGGATGTGTACTTGTTCGACGACACTATCGAGGCCAACATTTCATTCGGATGCGAGGGTGCGACCCACGAGATGGTGGTCGCAGCGGCCAAGCGTGCATGTTGCCACGACTTTATCATGGCGTTGCCACAGGGATACGACACGAGGGTTGCCATGGGCGGTTCGAACCTGTCGGGCGGAGAGCGCCAGCGCATCTCCATTGCCCGGGCGTTGCTCAAGGATGCTTCGATTGTCATTTTGGATGAGGCCACCGCGTCGATTGACCCGGAAAACGAAAGGCTCATCCAGCAAGCGCTTTCCGAGCTGACTCGCAGTAAGACTGTTGTCGTGATTGCCCATCGGCTTGCAACGGTGGAGCATGCCGACCAGATTCTTGTGGTGGAGGACGGGCGGATAGCACAAAAGGGCACGCATGCGCAACTTATGGCCCAGGAGGGCACCTATCGCAGATTCGTGGAGGTACGCGCTCGTGCCGAGGGTTGGCGCATCGAATAGCAGGGTATGCCAAGGGGACTTCGTCGAGAGGACGTTCGTTTACGTCAAAAGGAACCGTCCCCTTTGCACAAATAAATGTCCCTCGATGCGGGTGATCAAAGCTCCATAAACTCGTTGATTGCCTCTAACACCGGCGCCGTGTATTGCTCTCCGCCAAAGAGCCACTGCTCGTGCTGCATATCGAATTCCCTTATCTCCGGGTTGCGAAAATACCTCTTATACCGCTTCGGGCATTTCTCGCCCATCTTCTACGCATAGATGAAATGGGCTTTCGTGCCTTCCACGTGGATATCATTCTTGAGATGGGTGAGCAGGTGACTCTAATTGTTCATTCATCTGTGCTTATTTCCCAAAACTTCGCATATAGCATGCCTATTACTTAGAAATCTGCCAGCCTTCAATACGCGAGCGAGCTTCAACAAAGTCATGGTAGGGACCACTGTGCGAGATAAGTTCCTCATGGGTACCCTGCTCTGCAACGCGTCCATCCCTAAGGAAGAAAATTTGGTCAGCTTCCTCAATTGTTGAGAGACGATGCGCAATTTCAAGCACAGTTTTTCCCTTACAGAGTTGGGCAAGGGCTGCTTGAATCTCTGCTTCGTTTTCTGGGTCAACACTTGCCGTTGCCTCATCAAGAACAACAAGAGGCGCATCTTTCAAAATTGCGCGGGCAATTGAGATACGCTGTCTCTCGCCTCCAGATAGTCGAGCTCCACCTTCTCCAACTTTTGTCTTATAGCCCTCGGGCAGAGCTTTTATGAACTCATCGCAGCGTGCGGCCTTTGCAGCTTCTACAATCTCTTCAAACTGTGCATCAGGCCTGCTTAGGGCAATATTACGCTCAATTGTGTCATCCATAAGATAGACGTCTTGGAAAACCATGGAGAAGTCCTCAAGAATACTGTTACACGAAAGCTCGCGTACATCGTGGCCTCCTATGCGTACGGAGCCGCTTGTTGCATCATAGAAACGTGCAAACAGCTTGGCAACAGTTGTCTTACCTGAACCACTTCCTCCAACAAGAGCTGCAGTTGTTCCCTCGGGAATAGTCAGAGACATTCCGTTGAGCACAAGAGGTCCATCTCCGTAAGCAAATGAGACGTCATGCATCTCAAGGTTGTGATGCTCAAGTTTTACAGCTTTGCAATTGTCATCGATTGCGGGTGCGGATTCGATAGCGTCAAGACGGTCGATAACTTCTCCAATGTGTCCAATTACGTAGGCAGCATCGCCACAAGCCTCGATTGATTGGAACAGCATAAAGGAGAACATCACTAGCGTGCAGAAGTTAAGAAGAGATATCGTGCCGTTCAGGAAAGAGATACATACGATAACAATGACGCCAACCGAAGCGCTGCGTGTCACAAAGAGAAGCAAAGCGTTGAAGGGTTGGAAAGCAAGCTCGGTTTTGAGATTTACATTTCTAGAACGTGCGTATGCGGAGCGTACTGCCGAAACAGCAGCATCTACCTGCCGGTAACTCTTAACAACGGGCATACCGTGGATGTATTCCAACGTTGCTTGAGCCATATCCTCGCGTGCGTCATTTTGCGCGGGCGACAAACGCGCGGAATTTTTGAACATCAGCTCCAGTACCACCGTTGCTACCGTAATTGCGGCCAATGCGAGGATGCAGGCCCGTAGATCCATGAAGGCGAGAAATGCCACCATTGCAGCTGCGGTTATGTATCCGTTGCCAAGTATGTCTACCATGCGCATACCGTGGATTTCCACGAATGACAGCTCGGTTGTGAGTGCCGAGAGAATTTCTCCTGATGGGTGATTGTCAAAGTAACCAAGAGGGACGCGTTTCAGCGCTTCTCCGATACGTAAACGCACTTCGTTGGAACGTTCTGCAGCTACGGTTTCCTCGGCTCGTGCTCTCAACCACATAAGTGCTGCGCGTAGCGCAATCGAAGCAATAATGGCCAGTCCAGCCGTAAGTGCAATTTTAAGATCGGGTTTCTCGCCATTTGATAAGCCGAGAAACCCGCACATGGCCCAGGCGGCAATAGCGATGGGTGCTGCAGAAACAAGTGAGATAAGAAAAGAGTATGCAAAGCCAAAGAGAATTCGCGTTTTCTTGTTGCCCGTCCAACGCACCACTTTTATAAGCGCACTAAACATTACGCTGCTCCTTTCTCACTTCATGAGTTCCATTGGAGATATGTGCTTCCCACATGCGGTGATAGAGATCACTTGAACTAAGGAGATCTGTATGTGTTCCCTCGGCGACAATATTTCCGGAATCCATGACTACTATCTTGTCAAAATTACGCACCGTTGAGATTCTGTGCGCGATTACAATCAGCGTCTTTCCACGTGCAAGTTCTGAGAGTGCCTGTTGAATGAGCTCCTCACTCTCGGGGTCTATGAACGCAGTTGCCTCATCAAGCACAAGAATCGGTGCATCTTTTAGATAGGCGCGTGCGATAGAAATGCGCTGGCGTTCTCCACCCGAAAGAGCTCCTCCGGCTTCTCCGGAAAGGGTCTCAAATCCATTTGCAAGCTTATCTGCCAACTCTTCACAGTGCGCAGCGGCAAGCGCGCGCTCTACCTCAGCGTCAGTTGCGCCCTCACGTCCGAGCCTTACGTTCTCAAAGATTGTTCGATCAAAGAGGAAATTGTCTTGAGTCACAAAGCTTACAAGACCAGCTAGCTGATCAAGTGGTATATCGCGCACGTCAGTTTCTCCGATGCGGATTGCCCCTGATCCCGCGTCCCAGAATCGAGCAATGAGCTTGGCCATTGTTGACTTTCCAGAACCACTTGGTCCCACCAGAGCACATGAGGTACCTTCAGGCACTTCAAGAGAGATGTCGTGGAGCACTTCTTCGTTGGAATATGAGAATCGGACGTTCTTGAATGAGACATCGTGGGACGTGATGATTGCGGGAGAGGAGACTTCGGGTAGGGGTTTCATCTCTAACAGCTTACTAACGCTGTCCATTACCTTCTCGATTTCCTTGAACATATTGGTGTACTGCGTAATTTTAGTGAGAGGAACAATGACGCCGATTGACAACATACATGCAAGAGCCATCTGAGCTACGTCGATACTGCCCGAAGCTACAAGAATGCATCCAACTGGTACAACACCTAGAAGAAGCGTTGGCAGTAGTGCAAACATGGCGTTCATGGGGATACGAGCAGACTTATACCAGGCAAGTGTTAGTTTCTCAAATTCAGAGATATCGTTACGAAAGCGAGCATACGAGGAGTCGGCTTGGTTGAAAGTCTTGATGACTTCGATTCCATCGATGTATTCGACGAGTGTTGAGTTAACGCGCTCACTTGCTGTCCAGTACGCTGCATAGTCTCGTTCAAAGTTTTTAAAAAGGAGCGAAAGAGGCACAATTGACAAGGCTGGTGCGATGAGCATAGAGAGAGCGAGCCGGATATCAATTGAGCACACGATTGCAAAACACAAGATGAGAAGAAGCACATTGCTGGTAAATTCCGGGATAACGTGGGCAATGGGCAGCTCCATTTGCTCAATATCGTCAATGATTATTTTCTTAAGTGCTCCAGAAGGCGCTGATTGAACATCGCCGAGGGAGCATGCAGCAAGATGTTTGCACGCGGCGTTTCGCAAGTTTTCAAGCGTATGGTAGGCAACGCTGTGTGATGTCGATGTTGAGGCTAGATAGCCTATTGTCTGAACTGCCACTCCGAGAAGGGCAATGAGTGCCCAGCGTCCAACTTCACTGATGGCAAGGGTGCCTGATAATGAGAGCGCAATCAACTTGTAGGCGGCAAAAAAGGGAACAATGCCTCCAACAACACCTACCACAGCACATAACAGCGAGGCTCCAAGTTTTAGACGCTGTCCGCGTGTAAATGAAGCAAGCCGCTGTATCCAACTGCTCTTTTTCTTTTTGCTAGGGTCCATGGGTCCTCCCAAACGACGAGTATGAGCAAATTGTATTCATAGCTCGTTGCATGAGAAAAGCCCGATTGTCGCGGCTAGCTCCAAGTGTATCTATGCGGGTGGATTATCTTTCTTGTCCAGCGCTTTCACGGTAATCGCCAGGTGCCATGCCAACGACATTACGGAATGTGGAAGCAAATTTTGAGGCATTGGTATATCCGACTTCAAATGCCACCTCACCGATTGGCTTGGAGGTTGTTCGGAGGAGGGTTGCAGCTTGTGCCATGCGATAGCGTGTGAGGTATGCGTGCACACTAGCGCCATAAACCTCCTTGAACCACCGCTGCATGCTGGCATAGGGAAACTCGAACTCTTGTGAGAGCTCTTTGAGTGTCTTATGGGAAGAAAGATCAGAGGTTATAGCTCGTTCTATTTCCTTTACCTTATCAACCTGTGCGCGCGTGAGACCGTACTGTCCAATACGTCCGCCTTCAGGAATATTACTGCCGAGAAACAAGAGAAGCTCCATAATCTTGAGTTTTAGGTAAGCATCTCTAAAGCGGTCATGAGCGTTATATATCTCGCAGAAAATATGCTCGACCGACGGCCCGCTACGGAGCACACTTGGTTCATCGCCTGAACAGAACCTCTCGTAGAGCTGCTTAACACTCACAGGAAAGCCCTCGGGAAACATTGATTGCAGCGATTTATCTGCTATGTCGGGATCAAGACAGACGGTGACACCACGGTAGTGTCCAAACGGAAACCGAAAGAGACTTTCATGTCTTGCGTGATCGTCAATGCCAAGATCACCTACGTCAAGGTACAGGCATGAGTCAGTCCCAGACTCCCACTCAATTCTTCCTTCTCGACAATAGTTCAGGCAGAGCATGCGTGATCCTGGGGTAAGCTTAAAGCCCGATTCAAGGTTCCATACGCTTGTGAAGTCATTGAACATGAGGGTAATTCCAGGCATGACATCGTGCATTGTCATGATGCCCTGTCCGTCAGTACCTTCCGCCCTCCATACAGAATGATCTGTATCGTGCGTCACGCGACGGACGTTGCCACCCATGTCTGCATAGTTAGCAATGTCCATCGCGTCTCCAATTCCCTTCGTTTCTCTGAAGAGCGTTCTCAAAAAATGACAGTACCTTTGACCAGCCCGCATCGTCGAGCGCGCCTTGGTCTACAAACGATCCGTCTTCCATGCGGGCAAAGTCGGTGCAACATGCTCTGATGAACTCAGGATCGTGTGTTACAACCACGACAGCTCGTCCTTCCGCTGCTGCTGCGGTAACGCTTGCAGCAACCTGTTCCATATGGGCAAGGTCAAGTCCACTGGTAGGTTCGTCAAGCACGAGTAGGTCACGACCCGATGCAAGTGCCGTAGCGAGGGCAACGCGTTGCATTTGGCCTCCTGAAAGCGACAGCGGATGGCGTTGTGCCAGTTCAGTTAAGTCCAACGATGCAAGTATAGTACGGGTAAGGTGTTCGTCGGCGCGTCTCGTGGAGGCAAGTACCTCATCAAACACGCTCTCTTGGAAGAGTTGATGGCTCACGTCCTGCATAACCAAGTAGCCGTTTCTTGATCTGCTTGAGAGAGAGTGAGGACCTTCTCCAACGTCTATGGTCCCTTTGCAACCGCTCACAAGACCGCAGATGCAGCGTGCGAAGGTAGACTTTCCGGCACCATTGCTTCCGATGATGGCAGTGACACCTCCTCGCCTGAAAGCGATGTGAGAAACGTTGATGCCGCGGCTTGACTGCGGGTAGTGATAGCTCATATCCCGTATTTCTACAAACTCGTTTTTCTCGCTCCGTGCACAGCACTGTTCAGCTGCAATGGCCGCAAAGGTTGGTGCACGCAGACCAAGCGCTCGCGCCTCGGCAGCAGTGGATGCATAGAATTGCTTGGAGTCAATCTCTCGTTCCACGCTGCCTGAGTGCATCACAATAATGCAATCGGCGATGCCCTCCAACCAATGGAGCCGATGCTCGGAGATGAGCACAGCGCGGCCCTCAGCTTTCCATTTTGCAACAATCTTTCGGAGAAGCCCTATGGAAGCGAAGTCAAGGTTGGAGGACGGCTCATCAAGGACGAGAACATCTGGGTCAAGCATAGTGGCCGAGCCACAGGCAACGCGTTGTTTTTCTCCGCCAGAAAGTGAGAGGCAGCTGCGGTCGATAAGATCTGTGAGCTCAAGTGCGTTGGCGACGTCCTTTAAGCGTGTGCGAATCTTGTCAGGTGCTATTCCTTGGTTCTCGCACGCAAACGCGAGTTCACCAGTTGTGTCCAAACAGAAGAACTGGGTTTTAGGGTTCTGGAAAACCGATCCGACCTTTGGCGCTAGTTCCCAAAGCTCGTGGTTGGAAGGTGTAAGACCACAGACCTCAATCTTCCCCGAGAGTTTCCCCTCATAATAATGGGGGATGAGGCCATTGACGAGCCTTGTGAGGGTTGTCTTTCCAGATCCTGAGGCACCCGTCAGACAGACTACTTCACCAGGGGCTACGTTAAGGTTGACCTCGGAGAGGCTGTTTTTCTCGCTTGCCTGATAGCAGTAGCATGCATTTTTTATCTCGATCATTTCGATCCTAGTAGTAGAGCAATGGCGTGACCACCGCGCAGATAGTGGCTATGGCGAGAAAGGCGATTACTATCCAGTCTCGTACACGCATGCGTGCTTCGTTTATGTTTGTGCGAGCTGTTGGTCCACCGAGCCCTCGCACAAGCGCCGAAGCAGAGAGGTCTTCACCGCCTCGCACTGCTGAGACAAGCAGCGGTACCAGGCAATTCTCGATGGCGGAGATAGGGTTTCTGAACGTCTTGCTGCTGCGCATGCGTATAGCAGCAGCTATTTGTCGGTAGTCGTCGGCTATCGCTGGGAAGTATCGAAGCATTACGACAAAGGGAATTTCTACTGCCTGAGGCATGTGCATACGGTCGCATGCTGCCATGAACTCACTCACTGACGTGGTTGTGACTAGCCAGGTTCCCATGGCAATACCAGGGGCAAACTGCCTTACGATTCCCGAGATACCGAGCGTGGCAAAGAGAGCAACTCCAGTGAGGCATGATTCCGCGATTGCCGCCACAGCGCTTGCAGCCCCGTATAGCGTGAGGTAGGTGATTGCTGAGCGGAAATGGTGAGAGAGGGCTAGCATGATGAAAGGTGTTGCAATAAGTAGCGGCTTAACCACAAGGAGAGGCCCCACGTTATAAGACCCAAGCATAATTGTTGAGACGACGAGTGTGGCGAGCACTTTAGTACGGGGATCAAGCACGAGCCCTCGGTTATTGGCAGTTGAGAGGAACAGCCCCTTTTTCATTATGCGATGCCGGCTCGCTCAAAGTGCTTGTGGAGGAGTTTCTTGCCGATGACGGCTCCGATACACCCTGCGACAAATGCAGCAAGAGCAAGAGGTAGAAGGCTCCAGTCAGGAATGTAGCTGGAGAGGGCGTTGGCATATTCCTGTCCGTAGCCAGAGGCGATACCTGCGAAGTAGCTCGCGCGATTCATGACGATGGGAATATAGTTGCCTATCAACCATACGCTCAGGACTCCGTGTGAAATTATGGCGCGCCCTGCGCTGTTATAGTTACCGCTTCTGAGGACAAGGTCGGCGAGAAGACCACATACTGGCCCCGTAATAAAGGCATATACGCCCATGCCACCGAGACCCATAAGGAGGCCGAGGATGGTTCCCATGATGAAAACCATTCCGAAATGCCTTACTTTTGTGATATAGAGCATGTACGGAATGCCTCCGATAAGCGGACAGATGACGGAGAGCAATGGAATGAATATAGGAACGTAGCCCAGCATTGCCACAGCCATGATGATTATGAAGTAGAGAGCGGTGAAGATACCGATGTTTATAAGGTCCTTCGGTTGCAGCCCTTTTTTCTTGACTGAGGGTGTTTCAGACATAATGCGTCTCCTTTCGGTTAGCTCTATCTAACTTATAAAGGATAGACACACAGAAACTCAGTCAATAGCCCATTTGTATCATTATGTCCCGTTTGTATCGTATAGCTGCTATTCGCTTTCTGATAAGTATTTGCCAACTGCCGTGGTAAAAATTAGCCAACTGCCGTGGTAAATATTAGCCAACTGCCGTGATAAATATTCAAATAGCATTGTTACATCATTTTGTATACTCCGGTCTTCATTTTTAATACCATACAAGTTCGCCTATATAACTCGCTAAAATAGAGTGGGTTGATTAAAACTAATCGTTTCTGTGACACTCCCAGAAGCACACGATTGGAGTTTATATATGTGCGGCATCGTTGGTTTTACCGGACACCAAAGTGCAAAAGATGTCCTCATTGAAGGTCTTAAACGTCTCGAATACCGTGGGTATGATTCTGCCGGTATTGCTTTGCAAAACACAACCAACGAAGAACTTACGGTCGTACATCGCGTAGGAAAAGTTGCGGGATTAGCTGAAGCGGTGGAGTACCTCAATAATGCAAGCCCCTGTGGCATCGGACATACCCGTTGGGCAACGCACGGCGCTCCAAGTGAGCGCAACGCCCACCCACATACCTCTTGTGACAATCAAATTGCCGTCGTACACAACGGCATCATCGAGAACTTTGCCGAACTCCGTGAGCAGCTTGAGGCTCGGGGGCACAAATTCCGCAGCGATACCGATACTGAAGTCGTTTCTCACCTTATTGAAGAAGCCTACAGAGGTAACCTTCGCGATGCTGTTGCCAAGGCATGCTCGCAAATTGTAGGAACCTATGGCCTTGCTGTTATATGCTCTCAGGAACCCGGTCGCATTGTAGTTACTCGCAAAGATTCTCCCATTGTCCTTGCACATGGCGAGAAGGGCAGCTATGTTGCATCTGACATCATCGCAGTCATTGAAGCCTCCCGAGACGTTACCGTCCTTGGCGACAACGAGTTTGCCGTTATGGAGCCCGATGGCATCAGCTATACCGATGTCGATGGAAACCCCATTCAACCTAAAGTCATGCACGTTGATTGGGATGTTGATGTTGTCGAGAAGGGCGGCTACCCCGATTTCATGCTCAAAGAAATCCATGAGCAGCCACGTGTTATCCGCGATACCCTTGCAGGACGTCTGACCAACGGCGTACTTTCCATTGATGAGCTGGGCATGTCCTTGGAACAGCTCCGTTTGATTGACCGTGTCTACATCATTGCCTGCGGAACTAGCTATCACGCTGGTCTTATCGCCCGTCAGCTTATCGAAGGCTGGGCACGCATACCTGTCGAAGTTGAAGCTGCGAGTGAATTTCGTTATCGCAACCCCATTATTACTCCGTCAACGCTGGTAGTTGCTGTTTCTCAGTCCGGTGAGACCGCTGATACTCTTGCTGCCATCCGCGATGCCCGCATCAAAGGCGCTAAGGTTTTTGGCATCACCAATGTCATTGGCAGTCCCGTGGCCCGTGAGTCTGATGGTGTTATCTACACTAAGGCTAACAAGGAGATTGCCGTTGCCTCAACCAAATCTTTTCTCGGCCAGATTGTGAGCCTAACGCTTCTTGCCATGGTTCTTGCACAGGCAAAAGGAAAGCTCTCAATTGCTCAGATACGCTTGCTCTTTAAAGAACTTGCCGATACCGCCGAGCAGGTCGAAGAAGTCCTCAGCGATGCAAAGGCTATCGACATTGCCGCGCAGGCCTGCAAAGATGCCAATAATGCTTTGTTCATTGGTCGTGGCATGGGAGCCGCTATTTGCTACGAAGGTGCCCTTAAACTCAAGGAAATTAGCTATCTTCATGCTGAGGCATATGCTGCAGGAGAAATGAAGCATGGCCCCATTGCACTTTTGTCCAAAGGCTATCCTGTCATTGCCGTAGCAACTAACTCTCCGGTATACGACAAGATGATCTCCAATATCCAAGAATCTCGAGCACGCGGCGCCATGATTATTGCCGTGGCGACCGAAGGTGATCAGGAAATCAAAAAGCATGCCGACTATATCATCTACGTGCCTAAAGTCAGAGATGCCTTCTCGCCAATCATTGCTTCGGTACCTCTCCAACTTTTTGCGCGCTCCGTGGCTCTTGCACGTGGTTGTGACGTTGATAAGCCAAGAAACCTTGCAAAGTCAGTAACGGTCGAATAGTTGTGGCTGAAAGTCCAGCAAAGGTAATCAAAATGTTGGATAAAGAAAAGTTTGAGCTGAAGATTTAGGATAAAACTATTTTTTTGCCTCAGTAATCTCTTCTTGTACTAGTGTGTTCTCAAAGCTATTATGGTCTCAATTGATTCACCGGGGCCTTTGGCAAGCACTGGCAAGAGAAGGGATTAGGTGCATGAACAACTAGCGATACTCATAAAACCCGAATTCACGTAACGTCGCTGACGGAACTACCGCGGGTGTAGTATTGCTCATTTATGTCTTAATTTATAGCCATTTACCTGTGCATAATTGCATGCTACTCCGCGTGGTCTTCGGCAGAACCGAGGTATCATGCAGCTTAATCTTTCAAATATTGAATATACCTATCCATCAGCGGTAGAGCCCACCTTACATGATGTGACTATCACACTTCCACAGGGATGGACTGGCTTTGTTGGTAATAACGGATCTGGTAAAACAACCCTCGCACATATCGTATGTGGTCTATTGCAACCTGACAGGGGAGTTGTAAGTCCATCGCTTTTCTCGGCATATTGTGCCCAAAATGCAACGGAGGCCCCAGCTACTCTTTTTGATTTTGCGGTTGCCTATGACGATGTGGCAATTGAGCTGAGGCGAGAGCTTTTGTTAGAAGAAGATTGGCCTTGGCGTTTTGAGACACTTTCGTGTGGCCAGCAGAAGCGACTCCAGGTAGCGTGTGCTTTATGGGCTTCACCTGATGTTCTTGTGGTAGACGAGCCCACTAATCATGTGGATGTATCAACAAAACACGCTCTTTTTGCGGCTTTGTCGCATTTCAAGGGTATCGGAGTGCTTATTTCACATGATAGGGAGTTGCTGGACAAGCTCTGCATTCAATGTTTGTTTGTAGCTAACGGCACGACAAACATGAGAGCTGGTGGTTATTCTCAGGCAGCATCGCAGGTAGAGCTTGAACGTTCTAGCGCATTACACGCAAAGGAAGCGGCGCAAAAAGAGAAGGTTCGCCTTGAGCGAGAAACCCAGCGGCGTAGAGAAGAGGCTTCTAGAGTTCAGGCGCGTAAAAGTGGAAGAACTATTGACAAGCATGACAGTGATGCGCGCGCAAAAAAGCGGGGCTATATAGTTTCAGGCCAAGATGGTAAAGCGGGAAAATTGGCTGTACGCATGTGGGATAGACTTGAGAAGGCAACAGGTAAAGCCACAGGTATTAGGGTTGAGAAACAATACGATTCCAATATCTGGTTGGATAGTGAGGCAAGTAAGAGAAAAGTTCTGTTGAGGATGGAACCTAATAACATGCTCATGGGAGAGAGCTACCTACAAACCCCACCGCTGTTTATTGGCAACACAGATCATATTGGTGTTGTCGGCGATAACGGCTGTGGTAAAACAACACTGGTAAAGAAAATTATTTCAAGTATTTCTGACGATGTGCGAATGTTATATATTCCTCAGGAGCCAACTGAACTGCAAAAAACAGAGACAGTAAGAAAAATCAAAGGGCTATCAAACTCCCAGCGTGGAAGAGTATTGTCTATTGTGGCGCAACTCAATTCAGATCCTGATTATGTTCTTGCAGGTGAGTCAACCAGTCCAGGTGAAATGAGAAAGCTTATGCTTGCACAGGGAATGCTCGAATCACCAGAGCTTATCGTAGTGGACGAGCCAACTAACTATTTGGACATTGGTTCAACAGTTGCGCTTGAACGTTTACTTTCTGAATATCCAGGAGCTTTATTGTTGGTCTCACATGACTTATCGCTGATTGATTCCGCTACATCAATCAAATGGAGCATTCAGCTATTAAACGGCAACTTTAAGTTGGTAGTGCAATAGAGGCGAGAAACTCGTTGGGTAGTTATGAAGGTTGCACGTTTGTGTTTGAGTAGCTCGCTGACATAGACCGCTGCTTTTATACCGCTCGCCGTAGTTGTTCGGGGTGGCTAATTTCTGTTGAAAAATTTTATATAAACTAAAAGGTCAAATCGATTTCTTCTGGGATTGCTTGTGTGTTTAAGCATGGATTTCGGAGGGACCTATGCTTCACTTTAATCACGATTCAAAGCAAGAAACTAACGAGGGAAATGCAAGCGCGAGCGCCGCAGGTGAGGGCGCTACTGGTGCGGGCACTACAGGCGCCGGGGCTCCCAACATTCCCACACCACCTGAGGGATATCAGCAGGCAGCATTCGCATCCACGCTGCCAACGGTTACTAATCAGACGGCTAACTTGGGCGCGCAGATAGGCGTCATTTCACCAGGTGAGAGTGAAGAAGACGCTGAGGCTCGTGAGGCATATGAAAGTCTGGCGCGTCACCGTAAAGCTCGTCGTAAAAAGAAGCTTATTAAGGCAGGAATAGCCGCCGGAGTCTTTGTTCTTCTCGTCATATTATTTATTTTGCCTATGTGTCAGGGCGGGCAGAATCAGAACACCACCGTGATGCCAAGCACTACGTTTGTCACGCGCGGCGAGTTCAGCGATTCTGTTT
>ERZ772979.311-NODE-311-length-37256-cov-8.849681_pt1 | contig 37256 bp, 30 predicted proteins | sample MGYA00511130_ERZ772979 | MGnify/ENA primary metagenome ERZ772979 (study PRJEB29015, sample SAMEA2738103) | human oral metagenome | biome: human oral; feature: human-associated habitat; material: saliva | place: China | collected 2186 ...
TTGTCTCTGCGCTCAGGTCCAACAACCACGTGGTCGGCTTCATGGGCGACGGCATTAACGACGCAGCCGCCATGCGCTCTTCCGACGTAGGAATCTCCGTCGATACTGCCGTTGACGTGGCAAAAGAGTCCGCAGACATCATCTTGCTGCAGAAAGATCTGCTAGTACTTGAGCACGGCGTCGAAGAAGGTCGCAGAACCTACGGCAACACCATCAAGTACATCAAGGCAACCGCAAGCTCTAACTTTGGTAACGTGCTGTCCGTTTTGGTGGCCAGCTTCTTCCTGCCGTTCTTGCCTATGAGCGCCCTTCAGCTGCTCCTCTTGGGACTGGCATATACCGTTACTTGCATCGCAATTCCGTGGGACAACGTTGACGATTCGTTCCTTTCAAGCCCTCGCTCTTGGGACGCTCATTCGATTACAAACTTTATGCTTTGGATCGGACCAGTAAGTTCAATCTTTGATGTACTGACCTTTGCGCTTATGTTCTTTGTGGTCTCCCCTGCGCTTGCTGGAGGAACCTGGGCAGAACTTACCGCAGCCGGAAATACCGCAGCTCAAGCGCTCTTTATTCTGTCTTTCCAGACAGGCTGGTTCATCGAATCCATGTGGACCCAGACCTTTGTTCTCCACGCACTCAGAACCAACAAGATTCCATTTGTTCAGAGCATGCCTTCTACCTCACTGTTTGCCCTCACAACCGCAGGAATCATTGTGGTCAGCGCTCTTCCGTATCTGCCCATGTTTGCCCAGCCTTTGAGCCTTGTTGCTCTGCCTTTGTCATTCTTTGGGTGGTTAGTGGCGCTTATGAGCGGGTATATGGTTCTTATCACCATAATCAAGAGCCTCTACGTTAAGCAATTTGGCTCTCTGCTCTAACCTTGCTCCAGGAAGGACCACGATGGACGTAAAAGAAGCCATGGACCTGCGCATTTCTCTGCGCGCTTACGACCAAAAGCCTATTGAGCAAGAGAAACTTTCTCAGCTCCAGGAAGCTATTGACGTCGCAAATGCCCAGATGGCAGAGGTTGCACCCGATCACCCCGCAATTCTTACCATCGAAGGTCCTCACCTCGAGGACGGCACCTCTGTCCACATGAAGAACAAGTCTATTGTCGGCCCCATTTACCACTACGTAGCAGGTTATTGTGAAGACGCAATTGCCCGTGAGCTCATCGGTTACTATGGCGAGAAGATCGTTCTTCTCGCCACACAGCTGGGCATTGGCTCATGCTGGATTGCCGAGACCATGGACTGGAAGACCCTGGCTCGTGACGAGTACAACGGTCTTAAGCTGGGCATTATTATCTCCATCGGATATGCTCCGGAGAAGATTCCGCTCAAGCAGGAGGGCATTCGTACCGCAATTCGCCTGCGCACTAAGAAACCTGCACAGATTATGACTGCGAACGGCGAGCCCACTGAGCCAGAGAAGATGCCGAGTGGTTTAACCGCGGCATTAATGCGGTTTTGGCATGTCCGACCGCTATCAACAAGCTGCCTGTTGTATTTGACCTGACAGATGGCGTGGTAAGCGCGTCTATGCCTAACCAGCGCCACCTTGTCCAAGACTACGACCTGGGTATCTCCAAGCTGCACTTTGAGCTTGCCGCCGACCTCAAGGGAACGTGGGAGCTGGGACAACCCGGTCGCTTTATCGTTTCTGAGTAACGCGCCGTCCAACAGCGTACCTCCAGCTCACCGCAGCACCACCAACAAGAAAGGACCACGTATGGCCTGTTCCGCACAACACGTTGCAAACAAAGTTCTCTCGTCCTACCAGTGGAGACTTGCAACCAAAAAGTACGACCCTACCAAGAACGTCTCTGACGAGGGCCTTGAGGTAATCCTTGAGGCTGGTCGTTTGGCACCAAGCTCTTACGGTCTAGAGCCTTGGCGCTTCCTGGTTGTTAATCTGCGAGAGGATCAGGCCTCTGAGCAGTCACTTCGCCTTAAAGAGAAACTTTACGAGCCATGCTATGGTGCTCGCGCATCCCTTAACGGCGCTCACTACCTGGTTATTCTTCTTGCTCGCAAGAACGTCAACGCAGAGTCAGCTTACGTCAAGCACATGATGCACGACATCAAGCAACTTCCTGCAGACTTTGAGCCAACTTATGCGGCTGCTTTCAAAAACTTCCAGGAGAACATGTTTAACCTGGTAGGTAACGAGCGTGCGACCTTTGACTGGGCTTGCAAGCAGACCTACATTGCGCTTTCGAACATGCTTACCATGGCCGCTATGATTGGCGTCGATAGCTGCCCAATCGAGGGCTTTAACCGCGAGGCTGTTGATAAGATTTTGGAAGAAGAAGGTCTCCTCGACGGCGGCCAGTACAACGACTTTGGCGTTTCCTGCATGCTTAGCCTGGGCTATCGTGATATGGATCCTGTCCAGAAGCGTCGCCAGCCAGCCGAGGATGTTATCGTCAAGCTGTAAAGCGTTGTTACACTAACTTTTGAGCTGCCTCCTATTTCCCACACTGAGGAAATAGGAGGCAGTTTGTTTAGCAGGGGATTCTTTGCTGAGAGAGAAAGTCTTTGCTTTGTAAGAGCTTATTGCTCATGCGAAACTCGGTCACACATAGCTTGATCGCACACCATTTTGTCGCCAACTGGTCTTTTGTGGCGCGAAGAAACTTATTCTGATTCAAAAATGGCCCATTTCAGTGCGAAGTGGTAAAAAATGCGTTTAGTTGGGGTATACAGGATTGGCACACTTCTATGCAATCGTTTTACCAGCAGTTTTAATTAGACGAATTTTTTGTGCGCATTCACATTATTTCTGAACTGCTCAAACGTAAATGCCAAAATGACAAAACTAAAAAATTACCCCCAACTAAACGGGTTTTTTACCCAAAACAGTACCCTCTGAATGACATATCAATTTTTTGATTAGTTTTTGTGCATATTAGGCGGTCTTTATGCACGCGAGGTACATTCGTACATTTTGAGCGCCCTGTAAGCCTCGTGCACCCAGTGTGCCCCGCGCGCTCCTGCGCGCCATACACGCCGCTTAACCGCGGTGTACTTGGCGCGCTCGCACGATCAGCTCAACCAGCAGAAAACCGCTGTCTAACTGCGGATAAACCTAAATCCGCGACCGGAGTGGATGTACGGCAAGAAAGCGCGATCTTCTTCGCAGATACTTCCTGCAACGTTGTCGCGAGCATCAAGCTCCAAAAGACCTCGAGCAATCGAAAGCTCACCCGCATAGCGACCATATGCCTTACTGCTTACCAAGATGGCGCCAGTAGCAACAGTTTCCCAGGTAGAAGACCTTGCGTCGTATACGGGGGCGTCTTTCCATAGCCTGGACTCCTGCGAGCGAATAATATACGAGCTGGAATCAGGTCGATCGGTCTGAAGTCGATCGTACAGATACTCAAAATCAGGCTTGAGCTCCGTCTTTAGCTCAATGCAGTTTTGCTCAAGCTGACCAATGCGCTTCCACGTAGCCTCAGTAACATCTGGGTCGCCAATAAGCACCACGTCAGAATCAGCGTCGTAGAGAGCAAGCATCGCCTGAATAAGTGCATCGCCCGAAAGCCCACGGTGTTCCTCGACAGTTGGCAGTCCCTCGTAGAGAGGACCGCGGAAAATCTCGCCAGGAACAAACGAGAAAATCTGGAATCCAAGCGCCGAAAGGCGCGCGTTAATCTGTGCGACGCGCTCCAGCGAAAGGCCCGTGTAGCTCTTGGGATAGTAATTGTGGCAGGCGGCAAAACGAGTGAAGTCGGCGCCAGCTGCTCGCCATGCGGAAATGTCGTCCTTGGTGATGGTCGAAGCGTTAAAGACCACGTGGAACTTGCGAGAAAGCTCTACGGTCTCTGCCGCATCAAACCCAAAGTCAAGACGCACATACGTAATGCCCAGCTCCGCAAGCTCGTCAAACTTCTGAACGCCAAGTTTGGAAAGAGTAGCAGGAGAAACATCAGCAATGAGGTTAATCTCCGCCTTCCTGCAAAGTTCCAAGAGCTTACGAGCCTCAGTGCGATAATCAATCCCCTCTTCCTCGGGAATCTGGAGAGAAGTAAAGGCGTAGTGGCATCCGGCTGCCTGCGCTTTTGCTACAACCTCAGCATTAGCTTCATATCCACTGGCAAAATACAGTGAAATTCCGGTGCGCATAAATCCTCCAAGTAAATTGCAAACGCTTTCTAAAGGCCGGGGTTTCTCGCCAATCGGGAAGCTGGTCAGGCAGCCAGTCAAGATGCCAGGCGAGAAGACCGGCAGGTAGCCGGTCGGATGCCAGGCGAGGTGCCAGGCGAGAAGAAAAAATCCCTCTTCCTAGGATACCTAAGAAGAGGGATAAACGTTTCTAAAACGTGTGGTTTTTACTCGCCGAAGACGTCGTTAATGCGATCCTCGTCAACGCCGAAGAACCAAGTGAGCGCGAAGCCTGCAGCGTAAGCAAGAAGCATTGCAAGCAGGTAGAAGACCTGGTTACCAGGCTGGACAATCAGCAGACCAAAGAGGCCGGAGACGCCCTGGGAAACGGTACCAAGGTGGAAGAGGTAAGCAATTACGGAGCCAACACCGGAGCCAAGGCATGCGGTGATGAATGGCTTACCAAGAGGCAGGGTAACTGCATACATAAGAGGCTCGCCAATACCGAGCATACCAACTGGGATGGACTCGGTGAGGTACTTCTTGACGCGCTTGTTCTTGGTCTTGAAAAGAATTGCAAGACCAGCACCAACCTGGCCGCCGCCTGCCATCATCAGCAGAGGAAGCAGGTAGTTGATACCCTGAGTTGGGCCCTCTGGGTTGTTAAGCATAACGTGGATTGGAGTAAGTGCCTGGTGAAGACCAACGGAAACCAGTGGCAGGAAGGTAGAACCAAGCAGGTAAGCACCAAAGACGCCAAGCTTGTCATAGAAGAACTGAAGGACAAAGAAGATTGCCTGAGTAAGCCATGCGCCTGCAGGCTGAAGAATCAGGACAGAACCAATAACACCGATGATAACGGTGCAAAGTGGAGTCAGGAAGGTGTCAAGAACGCTTGGCATAACCTTGTGCAGGTTCTTCTCCAGGAATGCAAAGAAAATTGCGCAGATGATTGCACCAATCATGCCGCCTGCTGCTGCGTTGAACAGGTCAGAAGAAGCGACGATAAATGCGCCCTCCTTGAAAGCAACAGTTGGGAGGCTGAATGGAAGGTGAACCAGACGAGTTGCAACGCCGTCAACAGTCTTGGAAGCAAGAAGAGGCATACCAGCGTTAGCAATGGAGAGCGCACCAGCCATAGCACCAAGAACGCGAGAACCACCAAACTCCTTGGCAGCGTTCTCGCCAGCGAGGATTGGCAGGTAAGCGAAAAGTGCCCAGCCCATGGTCCAGATAGCTGCGAACCACCACTCGTTGGCATAAGCCTTACCAGTGGAGAAGTTGATAACGTTAATGATACCGTTAATCAGACCTGCAGAAATGATGCCAGGAAGCAGTGGAACAAAGATGTTAGCAATCTTCTTGAGGAAGCGCTGAACAGGCTTGTTCTCATACTTAGCCTTCTGAGCTGCCTTGTTGTCCTTAGCTGCGGAAACAACGTCGTCCTCAGATGCGTCACCAGCAGCAACGCCGGTAAGCTTGGAAAACTCAACAATAACCTTGTTGACAACGCCAGGACCAAGAACAACCTCAAGGTACTCTGCATCCTCGACCAGACCCATAACGCCATCAATAGCCTTGATAGCCTCAGAGTCAACCTTTGCAGGATCTGCGGTCTTAATGCGGAGCCTGGTCATGCAGACCATGTTGCTCTGAACATTTTCTTTGCCACCGACGGCAGCAAGAATCTGTTCTGAAAGCTTGGTGTAATCCATACTTTCCTTCTTTCTCTCGTTGCGATGTTGCAACAAATACCTATCAAGAATACATAAAAAATGAACTTATCGGTACAACAATCCATACCTGTGGTTCATTGTTTCATGTTTTGACCTAATTTGAACACCCTGTTACTGCAGGTAAACTGAGCGTTTTTCAAAACTTACCGACCACTTGCGCCTCATGCTGATACCACTGACCGATACAGCTGAAACAAAATGCTCACGCGTGTGTCATTTGTTACAACTGCGGATACTACAGTGCACCTCTAACATGACCATGAGCTGCCTCGAGCTTAGCTTTAGCCTCGTCAACAGGCATCTGGGTAAGCAGCATGACAATAGCAAGCTTTGCATTACCGTCAGCCTGCTCAAGCGCCTGAGCTGCCTCTTCGCGAGTGCAACCAGTTGCTGCCATGGTGATGTTCTGTGCACGAACTACCAGCTTCTTATTAGTCTGCTGCACGTCAACCATGAGGTTTTGATACGCCTTGCCCACGCCAACCATAGAACCGGTAGAAATCATGTTCAGAATCATCTTCTGAGCGGTACCGGATTTAAGGCGCGTAGAGCCTGTGAGCACCTCAGGTCCACAAGAAGGCTCAATGGCAAGCTCTGCCTCTTTGCCCACCTCGGAGCCCTTATTGCAGGCAATAGCAACGGTTTTGCAGCCCAAAGAACGAGCATAGCGCAGGCCACCAATAACGTAAGGAGTACGACCGCTAGCTGCAATTCCAATAGCAATATCGTTCTTGCTCAAGCCAATCTTCTTGAACTCCTCTTCGCAAAGCTCAAGAGAGTCCTCTGCGCCCTCAACTGCACGTACAAAGGCCTTCTCGCCACCGGCGATAAGACCAACAACCACGTCGGGAGAAACGCCAAAGGTAGGTGGGCACTCAACTGCGTCCAAAACGCCCAGGCGACCGGAAGTTCCCGCGCCAAAGTAGACGATTCTGCCACCAGCCTCAAGCGAGGAAACAGCCCACTCAATTGCCTGTGCTACCTGGGGAAGAACCTCTTTTACGCCAGCTACCACGTTGAGATCTTCCTGGTTCATAACGCTGACCAGCTCAAGTGGGGTCATCTGATCCAGGTCCATGGTGTTGGGGTTTCTTGTCTCGGTGACAAGCTTTGTTAAATCAATCACGTTTTCACCTTCTGTGTTGTGATTTTTACGCAATTACGTCGTTGGCTATACCGGGCAAATCTTGGTCAGATGAAAGCGTGGCAACACGCTCAGCCGAATCTAGCTTGCCAATATAGTTTGTCGAGAAACGCTTAACGCTCTTCTCGTAATTTCTATTTACATAGGCTGCAAAGAGCGCGTCTACAACGTTAAGCTGGGCAATTCTTGAAGACATGGCACCGCTTCTCATGATGTGCTCGGTCTCTGCCACGCCTAAAACGTAGTCGGAGCGGTGAATCAATTCCGAGTCAATGCCACCGCGGGTAATGGCAACCACCTTGGCGCCATTTGCCTTTGCAATCCAGGCACACTCAATGGCTTCTCGTGTAAGGCCTGAGTAGCTGACCACAATAGCAAGGTCTTCTCGCCCCATGTTTTTGGCGTAGAGCATCTGAGAGTGGTAATCGTCGCTCAAGTTGCAGTTAATGTTGAGGCGCATGAGTTTGAGCTGCAGATCTCTTGCAACCAGAAGCGAAGCTCCCATGCCAAAGAGGCAGATGGAATGAGCTTGCATCATAAGTGAAACAACTGAGTCAACAACCTGAGCGTCAAGCAATTGCCTGGTAAGCTCCAGCGAAGAAATGTTCTTTGCCGTAACTTTTTCGATGATCACATCAGTGGTGTCACCTGCGATAACGCCGCCGACAGCAATATCGTTGCTTTTATTGCTTACTGCCAGCTCGTAAATGAGCGCCTGCTGGAACTCTTTATAGCCACCGCAGCCAAGCTTCTTGCAAAGCCTGACAACCGTTGATGCAGATGTATACGTTTGAGCTGCTAGTTTATGGATTGATTGACCAACTGCTGCCTCTGGATCCGACAGAATATAGTCGACAATATCGCGTTCAGCTGAACTAGCATTCTTGCGATACTCTTCCAGACGTAGACGAACACCTCTCACGCAATCACCTCCGGCCGTCCAGTTGACTAAAACGTTTGACTATATTGTTTCACGATGTCATAAAAATTTCATCTGTAAAGTAGGCAGTGCCGTAAACGGTAGTATTGCATGCGCAAGTGTAAGCGCGCTCCATGTGCGTTGCATGCACGATCGCTCATGTTTTCCCAGCATAACGCGGGGACAATTGTCGCAAAAACTGAGCCTTGATTTGGATACGTTACTATCACTTCATAAAAACTTTTACTACCGAGTAGACATTTGACCACGTAAAACCTGATTAAAATATTTCATCTTTGCCTAAAAAATTCAAATTTAGATACCATTGACAGCTTTTTTGATACCACTCGCAGTACGTTAACGTACCCATTATTTCATCTTGGACAAACTAGCTGCAATTTTGATGAAACGCACGTCATCATAAGCGCAAATTATCTCAGCCAATTGAGATAGCAGGTGTTTCACCTAAGGCAAAACCGAAGGAGACGATATGCGCACCAACAAAGATTTGCACCAGAATCAAAACGCTCACTCTGAGCACTCATCTAACGCAGGCTCCCCTGCCGGACAGACCAGAAGGCAATTTCTGAGCAGAAGCGCTCTTGGTCTAGCCGCTCTAGCAGGTCTTGGCCTCACCGCCTGCCAAACAAAGGGTGGCGCAACTGCTGCTAAGGGTACCGCAAAAAAGGTTGACTCCGTAGACGGCACCTTCCAGTACGAGAAGGTCTTCCCTGTTCTAAACGACAACGAGGCTTTTGATGACTCTCTTGTTACCAACCAGCTCAACAGCTTTGTTTGCTTTGCTGGTCAGGGCACCGTCTGTGTAAAGAGCTCCGAGCCTCAGAGCTTTGCACTCTTTGTAAATGGTCACCAAGTTCCAACCGATAAGCTTGACGGCTCTTCCTGGAACCAGATTGATATCTCTGACGTAACCGTCAACGGCGATAACCGTTTGCAGGTCAGCACTGTTAAAGAGACTCAGGCAACCTTTGAGGTCAAGATTGGCTACCCAACCCTTATTGACGGCACCAAGGACTACGCCGACAACGACAACTTTAAGCTGATTGACCAGATCATCAACGCAGAGATTGCCAACGGCTTTACCTCTGCTCAGCTGGTTGTTACCAGGTACGGCAAGATTATCAAGAAAACCAACTACGGTAACGTCAATTCTTACAACAAGGACGGCTCTCGCATTAAAGATGGCAAGGCCGTTGACGACAACACCCTCTATGACCTGGCCTCTAACACAAAGATGTATGCCACTAACCTGGCAATTGAGAAGCTGGTTACCGACGGTCAGCTGGACGTTTCCAAGAAGGTTCAGGAGTACATTCCAGACTTCAAGGACCAGGAGGGCGATAAGATCCTGGGCAAGAATGACCTTACCGTTCGTGAGATTCTTGAGCACCAGGCTGGATTCCCACCAGATCCTCAGTACCACAACCGCAACTACAACCCAGAGAAGCCTGACGATCCTCAGCCAAACGCAAACCAGAAGCTATACTCTCAGAATCGCGATGAGATTCTGCAGAAGATCATCGAGACCCCTCTGCAGTACGTCCCAGGTACTAAGACTGCCTATTCCGACGTAGACTACATGCTTCTTGGTTTTATCATCGAGAAGATCACCAGCAAGCGCCTTGACCAGTACGTTAAGGAAGCTCTCTATGAGCCACTGGGACTCAAGAACGTCACGTTCAACCCACTGGACAACGGCTTTAAGGCTGACGGAATCGCAGCTACCGAGCTTAACGGCAACACCCGCGACGGCCTGATTACGTTTGACAACATGCGTACAGACACCATTCAGGGTACCGTCCATGACGAGAAGGCCTACTACGCCATGGGTGGTATCTCTGGTCACGCTGGTCTATTTGCCAACGCTTCCGACCTGGCTGTTCTTGTCCAGACCGTTATGAACCGTGGTGGCTACGGCAACACCATGCTCTTTAGCGAGGACGTTCACGATCAGTTTATCAAGCCAAAGGACACCAGCGTCACCTACGGTTTGGGCTGGAGACGTAAGGGTCATATTGGCTACCAGTGGGCCTTCTCGCCTATTGCAAACGCTGCAACCGTTGGCCACACCGGCTGGACCGGCACACTTACCGTCATTGACGTCTACAACAACACCAGCTTGGTGCTGCTCACCAACACTAAGAATTCGCCTGTCATTGACAACAAGGTCAACCCTAACGACTTTGTGGGCAACCACTTCCTAACCGGCGGCTACGGCGTTGTTTCTACGCTGGCATTTGATGGCCTCGACGACGCAAACGCTGAGGGCAACAACGCCAAGCTCATGGACATGGTTATTGCCAAGTACAAGCTCATTCAGGCCGAGGCAGATTATCAGACTGACCCCGATAAGGCTTCCCTGAAGGCTCTGCTTGAGGTCTGCGACCAGAGGAAAGACTCCAAGGTTATCAAGGACTTCCAAGCAAGCGACCTGTACAAGACCATCTCGCAGTTTGTTGGTAAGTAGCACGCGGGAACCGCTTACCGGCAGAGGCTTCGCTCAACGGTGAGAAGTGACTCCTTACGTAAAGCTCGTGTAAACAAGCTGCAAAGCGGGAATAAACGCAGTACACGAACAAGGTACGATACACATCTTGTCTAGTAACGGCCCTCTCCTCCGTCTAGACACACCAAAGCCCGGATGCTATTGCGCGGCATCCGGGCTCTTTTTGTGCGTACGCTGGGCCCGCGAGCTGCGCGGGTGCGCGGGCTTCTCGCCGGGTGCGCCACGCGAGCCTGAAAAGCGCATGAAGTCTGAGTAAATTTACTCAGACATGGCGAGAAAAACCGGCAAAACCACTCAGACATGGTGCGCTTTTCCGGCAAATCACTCAGACGTGGCGAGAAAATCAGGCTCCATTGAAAGGCACCTTAGGCATACTTCAAAGTCCGCCTAAAAAGTACAAAGAATCTGTATTTGGGACACAGATTCTTTGATGAAATCAGGCAAATCCACAGATTCTTTTATGGTTTTAGGCAAAATCCACAGATTCTTTGCAGAAATCAGGCGCACTAGCAACCTTATGCGGACGCGCGGGTCGGACGTGCTCGCCGGACGTGCTCGCCGGGCACGCCTTACAGCGCGGCGAGAAAAGCCTCTGCTTGCTGGGCAATTACCTCGTGAACCTCAAGCTCGGGCTCCCAAGTTCCCTCAGTCCAAGCGGTAACAGGAAGCGAGAAGCCATTGAACGGCTCAACCGGCTTGGTGCGCAGAGCCAGGAACTGCTGCTTTACCACGGCGAGCGATCCTGCAGTCTTGTTTCGGCCGCCAACGCCACTTGCAGTGACAACCTTGCCAGCAATTGCGGTCTCGGACTTCTTCTCGTAATCGGAAGTAAGCGGACGGCTCAGCCAGTCCAGCATGTTCTTGACGGTGCCAGGAATGCTGTAGTTGTACTCCGGGGTAAAGAGCCACACGCCATCGGCGGCCATGACGGCGTCCCTGACCTTCTGTACACCTTCAGGAGCTGGGAATTCTTCGTCCTGATTGAGCAGAGGAACATCCAAAACGTCGACAACCTCAATCTCTGCCTTGCCCTCCAGCGCCTTTGCGGCAACCTGGCTCAGTATTTTGTTGAACGAGTTCTTACGACCGGAACCGATGATAAATACAATTTTCTTCATAAGCAGACCTCTCCGTGAATGCTGCGTGGATATAAAAATCATGCACGAGCAAACTCGCCCGTACATGATTCGTGTACCCAAATGTTAGCTCTCTAGTCGTATTTAGCGGCAGCTAGACGTATTTAACAGAATTCCAAGTTGCACTTAACAGCGGTCCAAGTCCTTCTTAACAAAAGGCCGAGAAATTCGTGCAGCTCTCAAGCGCTTTTACCACCTGTTCAAGACCAGCAAGGTCTGCCTGAGTAAATCGCGCCACGTTAGGGCTATCAATGTCCAGCACGCCAACTACCTGGCCATCCTTGAAGATAGGAACGACCACCTCAGAGTTTGATGCAAAGTCGCATGCAATATGTCCTGGGAACTGATGCACGTCCTCTACCAGCTGACTTGTCTTTGTTGCCGCGGCGGTACCGCACACTCCCCGTCCAAACGGAATGCGCACGCAGGCAACTTTGCCCTGGAACGGTCCTAGGCGCAGCTCGGGAGCGCATGGAGCCGCACCCGCGCCCGGCCCCTCGCCCGTCACCGTCGCGGGATCTACCAGGTAGAACCCCGCCCAGTTGATGTCGTCAAGCGCGTCCCACAGAAGAGCTGCGGCGTTGGACAACACCGGCAGCCAGTGGGCATCAATCTCGGCAAGCGAGACAATCTGTTTTGCAAGCAAACCGTAATCAGTCATATCTACTTCTCTGGCAGAATCTCAATCCAGCAGCCATCAGGGTCTGCGATAAAGTAGAGACCCATCTTTGGGTTCTCTTTAACAATGCAGCCCATCTCCTCGTGAAGTGCGTGGAACGCATCAAAATCGTCAACGCGGAACGCAATGTGAGTGTCTTTTCCGCCGTTGTCGTAAGGCTCCACCCAACCGCGGTTCCACGTAAGCTCCAGCTCAAAAGGAGACCAGTCGTTTACCAAAAACGTATTGGTCCAAGAACCGTCCTCTGGTCCCTTAACACGGTCAACGCGAAATCCCAGAGCCTTTTTGTAGAACTCGACGGTTTTCTCGTTATCCAAAACATGGGTGCAGCGATGAACAAAACGTGCCTGCATAAATCCTCCTTTGTTATCGAGAAACCCCGCTACTAGACGGGGTTTCTCGTCATATGAACTACGCGCTGGTAGAGAGCTTGCGCGCGGAATCGCGACCGATCGCAGCTAGTTGAGCTCCTGCTCAAGCTGGTCGACAAGCTCGCCAAAGTACTTGAGCGCAGCGTTAACGGGGTCTGGAGTGGCCATGTCAACGCCAGCGCCGCGGAGCAGCTCAATTGGAGTCTTAGAGCAACCGCCGGACAGGTAGCCAATGTAGTCCTTGACCGCAGGCTCGCCCTCGGAAAGGATGCGCTGCGACAGGGCAATAGCTGCCGAGAAACCAATGCAGTACTGATAGACGTAGAAGTTGTAGTAGAAGTGAGGGATGCGCGACCACTCCAGCTTGATCTCTTCGTCCAGCTCAATGCCAGGTCCAAAGTACTCTGCGCAGAGCTTGCCGTAGCGCTCAGAGAGAACCTCGGCGTTCAGAGCCACACCGTCAGCGTTCATCTGGCTGATGTCGCGCTCAAACTCGGCAAACATACACTGGCGATAGATAGTGCCACGGAAGCCCTCAAGGAAGTGATTGAGGATGTATGCGTGACGGGCAGGATCGGTCTCGTGCTCAAGCAAGTAGTGTGAGAGCAGCGCCTCGTTGCAAGTGGATGCAACCTCTGCAACAAAAATGGAGTAATCGGAGTAGGTAATCTCCTGGTTGTGGGACGAGAAATACGTGTGCAGGGAATGGCCCATCTCGTGGATGAGGGTATACACATCGTCGAGTCCGCCCTGGAAATTGAGGAGCATAACAGGGTTCATGCCCTTGCCACCTGCGGAATAAGCACCAGAGCGCTTACCTGGGGTTTCGTACACGTCAACCCAACGGCTCTCCAGGCCCTTTTTGACCAGGCTGACGTACTCCTCGCCCATAGGAGCCAGCGCCTTAACAATAAGGTCGCAAGCCTCCTCGTAGGTGAACTTCATGTCAACATCGTCAACAAGAGGAGTGTAGACGTCCCAGAAGTGCAGCTCATCCAAGCCCATGACGCGCTTGCGCAGGTCAACGTACTTGTAGAACGCTGGGAAGTTCTGGTGAACAGCGTCAATCAGATTGTTATAAACCTCAACAGGAATCTCGTTCTCTGCAAGAGCAGCCTCAAGGGAACTTGCATACTTTCTAGATGACGAGAAGAACTGCAGGTTCTTAACCTGGCTGGTCAGAATTGCAGCGGAGGTGTTACGGAACTCGCCAAAGCGGCTGTAAAGCTGCTTGAATGCAGACTCGCGCAGGACGCGGTCAGCATCCATCAGCAGAGGAACAAATGAACCGCTGGTCAGCTTATGGGTCTTGCCCTCGGAATCAACTGCGTCATCGAAGGTAAGGTCTGCGTCATCAAACATGGAGAAGATATTGGTTGGCTGAACAGCAAGCTCCTCAGCACGTGCCAAAAGAACCTCTTCCTCAGCAGAAAGGGTGTGCTCACGCTGGTTCAAGATCTTGTTGAGCTTACGGCGATAGAACTCAAGTGCTGGAACCTCTACATAGAACTTCTCGACAGATTCTGCTGGAATGGCCAGAAGCTCTGCGGCAAACCAAGAAGTTGCCTCGCCAACCTGCGTATATGCGCTGGTAGCGTTTGCAACGTATGCCTGATACTTGGCAACGCGGGTATCCTCATCACTCTTGCGCTCGGCGTAGTTGATAATCTTGTAGAGCAGAAGGTTCATCTGGTCCTCGAGCTGCAGAAACTCCAGAAGAGCCTGAGCGGAGGTGGAAATCTTACCCTTAAATGCAAGCAGCTTTGGGCAGTAAGCCTTAAGCTCCTCGAGTCCAGCCTCAAACGCCTCATCGCTGGGGAACATTGAGGACAGGTCCCACTTATATTTGCTGTCAATTTCTTCGCGAGACTCGTATGCCATGAGCCTTCCTTTCTTGACTGGGTCAGTAATCACTGGTATTTAGTGTCCCACATACGCACTGATTTCATGCTGATAACAAGAAAAAATGAACCCATTTGATACAAATCATCAAACGGACGTGTTGCAATGCCTGAACTTCCCTGACGGCCTGCGACTATCCTATCTTCCACCCTTCCGCCTCGGCACGTGCCTCAACAAAGCGCCGGTACACACCTTCTTGCGCGAGAAGCTCCTCATGGGTCCCCCTCTGAACGACGGTACCATCCTCTACCACAAGGATCTGGTCGGCATGTTCGATAGTCGCAAGCCTGTGTGCTATGACCACCACGGTCTTCTCGTGCGTAAGTTCCGTAAGTGCCTGTTGGATAAGCTGTTCGTTCTCCGGATCGATTGAAGCCGTCGCCTCATCAAGCACCACGATAGGGGCATCCTTGAGCAACGCCCGGGCAATCGAGATGCGCTGGCGCTCTCCCCCGGAAAGGCTTGCGCCTCCCTCGCCCACAATCGTGTCATAACCGTTGGGCAGGGCGCTGATAAAATCGTGACACCGTGCGCGTTTGGCAGCTTCGACCACCTGCTCATGCGTTGCGCCGGCAGTCCCAAACGCAATGTTGGCCTCCAGGGTGTCATTGAACAGGTAGACATCTTGGAACACCATCGAGAAATTCCTCAACAGGCTGTCCACCGTGAATTCACGGACGTCGTGGCCGCCGACACGCACCGCCCCGCTATCGACGTCGTAGAAGCGCACCATAAGGCTGGATATATTGCAGGAAAGCCGACCAGAGTCTCTAAGAGGGAAAGGGTTCAGAGTTCCCGGACCTCATCGCATACAGCGAGAAGCTCCTCATCGTGAGACACAACGATTACCAGGTGGTCCTTACGAAAGTCCTTGAGGAGGTCAATGAGATGGCTCCGACTTGCCGCATCAAGTGCCGAAGTTGGCTCGTCAAGCAACATCACCTCTGGGTCTTTGAGGAGCATGCGGATGATAGCGATCTTCTGTTTCTCCCCTCCTGACAACGCAACACGATGTGCATCAATGACGCTCTGCAATCCCCTGTCTGGTGAGAGGAACTTCTGAAGTCCAAACAAGTTGACAAGCTGCAAAACCCTATCTTCACTGGGCATCTTGTTGCACAGAAGCGTCAAGTTGTTCCACAGGGTATCTTGGAGAATTGCCGGCTCTTGCTCAACAATGCCGATGACGTCGTGCCTGAGGGCGTATTGGTCAAGCGTTGCAAGGTCGGTATTGCCATAGTATATGGATCCGTCATACAGGCTGAAATATTCCCCCGAGAGAAGCTTCAAAAGCGTACTCTTGCCACATCCATTGGTACCTGCCAAGGCATAGATCTTCCCCGCTTGAAAGCGCCCGCTCACTCCACAGAGGGTCCTGTTTTTGTTCCCTGGATATGAAAAGGCCACATCGTCGCAGGTAATCAGGCTGGTGTCCGTAGGAACTCCGGAACCGTTCGGCTCCTCTTCCTCATCCCAAAGCTCTTGTAATCTGTTGTAGTTCACGCGGGCGCTCTGGTAGTCGCGGCCAAACTGCTCAAAGTACTCGACGGATGTAACCATGGTGGTGAAGTAGCCGAAGGCAGTTGCCACATAACCCACCTGCATATGGCCGGCAAAAACTTCCCTGGCAGCAACAAAAAGAAGTGCCGCCTGGGCAATGCCTTGGACCACTCCCGTACAAAGAAACACTTGCGCCGCAACCTTGTTGGTTTGATACATTGCCTCTCGGACCGTGAAGAAGATCTCCTTCAGGCGTTTTGTGGAACGGTTAAACAGAACATGTTTCCTGATAAACTCGACTTCCTCTAACTGCTCTTGAGCCCGTGAGGAGTACTGTGACATCTCATTTGTAAAATCGAGTCTTGTCTTATACATCCTATTCATGAAAATCATATAAATACCACCTGAGGCAATGGCAAGCACTATAGATACCAATGAGAGCAGGGGGTCTATGACAAACAGAACGACCACAATGACTACGAGAATTGCAGTGTTTTTAAGAACATCGACAATAGACATCAGGAAGAAGAGCGAAAGACCATTAGTGTCATCATCTAGACGCCGACGCCAATACGCAGGATCAAAACCTTTAAAGAAGGCCGGCCTTAGGTGTTGGATATGCTGAATAGCATGAAGCTCAAGATCAAATGAGGAATCTGCCTGAAGGTAGGTGTATACCAAGGTGGCTTGGTAATCAAAGAGCGCAGCTAAAATACAACATATTGCAAGGAATAGACATGCCAAGATCAACGAACCCATCGGCGTATTGGGTTCAAGAAGCATATTTATGGTAACCCCGGCCACAAGTGGAGCCACAACGGAGAGAAGCGCCTGGATCAGGCGGGCAACCAGATATCCTATAAATCTTCGACGATTGGAGATGCTCTGCCAGCAGCATCGGACGAGATCAAACATCCGCATCACCCAATTCAATTTCATGTGCTAAAAAAGCCTAGTGTCTCATCTCTCGATGTCCTGGTGTCACACTTTCCAAAGATATTTTTATGCACCAGTTGGCACTCGCCAGGCTCGACATCGTTCGTCCCAATGGCATAATTATATCTCCAGAACAAATGCTATTCTCGCCAAAACCCGAATGACGAGGAAGCAAGATCTCAGCTAGACGGACTTCTCGAAAACGCTCCACATCTTTATGCCATCGCTGAAGTGAAATAGAGACCACAAATTGGTTCTTGGTCAGCCAGTTCCTGCGTCAGCCCAGTGCCATACCCATCATATAAATAGGGAGATACGTAACACCTTCGAAAGCTTCTGGAGTATCCACATTGCCGTCATGAAATACGTAGACATGTTCGAAGCTGTAGTTTTTTGTTGTTAGGAGATTGTCAAGCGCACTGTGGCGTCGATAGTTCTTACCACTCTTTATCTCACAGAGGTCGATGCCTCCTTGTTGCCCCTGAAGCACAAAATCAACCTCGCCTATCTTGGAGGAATTATAGTAGCGCAGTTCCCTTCCACACGCCTTGAATTCCTGGGCTGCCACATTCTCAAATATCGACCCAAAGTTTATGCTTGACCTTCTATTGAGGATATCGATATCGACATCCCCCATCATTTGGGCGGTAAGCAGGCCGACGTCATTTGCGTAAAGCTTCAGCATGTTTCGGTCCTCATGGGCGGCAAGGGGAAACGTCGGCTCATTGACTCGGAATGCCGGAAGAGCGACCCCTACGTGCTCAAGCCAGTCGAACGCGAACTCAAGGTTGGCAAACCTCAGACTCTTCCCCAGCCTTGCATATTTGAAGCGCTTGTTTTCGGAATTCAACTGAGAAGGTATGGACTCGTATACCATTTGTACCTGGCGCGCCTCAAGCGTATCCGATACATACTTGGCCATGTCCATCTCGTACATGTTCACAATTCCCCTCTGCAGATTACGGGCTCGCAAGAGGTCGTTGTTGTCCACAAAGGCCTGCACAACGTCAGGCATACCGCCTACCAAAAGATACCGGTAAAAGGTATCCGTAAGCTTATCATGCAGATAATCAGGCACAGGGGTAAGGGATTCCATACAGGCAGAAACAGCTTCCAATGCCGTCTTGCCTATCCCACTTGCCCAGCAAAACTCCTCAAAATCAAGGGGATACAAGGTTACTTCCTGCAAAAAACCAACGGGAAGGGAGGAAATATTGGATACCTCAAGCCCCAGCAGAGAGCCCGAAAGAATGTAATCGTAGTCGGTCCGTTCAAGGAGCATCTTGATCCAGGTGAGCAGGTCCGCACCACACTCCTGGATCTCGTCGAGGAAGACGAGGGTCTTTCCGGCCTCCAGTTCTTTCCCGCTGAGCACGGAAAGACGTAGAAGCAGGTCATCGGCATCAATCGCCCTCATGACCGTCTCTTTGGCAGTCTTGTTGTCGAAGAAGTTCACCTCGGCGAGGATCTCATAGTTGTCTGCGGCAAACTGCCTGACAAGGGTCGTCTTTCCTACCTGTCGGGCTCCTTTGACGAGAAGTGCCTGCTTCGTCTTGTATCGTTTCCAATCCTCCAGCCTTTGGTATGCCTTGCGTTTGAGCATGATTTCATCTCCCCATAGTAATTAACAAGTGAAATGCGTTTTTCACACTCTATGATACGCTTTCAGTTGCGTTTTTTACATCATTTTATAGAGGTTTTATTGCGTTTTTCGCACGCTAGGACAGTCTCTCGGTCGCGTTTTTTACACCCTGTACCCCTAGTCCACGTCCTCCCGGTGGTCCGCGATGTTGTCTCACCACGGGGCGTAATCAGGGTCAGAGTGACCTGTATCGTTTTTTTCGGACACGGGCATCCCAGATTCAAAACCCAGGAATCGTATATGCCCAGACAACCGAGAAAGCGAGGCAAGGCATGGGCAACAACAAGTACACCGACGAGTTCAGGCGCGAGAGGTCGCACTATGCATCGACTAAGGCCGAGGGGACTTCCTCATAAACGGTCTCGGTCTGCGCCGTGTCGCTCGCGCCCAGAAGGTAGGTTGTGCCGCTCCTCGTCCGCACGAGGAGCCAGGGGCCGACCTCGGGGTCCAGGCACACCTTGAGCGATCCGTATGCGTCACTTGAGAAGTTACCTTCAAGGAAGGTTTCACTCGCGCCGCCAAACGTGCGCGTCATCTTGGGAAGTTGGTCAACAAGCTCCACAGACACCACGTCGGCCATGTCAATCTCATAGGTTGTGAGCAAGTGGTATGCCCGAATCGTCTGCTCGCTCAACTCAAGCGTCACAGGAGCTCCAAATTCCTCCGCCATGAACGCTCCCGTCACGGGCAGGCAGAGCAGCGAGCAAGCGAGGGCCACTACAATCGCCTTTCCCGCCGGCCGTGCCAGGTTGATCGACGTGTTGATGCCCACGCGCTCGTTCACTATGAGCTCAGCATCGTCGGGGTTATAGTAAAAGATGCCAAAGATCCAGTGATCGTCCTCGTCCACGTAGAAGCCCTCGCCGCTGGCCTTTGTAAGACGCTCCTGCAGGCTACGCACGCGCATCTCGGTTGCAAACGCCACGATTCCAAGGACCGTGCAGGGAAGCATCATACCGATAAAGTACAGATTGGTTGAACCCTGGAAGAGGAGCTGCGCCCAGCTCATGAATGCAAAAGACGCAGCCGCGACGAGGAACACCCTCGCCCAGGCGCGCCGGCGTATGCGCGTGAGCGTCTGCGTGAGGGCGGTGTTGTCGTCCACCACCTCGCTGCGATTGCGGTAACACCAACGGAAGATTGCCCACATCATGAGCACACATGCGGCAAACAGCAGGTAGATTACTACGTTGTCACGGTCGAGCAGGACGGGGACCAGGCTCGCCGCGCAGATGAGGACAAACCATATGCTCGAGACGCGCGGGTACGACTGCGCGGCCGCCCCGATATCGGCCACCGTCACGCGCTGGGTCGCGGCGCCTCTGGACCGCCAGCCGCGCTCGTCCTTCAGGGCCGCGAGCCTGCGGTTGGTGAGCGCATAGATCACCTCAGGCACGATACAGATCACAAGCATCCAGACGCTCCAGCAGAACATGCTCGATCCGACCCACGCTCGTACCGTTCCTGTCGCCGCACCACCAAGTGCCGCAGCCACGAGCACGATAGCGCACGCGAGCTGTAGGCGACGGTAACTGGTAAGAAGCGCCTTTACCTGCATGTCTTCCCGCGCCTCGCGCGGGAAGGTGACGCCGACGACAATGTTCTTCTTGAAGCGCGCGCTGTTCCTGAGCGTCCACCATATGAGGAGTGGAGTCCAGCTGCAGGAGAGCCATAGGATAGTCGCAGTGCTCATCATAAACTTCCTTACTTCTAGCGATACGCAATCTCATCCAGCAGGTGCTCGCAGAGCGCGAGAACCTCTTTGCCTGACATCCCACCGGCCACCAGCTCAGCCAGGCGCATCCGCAGCGCGTCCATGATGCCGGAATCGGGGTCCGAGCTGCCATCGGGCTCGCACACGAAGGTGCCACCCCTCCGGTCGCCGAGTACGTGTCCCTCCTGCTTGAGAAGCTGATAGGCCTTGCTCACCGTCATGGCGTTGACGCCGCACTCCGATGCGAGCGCCCGCACGGTCGGCAGGCGCTCGCCAGGCGCAAGCTCGCCTTCGGCGATGCCTCGCACAATCTGATCGCGGATCTGCTGGTAGATGGGTGTCGCGGTTGAGAAGTCCAGCTGCAGGAGCATGGTGTGAGCCTCCAACGATGTCTGTATCGTATGTATTACTCATAATGATACATAACAGACAAAGCTGCAAGCGCAGAGGAAACACAGTCCAAGCCGCTTCCGTCACCGCATCATTTTCCATTGTATGATCTGTACCTACAGCAGGTCTGCCTTGGCAGAATCGGGGTCCGGCCATGCCCTCCCATTAAGAGCTCGTCTTCGACACGAGCGCTCAACTCCTCGGCGCAGAAATTGACCGGATAGCGAGAAACAAGAGATCGCCGAGAAGGGCGGCTACTCCTGGGTGGCGGACATCCGCGCCCGCATCCGCGTTGCGCGCTCCGTCACGAAACTCTAAACAAACAAAATGAAAAACGTTATCTCAAGCTACTCATAGATCTCGCTTTAGGCAAAGTCTGATCACGCACAAATGCAAGTAAGCGTACAAGTACAACAATGCAAAGCCCTGCTGCAAGAACCGTTTCAACAGTAGCTATTCCGTCAAGCCACTGAAGTGGCTGGCCAAGATCAGCTAGACACGCTGATGTTTGCTTGCACGCAATAGCACTGATTACAAAGGGGAAAGTAAACGCGGCATGGCTGGGAAAGAACGGTTTTGTAAGACATCTGATGCACCACACAAAAGAAACTACATAAATAATTGAAGCGATTACCAGCATAACCAAAAGAAACGGTACAGACTTTGGCGTAATAGATTGAATATATTCTGCAATACAAAGGCTTGTTGGAGCTGCATAAATACAAGCGAGCGACTCAGCAGAATCAGGTACCGGTCCATATTTAACATACCGAATGCTCACAACTATAAAAAGCACCACAAGGCAGATAAACCCAAACCAAAATGCAAGCGTACCAACACTTGTTTCAAAGGTAAACGCCGGTGCCGTAACACTAGCAACAACAATGCCTACATACACAATGAACCAGCTGGCGTGCACATTCTCCCAATCAAATTTTGCAATATAGCGAGAAGTAAAGAGGGCTATGCACAGGATGTGTAACGCAATTCCTGCAAACCAAAATAATTGTGCTACGTCACCAATATCGGCCTTCATATACACCGAAATCAGCATAACTGCCATCGGATATGTTGCGGCAACTGAAAGTCCAATCGGATTTGAAAGCTCTCGCAACACAACTTTTGTAGACACCATAAATTTGAGGGTATAGAGAGCTAAAAGAGCAATAGAGATAATGCCGCAGGCAAGATAAAAGCCTTCGAAAGAAGCCTTAAAAAGATTTCCAAGTGCCGCAAAACCTAATGCAACACCGCAAATAGCAACAGGAACTTTTTGGACATAGTTCATAAGGATTCTTCTATCTGTTTAGGAAAATCTTTTCCAACTTGAACACTTATACGATAGTGTAGCTAAATAACCTCTTAAAGCTAAAATCCAATAAACCTCAACAACGACTTTCTGTCATAATAAGCATCGACGTTTTTTTAACAACAAACGTCCACAAAGATAAAAACGCAACGTGTACTGGATAAAGTATGCTAGAACCGGTAGGTAGCCCGGTCGTCTCGTTATTACGAGATAAGTAACCTTCCCTCCTTGGGTTGTCCGTTCTTTGTGTAACCATATACAAGGAGGAATTTCATGAATCGATCCAGCGTTACGCTGACCGTTTTATTTGATGCTCCCTTTTGGGTTGGCATCTTTGAACGTGTAGACAACGATAAACTTACGGTAGCAAAAGTTACATTCGGTGCAGAACCAAAAGACTATGAAGTATATGACTTTATACTCAAGAATTTTTATCGACTTAAATTTAGTCCATCATTGATTATTGAAAATAACCGTACCTTTGAAAATCCCAAACGAAAACAACGTGCTGCGCGCAAACAGATGCAGAAAACGGGTATAGGCACCAAATCGCAACAGGCCCTACAGCTACAATCTGAAGCTAGAAAAATAAAACTCAAAAATTTCAACAAAGTGCAACAAGCAGCCCTAAAACAACATCAATTTGAGCTTAAGAAACAAAAACATAAAGAAAAGCATCGAGGCCATTAATAGCTCTCTTTGTCTTCATGCTTATCAAGCTTCCCATTCTTTTCAAGCTTATTATCAAGCCACCAAATTGGAATTGGAAGAATTTCATCAATGGGTTGAGTATTGTCCCAAATATCGATAAATTCCTTTGTTGCTCTATCGTATAAAAACTTGCAATAAACGCGATAATCAGGGGCTGAAAATTCTCCGCCGTAGAATCCGTCATCATACTCAATGTTATGAAAATAATAATTGATATAACATCCGCCCATTTTTACCTCACTTAGTAGCAAATGCTCTCCGAAAAAGCATTCCCTAATCCATTTCCAAGTATGTGAAAAGAAAGATAAGGTCTACAGGCAATCTAAGTGGGTAATACACTGGACAGTTAAAAGTTCTCCTCCTATTAAACTTGCTGAAAGTTGAGTCACAGATTGGATTTAATGTGCACAGGTAGAAGACCGCATTAAGTAATTGTTGTTTTGACTCAAGTGAGTTCACTATTTGGGAGACGTCTATGTATGTACAGAACTTAACGGATTTAGCTGGCTGGTTCCTTGCAACAACTAATTCCTGGTCTGGGCATTTTGTTGAACTACACGATTTTTGCGACTACATCGACAACAACGTAAGCTTATTCGACACGCCGTTTGATATACCTCATTATCAAATTCCTGGAGTACTTGAAAAATTTGCTTGTTTATTTAAGTCCGAAATACGCGAACAAGAGAATGCTTATAGCTATCAAAAAATTCTTGATAGCTATGGCATAGATATTACAGACGATGCTGAATTACTTTCTAGTATTAACGAGCATGTTTTAAACAAAGAATGCATCTATGCAATCATCACCAAATGCATTACCGAAGATCCTAAAGGAGTTGGACTTCTCTATACCGCAGCAGAAAGTTCACTTCTTGATAGATGCCTATTCAAATTGGATGATATCAAGAAAATGTTTAGACCAAACTATAACTTTGGACGTAGAGAAAAGAAGACTACTCCGAGCACAGAAGGAGATTACTGGGATTATGTAAAAACAAATAAACTCCCAGAATGGATTTGGTGTCTGGTTGGTAACGTAATTGACGAACATCCTTTTGGAGAAGATCATACCGTTGTTCATGGGACGCGACATTTTTCTCCTGGAACAAAGGTTTATTGTCTTCCAGTTCAATGGGGCGATGGATACGAAAAAATCGCTGTACTAGGCAAGCATAGAGGTTCACGAGGGCTCATTAGAATTGTAATGAGTAGAGAGTTGATTCATAACTTTAGGTGCCAAAAGGTTTTTTCACCATATGTTATTAAGCGCATGTATGTACGCAATAACCACGGCAGGAACTTTGAGGGTTGGGGGCAATCTGAAGCGGAACATGAAACCATTTTGTCACTACTTCCATGGCTTAATACAACCCCCGAAGAAGAAAAACAAAGAACACTGCTACTTAATAGTTCGCAACTGTCATTCTTGATACATGTTGGCGATACGCCAAACCAGAAAATTCGTTTGAGGATTGAACGACACAGTCGCAGAGATGGTTGTTATGGTGCAGGGTGGTATGGATTCTATAAAATTGGCGAGAAACCAGAACAGTCTATTGGTCTCCTTGATTGGTATGGATACTGGCCAGATGATGTGTCCTACAAAGAATGTAGGTCAAACTACAAACCATCATGTGAACTATTAGGTGGATTTTTAGATGCCGGAATTCTTAACTGGGAGAATACCTATGAGTCTATTCCTACTAATGGTAGACCTCCATTTACGTGGGAATTTGAGGCGGTTTTAGAGCACGGTAGTCTATCGAATGCTGGACATAATGCATACCCAGAGAACTTTCCATCAGTTATGAGGCTTCTGACAGCATGGGGTTTTCCAAAGATTTGGAATTCAACCAGCAATGCACCTGATGCATTTCTTGATTGATAAGAGAAATGAAATAAATCTCAAGCTTCCTCTCGGACGTCCCTCGCAGCTCCATCTCTACCGTTCGCGGAAAATGTCAACTTTGGTGAACAAACAGCAAATCCGTGTGCCCGGTAGGGATATAATCGCAGGTGAACAACAGATGGAGGATTGCCATGAAGATGCACCTCATTGAGCCCGACGCTTACGCTGAGACCACACCTACCGTATTGCTAATTCATCCCATGCTCTCGTCTGCAGAGGGAATGAAAACAGTTCTTGTGAATAACATGGGTGATGACCTGCGCTATCTAGTCCCAGATCTTGCTGCCCACGGAGAAGAAGATGCAACGGAATATGTCTCAGTGTCCCAAGAAGCTGCGCAGATTCATGACTGGCTGCTGGAGCACGACATAACCCATCTCTCCCTTGGCTTTGGCGCGTCCCTTGGCGGCGTGGTTCTGTCTGAACTCCTCAAGTTCCCCGATTTAGTCTTTGACCATCTCTTCTTTGAGGGAACAAGCTTCTGGACGGGTGGATTCCTGGCCTCAACGATGGAATTTGTGCTCAAGAAAGTATTTCTTGCCAAGCATCGCAAAGCCATCGCAGACCCCAAGCTATCCGTGCAAAAGATGGAACAACTTTACGGAAAAATTGCAGCTAAACCTATGTCAGAGCATTTTATTGCGATGAGCGATCAAAGCATCCAGAACATCATTCACGACTGCAGCAACGTTGACCTCCCCGCCCTTAGCCCCGATGTACAACGTCGTTGCATCTTCACGTATGGCGAGAAGGACTTTGACTTGAAACGCGCGAGGCAGGTTCTGCCTAAGGTGTATCCCGAGGCTACGCTTACCATCTGGAAAGGCTATGATCACTGTGAGCGTATGACCAGCGACTCAGCTGCGTACGGCCAGATGCTCAGAGAGCTTGTGGTTTAGAGAGCAAAACTTGTAACGGATGCTTCCAATCTGAATGTTCTCTTGAAAACATTAAAATTATCAAGATTGTTTCTGTATAAAAGTACTTATAAACAGCTGTGCTAATTCAATATTGCACAACTTACATCAGACATCCTAAATCTCTAGATTTGTGTATCTACAAGAGGCCTTTTTGATTTTTTCAATTGCTCTTTTTGATGTTGACTGTTTTATTAAACCTTCTTTTGCATACGCTACTATCGAACACTTATGCTGATCTATAAGTGCAATAACTATTGCTTCATTTGCGTCAAATATACCTGCTTTGATTGCAGCTATATAAATACTCTTGTCCAAATCTTCTTTTAAAATAATTCCAGTCTCACTAAATACATCCCTAATTGCATTCAACGCATTAATATTCTTTGGAAACACAATTTCAGCGGCATCTTTACTATCCATGTCGTCAATTTTTATTCCAAGCGGTACGCTATATTCTTCAATGACAAGATTTAGCTTATCCACATCGCTTTTCATTCTTGCCCTTCTTCCTCATTTTTTATAACTTCTGAAAGTATCAGCTCAGTTTCAGTCATTATGTCACCAGCCTCAGGAAAAGCTATCTTTTCTCTATTGGATTCAATTTTTTTAACAGTTGGTGCAATAAACTCATCGGCAAACCTCTCACGATCTTCTTTAGAAAACATTTCTTTAAGTGTGTTCCCGTCAAGTCTTATTGAAATGTCATCTAAAAGTTTCTCAGTTTCATCCTTATTAAGTAAATGCTCTATAACTAATTTATTAAATTGTTTCTCCAATATTGCGGTCATTTGAATAGCATCATCTTCAACAAATTGATTTGCTACAGCATTTGCCGCTTGCTCAACAGCACATGAAGCTGCTACAGCCCCAATAAATGAACCTACTGCGGTACCAACCCCCGGAACAATCAGGGTGCCGGCAGTCGCTCCAATCACCATTCCGCCAAATCCACCAGCCAGACCTGCACCAGTAGATATTAAATTTTTAAAAAGCTGCTGAGCTGAAATACGTCTCCTAAACATATCTACTGCGTTAAATGCAAAAATTGCTGCAATAGTTACAGTGGATGTAATAACATTTCCTCTAAGAATTTTTGCAGCACTTTTTTTGGCCGCTGCTCCAGCTATATTGCTTCCAGATCTATATGCATTCGCAATTATTGCAGAGACTTTAGGTCCCAATCTCCCTACAATAGCTTCAGTGCTACCGACCATAAGAGAATTCAAACCAGCCTTCGATAGCTGGCTCGCAGCAACAGATACGATAAATGCTATTCCTCCCATTTTCAATCCATCTATCGTTGCGCGTTTTAGGGCCATAGAATAACTTTCTCCTGACCAAAGCGATAACGCAAAAGTAATTATCGCAGTTACTCCGAAGGCAGTTTGTGCAACAACTACTCCATTTTTTGCATCATATTTGAGTGATTCTATGTTTCCAGCTTTTGCAATGTTTATAGCCTGTTTATACGTATAATTTCCAGGTTTCACAATCTCTGTTGCAGAATCAGGATCCTTCACACCTGGAACTTCATTATCAAGAATCCTTTTGCGCATTGCGGTAATCGCTTCTTCATACTTATCAGAAGGAACTTCAATGACCATGGGGTTGCCCTGTGCATCAAAATACCTAAATTCATTATTCTCAAAACATGCACTAATACATTCGCCTCCAGTCTTGTAATACTTACTTTGAATATCTACTGGGGTTCCATCTTTTTTATAGACACGCCTATCTGCTCCATTTTTTGCGTTGTCGCCTCCAATAACTTTTCCTTTTTTGCCGTGCCAGTTGTCATATTGATTATTTGCTTGTTCAGCTGCAAAACCATGTCCCTGAGGTGTGTGGAAAATTTCTTCATCCGCAACTCTATTGACAATTTGCCTATTTCCCCAAACAATACCTGAATAAATGACGTCATTGCTCTTTTGTTTGAAATTTGGAATTTTCGCATCAAATGCAACATAGGCATTTCGAAGACAGATCATCTCGTTAAGAAGTTCTGCTAAACCAACTTCGTTGAACCTAATGCTTGAAAAAGTAATTCTTGTTTCATCTTTCATTGTCAACGAAAGCTTCGTGTTGTCACTTGAATCAATAGAGGCAACCTCGTCGTACCAGATTTTTTTGGGAGGATGAGGAAAGTCAGACAGATACATTTTTGAGCGAGTAAATAAAGCACCAGAAGATCCGTCACTTAAAATGGAGTCATCAATAAGTCCTACAAATCCATCCTGGTCATATCCAATCGCATACGATGAAATTGCTTTCCTGAGTAAGTGCTCTGGAACAGTTCGAGCGGAATAATACTCAACGTGTTTGCCTGATACAACTGGAGCAAATTTCTCAAAGCATTTAATTCGCATTCTGTGAAGTGAATCTATGGCTTCTTCCTCATTGGCTCTAGAGATAACATCCTCATTATCTTCTAATGATTTATCACTATTTTGATTTGTATTAAACGGTTCAAATCTATCCTTAAAAGAAAAATAATTGAACTGATCATGTGATTTATCTAAAACAGCAAAACAAACATATCTAAAAAGAGAATCGCATTCTAGGTCCTTAAATAATCCATCAGCTGATGGTACTCGAATCTCTTTAAAAACTTCAAAAAATGCTCTGGAAACTAACTGAGCATCATTTCCAAATGCTCCACATCCCCATGCACCAAGGACTAGATTTTCATACCCCTCATTAATAGCAATATCAAGCATGCCCGTGATTCTGGTTTTGAACGTATCATATATTTCTTCTTTTTTTACTCCCGCTAGTCCAGGGGCATAAGGAGCAGCCATAGTTAAAACCGCTACTTCTAGTGGCTTATCCAAATAACTTCCATTATGATTTCTAAATACTTCAACATGCGGGCTAAGAATGGCTGCATCAGTAAAGATATTCTCTTTACCCTTTTTATTCTCTTCATAAAACTTAGACGCTTCTTCAGATGTCAACGATTTATAAAGAGTGGATCTTCTGCATAGGTCTTCTTCTTGAGCATTAGCGCCATTTAATACTCCACCACCTGGGGTGTATGGATTTGCAAAATTAAGTACCAAGATATTTTTAAGAACAGATGTATTCTTTGACTGCTTTTCACTTAATAATTTTGCAGCATCAAAAGAGTCGGTATTACTTACAGTAAAAACAGTTCGTCTTCCCAAAGAAATAGGTACTTTTTTATTAGATTTGGAGCGAAGCTTTCTTACATTTTTCTCAGAAAAATAAACGGCAGTATTCTGATCTTCAGGTTTATAGAGAAATGGATATTCTCTTTTCTCTATAGTCTCGATAGTTTGCTCGAAGAATTCTATGTTGTCCATTAAATTACCCTTCAATTTTTCTAAAGAGCGTAAACTTTAATTTAATATTATCTACTGTTGAGTTTTAATGATAAATAGTTAGTTCAACTTTTATATCATTAGTAACATGTTCGATAAGTATAAACTTTCTTCAGAATCTCCTTTTTTATTCAGATACCATCCAAAATTTGAAACTTACATTCAAAAGGAAGAGTAAGTCCTAAACATAATTCAAGTGGGTGCTACAGTGGACAGTAAAAAGTCTATGTCGTTGCTAATGAACATGGTGATGAAAGGGCTCGCATTATTCAATTACCCAATTAAATTCGAAGGTATATAATTCAATTAACAAGCAGTTCGTTCCTGATTGGAGTGAATATGATGTTATATTCAGTTATATCGTGGTCTTTAACCGCAATTCTTGGCATTTGGTCTATTGTACTTCTATCTGGTCATGGTGCTATTTCAATTGCTGGATTTAACACAATGACTGAAGATGAAAAGAAAGCAATAGACGAGAAAAAGCTCTGTTTTGTAGCGGGTATTGGCACGCTTATAAGTGCGTTAGTACTCTTTTTCATGGCACTACTTGGTCCAAATATACCAAACACAACAGCAATCATTGCGGGCAGTATTATTGCGATTGATGCGGTAGTAATGGTTTATATTGCAAACACAAAATGCAAAAAATAATAAAAACCTGACGACAAAATACTTGAAGTTCTCATTACCTTTAGACAATAGCTCTTGTCAAAACAAATCCAAAGCATCACCTCAAGCTATTCGTCTCTTTCGTCACTCTCAAGACAAAGTCTGATCACGCACGTACGCAAGTAGTCGTACAAGCACAACAATACAAAGTCCTGCTGCAAGCACCGTTTCAACAGTGGCCACTCCATCGAGCCATTGGAGGGGTTGACCGAGTTCAGCTAGGTATGCCGACGTCTGCGTACGCGCAATAACGCAAATTACAAAGGGAAAAGTAAACGCGGCGTGACTGGGAAAGAATGGTTTTGTAAGACACCTGATGCACCACACAAAAGAAACCACATAAATAAGTGAAGCGATTGCCAGCATAACCAAAAGAAACGGTACAGACTTTGGCGTAATAGATTGAATATATTCTGCAATACAAAGGCTTGTTGGAGCTGCATAAATACAAGCGAGCGACTCAGCAGAATCAGGTACCGGTCCATATTTAACATACCGAATGCTCACAACTATAAAAAGCACCACAAGGCAGATAAACCCAAACCAAAATGCAAGCGTACCAACACTTGTTTCAAAGGTAAACGCCGGTGCCGTAACACTAGCAACAACAATGCCTACATACACAATGAACCAGCTGGCGTGCACATTCTCCCAATCAAATTTTGCAATATAGCGAGAAGTAAAGAGGGCTATGCACAGGATGTGTAACGCAATTCCTGCAAACCAAAATAATTGTGCTACGTCACCAATATCGGCCTTCATATACACCGAAATCAGCATAACTGCCATCGGATATGTTGCGGCAACTGAAAGTCCAATCGGATTTGAAAGCTCTCGCAACACAACTTTTGTAGACACCATAAATTTGAGGGTATAGAGAGCTAAAAGAGCAATAGAGATAATGCCGCAGGCAAGATAAAAGCCTTCGAAAGAAGCCTTAAAAAGATTTCCAAGTGCCGCAAAACCTAATGCAACACCGCAAATAGCAACAGGAACTTTTTGGACATAGTTCATAAGGATTCTTCTATCTGTTTAGGAAAATCTTTTCCAACTTGAACACTTATACGATAGTGTAGCTAAATAACCTCTTAAAGCTAAAATCCAATAAACCTCAACAACGACTTTCTGTCATAATAAGCATCGACGTTTTTTTAACAACAAACGTCCACAAAGATAAAAACGCAACGTGTACTGGATAAAGTATGCTAGAACCGGTAGGTAGCCCGGTCGTCTCGTTATTACGAGATAAGTAACCTTCCCTCCTTGGGTTGTCCGTTCTTTGTGTAACCATATACAAGGAGGAATTTCATGAATCGATCCAGCGTTACGCTGACCGTTTTATTTGATGCTCCCTTTTGGGTTGGCATCTTTGAACGTGTAGACAACGATAAACTTACGGTAGCAAAAGTTACATTCGGTGCAGAACCAAAAGACTATGAAGTATATGACTTTATACTCAAGAATTTTTATCGACTTAAATTTAGTCCATCATTGATTATTGAAAATAACCGTACCTTTGAAAATCCCAAACGAAAACAACGTGCTGCGCGCAAACAGATGCAGAAAACGGGTATAGGCACCAAATCGCAACAGGCCCTACAGCTACAATCTGAAGCTAGAAAAATAAAACTCAAAAATTTCAACAAAGTGCAACAAGCAGCCCTAAAACAACATCAATTTGAGCTTAAGAAACAAAAACATAAAGAAAAGCATCGAGGCCATTAATAGCTCTCTTTGTCTTCATGCTTATCAAGCTTCCCATTCTTTTCAAGCTTATTATCAAGCCACCAAATTGGAATTGGAAGAATTTCATCAATGGGTTGAGTATTGTCCCAAATATCGATAAATTCCTTTGTTGCTCTATCGTATAAAAACTTGCAATAAACGCGATAATCAGGGGCTGAAAATTCTCCGCCGTAGAATCCGTCATCATACTCAATGTTATGAAAATAATAATTGATATAACATCCGCCCATTTTTACCTCACTTAGTAGCAAATGCTCTCCGAAAAAGCATTCCCTAATCCATTTCCAAGTATGTGAAAAGAAAGATAAGGTCTACAGGCAATCTAAGTGGGTAATACACTGGACAGTTAAAAGTTCTCCTCCTATTAAACTTGCTGAAAGTTGAGTCACAGATTGGATTTAATGTGCACAGGTAGAAGACCGCATTAAGTAATTGTTGTTTTGACTCAAGTGAGTTCACTATTTGGGAGACGTCTATGTATGTACAGAACTTAACGGATTTAGCTGGCTGGTTCCTTGCAACAACTAATTCCTGGTCTGGGCATTTTGTTGAACTACACGATTTTTGCGACTACATCGACAACAACGTAAGCTTATTCGACACGCCGTTTGATATACCTCATTATCAAATTCCTGGAGTACTTGAAAAATTTGCTTGTTTATTTAAGTCCGAAATACGCGAACAAGAGAATGCTTATAGCTATCAAAAAATTCTTGATAGCTATGGCATAGATATTACAGACGATGCTGAATTACTTTCTAGTATTAACGAGCATGTTTTAAACAAAGAATGCATCTATGCAATCATCACCAAATGCATTACCGAAGATCCTAAAGGAGTTGGACTTCTCTATACCGCAGCAGAAAGTTCACTTCTTGATAGATGCCTATTCAAATTGGATGATATCAAGAAAATGTTTAGACCAAACTATAACTTTGGACGTAGAGAAAAGAAGACTACTCCGAGCACAGAAGGAGATTACTGGGATTATGTAAAAACAAATAAACTCCCAGAATGGATTTGGTGTCTGGTTGGTAACGTAATTGACGAACATCCTTTTGGAGAAGATCATACCGTTGTTCATGGGACGCGACATTTTTCTCCTGGAACAAAGGTTTATTGTCTTCCAGTTCAATGGGGCGATGGATACGAAAAAATCGCTGTACTAGGCAAGCATAGAGGTTCACGAGGGCTCATTAGAATTGTAATGAGTAGAGAGTTGATTCATAACTTTAGGTGCCAAAAGGTTTTTTCACCATATGTTATTAAGCGCATGTATGTACGCAATAACCACGGCAGGAACTTTGAGGGTTGGGGGCAATCTGAAGCGGAACATGAAACCATTTTGTCACTACTTCCATGGCTTAATACAACCCCCGAAGAAGAAAAACAAAGAACACTGCTACTTAATAGTTCGCAACTGTCATTCTTGATACATGTTGGCGATACGCCAAACCAGAAAATTCGTTTGAGGATTGAACGACACAGTCGCAGAGATGGTTGTTATGGTGCAGGGTGGTATGGATTCTATAAAATTGGCGAGAAACCAGAACAGTCTATTGGTCTCCTTGATTGGTATGGATACTGGCCAGATGATGTGTCCTACAAAGAATGTAGGTCAAACTACAAACCATCATGTGAACTATTAGGTGGATTTTTAGATGCCGGAATTCTTAACTGGGAGAATACCTATGAGTCTATTCCTACTAATGGTAGACCTCCATTTACGTGGGAATTTGAGGCGGTTTTAGAGCACGGTAGTCTATCGAATGCTGGACATAATGCATACCCAGAGAACTTTCCATCAGTTATGAGGCTTCTGACAGCATGGGGTTTTCCAAAGATTTGGAATTCAACCAGCAATGCACCTGATGCATTTCTTGATTGATAAGAGAAATGAAATAAATCTCAAGCTTCCTCTCGGACGTCCCTCGCAGCTCCATCTCTACCGTTCGCGGAAAATGTCAACTTTGGTGAACAAACAGCAAATCCGTGTGCCCGGTAGGGATATAATCGCAGGTGAACAACAGATGGAGGATTGCCATGAAGATGCACCTCATTGAGCCCGACGCTTACGCTGAGACCACACCTACCGTATTGCTAATTCATCCCATGCTCTCGTCTGCAGAGGGAATGAAAACAGTTCTTGTGAATAACATGGGTGATGACCTGCGCTATCTAGTCCCAGATCTTGCTGCCCACGGAGAAGAAGATGCAACGGAATATGTCTCAGTGTCCCAAGAAGCTGCGCAGATTCATGACTGGCTGCTGGAGCACGACATAACCCATCTCTCCCTTGGTTTTGGCGCGTCCCTAGGCGGCGTAGTTCTATCTGAGCTCCTCAAGTTCCCCGATTTAGTCTTTGACCACCTCTTCTTTGAGGGAACAAGCTTCTGGACAGGAGGATTTCTTGCCTCCGCGCTTGAGTTTGTGCTCAAGAAAGTATTTCTTGCCAAGCACCGCAAAGCTATTGCAGACCCCGAACTTTCCGTACAAAAGATGGAACAACTTTACGGAAAAGTCGCAGCTAAACCTATGTCAGAACACTTTATTGCGATGAGCGACCAAAGCATCCAGAACATCATTCACGACTGCAGCAACGTTAACCTTCCCACCCTTAGCCCTGAGGTACAACACCGCTGCATCTTTACGTATGGCGAGAAGGACTTTGACTTGAAACGTGCAAGGAAGGTTCTGCCTAAGGTGTATCCCGAAGCCACGCTTACTATCTGGCAGGGCTATGACCACTGCGAGCGTATGACCAGCGACTCGGCAGCGTATGGCCAAATGCTCAGAGAGCTTGTGGTTTAGAGCTTATTAACTATATTTAAATTACTACCATAAACCATAGATAGCGAGAGGATTAATATGCTCGAATCAGATAAACCAATTGCCAATGCTAGCGAAGATAAATTGAATATGACTGAGCCAGCAAATTCATTAGCCCGGATTCTTTCTGATCAAAAAGATTCAGATTCACTAGTAGTCGGTATTTATGGCGAATGGGGTTCAGGGAAATCCTCTTTTGTTAATCTTTTAAAACAAGAGTTGATTAAATTATCAAAAATTCATCCTGAAAATAAACAGCCTGTTATGATTACCTTTGATCCATGGCTATGCACATCCGATAACGCCATGCTTCATCGTTTTTTTAACGAATTGGCCACTTTCCTAGATTCAAAAGCCAATCTGAATAGTGTTGCCAAGAAGATTATTAAATACTCCAAAATTATCGCTCCTTTGGTGGTTCCTTATATACCTATTCCTGGGCTCAAAGATTCATTCGATTGTGTCCTAGATCATGTTTCTGAATCTCTCGAAGATTCAGAATTTACTACCGAAGAATTGAAGAAAGAAATAGAAGAATCATTAAAAACATGTCAACAAAAGTTTTATATCTTCATTGATGACTTAGATAGATTGCCCGACAATCAAATTCGTCTAATATTTCAATTAGTGAATCATTTGGCAGATTTTCCAAATATCACTTATATTATCCCTTTCGACTATGATGTAGTAACTACTGCTTTAAACAAAATCCAATCTAAAAAAGGTGCAGAATACTTACAAAAGATTATTCAACTTCCCTACAGTATTCCAAGACCCGGACAAGAACAAATCATTGAGATTCTTTTAGAAGAGCTCTCTATTTATACAAACAAAATTCCGGAAGAAAACTTTTCACAAAATAGATTCTTTGATGTACGAAACAATTTTATTAAAACTTATATTCATACTCTTCGAGATATGAAATTATTAATAAATACTTTTTCGGTAAATATAGTGAAGCTTTCTGATGAATTAGACGTAATAGATTTATTGGCCCTCTCTTTGCTTAAAGCCTTCAATCAACCTCTGTATAAATGGATATATGAAAATAAAAGTTTACTTTGTACTTATGACTTAGATAGTCAAACAGATAATGAGAATTTATCTAGGTCACTTCTTACCAGTGGGACTTGTACTGACCAAAACCTACAAAATACAATTACTCGTTTATCAACATTATTTCCAAAACTCACTTATTATGAATCAAATTCATCTGAAAATGAAAATAGACGTCTTCGTCGTATTTCGTGTGAGGATTATTTTGATCAGTACTTCTCTGGAGATTTTCCTCAAACTTTTGTACGACGAGATGATCTAAATAAAATCCTTCATGCAAATGATTCTTCCATTACACATGAAATAATAAATGAAGCTATTATTAATGAACAACTCACAAATCTGCTTAATGAAATAAAATATAATCTTGAATTTTTTAATAAGCAATCTTTAATAATACTGTCGGAACAACTAATTTATGCTTTGGGAAAAAGTAGCGAATACATTAACAAATCGTTTTTTGGAATGTCCGCAGACACTCTTATGTCGTTTATTCTTTCTGATGTACTTAAAAAAATAGGAAAAGTTGATTCCGATCTGATAGTAAAAAAATCTTTAAATTATGTTGATTTAGATAATGTTTTAAGCTTTGCCTATTGGTTAAATCATGAAGAATTAGTTCATGGTCGTCTTGCTTCAAATGAAAAATCTGAAGACAAACAATCTATAAACATAGCAACTCTTGTGGAAATAGAACAAATATATGCCAAGAAATTAGAGGGAACGATTTCAAACACCGATCTCCTATCCATTCATTTCGATTTACATTTACCGATGTATTTATGGAGTTGTTATAATTTTGAGCGATATAAAGATTTTTGGATTAAGAAATTTAACGACGATGATTTAAATTACATTGTCTTCATTGACTCTATCTCTAATGAATTGACCTCTGGCTCATACAAAAAATGGTCATGGGATCCTGCAGATTTTAATAAATTAATAAGTTACGAAAAAATAAAAAGCCATATCTTAAAACTAAAAAAATCAGAAAAGTTGAAAAATATTTCAACAGAATTAATTTGTAAGGCAATTACCTTCGTCGAAATGGAACCTAATGAAGAATCAAATTTGAATGATCAAATGGATTCCGAGTTCACAAGCGTTCAAGCAGAGAAAAAATTATCAGAATGGATTATCTAAAAGTTATATGATTATGAAGCAGAATTTGAACCTACAACCTTCGAGTCGTGGTCAGTAAGAACTTGCTCTCGTTAAGCGAATTACCAAGAAAAACTAGGGAATTAGTTCGTTACTCTAAACGAACTAAAATCATAACCACCCGCATATGAACTGCCTCCCATTTCTTATGTCCAAGAAATGGGAGGCAGTTCAGATAAGGAGGCCTTTGGCGTATTTACCGCTGAATCGTCTCGGTGCCCTAGAAGACATGCTCATAAGAGTTGCAGGGAAAACGATTCCCAAGAGGATGCAGACCAGACCGTCTATCACGTAGAACAATGTTGCGCCATCGAACTTGGACGCCACAGATCCTTCCGACTGTAGAGACAGATAGATATGCATAAGAGAAAGAGCGGAAAACGTAAACAAGGTAACCATCAAAGAGGCAATCCCATATTTTCTTTCTTTATCGTTTGAGTCCTCTGCATTTCGCCTTACCGAGAAAAAGCTCAGTAAGAGGCCAATTGCCAGACAGATCACCGGAAGGATGAGAAGCTCCCATTTCTGCCCCCACCGGTCAACAGAATCCCCAAACCAATGGGCGGGTATCGATTGGGGAATCGAATTCCACAAGACAAGCAGAACAACCGCAGGCAGTATCCCAAGAAAAACCGCCAGCAAACTCATGGCCTTATCGAAATACCCTTTATCGCCCTTCATCAGCTTTGCCATCTCCTCATGCCAAAAACTGTCTGGACGGACCTTTACACGCTGTCACTCGGGAAGACAAAGGCGGTCTTGAGTCCCCGCCCCTTATCACATTATATCTGTCGCCATAGGAAAGATGCGCAAGATCGGTGCAGCGCTTGAATTGATTCTTGGTCAGCCAGTTCCTGCGTCAGCCCAGTGCCATACCCATCATATAAATAG
>ERZ772979.312-NODE-312-length-37242-cov-7.919757_pt1 | contig 37242 bp, 29 predicted proteins | sample MGYA00511130_ERZ772979 | MGnify/ENA primary metagenome ERZ772979 (study PRJEB29015, sample SAMEA2738103) | human oral metagenome | biome: human oral; feature: human-associated habitat; material: saliva | place: China | collected 2186 ...
CAGCGTGCTGACCCTCGTATTCGGACCAGTGGCTCTTCTCGGTTTCACGTTGCCGCTGTTGTATATAAGTGCCCCCGATTTCATGCTGCAATGTTGGATTCTCGCGGCGGAGATCGCCGTGCTCAGCGGCCTGATCGTTATCCGTCAGATCGCCCAGGGAAAGACGCCCAGCATGTAGGCCCCAAACCACGCGCCCCACAGTAACCAGCTGATGGCAATGGTGATCTGCGCGGGCGTCGATAAGCGGCGAGCAAAGAAGAACACCAGCGGAAGGAGCAGTAGATACGCCGGGATGAGTAGGCGCGGGCGGGAGTGCATAATGCCGTCAGAAAGCAGGATGTTGGCGGCGACGGCGGCGCTGAACACCCAGATTTGCCACGGTAGTTTGCGGAAACTCCCGGCAACAATGAATACAAAGGCGATCATGACGGCCACCGAGAGGAAGTAGCCTAATTCACGGGAGGCAAACATGGTGAAGGTGGCGAATTTCCAGGTGGCTATGCCCCAGTCGAACGCGGAATTCCAGCCCTCGCGCTGCATGCCGAAATAGCCGCCAATGTGGGTGAGGTAGCTGGAGGACCACCACAAATACCACAGCAAACCCAGGGGTGAAAGCAGAGTCGCGAGCCAACCTCGCCAGTTTTTCCGGTCGGTGGTGAGCACGGCCAGGAACAGCACCAACATCACGTCCACGGCAGTAATGCGGGTCAGGCCGGCGGCAAAAACAAGAAGCCCGGCGAGCAACCAGCGGCGGTCCATAATGGCCACCAGAGCCCAAATAGATAGCGCACCGAACAGGGATTCCGAATACGCCATATTGAAGGTGATGCCCATGGGCACGCCGGCAATAAGAACAGCCGCGAGGATGCGGGCACGCTGGCTTTTAGCGCCCCAGTGGTTAATGCCGAGAATGCGGTTGACTAGGGCCATGACACCGGCGATCATCACCACACCGAGAAGGAAATTCACACCATACGCAATGGTTTCATGGTGAAGCCCCGTGATCGGGTGCAGCACCGCATGCAGTCCGCGCAACAGGTATGGAAACCCCGGGAAAAACGCCAGGGAGCGTTCGTAGACAGGCACCTCCACCACGGGTTCTGTGATGGCAAAGTAGCCGTCACGCGCGATGCTCACATAGTATTCCGCGTCCCAACGGTAGAACAGGGAATGCAGTGTGTAGCCGTTGGCGGTGGCCATCATGCCCATGATCACCAGTCGCACTAGTGAGGCAACGCTGAAAATGCCGAACGCCCACAGCCAGTCCACTCGAGTTAAGCCCGCCAGGCGACCTGCGGTAACCGGGGCTGTGTGATCCAGGGCTGGGTAATCCGGGGGATCTGGGGCTTGTTGCGACACTGCCCCATTATCCCTTAAGCGCTATCCCCGTCGGAAGTGGGGTCGGGCGAAAAATCTCCATGCCTGATCCCATTTCTATGGTAGCTTTCTAGCTTTTTGCCCCTATCACGGAAAGATACTGTAGGCTGAACAACATGCTGCGCGCACGTCTCCTCCTTCTGTGCCGCGGCGGGTCAACGGTCTAGAGCACGGCTGGCACCCCGTCGCGGAGTTCAGGCGCGCCAGCCGTGGCCCATAGGAAACTGGGTAACCAACTAACCCCCAAAGGAATTTTTTAAGCCATGGCCCCCTCTGATGCATTTATCTCCGCCCCGCGTGACATTTCCACCCCGGCTGGCCCCCGACCCGACGGCCAGCCCGCGTGGAATAAACAACGCAACTCCTCTATGCCCGTGAAGCGCTACCAGCCGTTCGAGGTTGAGGTGGAGAAAATCGAGCTGCCCGACCGCACCTGGCCAGACAAGGTGATTGATTCCGCACCGCAGTGGTGTGCGGTGGACCTGCGCGACGGCAACCAGGCCCTGATCGATCCGATGAGCCCTGAACGCAAGCGCCGCATGTTTGAACTGCTGGTGCGCATGGGTTACAAGGAGATTGAGGTGGGTTTCCCCTCTGCCTCCCAGACTGATTTTGATTTCGTGCGGGACATTATCGAAAACAACCTCATCCCCGACGACGTGACCATCCAGGTGCTGGTACAGGCCCGTGAGCATCTGATCCGGCGCACCTTTGAAGCCTGCGAGGGCGCAAAAAATGTGATTGTGCACTTTTACAATTCCACATCGATCCTGCAGCGCAACGTGGTGTTCCGCAAAGACAAGGACTCCATTAAGAAGCTGGCTACAGATGCGGCGCAGCTGATCAAGGAGATTGCCACCGAGTACCCAAACACGAATTGGCGCTGGGAGTACTCCCCCGAGTCCTTTACCGGCACGGAGGTTGCCTACGCCAAAGAGGTATGTGACGCCGTGGTGGAGGTCATGGATCCCACGCCCGAGAATCCGATTATCCTGAATCTGCCCTCCACCGTGGAGATGACCACGCCGAACGTGTACGCCGATGCCATCGAGTGGATGCACCGCAACCTGAACCGCCGGGATTCCATCATTTTGTCGCTGCACCCCCACAATGATCGTGGCACGGGTGTTGCCGCTGCGGAACTGGGCTACATGGCGGGCGCGGACCGCATTGAGGGCTGTCTGTTTGGCAATGGTGAACGCACCGGCAACGTCTGCCTGGTCACCTTGGGCTTGAACCTGCTGACCCAAGGCGTGGACCCCCAAATCGATTTCTCCGACATTGAGCAGATCCGCCGCACAGTGGAGTACTGCAACCAGCTGCGCGTGCCAGAACGCCACCCCTACGGCGGTGACCTGGTGTTTACCGCCTTCTCCGGTTCCCACCAGGATGCCGTGAACAAGGGTCTGGACGCCATGGCCGCTAAGCTGCGCCCCGGCGCGAGCCACACCGATGTGAGTTGGGAGGAGCTGCAGGATATTGAATGGGAGGTTCCCTACCTGCCGATTGACCCGAAGGATGTGGGCCGGACCTACGAGGCCGTGATCCGCGTGAACAGCCAGTCCGGCAAGGGCGGTGTCGCCTACATCATGAAGACGGATCACGGTTTGACCCTGCCGCGTCCCATGCAGGTGGAGTTTTCCTCCGTGGTTCAGAACGTCACTGATGCCGAAGGCGGCGAGGTGGAGTCGAAGCACATGTTCGACATTTTCGCCCAGGAATACTTGGATCGGACCACTCCGTTGGAGCAGGTGTCCATGCAGGTTGACGCCGCGAAAACGGAGAATGACACCGCCACCATTACCGCCCAGATCCGCTTCAACGGCAAGGACGTGACGGTGACAGGCACAGGTAACGGCCCGGTGTCGGCATATGCAAACGCCCTGGAATCCATTGGGGTGGACGTTGAGGTTCAGGAGTACACGCAGCATGCGCTGAGTGCGGGTGACGACGCCGCGGCTGCCGCCTACATCTACGCCGAGGTCAACGGCCAGAAGGTCTGGGGTGTGGGGATCGCCCGCTCCATCACCTACGCTTCCTTGAAGGCCGTGACGTCCGCGGTTAACCGCGCGCTTGGCTAGCCGCTATTTTTCCAGAAGGTCCGCCAGTTTCTTCTTTGCGCGGTGAATGCGCACTTTCACCGCAGAGAGGGAAGCATTCTGGTGGACCGCTATTTCTGCGTATGTTAGCCCCGCCACTTCCGCGAGGACGAGCGCTTCGCGGGAATCAGCATTGATCTGTTGCAGTGCGATACTGAGCCGGTCATGGTCAGCAAGTTGTTCTTCAAAGGCGGCTGCTGTGTCCTCCAGTTGGATGAAATAGCCGTCTTCATCGTCGTCAATGGGTTTTTCTTGCTTGCGTTTGCGCACTAACGCTACGGCCGCGTTGCTGGCGATGCGGTAGAACCAGGTGCCAAATTTCGATTCGCCTCGAAAGCGAGACAGATTTTTCCACGTGGAGGCCAGGGCATGCTGAAGTGCGTCCTCTGCATCATGCTGGTTTTCGGTAATGCGCATGCACACGCTCCAGGCAATGTGTTGATACCTGGTGACAAGTTCCGCGAAGGCACGCTCGTCACCCTCGCGTGCTTTGCTTAGAAGCTCAGCATCATCATTCATGTACCCAAACAAACCTTCACTCGTATGCGCACACCACAAATAGAGTGGCGTCGCCGCCTATCAACCTCCTACCAACTTTAGCCTAGCTCAACCTATTTTGAAGACAAATATGTGCAGCTTTTATGCTATCCATTGATGTCAAAGTCAATGTCTATGTCGTCAGCATCGAATCCATTGTCATCATTGTGATAGGTGACTGCACTGTGGTGGCCATCGGCGTTGTCGTGAAAAGTGTCGTCATGGGACACGTCAAACGTGAGGTCGTGCTGCCCGAAGTCGCTGTTATCGTCCCCGTTGTCCGTATCATCAACGTCGTCATGCGTGACCTCGTCATGAACCTGATCGTCGGCATCCGTGGAATCATCGGTTGCATCGGCGTCGATAAGCATGATGCTGTCGAAGTCGGTGTCGTCCAATGTGATTTCATCCGACTCGTCATAGTCGGGGACGATGGAGGCATCAATGTCGTCATCAGGCATGGCGAGGGCGTCGGAGAGGATTCGGTCCCACACGGCTGGGTCCAGGGAATCCACTGGTAACGAAAGATCAGGGCTCAAGGGAGCCGCATCATCGTGTGGCATCGTCATCGTCCATCAACTCCAGAGCATGTGCATTTTACCGCAACGTTACTGAATAACATCACTACCTGTCACGTTAACAAAAGCGAGTTGCGGGTTGTCGCTAGTACCACCCAGATCAGGGTCACCCTCAGTAGTGGCCACCATCTGGAAGCCGCTGTCTGCCCAGGCATCCTCAAACTGACTGATCGGGACCTGAGTGCCGTTTCCATCAGGGTTACCCGGATCCTCCAGGGTGACCATGCCCGTATTGGTATCGATCTCAGTGACGACGAGCGCGTGATCGGGCATATTATCTTCGCCAGCCGCATCAGCGGAATCGCCCCACAGCTCGCCGGAATCCACGGCGGCAATCACGCCACAACCAGCGTCAAGGCGGGCTGCGAGGTCATCCATAGAACTTGTAACAGTCTCACAGGGTACGCCGGAGGCATCCAGCAATGTCTGAATATCCTCCATGTACAAGCCTTCGGAAATATCCTGCGTGAGGCCCATGTTGTACGCCTGGTCCACCATAACCTGCGGGTCGGTGATGCCAGCGTCAGAGAACTCGTTGGCAATAATGGCCACGGAGGTGGGGCCGCAATAACCATCTACCTGTTGGTAGAACCAGTCAGAGTTCCACTCGTAGGAGTTGCCGTACACGCCATCATCGTCCAGTGCGGGCTCCTCCCCTGGAGCAGGAACATCAAGGGACGGGTCAGATTCGGGCACAGGGTCGGGTGCGGGGGCGTCGATAACCGGATCGTGGGTAGTTGGGTCGTGGGTAGTTGGGTCGTGGACTTCCGGTGCGGGGGCAGGGTCGGCATGACCGGGATCAGCATCGTCAATGTCCACGGTATCTGGATCCACCATGTTGGGGTCAGCAACGGCGGGGTCCTGCGCGGCGGGGTCCTGCACTGCGGGGTCGTGCACTGCCGGGTCGTCGGCAATGGGATCCACGAACGGATCTGCGAAGGGGTGATCATGCCCCATATCGTCGAAGGACTCATTGAAAGAATCGTCTCCGAGGTCGCTCGGGTCAATGAGCGAGTTCAACTCATCGAACATGGAGTGTTCGTCATATCCGTCCATGGAGGTCATTACCGTTATTTCCTTGTGTGTTGCAGTGGGAAGGGAGGAGTGAAGGTCAAGCTGTTAGAAAGTGCCGTCCATACCAGCATCGTGCTGGACGGCATCGTGTCCGAGGTTGTCAAAGTTATCCACAGAACCAACCGAACCATTGGCGTACGAGCTAGCATCCACGTTGGTGTCCATGATGCCGTCACCGTCGGAGTCGAAAGCTGCGTAGTCAAAGTTTCCATCACCGTTTACATCGTGATAAAGCACGTTTGCGTGACCATCCATGTCGGAGTCGACAGCAGCAACATCAAAAGTGCCGTCCTTGTTGTCGTCCATCAGCTCCACATCGGTGATGCCATCGCCGTCCAAGTCGAGCTGAGAATCAACAACAACATTGCCCTCAACTGTGTCTTCCTGGAAAACTTGGCCGGTTGCGCCGTCTGCGTAGCTGATCACGTCCATATCACCATCGTCGTCAATATCGGACGATGCAACCACAACATTGTCTTCTGCAGTGGTGACGGCCGTTTCAAACGTGCCGTTGCCATCTAGGTCAACGTCGGTGAGAATAACTTCACCCTGGCCGTCGAGATAATCGATCTGCTGCACACCATCGGTGGTGGAATGCACTACGTCAATGCTGCCATCACCATCAACATCGCGGCTGGACACGTTCTGCGCATTGCTTGGATTCGGGTCGGCGATTAGAACATCATCCTGGGAGTAGTCCGGGCTGAAACCGTTCGAAATATCTGGTTCAGGCTGGCCGGGCATGTGATCGACAGGAATTGCGCTTGCTGAACCTGAACCGGCCGAGCCTGCGCCAGCTGAGGAACCAGCAGCGGCAGAAGAGCCTGCTGCAGCATCGGAGGAGCCAGCGGACGATCCGGCGGCGTCGGAGGAGCCAGCCGAGGAACCACCGGCTGCATCGTGGATGGCAGAAGAACCGGCTGCTGCTTCAGCGTCGCCTGAGGAGCCTGCGGATGCCCCAGCAACGTCAGAAGAACCGGCAGATGATCCACCTGAACTGGTGAAGCTACTAAACGCGCTCTGCGCACCATGGATAGCTGCCTCGATGTTTTCCTGCATACCCTGCACTGGATTGTCGCTCATGAATATTCCTTTCTTGTTGGCAGGTCCCGCTTGTTGCGGTCTTGGTTATGACCGTCAGCGCTGGCGAACCTATCTGCTGGACACTACTTAGACACGCCGTAGCTACAGAAAGTTACAACCGATGATCATTTTTATTTTGGGAACCTAGCTATATCAGTCCGGCCGCCTGGAGATATGCCTTTGCAGATTCCTTGTCTTTCAGATCAAAGCTGGTCAGGATGAGGTTTGTCTCAGTACTGGCGTAGGCCAATGAGTATTTGTTGTTGCTACCGGACGTTGCGGTGTCAGAGTAGATAAACGCAGCTGCGGTTTTGTTGCCGTTTTCCACGGTTTCGGTGTCTTTTTTGCGTGTGTCGTACCAGCCTTCAGTGATACGACGACGCTCAATATCCGAGCTGTCAGGGTCAATGTTGAACGTTACTAGGGGAGGCGATATGGCGTCCCCAGCGAAGTAACTATATGCGGAACTTCCTTCCTTGATCTGGCATTGAACTTTCAGTCGACCAGTCTCGGTGGTTCCGCCAAGTTCGCATTTGTCCAGGTTTTCCCTGAACTTGGATGGGGCAGCCGCAAGCACGGCCTCACGGCTCCCCAAGTTGCCTGCGCTTGCACTGCTAGTAGCCGCTGCGGTTGGTTGTGTCGTGGTCGTTTCCTCCGATTTACCGTTGCCCAACAGATACATGGTCGTCGCACCAACCACTGCCACAACCGCTGCTGCGGCAATGATCAGGTTTCTGCGGGTTTTCGAGGGTGCGCTTGTCGACGCCGCAGGGGTCGCCGAGGCTGCCTTCCCTGCGGGTGCTGTCGCAGTGGGTGTTGATGCACCGTAATTCGTTGTGCCGTAGTTCGGAGCACCATAGCCAGATGCACCGAAGTCCACTCCACCCTGCGCCGGTTCTTGCGTAGTCGGGGCATCTGCACCCATATTGTGCGGGGCCATGCCGCGAACAATGGGACCTAAGGCGGAAATGGCTCCTTGAGCCACAACGGTTTTCGGGTCATCCAATGTGGCGAGTGGTCCAAAATTCTTGAGGCGGTCTTGCACAAGCGGAATACGTGATGAGCCGCCGGTGAGATATAACGCAACAAGATCCTCAGCGTTGGTGATTCCCGCGTCGGCAAGCGTGGCTCGGGTCAGCGCCGCAGCTTTATCCAATGCCGGGGAAATAATCTCTTCAAATTCTGCGCGAGTGATCTGGAAACGCTCGGTCTCACCACCGCCGCTGACCACTACCGTGGCGTAGGAAGCCTCAGAGAGAAGTTCCTTAGCACGGCGGATGGAATCTTCCAGCGCGTGGCGTTCCTGCAGAGGTGCCTGGGTGCGGAAGTAATCCAGGAGTTCTGGGTTGCGGTCATCAAGCTGCTGGTCAACCCACCTGCGCATCATCGCATCGAAGGTTTTTCCACCCAACGTGTTATCGCCGCGAGCAGCAATCACATCGAAGGCATCATTGTCATTGGCTTCCAGCACGGCAACGTCCAACGTTCCGCCACCGAAGTCGAACACAGCGATGCGTTGCCCCGGTTGCAGGGTTTTTGCTCGGGAGTAGTAGTGCGCGGCAGCCTGCGGCTCGGAAATGGTGGTAATCTTCGCCGCCGACAAGCCCAGTTGGGCGGCGGCATCCAGCAGAACCTTAATCTCGTTGGACGACCACGCCTCTGGGTGGGTGAGCACCAGTTCGGAAGGCTGCACGTTGCCATGTTCGCGGGACACGCGCTGCACTACGGAGGACAACACCGCAGCAACCGGCATGGAGGCGGACAGATCATAGCCGTTGACCTGGAACATTTGTTGCGGGATCACGCGCTTGGGTGCCGGAATGAAACCCGCAGGGTTGGACTCGGCCTTGTCCATAGCGACGTCGCCAACGTCGATTTGCTCAGGTGATTCGACGTACACGGACGAGGACATAGTAGTGCGGTTGTGGCTAAGGTTCACCGCCTCAACGGTTCCCTTGACGGGGTTTGTGTGCGCCGCCGCCGTGTTGGAGGTTCCAAAGTCAATGCCAATGGTCCAGTTTGTCCCGGACATGTAGCCGCCCTTTCACAATGTTCTTTGTAGATAAACGCAACGCCAGGGAGACCCCAACTACCAGCGGGGTCTCCCGATGCCTCTAGTTTTTGACGTTTTCGATCTTCTGATCAGCTTTCTTCAGAATCTCATACTGTGCTGCGGCCATCTGTGAGACTAGCTGCTTCTTTTCAGCCTTGTCTTGCGGTTTGTTGGTGTAGGCGCGGTCGCTAACATCAGCAACATAACGGCCATTAGTCACGTAACAAGCATATTGAGTACCATTCACCTCTTCGTTCTCGGTACAGCTAGTACCTGGAACGCCCTGCGGTTCATCGTACTGTTTTGCCCCGGCTTGCAGATCGTTGGACATGAAGGAGTTGAGGATCGCTTGGGCACCAAAATCATTATCGGCACGGAACACAAGCGAGACCGCCTTACCATTCTTCACTGATCCAGCTTGCGTAATAGTGTCGTAGATGTTTTTGGTATTGGAGTACAACGATGCCGTACCACGCGGACCATACGTACCTGGGACCTGCGCAGAATCCGTCTCACGTTTTTGCAAAGCATAGATGGCAATGTTGTTGGGATCGTGGGGTGGATACTTTGTAGCTTTACCGTATCCTGCTGGAGTTTTTATGCCCGGGAACTGCTCCAGCAATGGAATCTGCTTGTCGTAGGATTTTTTGACATAGTCTCGACTCCATTGTTCCTGACCAACAGGCGTCGATGTCCATGTATAGACTACATACTCATTGTAGGGAGTAAACGCGCTGTAGTCTGTCTCTCCTGTACTCTCCGATGTATAGTGCGCTGCGTAAGTGTTGGGCATGTTGGGGATAGAGTCTGGTACATAAGACACAGCCAACTCATTTTCGGCGACAGGCGCGGTAATTTCCTCGGCCAGCTTCTGCGCCACCTCTTGCGCAGTTGCAGGGCTGTCATAGCGCAGCACTACCTGAAATGTGGTCGTCGCTGGATCCACAGCCCGAGCTTTGGGGGCTTCCGCGGAATTATAGTAGCCGGATTGCAATCTGTCGTCATACGCTTTCAACATATTGACAGCCCGATTGGATGCAATCATCCCCAAGCTACCCGCACCGAAAACTGCGCGGCCACCCTTACCTTTACTCAACACAGGATCAACTTCATACGGCATGGGCACATACTCTGCCAGCAAAAACGACTCAGTAATGTGACCAGTTTCTGGGGTGGGATCCGGTACCGGTTTGAGTGGCTCCGTCTTGAATCCGCCGGTGTCAAAAGCTTTGGCGGCGTCCGACTCCTTTCCTGCGCCGACAGCGTCGGTAGCGGTGGATGTCTGCCCGGTCGAGCCGTCCTGAGACTTGCTTAACGGGTTAGGCAAGTTTCCGCAAGCAGATAGCAGCGCAACGCTGAGCAAAGCTACGACGCTGGCCTTCAGCTTCTTCATGGCGCCTCCTTTTTGAGATCAAAATACAGATAACATCTTAGGCCGTCAGCCCTCAACATTTGCTTGGATGCGTATAACGTGCGAAAGGTTACAGTCACCTTAAGTTTTCGATAGGGTAAATAAGCGAGTCATGCTATCACCGAAAGTGACACATTGTGAAAACAGAGATACGTACAGCTCAAGAGGCTGATCACAGCGACATTGAGGACCGCGCAACCAAGCTCCTTACAACCATTACCGATAAAATCCTGCGTCAATACAAGCTCAATGATATTAGCGATCTTGCTATCACACGTGCATCAAGCACGCAGCAAACACGATCGGTCGTTGTTGTTGGAGAGGTTAAACGCGGCAAAAGTTCTCTGGTAAACGCGATCGTCGGCAAGCGAAACGCCTCACCTGTGGGCGTGAATGTCACAACATCAACGGCGATCGCTCTGACCTCCGAGACGGATGAGTTACGGGAGGGCCAAGCCTGCCTGTTCTACCCCGACGGTGAAAAAATCGTGCGCCTCAATGAGGTAGGTGAATGGATCAATGCTGGTGCCGTGCGTGCCGCGCAGGAGGACGCGGATTCCCTGCCCACCCGCGCCACCATTCCGATCCGCAGGATGCCGCTGGAAGGTGTCACCATTGTGGATACCCCGGGTGTGGGCGGGCTGGACCCGAAGCTGTCGGCGCTGGCGAAAGTGTCGGTGGATCAGGCGTGTGTGCTGGTGATCGTGTGCGATGCGTCGACCACCATCACGAAGCCCGAGATGGATTTTATCCGTGATACCGGTTCCGAAATCGAAGCCATCATCGTGGCCGTCACCAAGACCGACAAGCACCTTGTGCGCTGGCAGGAAATCGTGGAGCAGAACAAGAAACTCCTGCGTGAGCACATCGGCCGCGATATTCCCGTGGTGGGCGTGTCCAGCCTGCTCGCAGTGATTGGTTCGGAAATGTCCATGGCGGCAGGTGGCGGCAAAGTGCTGGAACTATCCGGCATCAACGACCTCAATGCGCTGATCGCCGGCAAATTCCGCATCGCCGAGCATCTTCCGCTGGCCAATGGCCTGCGCATCGCGACCAAAGGACTCCGCGACCTCAGCGAGGACCTGCAGCAACGGCTGGAGATTCTGCGGGAAGGCGACGCCGCCGTCCCCGACCTATCCAACCGGCTCGAAGAACTCAAACAGCTCAAAAAAGAAGGCGAAAGCTGGGACTACTACCTCGGCCGCGACCTCACCCTCATCCGGCAGGAGTCCATGGACCAGCTGGAACAAAAACTCGATGCCATCCGCGAATCCTGGACCGAGCGCATCAACAAAAACGGCATGGCCGTGCTGCGCAAAAACCCGCAGTACTTCACCGCAGAAATGGAACGCGAGTTCCAGACTGCCATCGGCGAAACACTCACCTACTTTTCCACCGAGCTGGAAAACAGAATCGTCAAACCCAGGTTCGTTGACTCCGATGTCATCTGGGAACAAATCAGAAACGAAGTCAGCTCCGCCTTCACCGGAAAAGAACTACAAACCCACACTGTGCAGGCAAAACGCCAAGGGCTTCTCGACCCCATGATGCTCATGATGGGCATGTCCGGCGGCTCCATGCTCGGCGGGGTGATCGGCACCATGGTGAGCTTCACCGGCCTTGGCGCCATCGTCGGCGTCAGCTGGGTGGCCTTCAACGTGGGCTTCCGCGCCATGCGCTCCGGCAAAACCAACCTGCTCAACTGGATGCGCGAAACCACCGCCACCTCCAAAATGTTCACCTCCAAAATTCTTGAAGCAGCCATTGCCAACGCCCGGCCCGCCATCCAACTCCGCTACCGCGAATACCTCAAAGACATGCTGGACACCACCCAAAAACAAATCCAGGAAGCCGAGCGTGTGGCCAAAGCCGACCAGGCCAGCCGCGAAAAGCGCAAAAAGACGCTGGAAAAGAACATCACCATCATCAACAAAAACATCACCGCGGCGGAAAAAATGATCACCGAACTCACCTCGCAGGTAGCCCGCCGCGGACAGCAAGGATAAGCCGAGATGGACCTCACATCAATCGCACTCAACCAAGCCCTCGACTACCTCGGCACCTTCAGCCCCGCGCTGTACGACGAGGCACAACGCATCCGCCACACTCTCGACGCCCCGCCACGCATTGTGGTGGTCGGGCGCCTCAAATCAGGCAAATCCACGCTGGTGAACGCCCTGATCGGGGCCCCCGTGGCCGAAACCGCTGCGCTCGAAGCCACCAATGTGGTCACCGTCTTCCAATACGGCGCACCCGACCGCGCCGAAGCCGTTCTTCTGAACGGCGAACGCCTGCCCATCACCATCCAGCGCGGCGAAGTGGCAGCGCTCCCCGCACCTGTCGAAGAAATCAGCTTCATCCACCGCTGGATGCCCACCGCCTCCATCAAAGACTTCTCACTGATTGACACCCCCGGCCTTGCCACGTTGACCGTGGAAAACGAACAACGCACCCGGCGCATCCTCATCGACGGCTACGAACAAACCAAAGCCATGTCCGTGGATGCCGACGCCGCCGTCTTCCTGTTCGATGCCACCCCGCGCATGGATGAAGTGAAGTTCATCAAGGATTTGGGATTCACCTCCCTGAACACACTCGGTGTGCTCTCCCGTGCTGACTCCTTTGGTGAAGGCGCACTTGGCGAACGCGACCCCCTCGAACACGCACGCCAACACGCCGACACCCTGGCCGCGCAACTTTCAGGCTCTGTGCTCACTGTTATCCCCGTTGCTGGATTGCTTGCCGAAACCTCCCACACCGGCGTAATCACGGAAAACGACGCCCGCGTCATGGCCAGCCTCGCCGAGGCCACCGAATTTGACCTTATTGACATTATTGCTTCCGGGGGTGAGTCGGTTGAGGGCGACACCGGTGGAGGTGGCGCTGTTGAGGGTGGTGCCGGTGGGAGTGGTGCCGGTGGGACGCAGCAGCAGGAGATTTGCAGGCGGGTTGTAGGACTCATTGGCGAATATGGGCTCTTCCGCGCCCGCAACGTCGCCCGCCGAGGTGCCAGTGAACTCAACGAATGGGCCACCACCAAATCCGGTGTGCCCGAACTGCGGCAATTACTGGTCACACGCTTTGGCAAATTCGCCACCACTCACCGTGCGGGGCGCATAGTCAAAGAAATAGAAAGCCTGGCCTTTAGTAGGCAGCACCCCAAAGACCAGATACTCAACTTGGTCTCCACCATGCGCACCGACCCGCGCCTGATCACCGTGTTCCTGCTCCTGGATTTGAAGGCAGTCCAAGACACCAATCCCAACACCCAACTCATCCAAGAACTGACCCAACTGATCGCCGGAGACACCTTCCAAGAAAAACTTGGGCTCCCCGTTACGGCATCAATGTGGGACGTAGTGAACACCGCCCAGCAGAAACTCCAATGGGCGCACATGGAATCCCTCTCCGCCCTCACCCCCGCTGAAGACGCGGCGCTCGTGACCATCCAACGCGCCTACAACGACCTCATCCGCATGGCACAGGGGCAGTGAGGGGTGCGTTAGATGGTAAGTCGAGCTGCTATCTAACTAGTCGTCGTCATCCTCCATGAACGGCTCGGCGATAGCCAGCAAGCCTGCCACCGAAGGACAGACGTACCACGAACCGGTTTCGGCATCGGTGAAGTAGGTTAGGGCGTCGCGCGGGCCACCATCGGCACCGGCCATCTGGCGAAGCATTTCTTCCAAACGCCACTGCTCGAACGAGAACCCAACGAATGTGGTGCCGTGATTTTCCAGTTCCCCGTAGGAGGTGTTGCGGCGGAACACATCTTGTTCTTCTCCGTCTTTTTCGACCACGGTGCGAGAAACATGTGAAGAGTCAGGCTTAACATCGTCAGGTAATTCGACGCTGTCTTGCTTGGTGCGACCAATCACGTCCTGCTGCCTATCCACGGACAAGTTGGACCATTCACGGATGCGGTGGCTCCACTTTTGGAACAGCAACACAGACGAGCCAGCACCAGGCTGACCAGCAGGAACGCCAACCAGTCCAGGTGCTTCTAGCGCACCTGGGTTCTCTGTGCCGTCTTCAAAGCCAGTGAGGTCGCGGTTGAGCTCATAGGCCCAACCGACTGTTTCATCAGCGAGCTTGAAGTACCCCTTGAGCTGTTTCAGAATGTAAGAGGACACCTCAAACGCCTGCGAGCGGGAGAACGACGCTACCCACACCCATGCATCATGCTGGGTGGCTGGCATTTCATACCCATCTGCGCCTTTGAGGGGTTCGTTGAACCCATGGACGTCGTTAGGCACATACTGTGCGTCAGAGACTTTGGCCCACAGTTCGGGGCGCACGCCAACCACGGCGTTCGCACCTACAGTGGTGGGCAGGTTGATTGCCGCAGCTAGGCGGCCGATTGCTTCTTTCGGATCCTTGCCTTGGGCAAGGTCAAGTTCCAGGTACACGTGATCAGTGGTACCCAGGGCTGTGATTCCACTTTGATGAGTCATGGTTCCATTATGCGTGATGGTGGGAGGGGGCATGATATTCGAGACATAGTGACTTTACCACTACGTTTCCATTTCATCTAATAAGATCATTCCATGATCTTGAGGGACAAAGCCTTTAGGGAAACTAGTCTTATTATCATAGAAAACCCCGGCAAGTATGGCGCCTCCCAAATCAGTCAAATCTAAAATAACATTTCGAAATATAGCACGTTTTAGATTTGCACCCCCCAAATTAGCATACGTTAGATCTGTATTACACAATGCTGCAATTTCCAGATTTGCAACATGCAGATCTGCACATGATAGATTAGCGTTATTCAACTTAGAAAAAACCAAGTTTGCGTTCAATAAATTTACCGACTCTAAATCCGCGTCAAACAAAACAGCCCCCTCAAAATCGGCATGCTGCAGATCTGCATAACTTAAGTTTGCGCCTATCAAATCAACACGCTTCATTTTACAGTTAACCATTTTAAAAGCCGCAGCATGTATTCCCCTTAAATCTGGCCGATAAGCATTATCATCAAAATCAATGTTATTGATTACCATTTCAGAAAAATCCACATCAGCAAGCGAACCAGGGCCTTCTTTCCTGAGTCGTTGCTTCAATCCTATTGCCCTAAATTTTAGCACGTGGATATTTTTAGTATCAAATTTATAAGCAATATCAAAAAGCTCCTGACGGCGTCGTAAACTTTCCTGCTTCAACGCCTCTTTCTTAATCTCTACACCCTTTTCATCTGCTACAAGTCCAGCAATTTCTGATTTAATCAACGCATGCCAATCATCTATTTGAAATAAGATTTCCTGCACACCAGCAGCTTGCTGTAATTCATTATCGCTAGAAATATGTTCAATCGCCGAAGCCAACTTTTCAGCAAGGTTAATACGCTGTGTGATCGATCTTTGTGCACTATCTTTCTGCGCTTCAGCCCTAAGTCGCTCATGATGCCGTATGTCCTCCCGTTCTTGCTGTTCAATGGAACGGATCTGAGTCGCCCTGAGCGTTAGCACTACACCGAGCGCAGTTATGAGCGAGGTTGTCAACTGCACAAAGTTACGGTCGGGCCAAAATATAAAAGAAAAAGCAATGCCAGCTACAAGCACAATTGTAAAAATTGAGACCCACCGGTCTGCACGATATTCTCGATCGGTTTTATCATCATTATTTCTACTACTCACTTCTAGCCCTTCTCTCGGCGATCTCGAAATAGATGCTAAAAGAGTAATCGAAAGCCAGTGCAGAATTCAATGATATTTTCAAATTTTTCATCATGTACGCCCCCCCCCCAACCACCCATCATCTCACCCCCTCTTAGTAACCGGCACAGCAAACGACCTACGATCCCCCACCCATTCGCTCTCTGGCACGGCCTTTTCCAGCGCAACAAGATCATCAGCGCTGAGCTGACACCGCATTGCTTCCGCATTTTCACGCACTCGTTCTGGCTTACGTGTGCCGGGAATGGGAACAACGTCATCACCTTGGGCAAGCAGCCAGGCCAAAGCAACCTGCGAAACAGTCATACCCCGTGATTCCGCAAAAGTAGTCAATGCATCTACCTGTTGCATATTGGCGGATAGATTCGCGTCAACAAATCGCGGATCATTCGCGCGAAACGGGCTTTCAAAAACAGCAGTAGCATCTAGTCGTCCACCGAGCAGCCCACGTCCGAGCGGGCTGTAGGGAACAACACCCACTCCGAACTCGCGGGCAACCGGAATGACGCTGTGTTCGGGTTCGCGCCACATTAGTGACCATTCCAGTTGTACTGCTGCGATGGGGTGAACACCCACAGCGCGTCGTAGTTCGTCAGGCGTGACTTCGGAAACCCCGAGATGGCGCACTTTTCCTTGAGCCACTAGGTCGCTCATGGCACCAATGGAGTCTTCGACAGGTACCTGAGGGTCCACGCGGTGCAGGTAGTAGAGGTCGATGACGTCGGTTCCCAGTCGACGCAGGGAATCCTCGCAATAGGTAGCAATGCGGTCGGGGTGGGCATCCAGCCCAACACCGTCGTCGCGGCGCATGATCCCGAACTTTGTCGCGATCTGAATCTGCTCGCGCGGCACGCTACTGCTCGCCACAGCCCGCCCAACCAATTCTTCGTTGTGTCCTTGCCCGTAGCTCATAGCGGTGTCGAGCATGGTGATTCCAGAGTCGAAAGCTGCATGAATAGCGGCAATGGATTCGGCGTCGTCAACGGGCCCGTACCCCTGGGAAAGTCCCATGCATCCAAACCCAAGGGCTGAGGTCTTCAAACCGCCGAGATGCCGGACGGCCGTATCTGCAAAGTTGTGTTCTGATGTCATGCCACCAGCCTGGCATTCATGGAACTATATGTCCAAGACAAAGTTTTCATCGCTTCCATCACGATTTATTATGAGCTCATGGAGCTGCGTTACTTGGAGTCTTTTGAGGCGGTTGTGCGCTGCGGTGGTTTTACTAAGGCCGCCGAGGATCTACACCTTGCCCAACCTGCGATTTCGTCTCACATCAAGAAGCTGGAACAGGAGCTGGGAGTAACCCTGTTGCACCGTTCAAGAACCGTCACGCTCAGCGCCGCCGGTGAGCGGTTTCTTCCCTATGTTCGCCAGGCTCTCGCCGATCTGGACGAAGGAAAACGCCTGATGCGATCGTTCCGGTCGGTATCGGCAGGTCATGTTCGGGTAGCGGTGACCCCACTAACAGGAAAGTTTGACCTGGTGAGCGCGCTCAGCCGCTTCCGAACACGCTATCCGGGTGTCACGATATCGCTGCGCACTGGCCTCATCGCAGAGCTCATACACGCCCTTGAGGAAGGCCAGGTTGATGTGGTCATCGGCCCCGCCGATGCCGATGCCGCCAACACCAAACATCTACAGCATCAACAAATTGCACCTGAACACCTGGTTCTTATCACTCCCCTGGCTGGTCCTCGCCGCGTCACCTCATTAAAGGACGTGGCAACCGAACCCTTCATATGCCTACAACCAGACAGCGGCCTGCGCCATTTACTTAATCAGGCTTTCGCCACCTTCAACGCACAACCGCGCGTGGAGTTTGAAACGCACAGTCCTGCGAGTATTCGCGAGTTGGTTGCGGCCGGGATGGGGTGCGCACTGATTGCCCACTCTGTGGCAGAAGCACCGGGTCCGGCAGTCCAGGTTCACACTCTGTCGGGTCTTCCCCCACACCCGCCAATCAGCGCCCTGTGGAAGCCGGACGCCGATCCGCCCATTGTTCGATGTGTGGAAGAACTCGCCTGCTAAAAGTTTGCTTATGCTCAGGTCGAAAAAAGGGCCGTTTGCGTGCTTGAAGGTAAGCACACTTCACACGCCCCTAACCTTCCACCTCCTTCTCCATCCCCCGAATAATGAACTCCACTTTCCGGTCAAGCGTCCCACGGTCGGTCCAGCTGGGATCGGGGACGAAGATGCTGGTATGGGTGGTACGATCACGCACAACCTCAATACCGGTTCGGCCGTCATCACCAACCTGCCGGAGCGCCGCAACACCGATGTGGCAGGCAATGGTGGTGTCGCCAATGAAGTCGAAGGCGAAGGCAGCTTGTTCTTCGCTGAGCCCTGCCGCCACAAGTTGGCCCACGATATTTCGAAGGTAGTCCTCAATGTGCGTGAATGCGCTGGGAAACTGGAAGATAGTGATGTCCAGGCCGGGGTATTTTTCGCAGCATGCCCATACTTCTTCGGCGGCATGGCGGAGGATGCCTTGCCAGCTCAGTCCGTCGGGCGGCGGTGTCATGGAATGCCCGGCATAGGCAAGGCAGGCGTGGACGAGGGCGTCCCGGTTGTCAAAGAGCCGGTAGACGGCCGAGGTGGCCACGCCGAGTTGGGTGGCCACGCCAGCGATGGTGAAGCGGTCAATGCCGAGGCGGAGTGCAGCCATAACAGCGTCTTCACTGGTGAATTTGGGTTTGGGGCCGGTTTTGCGGCCGAGTCGTGGTGTGACCATGGTTTCTACGTTAGTTGCCAGCCCTGCGCAGCCGCGCGGGTGTCCCAGAATGCCCGGTAGGTTCCGCCTCGTTCGAAGAGTTCGGAGTGGGTTCCGATGTCTTCGATGGTGCCGTCGGCCCGGAATTGGACGATGGTGTCGGCTTTCCTGATGGTGTCCAGTTTGTGCGCTATCACCAGCACTGTTGCATTTTCACGCAACTTATCGACGGCCGCGACAATATTTGTTTCATTCTCCAGGTCCAGGGCCGATGTGGCCTCATCAAGCAGCACGATGGGTGCTTTTTTCAGCAACGCACGCGCAATGGAGACGCGTTGGCGTTCACCCCCGGATAGTGCCCGTCCACCTTCGCCGACGGAGGTCTCCCAGCCATGCGGCAGACGCTGCACGATTTCGGTCACGCCTGCCAAACGTGCTGCTTCGTGGACTTCCTCATCGGTGGCATCGGGGTTACCGATGCGGATATTGGCTTCAAGGGTGTCGTCGAAGAGGTAGACGTCTTGGAACACCATGGAGAGGCTTTTCATCAGGGTGACTGTTGTTTGTTCCCGCACATCAAGCCCACCGACCTTCACCGCGCCGCTATCAACGTCGTAAAAGCGGCTGACCAGCCTGGCCACAGTGGTTTTACCGCAGCCAGACGGCCCGACCAGCGCCACCATGCTGCGGTTGGGCACGTGGAAACTCACCCCACGCAGCACGGATTTCTCCTTACCGTACCCAAAGTACACATCCTCAAAATCAATGGTCCCGGGCGTGGGTTGTGCCGTGGATTCCGTAGGTTCGGGCAGGGGCTGGGCGGTCAGGACGTCGTCAATGGAGTCGAGGGCAGAGCGTCGTTCTTCGAGGCTAGCAGCGGTTTCGGTGATGCCCACGAGCGTATGGGTAAAACGAAGACACAAACCGATGAACGCGATGGTGGCGACTGGTTCGAGGGTTCCTCCAACGGCGAGGTTTGCGGCAAGGCTGATCAGTGTAACGATCACCACTTGCGTGAAGGCACCGCCGAGCAGGTTACCAGCAATTTCGTACCAGAGCTTCCTGCGTTTTGCTTTAAGCCATGTGGCATTGGCGCTGTCGAGTTTGCTGTAGTGGGTGCTGCGCCCACAGGAGCGCAGCGCGGCTTGGCAATGTGTGAATTCGACAAGGCGGTTGCTGAGTTCCACTTCGGTGGGTTCACCAATGCTCTTCCCTTTATTGATCAGCCCGGTGGTACACAGCACAAGCAGCAGGAATACGGGTATAGAGATGGTGCAGGCAAGACCGAGATGCCAGTCCCATGTCCAAGCGAATACCAGCAGCACAATACTGGCGGTGACGCGCTGAATAATGGGAGAGAGCATGTGGGCGATGATTTCGCCGGTCATGACGAGTTCGTTGGCTACCAGTCGGGACAGCAATCCAGCAAGGGGACGGTTAAACCAGCCAAGTGGGAGCGATGACACCTGGTCACCAACTTTTTTGTGCACATTAACCAGGAAGTCCAGGGCCGTTTGGCAGCCCCGCAGGCTTTGCGCATATCCCACAATGGCACTGACTACGGCGAGGATGCTGAGTACAATCACCCAACCCCACACCCCAAGCCCCCATACCGGTTCGTTGTTGGCCAGAGCAGTGACGCAAGGCAGCAACAGGCATAGGGCAACACCTTCGATGAGTCCAGCAGCAATGCTGAACCAGATGGTGGTGTTGATCAGACGCTGTTCTTTAAGCATCCTTTTGATGCGCGGAATGATGTCTACAAGTGTGAGTTTCATTGGTTATGCCTCCTGGGCGGGTGCGTGCTGCCAAAGCGCACGGTAAAGCGGCTGTTCGAGCAGTTCATGGTGAGTTCCGCTGGTCACCACACGCCCACGGTCGACCACGATGATGCGGTCCGCGCCGACAATGGACTCAGGGCGGTGTGCGATCACAAGCACGGTGCGGCCTTTGACCAACGTGCTGAGTGCTCGTTGGATTTCCGCTTCGGATTCGGGGTCGGTGAAAGCGGTGGCCTCATCAAGGATGAGTACCGGGGCGTCAATCAGTAGGGCACGGGCGATGGCGATGCGTTGCTCCTGACCACCGGAAAGTCCCTGATCGGAGCCGTAGATGGTGTCAAACCCGTCGGGGAGCGCTTCAATCACGTCCAGGATATGGGCGCTGCGCGCGGCCTCGCGGACTTCTTCATAGCTGGCACCGGGCTTGCCCAGAGCGATGTTATCGCGCAGTGAAATGCGTAGTAGCTGCGGGTCCTGCAGCACAAACGCAACATGCTTATACAGTTCATTCGAAGGGATGTCTTTTAAGTCAACACCGCCCAAGGTGATGCGGCCGGAATCGGGATCGTTGAACCGGGCCAGCAGGGTTGCCAGCGTGGACTTGCCCGAACCAGAAGGGCCAACCAGAGCGGTGACGGTGCCTTCCTTCAGTTCGAAACTGGCGTGATTCACAGCTAGCACATCCCCGTAGGAGAAAGACACGTCCTCATAGGCCACATCCGAGCCTGCAATCACAGGCCCATTAGCATTCTCGTCAGCAGCGCCATCGACCTGCGCATCTCCCCCAGCTCGCGTCTCCAGAATCGGAATGTCCAGCGCTTGCGTCACGCGGAGCGCGGCAGCACCTGCGGTTTGGTAGGTCCACGCAGTGTTACCCAATACTTCAATGGAGTAGGGCAGCATCAGGGCAATCAGTGAGGTGGTCAGCACGTCGGCAGGTTCCACCCACCCGGCATGCGCCATGGCCGCTCCCCCACCCAGGTTGATGGCCAGCAGCAGCGGAATGGTCACGGTAGCGTTAGCAAAAGCATTACTGCGCAGTAGCGGGATGGTCCAGTCGAGGTAGAAGGCGGAGAATTCATCAGCTGCGTCTTGGTAGCGTTTGTGTGCGCGCCCGACGGTACCGAAGGCTTTGACCACGGTAATGCCGGTGACAAATTCCACCATGGTGGCGGATACCTGGGCGAGTTTGTTGTCTACTTGCACGGTTTTATCGCCCATGCCGCGCATCATTATGGCCATAATGAGTCCGTAGATGGGCAATGTTGCTATAGTCAGCAACCCGAGCCGCCAGTCGATCACAAAAGCGTAGACGGCCAGGGCAACCGGAGTGACCATTGCCTGCGTCACATCCACAGGCTGGTGGGCCACCAGAGCATGCACCATGGAGATGTCGTCTTGCAGCGCTTTACGCACCTTTCCCGCATTGGTAGAGGTGAACCAGCCAAGCGGCGCACTGGCTACGCGTGCGATAGTGCGTTCACGCACGAGTGCCGCGAATTTCGCATCGGCAAAATGCGTCACGCCCAAAGCAATGCCGATGCACGCGAGCCGCGCACCAAATGTGCCGATCAGAATGTTCACAATGGTGGTGACGCGCGCCGTGTCCACCTCCGTGCCGGTGGAGTATGCCTCATAAAACACCGCACCGAGTTTGACCAGTGCAATGTAGGGGGCGATGGCGAGCACACCGCCCAGAGCCGCGAGTGTTCGCCCCACGAGGAGACGCACTGAGATGGGTTTGAGTAGTTCTTTCAGCGCAACCCTTCCGGCTTCACGCTCAGTCATGGGTTTACTGGTGTTGCTCGTCATGGCTGTTACTCCTTTCCTGCAAGAGGGTTAAGGCGGACGATGCGGTCCGCGCAGTGGTTAAGAAATTCACGGTCGTGGCTGATCACGATCACGGTGACACCACGCGCGGCCAGCGCTTGTAGTTGTGTGGAAATGTCCACAAGGTGCCGGTAGTCCACACCGGACGTGGGTTCGTCGAGAATGAGCACGTGGGTATTCATGCTGAGAGCCGTGGCGATCACTAACCGCTGCTTCTGCCCGCCGGACAGGGACATCGGGTGCCTGTCCGCCAGCTTCCCCAACCCCAGCTGTTCCAGGTACTGGGCGTCGGCTTCCTGCGCCACGGTTTCCGCAAATAGTTGACGGTGCACATCCTGCATCACTAGGAAGGCCGTGCCCTTCTTCATCGGCTCGCTTATCGACGCCCCGTCTTCCGCAACACGCACCAAACGTATGCCGTTTTTCGGTGTTCCTCTATCCATTTTTTGCAGGCCGCAGAGCACCCGAGCCAGCGTGGTTTTGCCCGCACCGTTGGGGCCAACGAGGCCGGTGACCTGGCCTGCGGGAAACACAACACCGGATATATCTAGAACACGTTTACCCTGGAATGACACCACCGCCGAATCAATGTGCAGCCCTGGAACATCGCCAGGTTCCTGTTCGGGGACGGTGAGTTCCGGCGCACTCAAGCAGCGAAGCCCCAGGTCGCGGCGGCGAGCGTCATTAAGTTGGAAGAATTCTTCACCAGTAAATTCCTGGGCTACCCTGCCGTCCTCCACGAGGATCACGCGGTCCACAATGCCGGCGAGGAAATACACGCGATGCTCGGCTATCACCAGGGTTTTTCCTTGTTCCTTGAGCCTGCGCAGCAGGGCGGCGAAGTCCTCAATGGACTCGGAGTCAAGGTTGGAGGTAGGTTCATCGAACAACAGGATGGGGGTGTCCTGTGCGTAGGCTTGCGCACAGGCGACTTTCTGCAGCTGCCCACCAGACAGGCCCCACAGGTTCAGGCCCGCCAGGTCACTGATGCCCACGTATTCCAGCGCCTCTGCACTGCGAGCGCGGATCGTATCTGGAGGTAGCTGGTAGTTTTCCCCGGCGAAGGCGAGCTCGCTATCCACATCGGTGGTAAAGAACTGTGTGCGGGGGTTTTGAAACACAGTGGCGGTGAGGGTCCCCATCTGGTGTACCTCAGTCTCCGCGACGTTGTGCCCGTCCACGGTAACGGTACCGGTACCCTCCACCGTGTGGAAGTGCGGGATCAGGCCGTTGATCAGCCGCAATACGCTGGATTTTCCACCGCCGCTGGCGCCGCAGATGAGGGTGACGGTACCGGGTTCAATGTCCAGGCTGATCCCGTGCAGCACCGATTCCTCCGAACCGCTGTATTGCACAGAAACATCGCCAATGTGGATGCTCACAACAATGCACCTCCCCAGAACGCGTACACGGTGATGGCCGCGACAACGGCGATAGTCAGGGCGTCGACAAGCGAGAACCGCAGGCGAACAACAGAGGTGGGAGTGCCCGGCGCGCCGAGTCCGCGGATGAGTGCGGCGGCGGCGAGGTCGTCGGCAATGCGGGCGGAGGCGGACAGCACGGGGACGATGAGTTTTTCGGCGGTGCGGACGGGATGCAGCAACAGCGCCGAGCCGCTGAATCCGCGCAAAGCCAGGGCCTCAAGGACACCACGGAATTCCTGGAAGGCGACGGGTATGAAGCGGAACACCACGGCGAGAGGAATGATGAAGGCGCGTGGCGCGTGGAGCTGCCGGAACGCGGTGATGAGTTCGCTGACGGTGGTGCTGGTGATCATCCAGTAGGCCAGTGCGATGCAGGTGCCGATGCGCGCCAGCCAATACCCCACCAACGCGCTGGTGGCGATGATCCAGTCGGTGACCGAATTATGCGGCAGCAGGGGCGCAGCGTATAGCACTGCGGCGATGGCAATTCCGGTGGCGTAGGTGGCGACGGCTCGGAGGGAAGCGTCGATAAGCAGCAACAGGGCGGCTAAGGCCACGATGATCCACAGAACCTTGCTGGGAAAGGCACCCATCGCCAGCATGTTGCACACGGTAATGGTGAGCAGTTTGGTGCGGGGGTCTAGGCCGCTTCTGCCTGTGAGTCTGCGCGCGGGAACGCGAGATGGGACGTGGTTCATTAAACGACGCCTGCTCGCTGGAAGTGCTTTTTCAGCATGGTCATGCCGATATTGGCGGCAACAAAGGAGATGATGAAGGTAAGGACCATCCAACATATCAACACGGTAGGGGTGAGTAGTTGCTGCATGGCCTCGGCGTACTCGGCACTCATGGAGTCCTGGACGTGGGCAAAGTAGGCATCTGAGTTGTAGAAGATGGGCGCGATGGGCGCGATGCTCCACAGGTTTAGTACGGCGTAGGCGAGGCAGTTGGTGATGCGCCTTCGGTAGTGTCCACTGTTGGCGATGAGGTCGGCGAGGAAGCCCATTGCCAGGCCGAGGATGCTGACATACCAGGTGTGTCCGGTGGCCATCATGAGGAAACCGACAATGGTGCCTGTGATGGTGAGTGCGCCAAAGTAGGGGGTTTTGGCGATGTAGAGCATCACGACGACACCGTTGCAGACCACTCCGATCAAGGCGCCGACAATGATCATGAGGGGAGAGATAATTCCCAACATCCCGCTGCCGAAGGTGATGACAAAGTACAGAGCGGTGAAAACACCCGCGTATACAAGGTACCGCGGATTAGTGATGCTCTGAGCTGAGGTTTTGCGCATTTTTGGTTGCATTGTGGATTGCATTGTTGGTTGTGTCATTGCGATTCCTTAGTGATGCTTGCAGTGATGCTTGCCCAACCCCCATCACATTAAATAAGGGTTGCCTTAGTTAATTATGAATTTCATTCATTATTTAACGCCGCCACCCCCTGCCAAGCAAGCACTTTTTCCAAATAGGCACCCCCAAACAGGTAGAATCACCGGCGTGAGCCCCACGCAGAAACCAACATTTAGCCACGCCAACCCCACCACACCGCCCAAGGCCGAACGCGAGGCAGGGCGTGATACTGGGCGTGACGCTGGGCGTCGGGCGGAACGCGAGGAACAGCGCCGCGCCGAACTCGCCGCCGCCCCCTATGTCGCTGCAACGGTACTGTCCACCGGCATTCACCCCGCCACGTCCCGCATGGTGGGCCTGCACATGGCTACCTACTCCCCCGACGGCGAAGTTGTGGACACCTACTTCTGCGTGTTCAACCCCGGCGATAACCCCGGTCCCCGGCACCTACACTCCCTCACGCCGGAGGACATTGAGCAGGGCGTGGGCTTTGAAACACAACTGCGCCAGATCTGCGCGTTTATCGACGGCCGCACCCTCATCGTGCACAACTCCACCCGCGACTGGGGTTTCATCGTCGCGGAATCCAGGCGCGCCGTGCGCGTCCTCAACTCTAAAGGCCCACGCAGCCGGGGACAACGACGCGGACAGCGGGGACGGCGACGCCGCATAGGGCACATCCCCCGACCTGAGATGGTGGTGGATACCTTGGAGAGCGCGCGGCGTCGTCAAGCAAACCTGCCGGACACACGCCTACGAGCGGTGGCACGGGCACTCGGCATGCGCGCCCCCTCCCCCAAGGCATCCGTGGCGCGCGCGACCATCCCGGCCGAGCAGCTGGCGCGGGAAAACACACTGCTGCTCGGCCGCATGTTTTTCAGCCGCCTGAGAGACAGTGACGTGGTTCAGGCAAGCCCAAATGACCTGCGTGGGGATCGTTTTGGCCTGCAGCGCAGCCGCTTGCGTCTCGACGCCGCGACCGCCACCCGTCGCTACACCAATCCCGGCATGCACCAACCCGGAAAGGATCTGGTGCAGGGCATGGAGGTGGTGATCACCCCCGATATCACCGTCGACCCTGACGAGATAATCGCGGCGGCGATGGATGCAGGACTCGCCTACTCCGAACAACTCACCCGGGAAACCAGCCTGGTGGTGTGCAACCAGGAGGGGGAACTACGCGGAAAGGCCATGCACGCGCGCCGCAAAGGCATTCCTTTGGTGTCTGATACTGAATTTATGCAGCTCACCCAAAATGTTCGTGCAGGTACCGCCCAATAAGCGCTGGATTCACTAGTATTTAGGGAATGAGCTTGAACCTTCCTGCGCCTCTGCAGCGGCTGCGCACTACCGTAGCCACCACAGCGGCGACACTGGCCACCAAGGCGTCGCAAATGACTGGTCGGGGGGCCGGTGGCATGATCGGCGGCCTCATCGCGGGGGCCATTGACCCGAACATCATGGCCAACCTCGGAGGCGGACGCCCCGTGGCCCTGATCACCGGCACCAACGGCAAATCCACCACCACACGCATGCTGGCTGCAGCGCTGCGCACACAGTACGCCGTGGCCACTAACGAAGGTGGCGACAACATGGACGCCGGCATCATTTCCGCACTCATGGCGGGTCGCGGGGCGTCGCACGTGGTGCTGGAATGCGACGAACTGCACGTCCCAGCGGTTGCTGACCGCCTGAACCCTTCCTGCCTGGTGCTGCTGAACCTCACCCGCGACCAGCTTGACCGTGTGGGTGAAATCAACACCATCGAGCGACGCCTGCGGGCCTGCGTGGAAGCACACCCCGAAATGACCGTGATCGCCAACTGTGACGACGTCCTGGTCACCTCCGTTGCCTACGACGCACCCAACGTCATCTGGGTCTCCGCAGGTGCAGGCTGGGTTGGCGACTCCGTCAGCTGCCCCCGCACTGGCGGACACATCGTCCGCGACGGCGACGACTGGCACGCCCTCACCCCGCTTGCCGACGGCCGCACCTTCCGCCGCCCCACACCCACCTGGAGCATCAGCGAATCAGGCATTGCAGTACCTTCTGAAGTTTCGGTGGAGGTTGTATCTTTGTCGTTGACTCTGCCAGGCAATGCTAACCGTGGCAACGCTACAGAAGCGCTCGCCGCCGCCATTGAAGTGTTTAAGATCCCCCTTGATGGGGCAGTGCAGGCAGTCCAAGCCGTCTCCAATGTGGCCGGACGCTACTCCACCATTACTTTCGAACAATGGGAAGTCCACATGCTCCTGGCCAAGAACCCCGCAGGGTGGCAAGAAGCACTCTCCATGGTGGACCGCACCGCCGACGGCATCGTGATCAGCGTCAATGGGCAAGTCGCCGACGGTGAAGACCTCTCCTGGCTCTGGGACGTCTCCTTCGAAGCATTCGAAAACACCCACATCGTTGCAGCAGGAGAACGTGGTACCGACCTCGCCGTCCGACTCATCTACGCCGATGTGCCCCACACCCACGTACCCAACACTGTGGCGGCCATCCGCAGTTGCCCACCCGGACGTGTTGAAGTACTCGCCAACTACACCGCATTCCGCGACCTGAAAAAAGCCCTGGAGAAAATAACAGAGGTGCGCAAATGAGCGAACTAAACATCGGACTCATCCTCCCCGACGTCCTAGGCACCTACGGCGACAACGGAAACGCCCTGGTCCTGCGGGGACGCGCCCGCAAGCGCGGCATTGACACGGAGGTCGTGACCATCAAACTTGGCGAACCCGTGCCCACCAACCTGGACCTCTACTGCGTCGGCGGTGGCGAAGACACCGCCCAAATCCTCGCAGCAAAACACCTCACCGAACACCGGGGACTCATCGAAGCCGCCAACCTCGGGCGACCCATCTTCGCCATATGCGCCGGGCTGCAAGTCCTTGGCGAATCCTTCCGCGCCGACGGGCGCATCGTCGACGGCGTTGGACTCATCGACGCCACCACCAGCTCCCTTGGGAAACGCACCATCGGCGAGCTCATCTCCACCCCAGCCGGAATCCCAGAACTCACCGACACACTCACCGGCTTTGAAAACCACATGGGTGCCACCATCCTTGGTCCCGACGCCGCCCCTCTAGGGCGCGTGATCCGGGGTGTAGGAAACTGCGATGCCCACGGCGCAACCGCTGACGGTTCCGCTGAAGCTGACGGGCAAGTAGGCGCCGAAGGCGTAGTACAAGGCAGCATCATAGCCACCTACATGCACGGACCGGCGCTCGCCCGCAACCCCCAGCTTGCCGACCTGCTGCTAGCTCGTGCGATGGGTGTTGAACTGTCCTCGCTGGAGCCGCTGGATATTCCCGAGGTTGAGCAGCTAAGGAAGGAGAGATTGAGGTAGGTTTTGGGGGCTTGTGCGGGCCTGGGTTGTGAGCTGGGATCTTGGCGGAAGGGGACCCGCTCTTTAGTCGTCGTATCCTATCAAACTGCCGCCAATGCAAAGTGTGTATACACTCAGGTTCGAAAAAACAGTTTTCTGACCGGAAGGTATACACACTTTGCGCAGTACCCGGGTTAAGCGAAACCCCTAGGTCCAGTCGTCCGGCTGGGGTCCTAGGGGCCTCTTCCTTTCCCGTCGTAACAGGAGGCGTTAAAAATTATTATAAACAATGAGATATAGAAGTACAAGATCATTTCGTAGGCGTATATCTAAAATTTCATAGAGCGATTTCAACAACACACAGATGCCGCAACAAAACCCAAGAGAGGCACCGTACACCCATTCTAGGGATATATCAGAAAAGTTTTTTAGTGAAGCACCCTGATTGCCAATCCACTAATCAAAAATTATATACTTGGCATGTGCACTCTCTCTATCAAGCTTACGTTGATGAATCATCCGCAAGAAGAGGTCTTCACCAGCAAGATTACATCATCTGCGCGGTACTAATCGAAAAAGAAAGATGCGAACAAATTCGCGAAAATTTATTTAAACTACTGCTAAGAGGACAACGTAAACTTCACTGGACTGACGAGAGCACTGAGCGACGGAAAAAGATCGTTGACGCTATTGCTTCACTAAAAAACCCAATGCATGCAGTGATAACGCACAGAAGCCAAGCCTCAAAGAAAACAGAACGTTTTAGAAGAAAATGTCTTGAAGAATTATACTATGAGCTTGTCAACATGGAAGTTTATAGCGTCTGCCTAGAGAGCAGACAATCTAAACAAAACAAAAAAGATATTGCACATATAGTTGCCCTGCAGGACCAGAATCAAGCATCCAACATTACCATTACCCACAAGAAAGGCAGTGAAGAACCTTTATTATGGATTGCAGACGTGGTCCTTGGAGCAATAAATGCAAATTTTCTAGGTGACAAGGTCTATCTAGAACAGTTACAAGAATCAATTGTTTTAAATAAGGCAACCCGAGATTCTGAGCCTATAAAAGAACGAGGACTCTAGATCCAGTCGTCCGGCTGGGGTTCTAGAGTCATCTTCCCTTCCCGTCGTAACGGGGGGCACTGGTATTAGGATACCTAGGAAGCACTATGATTCGCAATTTTTTGAAGCATTGAAGAATTCAACCACCCCCGAAGACTAACCCCAGGCAACAAAATCGCTGGTAACAGCAGTGACCATCTATGTTCTATAGATGCCTGTACAGTTTGTTGAGCACCATTACTGTCCGTCTATCTGCCAGTGCATTCGATGACATTAAGTGGCGCTCCCCTACAGCCTCAACCTCCCGCTCAGCGCCCGGGAGAGGGTGAGTTCGTCCACGAATTCGAGGTCGCCGCCGAGGGGCATGCCGCTGGCCAGGCGGGAAACTATAAGGTCGGGGAAGTCGCGAAGCATGCGCGCAAGGTAGGAGGCGGTGGCTTCGCCTTCGGTGTTGGGGTCGGTAGCCAGGATGACTTCGCGCACTTCGGGAATGTCCCGACCTTCCACGTCGTCCAGGACACCGCCGACGCGTTGAAGCAGGGCAGTAATGCTCAGGTCTTTGGGTCCAATGTTGGCCAGGGGATCGAGCGCCCCACCGAGCACGTGATACCGCCCGTTGTATTCACCGGTGCGTTCGATGACTTGGATGTCTTTGGGTTCTTCAACCACGCAAATAATGCCGGGATCGCGCCCCGAATCGGCGCAGAAGCGGCAGATTTCTTCGCGGGAGATGTTGCTGCAGATGCGGCAGAAGGTGACGCCATGCTGCACGGCCCCGAGGGCGTCGATAAGCCTGTTGATGTCGGTGGTTTCGGCGGTGAGGAGGTGGAAGGCGATCCGTTGGGCGCTTTTTGGACCTACGCCTGGTAGCCGGGAAAGTTCGTCGATGAGGTCCTGGAGTGGTCCTTCAAACACTGTGGTGAGCGAGCCTTTTCTGTGTGTGACGTGGAAAAGCGGCCAGGTGCGTATGCATCTGCCCTGGCCGCACATTGGGTGGAAGGTTTAGAACATTCCTTGGAAGCCCTGGGAGAGGGGGCCGATTTTTTCTTCGGCGAGGGCGGCGACTTTCTGGTGGGCGTCGGCAAGTGCGCCGAGGATGAGGTCTTGGAGGGTGTCTACGTCCTCGGGGTCAACGACCTTGGGGTCGATAACCAGGTCGGAGATTTGACCGTTGCCCCCCATGGTGGCCTTGACCAGTCCATTTCCGGCTTCGCCGACCACGGATGCTGCCATGATTTCTTGCTGGGCTTGGTCCAGCTGGGCTTTCATCTCCTGGGCTTGCGCCATGAGTGCGGCCATGTCGTTAGGCTCAGTCATTATGTACCTTTCGTGTTGTCAGTAGTAGTACGAGTCTAATATTTTTTGCCGTCGCCGTGGGGCTGTTAGACGGGCTTGGCGCCGAGCTCTTGGCTCAGCAGGTCCATGGCTACGGTTTTTGCGTCTCGACGGTCGCGGTTTCCCGGCTCCTGCGCAGCTTCCCGCAGCATTTCCTCTTCCTCCGCATTCGTGTCCGCTGGCGGGGGTGGCGGCGCGGGAATACCCTCATCTGCGGGGTAGCCGTAGGGGTCACCTGCTGGCGGGGGCGGCACGTCGTCATCGGGTTCGGGCGGCAGCGGCACTGACTCGTCCATCGGCGGTGGCGGTGGAGGCTCCGGCATGCCACCGTTTGCCTCCAGAGCAGCCCGCCCGCGCGCCGCCGCTTCCTCCCAGCGTTTCAGCTTCCGGGGTTCCTCTTTTGGCTGCGTATCGACGTCCTTCGGGGTTACCGCAGGCTGCGAGGCTTGAGGCGCCTCACCTTGCGGCCCGCCAAGAGCAGCAGGCTTTCCCCATCCGGTCGAGGCGGGTTTTTCTTCTTCTCCCGGCTTCTCCTCGTTCTTCTCAACGACCGGTGGGGTCCACGGTTTTTTTGGCGTCAGCTCCCCCGTGTTCTCCGCAGTAATTCCGGCTTCACTGGGGTTTGTCCCAATCACGCAGGTGATCGGCACTTCAACTCCCACAACGTCCTTCACCGCGTCCACGATGGCTTGGTTATTGCGGGGGTCGTTCAGCCGAGAGGCGAGAGCGCCAGTGTTGTGCCCGATGACCAGCGTGCCGTCGCGCATGCCCAGCACCCGGGCTTCGGTGAGCATAATCTCGGCAACCTTATTCGCGCTCCCAACCTTCGTGCGCACGGCTGTCCACTGCGAACGGACCTGCTCGGCAACAGACGCGGCAGGCTGCGCGGGTTCGGGTTGGGGTTCTGGTGCTGGTTCTGGTTCCGGCTCCGGCTGTTGCTCCACCACGGGTTCGGGCGCTGGAACAGGTTCGGGTTCTGAGGCTGGGACCTGTGCCACTTCGGGTTCAGGTTCTGGAGCAGCAGATGCCTGCGCTGCAGCCTCGGCAGCTTCCCGCGCAAGACGCTGGGATTTCCGCTCGTAGACCCGACCACTTGGCGAGGGCGCGGGTGTGGGTGCGGGCGCAGGCGGCGTTGACGCTGGTGCCGCAGCAGAAACAACAGGCGCAGCCTGAACCGCTCCCCCACCGGACGCGGAAAGAATGAGCTTCGCCGCCAGGATTTCCAGAAGCAGCCTGGGCGCGGTGGCGTTGCGCATTTCGTCCACATTGCTGTTGATGGTGGAGGCGATGGCAGCCAGAGCAGCTGGTTGGAAGGACGCGGCCTGCCGCTGCAGCGTCTCAATGCGGTCTTGCGGAGCGTCCACCAGGCCGTTGTCCACCGCATCGGGCACGGCCTGTAACACCATGAGGTCACGGAAGTGGTCTAATAAGTCGGCAGTAAAACGCCTGGGTTCCAAACCTGCGGCGATGGCGTGATCCACCGCGAGGAACATCCCTGCGCTGTCGCTGGTGGCCAGGGCATCCACGGCGGCGTCGATAAGCGTGGAACTAGTGATGCCTAAGAGCCGGGAGGCAAGATCGTACGTCAGCCCCTCCGGACCAGTGCCCGCGAGCAGCTGATCCAGGACGGAGAGTGAATCACGGGGCGATCCACCCCCGGCGCGAATGATCAGCGGGTAGACGGAGTCCTCTACCTGCACGCTTTCCGCCTGGCAGGTGCGTTCCAGCAGCATGCGCATGTCCGGCGGGGCGAGCAGCCGGAACGGGTAGTTGTGCGTGCGGGAGCGGATGGTGCCGATGACTTTTTCCGGCTCGGTGGTGGCGAAAATGAAGATCAGGTGCTCTGGGGGCTCCTCCACAATCTTCAGCAGGGCGTTGAAGCCCTGGGTGGTGATCATGTGGGCTTCGTCGATAATGAAGATGCGGTAGCGGGATTCCGCCGGGGCGTATGTGGCGCGATCGCGCAGGTCACGCATATCGTCCACACCATTGTGGCTGGCGGCATCCAACTCCACCACGTCCAGGTTGCCCGGACCTCCGGGTGCCAGCGACACACACGAGTTACACACGCCACAGGGCGTGGAAGTCGGTCCTTGCACGCAGTTGAGGGACCGCGCCAAAATACGAGCCGACGATGTTTTACCGCACCCCCTGGGGCCGGTAAATAAGTAAGCATGATTGATACGTCCACTATCAAGAGCGACGGACAACGGCCTGGTCACATGATCCTGGCCGATCACCTCCGCGAAAGAGGCTGGACGATACTTACGATAAAGAGCCACGATGTAGAGCCTACCGCCCAGGCCAGACACGGGGACACCCGCGCCTGGTTACAGGGTTACAGGCGATTGCGGTACGCCACGGTAATCAGCAGTCCCACGGCGACGACCAGCAACAGCAGTGCCAAAACGATAACCACCCAGCCCACGCGCAGCGCATCGAGCACGGCGGAAGATGAGGTGGCACGCACCGCAGACACATCCATATGGGCGGAAGTGCTTGCATTGCCTGCGATCTTTCGCGCGGTTCCCCCGTCCCGGTTGAGGACTTCTACCTGGGCGATGCTGGGCGGCTCGTGACCGGAATCCCCTTGGGAAAGGTCGCCGGGCTGGGATGAGCCGGAGAAGCCATTCACGCTGGGCACGACCGAGTTGTCGGGGGCTGCTGATTGCGCTGCCCCCGATATACCAGCCCCAGACGGCATGGACGATCCAGTAGGTAGAATCCCCAGTCCTGAGGCTACGAGCGGGGCGACGACGGATCCGAGGAACGGAATGCCGGTGAGCAATGTCCAGGCAGGTGTGACGTCGCTTCGCATGTGCACCTGGTTCACTACCTCAATGTGGGTTTTTTCTGCGCTGAGTGTCACGCCAGAAATGATGTCGTTTCCGATGCGGAAAAAGGGCGGCGCCCAGGCGTAATCCCACGAGTCTTGGGGCTGTTGTTCTTTGAAGTCAATGCGCGTGCCCAGCGGAAACTGGGTGATGTGCCCGGGGTGGGCGGCGTCGTCAAGCGTGGCGGCGTTGTCTTTGCCCACCATCATGGTGAAGGCGCCGCCGGTTTTGTCGGCGCGGATGGTCCCCGGGGCAGACCAGTCAGCGTAGTCACTGGTAGTGGTGCCGTTGGGGAGGGTGTAGGTGCCGTTGATGATGAAGCGCGCGCCTGCGGGCATCTTGTCGGCTGCCCCGCCTTGGACCAGGTTGGTGATGGAGAACGTACCGAAGCCTGGCGTGGTCTCCCCGCTGGTGATGGTGCCGCTGATGTCGTAGTTTGTGGCCGTGGAGTTAAGCCCCGCAATGGCGGTGGTGACGTGGAGGCCAGCACCGCGATCGAAGTAGGGTTTCGCAGGGCTGATGGGGATGGTGTGGAAGCGCACCTCGTAGGTGGCGTCGGGGGCGAAGGGGCCGTTGATAGTAACGTTCGCGCTGGTCCCGGCAGCATCGGTGAATTCGTAGCTGACGCTGTAGCCATCTGCCGCGACCGCTGCGGAGGCCAGGAGGGTGGCGGAGTCCGCTTCCCCGGTGCCGTCGGCCTTTCCAGCCTCGACGCGGTGGAGTTCCCAATAGGGCTGTTCATCGACGAGTACCTGCCCGTCGTCGGCGGTCACCGTAAAGGTGAGCTGCGTGGGGGTGCCGGTAAAAGCAAGGTTGGGAACGTTTGCGGCGAGCGCGGTGGTGTTGAAGCGGGCCGCCCAGGTGGCGTAAGTGCCGTCGAGCTTGCGGGTGTTGGTTCGGGTTGACCAGGCATCACCCGCATGAGGCTCACTCGTCTGGTTATTGGCGGTTTGTGCGTGGGCGACGGTGGTTCCTGTGACGGTCGCGACAGCCCCAACGCTGATGGACAGCACGATGCACAGCGCCGTCAGCAGCGCGACCATCCTGGCGCGGGTTGTGTTGGTGTGTTCAGAGCTGAGGATCATTGGTTTTTCCTAAACAGTGAATCCACGTGACATCCGATTTCTAAAAATTAGTTGAAATATAAACTAAAATTAATAAGCGTTTTTCACAGGATACACTAATAATACCAATGCACAAATCGAGCTGTCCAGGCCACTCGCGGCCACGCAGCCCTTTTTCAATAAAGAATTCTCAGGTTAACCCCCATCCGGGGCCGATAACGCGATAAGTACCTGGCTATCGGCCCAAATCGAGAATATTGACCCCCTCGTTCACCATCGCTTCCTGAAGCTCATCAACACCATAGGTGGTGGCGTACTCATATTCATCGTCGGTGAGCATCACAAGCTGCAGCATCGTGGTGATGCGGTCATCCTCGCGCATCCGGGGCACCCCATCCGACCAGACATACGGAGCAACCAGCAACCCATGCCGAACTTCAATCCCCGGCATCTCCGCCAGCCCACCAAATACCCCCACCGCAGGCAGCAATTGGCCCGGCTGAGCAGGCACAATACCAGTCTGAATGGTGTTGCTTTCCGCCAAAAACGATGCCGCAGCCACCACCGCGCGTTCCACAACCTCAGGCTCAGCAGATGCCACGCAGAAAATCTCGCTGCGCACCTCCACCTGCTTTTCGACGCCCCTGTCCTCGAACGCCTCTTCCGAACTCACCAAACCAGTGTCCACCTGGCCGAAATCCGCAGTGCAGGCCAACGCCTCAGTGGTGTCATCGGAACTCAGATCAATGCTGGCAATATGCAGGCCGTTAATCCGGGAGAACTTCAAGTCTCCCGGAAAAAGACCATCCAGCCAATATGCTGTTTCCTGCAAATTCACGGTTAATCCGCAAACTTTTCTGCCGCAGCCAACAACACGCACGTAGCCACACCATCCATGGCTACCTCCACCTCCTCCACCGGCGGAAGCGACGGCGCGAGGCGGATATTGCGGTCATTCGGATCTTTGCGCAGTGGGAAGGACGAGCCAGCGCCCGTCAGAGCAATGCCTGCTTCCTTGGCCAACTCCACCACCCGAGATGCGGTGCCATCCACTACATCCAGGGAAATGAAGTAGCCGCCTTCTGGTTTGGTCCAGCTGGCCACTCCGTACTCCCCCAAGCGGGTCTCAAGAATCTGCAGCACACGCTCAAACTTCGGGGCCAGCGAGCCAGCATGCTTGCGCATGAGAATACGCACGCCCTCGGCGTCCTTGAAGTACTGCGCATGGGCCAGCTGGTTCAGTTTATTCGGGCCGATACCACGCACATTCGCGTGAGAGGCATACCATGCCAGGTTCTCTGGTGACGAGGCAAAGAAACTCACGCCGGAACCCGCGAAGGTGATCTTAGAGGTGGAGGTCATGAACCAGAAACGGTTCGGGTGGCCTGCTTCCTTGGCAAACTCAATGACGTTATGCACCACCGGGAACTCATCCGTGAAGGTGTGCACCGCGTAAGCGTTATCCCACACGATGCGGAAATCAGGAGCTGCGGTCTCCATCTCTGCAAGCTCGCGGCACACCTTCTCGGAGAAGGTCACGCCTGTCGGGTTACCGAAAATCGGCACCGTCCACATGCCCTTCACTGCAGGATCCTTCACCAGATCACGGACCACATCCATGTCGGGGCCGTCGTCAAGCATGGGAACCGACAGCATCTCAAAACCGAAATGTTCGGTGATGGTGAAGTGCCTGTCGTAGCCCGGTACCGGGCACAGCCACTTCACTACCGGCTCATCCTTCCAAGGACGGGGGGAATCATTAGTCCCCCAAATGTAGGAGGCCATGATCAGGTCAAACATAATGTTCAAGCTCGACGCATCCCCCGCGTACACCTGATCAACGGGAATGCCCAGCAGCTCAGCATAAATCTCGCGGATATCCTTAACACCAGCCAAACCACCATAGTTACGGCAATCCGTGCCATCCGCAGACCGGAAATTACCGGATCCAGGCAGGCCAAGCAGCTCGTCGGAAAAATCCAGCTGCTCGGAAGACGGCTTCCCCCTAGTCAAATCCAAAGCAAGATTGCGTGCTTTCAAATCCTCATACGCCTGTGAAATATCCTCAGCAAACTGGGCCAACTCCTGGGCCTCAAAATCCTGCAACGCCATATCAGGCCACCCTCCACGGTGCGAAAAAACTGCAACTATGGTGGCCAAACAAAAAGGTGGCCACCGGCCCCCACTTTAGACGCAAAACATCAAAAGATGTTGAGTTTTTAGAAAGAATTAAGGGACCCCGCGCACCTGCCAGAGCTCGCTGACCCTTGCTGCATTCCTGCCCTGGGGGAGTTCACAAGATAAACACCACACGGAGTCCTAGCAACAACCCTAGCCTCACACCGCACCACGCGCCAAAACACCACTCCCACCAGCAATTTGCCAACGGGACTGCGGAAAGTGTACAGTCTTTCAAGGAACAGCGCCCTTTGGTGACATGTTCTTGATGGAGGATTCGACTAGCGGCCTATGTCGCACGCCTGGAACGCGTGTTGGGAGCAATCCCTCAGGGGTTCAAATCCCCTATCCTCCGCAGTAGGGACCCCAGCCGAACATGGCTGGGGTTCTTTTGTGGGTTAAGGGTCAAAATGTGTGTCTGGCTCGGCGTGTCGCGGGGGTTAGATTTG
>ERZ772979.313-NODE-313-length-37241-cov-5.468429_pt1 | contig 37241 bp, 31 predicted proteins | sample MGYA00511130_ERZ772979 | MGnify/ENA primary metagenome ERZ772979 (study PRJEB29015, sample SAMEA2738103) | human oral metagenome | biome: human oral; feature: human-associated habitat; material: saliva | place: China | collected 2186 ...
ATCTTTAAGACATTCAAAATATCTTAAAAATCTCCCTCTATTCAATACTTCGTTATCTACATACTTACTAAGTATTTTGTCCTTATAATTCTTACTTACCATAACATAGTTATCAGTATGTATTTTAGACTCAATAATGGAGTCTTTTAGTAATTTATCATCTATTTTCATAATAAATAATCAGAGTATTCTTTAGATTTTGTTGTTTTCTTCCCAAAACTCTACTAGTTTTTCACACAAACAATAAATTAAAAGCATCTCATCTTCCTTAGTTAAAGTCTTATTAAAATCTTTTTTAAAAAGGTAATATTTAATTTGTTGGGGAAAGGCAAAGTTAAGAGGTAATTTGTATTTAGAAGCTAACCACTCGCTAAACCCCTCTAACAATATATTATCTTTAGCTAAATCATACCCAATAATAAGAGATACATAGTTACTATAAGTACTATCGGGTACAAACATACCGATGCAGTCCTTTATATGTTTAAACAATTCTATTTCTTTCATATAAAATTTTAAAGAAAATATCGGCTATAAATGCCCAAAAAGCTAGCGATTTAATGTAGCTGGTATGTAAAATACGGATTTTTACCTGAGGGTGAATTATTAGAATTACTGTACCCATAAAAAAGGATTTATACAAAATTCCAAAAGTTCTTTGGCACTAATATATTCATTAAATGTTAGGAAAATAACAGCTATTATCATAGGAAAATAATAATACCATAGAAATATTACTATAGGAAAAACATAGTAACTAAAGTTGCTAATATTGTACTTTTTCAATATATACTTCATTGTTTTAAAAACAATAAAATGCAAACACGAAATCCAAATAAGTAAAAAACATAGTTTGATCAAGTATTTAAAGGAAAAATTGCTTGTGAACTCTACAATATCAGGTATGATAGAGAATAGGTATGATAAAAATTTAGTGCTGAAAAAGCTACTACTTTCTATATAAGCAAAGAATATTTTTATCATTAAAAGAGTGAGTACTATTATATATAAAAAGTCACTCATTATTTTTTTGGGGGGATAAAACATATATTTCATTATAATACACTATCTACAATTTCTTTTATCCTATTGGCTGTAAGGATTCCTTTTCCCTTTTTCTCTATTTCTTCTAATTCTTCAATAATCGCTTTAAAAGAGTAAAGTATTTTATTCAGCTTGTTGATGTCGCCAAAAATTTCAATGTAGACATAAGTCTTAGCAATTATTTTTATTTCAAAATCTATCCAATCCTTATCATTGTCTCTGCCCCAAGGTTTGCTTGCTTTTAAAAAATCGCCATAATTACTTATATCAGCCTTTAAAATCCAGCCAGGATTATCTAACATACCAATAGAAATACCCTGCTCGTGCTCCCAATCTCCATCTATTTGGCTCATAGTCCAATTTTGTAACCAATCTACTATATTATCCATAAATAGTTTTACTTTTTTAAGAATGCTCCTCTTCAATATCGGCTATAAAACCCTCGAAAATTTCATCATATGTATTATTTTTATCATTATTTTTTGCCGAATAAAAACATTCTTTGATAAAAGGGTCTCGTTTAAAACATAAAATAATATACAAAAGCGTTTCAAGTTCTTCTGCAGAAGATATATCATTCAGCAATTTTAGATAAACACTTTTGTTGGCTTCCATATAGGTTATAATTGAGGGTAAAAGAGGGGCTTCCTTCCCTACTGAAGTAGGAATAAAATGCTCAAACGGTTCTATTTCAGTATTATACTTAATTATTATATGCTCGCCTTGCACATTTCTGTCGTTACCATTGAATATTTCAAAAATGATATTTAAGAGTTCCAGCCTGTTGTTTGTAATGGTCACCAATTCATTAAGAAAAGGTAGTATATAAAAACAGCTTTCGGATAGACCTCCTTGTATAACAATTTGATTGTCTAATTGCCAATAAGCGATATTTCTTTTGTGTGAATCATCATCAATAAGGTTGTTCAATATATCAGCTATATTGTAATCTATAAAGCCTAAACAATCTTTTAGCGCTCTCCACTCTACCTTTCTGACAGAATTTAATATAATATCTAATGACTCATTCATATCAATTGTGGTTTAATTCATTGTTTTCAACAACTTGCAATTCGGCAGTTGCAACTGCCGAATTAGTATCTAACTCGTGCCACACTTTGTAAAAGGCTTCTTTTATCTACTGAGCAGCAGAGGTAAGAGTTTTGTGGTGTGTTCATTTTCATAGGGGTAAGATTTTGATACGGCAAAGCTACAGAATAATTCGCAAATTAGCAAATTTGGGAATGAGCCAATGGAAGGGCTGAGAAGGCTGGGAGGTTTGGGAAGCTTTCGGTAATCGTTCGCTTATCCTTCGCTCATCCTTCGCTCATCGTATAGTGTGGGTATAGCCAAAGTAAAGGGATAGTATGAAAGAAAAAAATGCTAATTCTCTCATTTGCTAATTTAAAAATTATACGCTACCTTTGCCCCGAAATTATAACACCAATGAGTAAATTACTAATCGTAGGGAGTATGGCTTTTGACCAGATTGAAACTCCTTTCGGAAAAAGCCATAAAACTATGGGCGGCTCGGCTAACTATATCAGTTTATCAGCCGCTATGTTTCACGCTCCCTCTGCCGTAGTATCGGTGGTAGGCGATGATTATCCTTCCGCTTTTATCGAGGCACTCTCTCAGAGGCATATCGATACCTCGGGGATAGACGTGGTAAAGGGCGGTAAAACTTTCTTCTGGAGCGGTAAGTATCACAACGATATGAACTTACGCGATACGCTCGATACCCAGCTTAATGTTTTGGCGGACTTCTGTCCTGTTGTGCCTACCGAATTTGCCAATGCCGAAGTAGTGATGCTCGGCAATCTACACCCTTGCGTGCAAATGAAGGTGCTCGACCAGATGAGCGCGCCTCCGAAATTGGTGATAATGGACACGATGAACTACTGGATGACCCATACCCACAAAGAACTTTTAGAGGTTATTGCCCGCATTGATGTGCTGACTATCAACGATGAGGAGGCTCGTCAACTAACGGGTGAGTACGCTTTAGTAAAGGCTGCCGAACGCATTATGGCAATGGGCGTGAAGTACGTTATCATCAAGAAAGGGGAGCACGGGGCGTTGCTTTTCCACGCCGATAAGGTGTTCTTTGCCCCTGCCCTACCTTTGGCTGAAGTGTTCGACCCTACAGGGGCTGGCGATGTGTTTGCCGGTGGTATAGCAGGTTATTTGGCCAAAACAGGCGATTATAGTTTTGAAAATCTTAAGAATGCCCTTATACACGGGTCGAATTTAGCCTCGTTTTGCATAGAAAAGTTCGGTACTGAGCGTATGTTAAGCCTTACGGAAGAGGAGATGTACGAACGATTACAAGATTTTAAAGACTTAACGCAATTTGATATAGTAGTTAGAAGCTAGTCGTTAGTGGTTAGTCATTAGTCGCTAGATGCTAGTCGTTAGTGATTAGTCGCTAGAAAGAGACGCTGTTTTGATGCTAACGACTAAAACATACTAACGACTAAAGACTAAGGACTAGCGACTAATATACTAACGACTAAAACATACTAACGACTAAAGACTAAGGACTAGCGACTAATACATAACAACTAAAGACTAAACGATATGATTTACAAAAGAAGTAGCGAGTTATTCGCAGCTGCACAACAAGTACTCCCTGGGGGGGTTAATTCGCCTGTACGCGCTTTTAACGCTGTAGGGGGCAATCCTATCTTCATCAAAGAAGCCAGCGGGGCTTACCTGACCGATGAAGACAACCGCAAGTATATTGATTATATCGCCTCTTGGGGCCCTCTTATCTTAGGACACGCTTATCCGCCTGTGATTGAGGCTGTAACTGAGCGCGCCAAAAAAGGTACTTCGTTTGGTATCCCTACCGAAGTAGAAGTACAAATAGCCGAGCTGGCTGTCTCTATGGTGCCTAATATCGACAAAATTCGCTTTGTGAATAGCGGTACTGAGGCTTGTATGAGTGCTATACGCTTAGCGCGTGGTTATACCGGTAGAGAGAAGATTATCAAGTTCGTAGGTTGCTATCACGGACATTCTGATGCTTTTCTGATAGAAGCGGGTAGTGGTGGTGCTACTTTTGGTACGCCTAACAGCCCTGGGGTAACGCAAGGCACAGCGAAAGATACGCTTTTGGCAAACTACAACGATTTGAGTTCAGTAAAAGCCCTTTTTGAAGCCAATCCGCAGCAGATAGCCTGCGTGATTATCGAGCCTGTAGCGGGTAATATGGGTTGCGTACCTCCTGCTGAGGGTTTTCTACAGGGATTAAGACAGCTATGTACTGACAATGGAGCACTTTTGATATTTGATGAAGTGATGACGGGATTCCGCTTGGCTAAAGGGGGAGCGCAAGAAGTGTTTGGTATTAAGGCTGATATTGTTACCTTTGGAAAGGTAATTGGTGGCGGACTACCGGTAGGGGCTTTTGCAGGTAGCAAAGAGGTGATGAGCTATTTAGCACCTGAAGGGCCTGTATATCAAGCAGGAACCCTAAGCGGTAACCCTCTGGCGATGAGCGCCGGACTGGCGATGCTCACCGCTCTTAATGAGCAATCTGAGGTATTCGAAAGCCTTGCTAAGAAGACTGCCTACCTACACGAAGGCTTCCATACGGTACTTGAGAAGTCGGGCATACCGCACCAAATTAACAGTTTTGGCTCGATGTTTACCCTCTTCTTTACTGAAGAGCCTGTAACTGATTTTGCTTCATCGGCTAAGAGCGATACAGCTCGTTTTAGGAAGTATTTCCACGGAATGCTACGCGAGGGCATCTACCTACCGCCAAGTGCCTTCGAGAGCTATTTCCTTAATGATGCTATCACTTATGAAGATTTAGATAAGACCATTAAAGCACTCACAAGAGTAACGATGGAATTATAAGCACCTATAAAGCAAAAAAATAACGGCTATTTGCCGTTATTTTTTTGCTTTTATTTTATCTCATCTCTACTTGGCTGTTACTTCATAGCCTTTAGCTGCAAAGGCATCAACAAGTGCCTGTACGTGGTCAGTGCCATTGGTCTCTACGGTTATGAGTACCTCTTTGTCGCGGAAGCGCGATAGGTTCTTAAACTGGTTGTGTGCCAACTTCACTATATTAGCCCCTACATCGGCAATGATATGGGTAATCTTAGCCAATTCACCAGGTCGGTCGGGTATGCTTACTGCAAAGTTAAAGATACGATCGCGACTTATTAAGCCCTTGCCTATCATCGATGATATCATCAGTACATCTATATTACCGCCACTCACTACAGGTACTATCTTCTTGCCGCGTTCGCTGAGCTTCTTAAGGGCTGCTAAAGGCAATATACCTGAGTTCTCGGCTATAATCTTGTGCTTTTCGGCCAAGAGTAGAAAGGCTTCAGTCAGTTCGTAATCATCTACGGTTACCACCTCATCTACATACTGCTTAATACAGTTAAAAGTAAGGTCGCCAATGCGTTTCACGGCAGTACCATCGGCTATAGTATTAGCTTCGGGTAGGGTAACCACCTTGTTCTTCTTAAGGGCTTCAGTAGCCGATGCCGCTCCGCTAGGTTCTACCCCTATTATCTTAATATCAGGTTTAATCATCTTAGCTGCAGCGGCAATGCCCGATATAAGTCCGCCGCCGCCTATAGGCACTACTATCACCTCAGCATCGGGCATTTCTTCAAGTATCTCGAGGGCGATAGTACCTTGTCCTTCTAATACATCAATATCGTCAAAAGGGTGGACAAATACATATCCTTCTTGTGCTTCAAGTTCTTTAGCTTTCTGGTAAGCATCGTCATACACATCGCCGCAAAGCACTACCTCAGCCCCGTACTTCTTAGTCGATTGTACCTTTATCAACGGAGTAGTTTTAGGCATTACTATCACCGCTTTGATGCCGAGCTCGCGAGCTGCATAGGCTACCCCTTGTGCGTGGTTGCCTGCTGACGAAGCTATCACCCCGCGCTTCTTCTCTTCTTCAGTAAGTTTATTAATCTTGTTATAAGCCCCGCGTATCTTAAAGGCGCCTGTCTTCTGTAGGTTTTCAGGCTTTATATAAATCTGATTTCCTGATTCTTCACTAAAAATCGGACTGTAAATAAGATGCGTAGGTAAGAGCACTTTTTGCAAATGCTCGCGTGCGGTAGTAAAATCTTGCAATTTCATATTATTATAAAGTTAATGTGTCAATTTATTAATATATCGGCTTATTGATGCACTTGTATTTGTGGGAAAGGTATTTCTACTCCAGCAGCATCAAAACGCGCTTTAATGGTCTCTAACGTACGAAAATAGCACTCGTTATAGTTAGCGTTCATACACCAATAGCGCAATGATAGGTTTACCGAGCTATCAGCAAGGGCTTCTACATACACTACAGGCTCAGGGTCTTTAAGGGCTAAGGGCTCTTGCCGAGCTATCTCTAGCAGTATCTCGCGAGCTTTCTGTATGCTAGAGCTATAGCCTATACCCACTAACACATACACCCGTCTTTTCTCTTCTCGGCTATAGTTGATAATACTATTGCTAAACAGCTGTGTATTAGGTATGATGGCCTGTTCGTTATTAGGTTTATTGAGGACAGTAGCAAAGAGCCCAATAGTTTTAACAGTCCCTTTTTCGCCATTGCCTTCTATGGTATCGCCTACACGGAAAGGCTTGAATATCAATATCATTATACCGCTAGCAAAGTTAGAAAGAGAGCCTTGCAATGCTAAGCCAATTGCTACGAAACCACTGGTAATGATAGCGATAAACTGGGTAGCGGGTAGTCCTATCACCTGCACTATGGTCAGGAAGAGCGCAATGTAGAGCACCCAGCGCACTACCTGCAATAAGAAGTTCTGTAGGGCAAGGTCTACTTGGCGGCGCTCCATTATGCGCTTTATCAACTTAGTTATAAAGCGAATTATATACTTACCTGCGTAATAAAGCGCAATAGTACCGAGCAAGGTAGGCACGTATTTAATAAGGTCAGTAGTCCAAGTCTTCAAAAGTATTTGAAGGTCTGAAGTAGTAATTTCTGTCATACTTAGTTAGCTATTAGTTAAATAAAAGTTCGCGATATTTAGTAAGAGTCCACAGCTCATCGTCAATCATCAGTTCTAGTTTATCGCAGTGGTAACGTATATCCGCAAAGAATGGTTTTACCTCATTGCAATAAGCATCAGCTCTCTCTACGAAGGTAGGCAGATGGTTAGCGCGTTTTCTCGCTTCAATCATTGCCTCCACAGTGCTGTGTATCACCTTGATGTGCTCAGAAATATGCCTAATAAGGTCTATTTGCTCCGAAGCCACTTCCTGATAAGCATCACCAAAAATCTCTTTAAGCCCACGTACGTTTTCTATCAGCGTATTTTGGTAGCGCACGGCAGTAGGTACCACGTGGTTACGCGCAATATCACCCAATACACGCGACTCTATCTGCACTGTTTTTACGTATTCCTCAAGAGCAATTTCATAACGGGCAATAAGCTCTACTTTGCTCAGTACCCCCATTCCTTCAAAGAGGGCGATGGCTTTATCAGTGATGTTTTCTCTTAACGCTTCAGGGGTTGTTTTATGATTAGAAAGTCCTCTACGGGCAGCCTCTTCTTCCCACGCCTTGCTATAACCATCACCTTCAAAACGGATAGCCTTAGAGCTCTTCACATAAGCGCGCAATACCCTAAAGATAGCATCTTCTTTCTTCATTCCGCCCTCTATTAGACTATCTACTTCTTTTTTGAAATCGATAAGCTGCTTGGCCACTATGGTGTTGAGCACCATCATAGGCTTACCGCAATTGGCTTTAGAACCTACTGCACGAAACTCAAATTTATTACCGGTGAAAGCAAAAGGCGACGTGCGATTGCGGTCAGTAGTATCAAGGAAAAGGTCTGGTATCTTGCCTACTACATTCAGCTTCAGTTCGGTTTTATCTTTACCCGAAACCTCCTCACCCGACATATTCTCGAGCGCATCGAGTACCTTGTTCAGCTGTTCGCCTATAAACACCGACACTATAGCGGGCGGAGCCTCATTTGCTCCCAGACGATAGTCATTAGTAGCGGAGGCTACCGAAGCACGCAACAAAGGCTCATACTCGTGTACTGCCTTGATAGTACAGATAAAGAAAGTCAGGAATTGTAAGTTTTTCTGCGGAGTTTTGCTCGGGGCAAAGAGATTCACCCCAGTATCAGTCACCAGCGACCAGTTGTTGTGCTTACCCGAACCATTTACGCCAGCAAAAGGTTTTTCGTGAAACAGTACCACAAAATCGTGACGTTCAGCCACCTTGCGCATCACATCCATCAACAGCGAGTTTTGGTCTACTGCCAAGTTAGCTTCCCCAAAGATAGGAGCCAACTCAAACTGATTAGGCGCTACCTCATTATGACGCGTTTTTACCGGAATACCGAGCAACAAACACTCTTGTTCCAAATCGCGCATATAGGCAAGCACCCTGCTGGGGATAGCCCCCAAATAATGGTCATCAAGCTGTTGCCCTTTAGCCGCTTCGTGTCCTAAGAGCGTTCTGCCGGTAATCATCAAATCCGGACGCGTATTAGCAAGCGTTCTGTCAATCAAAAAATACTCTTGCTCACACCCTAACGTACAAGTCACCTTGCTAACGTTCTTATCGAAATAACGAGCCACCTCAGTAGCAGCTTGGTCTATAGCGCTAAGTGCTTTGAGTAGTGGCGTTTTATTATCCAATGCCTCACCCGTATAAGCGATGAAAATAGTAGGGATACAAAGCACTGTACCGTATACGAAAGGCGGCGACGAAGGGTCCCAAGCCGTATAGCCTCGCGCTTCAAAAGTATTGCGGATACCCCCGTTAGGAAAGCTAGAGGCATCGGACTCCTGTTGCACCAGTTGGTTACCCGAAAAACGTTCTATAGCACTATCGCGTGTTAGGGGTTCAAAGAAAGCATCGTGTTTTTCGGCAGTACCGCCTGTCAGAGGCTGGAACCAATGTGTATAGTGGGTAGCCCCTTTCGAGATAGCCCAATCGCGCATAGCTGCGGCCACTTGGTCAGCCACACGGCGGTCTATTTTGGTGCCGTATTGAATAGCGTTCATCACCGCATCAAAGGCTTCACGCGTCATCAACTGACGCATTGCCACCTCGTTAAACACATTGATAGCAAACAATTCAGAGCGTTTGCCATTTTCAGCCACTTGTAAGGGCTTCTTATTTTGTACACTATTAAGAGCGTTAAATCGTAACATAAAGGTCAAGTGTTAGAAGATTTATGAATTAAACAGTTCCATTTCTTGTTCTACTTCTTCTTGCGAAGAAACTTTCCCCAATTTCTTATCATTAAGTCCCCTTAAAACAGCATTCTCTTCAGCTGCTGTCATTTGGTATTTTATAGATACTTCTTCAGAAAATGGAACAAACACCTTTTGGGCTGTTCCTAATTCTTCTAATACAGATGTTTTCATAAACAAATCTCTTATTTTTCTTGCAAAATTAAAAAATAAATATCAATCAACAAATTATTAGTAGTTATTTTTTAGCTCGCCCATTCCACCATCAAGTGCAATTTCTCAAATCCTCAATGTTACTCTCTAAACTTTTCCATTTCGGCTTCGGTATAGTCAAGAAAACGAGCGACCTCTTTACCCTCTGCATCAATATAATTTTCTTGTGTTACATAGAGTATAGCCCCTGTGGTAAGGTCTTTTACAGCGAACACCCAAGCCGCTTCCCCTCTTATTTTGTTATAAATAATGATCTTAAATTCTTTTAACTGGAGTATATTGGTAGCGTATTCCTCTACTTGTGCAGGTAATGGTGCTATACCCTTAGCCTCCACTTTCATTTTGGACTTTTTTCTATACAATACATTGTCCTTTATACCGGTTACCAACAGATAGTTTTTAGCCTTTTCTACGTCTTCTTTTTCATTTCTTGAAGTGCTTTTTACCAAGAAGATTTTCTTATCAGAGAGTTTATATATGTAATAAACGGCGGTATCATTGTCCAACTTTTCGTTTTTCTTTTCGCAATCACCACTTTGGCTAAAAGTTAAGGCATTCAGACGCACATACGTGGGAGTTATAAGCTCAAATGTTCCTGATACAGATCGGAAACAATCGTTACCACAAGGAGCAAAGTAATGCGACCAATATTTATTTTTGTCGCCCTTTTCAAATTCCGTTGCATAACCAAAGTTTTCACCTTCTTTTCGAGTAAGCACAAGCAGGTTTTGATATTCGTCTTTGAAGTTACCCAACAGAGAAGCGGTTATCCATTCACCTTCTAAAGGATTTTGTGCATACATTGAAGACGCACATAGTAACAAAGTTATTAAAATATGTTTCATAGCTATTTTTTTTAGGTATTAAATGCGAGCCGCACAGGTATTTTTATTAGATGAGTTAGCTACAATCCCAGTTGTATAGCACATCGTCAAATTTACAATTAGCCATATCTTCAGGACTGATAAAGAAATTAGCTACGCCGCAATCACCCCATATAATTTCTTTGTCTTCTATATCATCGCTATCTATTTGCAATAACAGAAAGGTATGAGGGTCGTTTTCTTCACGCGGGTCTACTTGGGTAAAATAAGGATAGCCTCCTATTTTATGCCCGATAGCTTTATCTAATAATTTAAAAATCTGTTCTAAAACATCTTTTGGTAAATACCATATTTTCTCCACTTCATCATCAAAAGTACTATTCCATTCCTCTATAAAAAACCTTTGAGAAGCTTCATCATCAAGCGTAAAACTTTCAGTACCTTTGGTAAAGCATAAGGCAAACTGCAAATCAGCATCAAAAGGCAAGTAACAATCTTCAAAAGAGTAATGCTCTGCAAAGGCTTCTGCAGGCAAAGCTTCTCCTATAGTTGGGTAGTAAAGCACCCGTTTATTATCATTGCTACAAGGGTTATCAAAGTCTATCCCATACAGATAGTCATCGGTTGCCGCTATCCAAAACTGCAAAAGACCCTTTTTAGGGTACAGACTATTTTCAGGCAATTGCTCACAGTTGATTTGTGCCAACATAAACAGCGGTTTGCCCTCGGCACTTCTGGGCAGTGCACCCCCTTTAGGGATATAAGGCACTCCTCCAACTTTACTATCAGTAACAGCCAACTCATCAGCTAACGATAGTTTAATGCGAATCACCTCCCGTTGGGTAAGTGCTTCAAGATTTAAAACGAACTCTTCAATTTGTGCTTGTGTCGGAATCATATTTTTTTTCAAAATTTAATTATCAGCTATTACTAACGGCAAAAATACTATATAATTAGCAAATAAGCAATAAGCAGAAAAAATTTCTAAAGCCATTTACCCTATACAAACAATATAGGAAGGATACACAAAGAGCGAAGACTAAGCGTACAATTAGCGAAGTACAAACGTCTAATAACCTACCCAAGACCAGAAAAATATACTACTGTAAGTTCCAGTAGTAAGTGCAATTTTAAGTATATAAGATTATCGTTTATCAATTTTCATTACCATTTCCTCAAAAGATTCTCGGGGAACGATGGCTTTGTTGCGTACTCGAGTACGATAGTTGTAGATGGTATTAGTGGAATAATGTAAGAAAGTAGCTATTTTAGAGCTATCGGTAATACCCAAGCGAATAAGCGCAAAGATACGCAACTCAGGGGGCATTTTGTGAGACTTAGGATCAAAACGCTCCTCTTCAGCTAACAGAGCATTGAACTCTGTGATAAAATTAGGAAATAGGTGGAAGAAAATATCATCAAATAACTTGTAGAATTCTTTAAGCTCTTGCTCTATCATCTCAGTAGAACGAAGAACTTTGTTGAGTTCTTCCCAATTGCGATCTTTTGCTTTTTTAGCGAGCATTTTTTGGTATTTTTCTAATTTGGTAATATATACAGAACACAAGTTGAAAAACTCGCTTATATAAGCTTCTTTTACTTCATTGCTTTCATTGAGTTGTGTTACCACTTCGCATAAGTGTTCATTAAGTTGTTCTAAATCTTGGTTTTTGTGATAAAGCTCTTTGCGTATTTTGGTAATTCGCTTCATTTGGCGGGTAACCAATACAACAGCAATGATGAGAAAAACGGCAAACAATCCTACTAATAACAAAGCGTTGCGAAGTTTGGTATTCTGATTGTGTATACGCTCTTGATAAGCTTTTTCGATGATAGGAAAAATCTTCATCACCTCATCTGAGCGCAACTGAGCATTGCAAAAAGTAGCGTCTTCCATAGCCGATTTTATGCAGGTATAAGCATTCTCTATTTCGCCTAATTGAAAGAGTGCTGAAGCAAGTTCAAGCATCGAAGCGTTTTCTTTAATAGCATCTTTGATGTCACAACTTGCCGATATAGCAAAGTACTCTATTTGCTTAGGTACATTCTTTTTCTTTTTGTAAAGTGTGCCAAGAACATAACCCAATACGGCTTTTTCGTGTTCATCGGTGTGCATTAGGGCAAAGCGGTCGAGAAGAAGTTTTTCGGCTTCGTCATAACGCCCAGCATCGGAGAGTACTCCTGCATAGAGAAGGATATAGTGGGTAGTATTTTTATCTACTAAATTGAGAAGAAGATCGCGATAGGTATTGCTTTTGGCAATATAAGTTTTAGCATCGGGACTATTGAAAGCGTAATTATTGTAGAGATTTAGATAACAGTTATAATACTGAATGAGCTGAGATTGTTGGAGTTGGTTTTTATCAATAGCTCTAAGCAGGTCTGCAGCATCTAAGTAGTTGCCCGAAATGATGTAGAGCGAAGCGAGGGAAAGATGCGAATCATTTTGGAGGTCGGGTTTTTGGAGTTCTTCAGCGATGCGGATATTCTGTTTCACATAGTACACCGCCGAGTCGGATATATAAGTTTTAAACTCGTCGAAGAGGCGTTGGTTGATAGCATAGCGTTGTTCAGCAGAAGCGTTAGGCACTCGTAGTAAATTGATAGCTTCTTTTATTTTGCGTTCTTTTTGCTGGGTGTATTGGTCTTTTTGTTTGATAAGGAGTAGGGTTTTATTTTGTTCCACTTGGGCAAGAACGTAATAAGGGAACAATAGCAAGATAAATATGATAAGAGCTTTGTACTTCATTTTCAAACATTAATTTTTCAAATGCAAAAATAAGAATAATTAGCAAATTAGCAAATTTGTAAATTGAAAAAAGCTGCTAAGCACTTTGCTTAGCAGCTTTTTCACTATTATTACTGTAATTGCTATTGTTTTTTCAATCCTTTGGCTTGTGCCTTATCGGTGAGGGGGTACAAACTAATAGCATAACCCCCACCTGCTACTGAGTGCAGGGTGAGCTTGCTCTTGTTGGTTACCAATACTTTTTGAATGGTATAGGCTTGTGGATTGGTTTGATAGTTGGCATCTTTGGCATCGGCATAGATAGTGGCTACATAAGTAGTTTTGGGCTCTAAGAAACTGAAATGAATCTTGGAGGTGAAATCCTTGCCAGCTGTATTGCCTATAAACCAATTGCGAGTGCCTTTGGCTTTGCGCGCCACAGTGATATAAGCACCTGGTTCGGCTTCTAAATAGTGGCTTTCGCTCCAATCGAGGGCAACCTCTTTGATAAACTGAAAAGCATCGGGAAAACGGCGATAGTTCTCAGGCAGGTCAGATGCCATTTGCAGCGGACTGCTCATCGTTACATACAATGCCAATTGGTTTGCCAAAGTGGCATTGCAGTGTGAATGGTTGTTGGGGTTGTTCTTGCTGATGTCCATTTCAAACACCCCAGGGGTATAGTCCATTGGTCCGCCTATGAGTCGGGTGAAGGGCAATACACACACGTGATTAGGCTTGCTACCGCCAAAGGCTTGGTACTCACCTCCGCGTGCTGACTCGTTGCCTATAAGGTTAGGATAGGTACGACACAAACCCGTAGGGCGCACTGCCTCGTGAGCATTCACCATAATGCGGTAGTCAGCAGCTTTTTTAATAGCATAAAGGTAGTGATTGTTCACCCACTGACTGTAATGGTTTTCGCCTCGCGGAATGATATTCCCTACATAACCGCTTTTTACGGCGGGGTATTCGTATTTGTTCATCAGCTGATAGGCTTTATCCATAAAACGCTCGTAGTTACGGATAGACGAGGAGGTTTCGTGGTGCATAATCATCTTAATTCCTTTGCTTTTGGCGTATTGGTGAATAGCTTCGATATCAAAATCAGGGTAAGGTGTTTGGAAGTCGAATACCAAATCTTTGGAATGTCCAAACCAATCTTCCCACCCGATGTTCCAACCTTCTACCAGTACGCCATCAAAACCATTTTCGGCAGCAAAGTCGATGTATTTCTTCACATTTTCGGTAGTAGCCCCGTGCTTGCCGTGGGGTTTGAGGGTGGTGTAATCGGTTTTACCGATATGCACACTAGGTACATCGTAAGTATACGACCATTCTTTCATACCGGTAATCATTTCCCACCATACCCCTACATACTTCATTGGGTGAATCCAAGAGGTATCAGCCAAAGCGCAAGGTTCGTTGAGGTTGAGGGTAATATTCGAAGCTAAAATATCGCGGGCATCATCGCTTACAATTACTGTACGCCAAGGTGTTTGGGCAGGGGTTTGCATATAACCTTTGGCGCCGTTAGCATCGGGGGTAATCCACGATTGGAACACGAAAGTCTTATCGTTGAGGTTGAGGTGCATCGCCCCGTAGTTCACCAAAGCAGCTTCGTGCAGATTGATGTACAAACCATCGTCAGTTTTGAGCATTAAAGCGGTTTGTACACCCGTATCCGAAAAGCCTGTTTGTGCTAAATTTGCCTGACGCCCTTTTTGGTTGATAGCGCGTATTTCGGAGAGGCGCGACTGCTGATAGTCGTACTCTTGGGTATCGTAATCACCGGGTATCCACCATGCTTGGTGATCACCCGTCATTGCAAACTCAGTGCGTTCTTCTTTAATCACAAAGTAAGGCATTTGCTTTTGTTCGGGGAACTCATAGCGGAATCCTAAGCCGTCGTCAAATAGTCTAAAACGCAGGTTCATTTCTCGGTGGGTATCCTTCTGTTTGAGGCTCACCAATAGCTCGTTGTAGTGGTTACGAATGTTTTGGCTTTCGCCCCATACGGGTTGCCAAGTTTCATCAACGGTTGTATTTTGGGTATTCACCACTTCAAAGTTATGGTAGAGAGAGGTGTTTGCTCCCTCTTTTTTGGTGATTTCAGCGCCAAATTTCACTTCGTTAGAGCTAAATAGTTCAATACCTAATCTACTCGGTTTAACCACTTCTTTTCCCTTGTAAAAAAGCGAATAGGTAGGAGTACCTTCCGCGCTGAGCGAAAAAGAGAGTTTTAGCACTTTGTTAGGCGAAAATAACTCCTGCGCTACAGCAGTAGCACAGGAGAGGATGGTTATTGTTATGAAAGTAAGAAATCTCATTGATTTGTCAATTTGTTGATTAGTCAATTAGCTAATTTTCTCATTAATACTCTATCACCACCATATCCCAATAGCTGAGGGAGGAGAGGGTAAAGGTAATTTGGTTGTTGTTATAGGTAAATTCTACGGCACGAGGAGCACCGCCAAAGAGGTCGGGACTAGCAAACCACACTTTTTTGGGTTGTGCGGTTACAGCAACAGTAGTTTTAAGGTCAGTTACTGTGGTAGGTTTCTTTTGAGTACCATTGGTATCACGCCAGTCCATAGAGGTTACCCCGTTGAAATTGATAAGGTGCACTATATCCTTGCCGTTCACGGTTTTGGTGAGAGCCGCCACTTTATCCTTCGCTGCAGGCCAAGCCGCTATTGTAGCATTTTCGGCAGTAACTTGAGCTGAGGTATAGCTACCGCCATCGCGCAAGAGGTTTTGGTAAGCCACCAAGAAATCGTAGTAGGTGATGAGGGCTTTTTTGAGGTCGGCTTTCATTTGAAGGTTTTTGTTAGGGAAATACTCATTGGCGAGGTAGTGTTCACCTATCTCTAAATGAGCCCCTCCGAAGGCAAAAATCACGGCATTGGTGAGCAATACGCCAGGTTCGTTTACAAAACCTGCATTCTTAGATTTTTCGTAATCCATATAGGCAGCCAACACCGTTTTAAGTTGGTTGTTGCTACGATTGTAGTTATCGAGGATAATTCGAGCTAACTGGTCGTAGGTTTTTTCGTCCCATACTTCGGTATAGAGAAAATCCACTTTATTGGTACCTGCAATTTCGGTTTGACCATATTGCCCTACCGCGTTCATCACAAGGCGTTTGTTAGGGTGTGCGCTTTTCATCGCATTGATAAACGAAGCGTACTGAGGCAAGAGGTCTACGCTATTGCCATTGTAATCGTATACCGTGCCACGCCCTCCAAGTTGGTCGATATGATAGCCATCGAAACCAAAAACGGCATAGACATCGCTGTTGCGTCCTGCTAAGTAGTTTTGCCAATGCGCATTGCCAGGGTTGGTGAGGTAGATACTACTACGGGCAAAGTCGCCTAACACGTGCGCATCTTTTTCTTTGTGCTGGTTATCTTTATAGAGAAACCACTCTTTGGCAACACCATCGGCTTCCGCATTTTTGAGTGCCCCAAAAGCCAAATTGTAAAACATCGCTTTCATACCCTTGCTATGAGCAGCACTGATATAGCCGCGTACAGTAGAAAGAAAAGTGGGGCGTTTGAAAAGGTCAGGCCACTCATTAGCAGGGTTTTGAGGAGTGCCAGCCAGCGGTTTGTGGTGGTCGTACATCCAGTCGTAGAACTGAATACCATTGATGTGACAGCGATTCATAAAGTCGATATTCTTCTCGATAGGCTCATTTTTGCCGTAAGAGGACAAGAAGCCATAGCGAGGGAATTTTGTCCAATCAGAAGAGACATCCACAGCAATACTGCCGTAAGTATTTTGTTTACCGCCAGCTTCTTGGTAGATTTCCACCAAATAACCTCGATAGTCATCGGCAGGGGTTACCCATTGCCAAGAGGTGCTGGTAAGAGGTTCTTCTTTAATAACTTCTCCTAAGTAAGAGTAGCGTACTTTGTAAGTACCAGAGGGCATACTCACCAAGGAGAAGCGCACTGTGCTACCAGGGGTGTAGACCGCCTTATCGGTGCTGATATCTATTTTCAAATAAGTTTCGCCATAAGTAATAGGGTTATTGCTCGGTGTGTCGTTCTTCTCGCAAGAGAAGAGGCTGAGCGTAGTGGCGAAGAATAAAGTATATAAGATTTTCATTTTGAAAGAGGGTTGCATTTTACTGTTTTTTGATTATCACCGTTTGGGTGAGTTGATTAAGAGTGATTTTATAGGTGCCTGCCTCAGTGATTTTCCACTTGTTATCAGGATTAGAGCCGTGAGCACTAAAGAGCATAGGTTCTTCAACACCAGCGGGCGCTTTATCAGCTTTAGAAGCTAAGAACCAGTCGCCACCCCAATCGCTTTTCTTGTCGCAAGAGAATTTGAGTTCGCCCGCTTTCAAGTCGCCTTCCCAAGTAAAGACATTAGGATTGCTGTTATCAACAGTCATAGTAATAGGATTGTTGATATCCCAACCAGCATCGGTAGCACTACCAATCATATACATTGCTGCATAAGGGGTAAAAGGCACAATATCAATCTTCATCGTACGAGTGTTGAGCGTAATCTTGTAAGTACCTGCTGCAATTTTCCATTTGTTATCGGGGTCGCCTGCCCATTTCTTCACAGGGAGGTCGCTACCTTCAGGAGTATTATTTTCTTTAGGACGGAAGAATACTGCCCCCCAATCGCCTTCTTTAGTACCTATTTTGAATTCACCCCCATTGCCTAAATCGGCATTGTAGTGGAACACAAATGGGTCAGCAGGGTCTACAGTCATTTTCTTGAAGCTCCAACCAGTAGGTTCACCTACGAACCACAACTCGGTATATTCAGGCGCTTCGCCTTTGGTAATGCTTATAGTGAGGTTGATGAGGTTCACTTTCACGGTATAGACGCCACCTTCAGCAATTGTAAATTTCTCATCACTATTGTCGGCATCGGTTTTGCGGAAGTGCAGTTCGCTATTATTACTGCCTTTGCCATACGATGGTATAAACTGACCTTTGGTAGTGATGAACTTGATTTCGCCAGCAGACAATCGTCCTGACCACGCAAAGGCTTTAGGAGTACCCTCAACAGGTTTCATCTCTTCGGCTTGATCGGCACTCCAACCGTGAGGGGCAGCACTACCGATGATATACAACGTGTTGCTGATAGGGGTATGCGTTTTGAAAACAACGGTCTTCACATTGGTCTGTTGTTTCATTCCCTCGCCAGAGGCTACTTGGGCAATAATGCGTACTTCCATAGTAACTTCAGTGTCTGCTGCAACTTTGAAAGTGTTGAGCAAGAGGTTGTTGAGTTCCTCGTTTTTATACACTCTCTCATAGGCTTCACGACCTAGATTCTCGCTGATACCTCCCGCAAAGTTGTTGCCTTGCACATCCATTTGGAAGGTATAGGTGATAGCGGCATTAGTGCCGTAATTAGAAGCTGCCGTCCAAGTGAGCTTGATAGCTTCTTGTTCGGGGTTGGCAGCGTCTAAGGCTACGTTTTCTTTTGGAGCTTTCAATTCAAAGGGTTTGCCCTCTTTGAAGAGCTCCATATAGTCCTCTTTTTTACAGCCCATAAGGAGCAGTAAGAGGAAAGCGATGTATAAATGGTATGGTTTCATATTAATTTATCGATTTGTCAATTTGTCAATTTGCCGATTTACTAATTATTTTATTACCAGCCTGGGTTTTGGGTGAGGTTGGGGTTGGCATCGATGTCTTTTTGAGGGACGGGCAAGAGCAGGTGTTTCTCGCGAGCGTTAGTTTTGCCTATAGAGTGCAAAAAATTGAGTGCGTACTGACCATTGTCCCAGCGAATCATATCAAACCAGCGATGCCCTTCAAAAGCGAGTTCTATACGGCGTTCGTGGCGTATTTTCTCGCGCATTTGTGCTTGGGTGAGGTTCTCTATATCGGCGCGATTGGTGAGCCCAGCGCGAGTGCGGACTTTGTACAAAGGCACTTCGGCTTCGGTAGTGCGACCCAATTCGTTGAGGGCTTCCGCTTTCATTAGGAGTACATCGGCAAAGCGGAGCGCCACAAAGTTGGCAGGGTTAGTGTTAAAGTCGGGTGACTGGCTTAGTGGCACTAAAAACTTACGCACGTTGTAACCTGTGTTAGACATTGAAGCGCGGTATGCATTCCCTTCAAAATTAGGGCAACCCTCGTAGAGAATAGTCTTATCTTTGCGGAGGTCGCCAGCCTCGTATTGGTCTACAAACTCTTGTGTAGGCTGATTCCACCCATAAGCACCACCTACCCAACCACTATTGCGAGGTCCCATAAAAGTACTGAGCCAAGAGGCTTGGTTTTCTTCGCCCCAGAAATCATCTTTGGTAAGTCCGTAGTACTGAATTTCAAAGATAGACTCGGCAGTGTTTTTGTTGCGTTCGGCAGCGCCAAAACAATCGGAATAATCAGGATTGAGGGTATAGCCGAGGTTTTCGACAGCGTTGCACATTTCAAGAGCTTCGCTATATCTGCCCAAAGTGAGGTATACTTTGGCGAGCATACCCGCAGCAGCCCCTTTGGTTGCGCGACCTTTATCGGCATTGCTATATTGCTCGCGTGTAGGCAATAGATTGAAAGCCTCTCTAAGGTCGGGAATAATCACCTCGTTGTATATCTTCATTTTGCTTTGGCGGAAAGGCGTTTTGTTAGTCAAACTCTCTTTAGGGTCGAGCTGAAGAGGCACATCGCCAAAGAGTTGCACCAAAAGGAAATAGTAGTGCGCGCGGAGGAATTTGGCTTCACCGATACAGCGGTTTTTGATATTCTCAGGGATATTAGCTGAAGGCAATGCTTTTAGAGCCGTATTGCAATAGAGAATACCAGGGTTACAACCACGCCATATTTCGAGCGCCAAAGGGTTATCGGCAGTCGCATTGAAGTTGGAAAGGGTGATGGTTTCGAGTCCATCGGTACCTCCTCCAGCGCCTACGATGCTGTTACCTGCTACGATGTCGAGCGTCCAGAGGCGCATATTGTAGAGGTTAGAGCGTTGCAAGGGTTTATAAGCCGAATTGGTAAGAGCAATTGCTGATGCCGCATCGCTTATGTTTTCAGCACTTGAATCTTCGTAAGGGGTCTTGTCCAAAAACTTAGAACAAGCCGTGAAGAGCGGAAATGCTAATAGGGTGATGTATAATATCTTTTTCATAGTATTAATTCCTCTCCCCCGTTCCCCCTCTCCCAAGTAGAGGGGCAAGCCACAAAGGCTGCATAGGGGTAATATTGTTTTATGGTTTATAATTATGTTATATTTTATTACCTGATACCTAAAACTGCACATTCAATCCGAAACTAACTGTACGGGTTACAGGGTAAGTACCGCCATCAACTCCACCAGTGCCTACTTCGGGATCCATACCGCTGTATTTGGTGAAAGTATAGAGATTTTGGCAAGACAGATATATGCGCAACATATCGGTATGGAATTTTTGAGTAACCTCTTTAGGAAGCGTATACCCCAAAGTTACGTTTTTGATGCGCAAATACGAACCGTCTTCTACAAATCGGGTAGAGTGACGCGTATTTTGGTTAGGGTCGCCATAGATAGCACGCGGAATGCTATTGCTAGTGCCCTCGCCAGTCCAACGGTCTTTTACTTTGGCAATTTGGTTTTGTGGTACCGACATTCCCTCTTGCCATATACGGTTGGCATTGTAGATATCGTTGCCTGCTACGCCTTGTAAAAATATCTGTAAATCGATGTTTTTGTAGTTGAAGTTGTTGTTCATAGAGAACGTCCATTCAGGGAACGGATTACCAATATAAGTACGGTCATCGGCATTGATGACGCCATCGTTATTGAGGTCGCGGAACTTCACATCGCCAGGGGCGGTACCATTTTCCACTTGGGTAGCATAGTTATCTACCTCAGCTTGGTTTTGGAACAAGCCGTTCATCACATAGCCATAGAAAGAGTTCACAGGGTGACCCTCAGAGAGGATTTGCAATTTGGTGAGGAACGCTTCAAAACCAGTGAATAGAGGCACTCCATCGTTCATCTTCACGATTTTGTTGCGGTTGAACGATACATTTACATCAGTATTCCATTGGAAGTCCTTTTTATTCACATTCACTGATGAAACCGTGAGTTCTACCCCTTTGTTTTGTACTTTACCAGCATTGATACTCGGCACATTGATATCCGAATAACCAGAGCTTACTGATACCGCCATAGGTACTAACATATCGCTAGTGTTTTTGATATAGGCATCGAAAGTGAGGTTCAAGCGGTTTTTGAGTAGCGCGAGGTCAATACCCCCATTAAATTGTTCTACCGTTTCCCATTTTACATTAGGGTTAGGCATTACGTGAGGATAAAGAGTAGAAACCAAATTGTTGTTGAACACATATTGCCCTGTGCGCAATTTGGTAAAGTAAGCATAGTTATCAATACCGCCTTGGTTACCAGTCATACCGTAACCCACGCGCAATTTCACATCGTTTACATAGTCGTTTCTAGGGAAGAAAGACTCATTCGATGCACGCCACGCCAAAGAGAAAGAAGGGAAAGTACCCCAGCGGTTTTCTTTGGAGAAACGCGAAGAACCATCACGGCGTACCGTAGCAGTGAGCAAGTACTTATCGGCATAAGTATAGTTAAGTCGCCCAATGAAGGAGAGGATAGCCCAATCGTTCATCGTACCGCCTACCGTAGGGTTTTCCAAGCCTTTGCTGAGTTGGTTTTGCTGGTCGCTCAAGAAGTTGCTCACACTCGCATTGATTTTGCTATACACGTTGTTTTGCGCACTGGTGCCCACCATTACATTAAGGAAGTGTTTTTGAACAAAAGTATTGGTATAGGTAAGCGTGTTATCCCAAAGGAGGGTAGTACTCTTGTTAGCATCTTGATAGAGGTTAGAAAGCGGATTAGGTATTGGTTTCCAGTTGTATTTAGGAGAGAAACTGCGGTTGTCCCAATATTTAAAATCAAGCCCTCCAGTAGTTTTGAATACCAAATGTTTTACAGGAGTAATTTCGGCAAAAATATTCCCCAAAATATTATAGCCTTTGGTAGTGTTTTGTCCGTTGATAAGGGCAGTACCGACCACGTTGCGGATATCGCTGTACTGATGGGCAGGCGAATCAGGACCTGAGTAGCTACCGTCTTCATTGTAAATAGGTTGTGTAGGCAAAGAAGCCATCGCCATACGGATATTGTAGTCGCCGGATTTCTTTTCGTCGTGGCTAAGGGTAAGGTTGTTACCAAACTTTATCCACGGTTTTACGCGCGACTCACCATTGAACTGCACTGTATAACGGCGGTAAGAGGTATTGAGGATAATCCCATCTTGGTCGAACACACCCCCTGATACGTAGTAATTGCTCTTGTCGTTACCGCCTGAGTATGAAAGCGAATAGTTGCGCATAAAAGCAGGACGGAAGAGCGCTTTGAGCCAATTGGTGCCTTCACCCCAATCGTTGGGGTTAGCAAAGTCAGGACGTTGTGTAAGTGGACTTACCCCAGGGGTACGGTTATAGTTGGCAATCATTTCGTTGTGAAAAGATGCAAACTCGCGGGCATTGAGCATCACGGGCAAGTTGGCAGCCTGCTGAAGGGCTACATTGGAGCTGAACGACAGCTTGCCGTCTCCGCTTTTTCCTTTTTTGGTAGTGATGAGCACCACCCCATTAGCCCCACGAGAGCCATAAATAGCTGTAGCTGAGGCGTCTTTTAACACATCGATATTCTCTATATCATCTACGTTGAGGGCATTGATACCGAGGTCGGTAGGTACGCCATCAATAACGAGTAGCGGTTCGCTGTTGTTAATTGTGCTGATACCGCGAATGCGAAATGACACATTGTCGCCCGGTTTTCCTGCCGAGGTTACTTGCACCCCCGCTGCACGCCCTTGAAGCGCTTCGCCTGCATTGGCAATAGGTTTCTCTTTGAGGGCTTTGTTAGACACTGAAGTTACCGCCCCCGTAAGGTCTTTTTTGCGGACGGTACCATAGCCTACTACCACCACTTCGTCTAACTGCTCTTGTTCTTCTTTGAGCACGATAGTAAGTTGGTTTTGGGTGCCTACTGCCACATTTTGGGTGTGATAGCCAATAAACGAAACCGAGAGGGTTGCTTTAGCTGGTACTTCTAAGGTAAAATTACCATCGAAATCGGTGGTAGTACCCTTGGTAGTGCCTTTCACCACTACTGATGCCCCCAGCACAGGCTGGTGTTTTTCATCGATTACCTTTCCGCTAATCTTTTTATTTTGAGCAGAAAGGGCGGTAGAAAGCAAGCTAAAAAGTAGTAGCAAGGTCAGCTTGCTAATACTGTTTAATAAAGTTCTTTGTTTTCCTTTCATTTTAGTTAAGTGTTTTTTCAATTGTCAATTGATATCTAATTCTGGCGCAAAGATAAAACGTTAAAGATATATTAAAACATCAGATAGTGAAAATATAGATACCTAAAAATGTAGTAGTTTGATAAACAATAAAATAAAAGAAAAACAAGAACGAAAAATATAAAAAGAAAATTAATAGATACGGGCTAAACGGGCAGAAGAATGGGGGGGTTAAGAGGGCTGGGAAGGCTGGGAGTAGTATATTTTTCTGGTTTTGGGGTGAGAGGTAGATATTTGCCTTTTCGATGTTCGTTTAGTGTTTGTCTATTGTTTGTGTATTGTTTGTATATCTGAAGTAAAGGATAGGTGTAGGAGAAAATTTTTCTGATTTTTGAATTTGCTATTTATCTTTTGTTTTGTATTTTTGCCGCCGAAAATTAAAAAATAAAAAACTATGAAAAAGAACATTTATTACTTTGTTATGGGCGTTTTTGCCCTATTGGGTACAGTATCTTGCTCTAAATCAGAGAGCGAAGAAAGCGCAAAATATCAGAACCTACCTCAAGAGGTCAAAAGCATCATTTCTGACAAAATTCTAAGAAAATTAGAAGCGAGCGGTATGGTCATACATACAGGCACTACCCCTCCTAATATCGAAGGTACTTTCAATATAACTCCGTTTGAGTTAGCTTTTACTGATGTGCCCGATAATCAGTATGTTGTAGGCTATAAAATAACAGGTTATACCTATCGTTTCTACGACCAACAAGGCGTAAAAATAAAAACGGACTACCAAAACCTCGATTTCTTAAGTAATGATAAAGCGATAGGCAAAGGCACTATTATTTCGGGCAGTGACAATAAATTCACCGCTTATATGGCTTTTGAAGGTGAAGATAACTCTATAAGTGCCAGCTACAAACAGTTAGCTGTCATTTCAGGAGAAATCACCGCACAAGGCATTAAGAACTTTAAGTATGCTTTTTATTTATTAGAAAAGAATGACCCTCTCAATACCCTAATGCCAGTAGGGGGTACCCGCATTTGGTTCGACAGCGATAATATGTCTGAAAGAGAATAAAGCAACCTACTAGTTGCTAGTTAATGCATAAAAAAACGTGGGATATCCCACGTTTTTTTAATTACCATTGTTTTTGAAATACCAAAATAGTATTTGTGTTGCCAAAGAAAAGAGTTTGTTTATCATCGCTAAAGCTAAACGGAATAGGTACTTTTTGTCCGTTAGAAACGTTGTAATACGTATTGCCTTCTCTTGCCCAAGCAAAGGTTTTTCTTTCTTCATCACCACATTTCACACCGTCATCTGATAGCCTGTAGTATATGGTAAAACCAATTGTACTTGCCACAATATCACCTCTAAAGCAAGCAGGAATACCCGCCTTAAATTCTTTTATAGTCTTACCGCTCTTCAATTGTACTTTGGTAAGTCTCCAATAACCTACAAAGGGGTCTAAGTGACTATAATCTACGCCCCGCTTATGAAGAATCAATGTTTCATCATTACCTTTATCATTTAGGAAACGCAGTATGAGCTCTTTGTTTTTCATTTCATAATTGATAGTAGCTGTTTGTCCTTTGTAGCCTTTAGGAGAATCAGCCGTTATAGTCAAATGAAAAGCACTGTTAGAAGCGGTGTAATCGTAATACTTAAAGTCTTCTTTACAAGTAGAATTATCTTCATATACCCGTTTGTGCTTCAGCTGGTTGTCAGAGATTTCAAATACAGTTCGTTTTGAACATTGATTGGGAGTATACCAATTGTATTCGTTTATACTTTGTTTTAGGTTATACATAGTATGGATATACCAATCACCTTTAAGCGAAGTACTACTACCATTGTCATCATCTTTTCCGCAAGAGAAAAGACATAAAGCTGTGGCAACAAGTGCCGATAAGATACGTTTTTTCATATTTGTTTTTATTTTAAAGTGAATATCGGGACAAAGATAATAAAAAATACGTTTATATCTTATATAATATTTTTTTATAATCAAAAAATATACTTATTTTTGCCTTGAAAATTGTAAATTTATATAGAGGGTTATGAGTAGTATTTTTGTTATTGGTATTTTTCTGTGTTGCTTCCTCTCGGTATTGCTCTTTAGCAAAGCTGCTAAAAGGCTGCCCGACAATATACTGGGGGTCTGGTTGTTATGCATTGCAGTCTACTTGCTCAACTACTACCTACACTATTTAGGGTATTGGGAAAAATACCCGCATTTAGTAGGGGCTACTCATCCATTCCCTTTGCTATTTGCGCCTTTTGTCTATCTGTATGTGGTTGCTAACCTGCGCCAGCCACAGCGACTCTATTGGCGAGACAGCCTTCACTTCCTCCCTTTTGTGGTTACCTATGTGCTGATGTTTCCCTTTTTGTTTGGCTATTCTGCTGCCGAAAAGGCAATGATAGACCAAGCCGATTACCACAGCCCCTACCAATGGCTGTTTACTATTTCATTTATAGCTTTTGTAATCGTATGCGTAGCCTATTCAGTAGCAACCTATCATAAAATCAACCAATACGAACAAATTATAGGCGAGCAGTTTGCCTATAATGAGGGTATTAGCCTACAATGGCTACGACTCTTACTCATCGGGTTCGGAATCATCTTCTCAGTAATGATAGTCGGATATGTACTCCAGTTTCTGTTAGAAATAGAGTTGGCAGTCAATATAGAACTCATTTTCTTAGGTCTTTTTGTATTGCTTATAGCACTTATTGGTTTCTGGGGCATACGCTATCAAGGCATTTTTACTGCTGAAAAACCCAAAGTATTGTACTCTTCAGAAAAGCCAGCGGAGGTAGAAGAAACCGAAGAGTCGCTTAAAATGCGAGAGTACCGCAAATCCGGACTCAAACCAGAAGAGGCTAAAAACCTACATCAGCAGTTACTTACGCTAATGGCTACTGAAAAACCTTACCTCGAACCCAAACTCTCTTTAGCCCAATTAGCGGAGAGTTTAGGGGTACTACCCAACCATTTGTCGCAAATCATCAACCAGTATGAGGGTAAGAATTTCTATGATTTTGTGAATACTTATCGTGTAGACGAATTTATAGCTTTAGCAAAGAAAGATACTGATAAAAACTTCAACCTATTAGGACTTGCTTTCGAAGCAGGCTTCAACTCCAAATCATCATTCAACCAAGTTTTCAAGAAGATAAAAGGACAGACCCCAAGCCAATTCGTAAATGAGGGATAAAGAAATAAATTTTTATACCCGAAAAGGTATATATTTAATAAAAATACGTATCTTTGTACCCGAAAAGGTATACTCATTAGTAATTTTCCCATTATGAACATAGCTTCTTTTGTAAAAGAAAGACGTAAGCAGCTAAAACTCACACAGACCGAACTAGCAATGCGTGCAGGAGTAGGTTTGCGTTTTGTACGCGAATTAGAGCAAGGCAAAAGCACCTTGCGTTTAGATAAAGTAAATCAAGTATTAGCCCTCTTCGGTGCCGAAGTAGGGGTAATAAACCTTGTTGAGAAATGAAACAAGCTGTTATATATTACAAAAATCAATTAGCAGGACTCCTCACCGAAGATGAGGAGGGGTATCAATTTGCGTATGATGAGCATTATTTAGCACAGCCACAAGCCAAGCCTATCAGCCTTACCCTACCCTTGCAGACAGCACCTTACCACAGCAGTATACTTTTCCCTTTTTTTGACGGACTCATACCCGAAGGCTGGCTGCTACAAATTGCCACTGACAATTGGAAACTCGATCCTCGCGACCGATTTGCGATACTTTTGGCTATGTGCAAAGATTGTATAGGATGCGTATCAGTAATACCAAAAACAGAAAATAATGTCTAAGTGTTTATATTGTTATAAAGAATTAAGTGCCAATGAAACTGACTTTCATAAGGCTTGTAGCAAACAGTTTTTTGCAAGTGCTACTCCCCCACTATTGACTTTAAACAAAGAACAATTAGAAACCCTTGCCAAAGAAATCATCGTAAGGAGTATAGCTGTTACAGGGGTACAACCAAAATTATCATTACAGTTAGAAAAAACAAGGAATGAAGCCCCGCGCCTTACTTTAGTAGGTCTTTATGGCGATTATATACTGAAGCCTCCTTCAGAGCAATATCCTTGCCTACCCGAAAATGAAGACCTTACAATGCACTTAGCCGAAGTAGCAGGCATACGCACCGCAGCGCATTCGCTTATTCGTCTTTCTTCAGGCGAATTAGCCTATATTACACGCCGATTTGATAGGCAGAACGGACAAAAAATAGCTGTTGAAGATTTCTGTCAGCTAACCGAAACACTTACTGAGCACAAATACAGAGGGTCAGTAGAGAAAATAGGCAAATTAGTACGACAATTTACCACCAACAAAGGCTACGAGCAGCAACGCCTTTTTGAGTTGATACTGTTTTGCTATCTCACAGGGAATACCGATATGCACCTTAAGAACTATGCAGTTATTGAAAACGCCTTAGGGCAGTATGAACTCAGTCCTGCTTACGATTTGCTTAGTACTCTTTTAGTACTTTTTGATGAAGAAGAAAGTGCTCTTACTATCAATGGTAAGAAAAACCGCCTGAAACGTACTGATTTCGATAGTGTAGCAAAATCATTACAAATAAACGAAAAAACAGTAGCTGCCATTTACCAGCGATTTGCTAAAATACTCCCCACTTGGCAACAGTGGATTGAACGTAGTTTTCTTCCTGCTGAAATGAAAAAACAATATTCCGATTTAATAATTGCCAAATTAGCACATTGGTAAATCAAAAAAAGCGTCCAAACCCTCACGCTTGGGCGATACACCCCTTTTTGCGCCGTACTTTTGCTCCAGAATTTTAAAAGTATTACGCAATGAAAACCTTTTTTTATATCCTCTTGCTTTTAGTGCTACCTCTTACCGCACAAGCACAAGATATTACCCAGACCCTCAAAGGTACTATTTACGACCAAAACACACACGAACCCCTAATAGGGGCTACCGTAGTGGTGCAAAACTCCGACCCTGTTATAGGGACAACTACTGATGAAAAGGGGCATTTCTCCCTCCCCAATCTCCGTTTAGGAAGAGTCTCTTTAGAAGTTTCTTATATAGGCTACGATAGCCGGATAATTCCCGAAATACTCATTACCTCAGCCAAAGAAGTCGTACTAAGCATTGCCCTCAGAGAAGCCTTTACCGAGCTAGAGGGAGTCGAGATAGTGGCAGGCATACGCAAAGAGAAAGCCCTCAACACAATGGCTACCGTTAGTGCGCGTACCTTTTCGGTAGAAGAGACGCAGCGTTACGCCGGCGGACTCAGCGACCCTGCCCGATTGGCATCTGCCTTTGCAGGAGTTTCTACGGGCAACTTGCAAGACAATTCCATTATCGTGCGCGGCAATGCACCACAAGGCGTACAATGGCGATTAGAGGGGGTAGAAATTCCCTCACCTCAGCACTTTTCAGGGGGCAATGTCATTGGCGGCGGACTGGTTACGCTCTTTAGCAATCAAGTGATTAGCAATTCCGATTTCCTTACAGGCGCTTTTCCTGCTGAATACGGCAATGCTCTTGCTGCTGTTTTCGATGTAAAAATGCGCACCGGCAACACTTCTCGCTACGAGCACACCGCTCAAGTAGGTGTCTTAGGACTCGATTTTGCTTCCGAAGGACCTATTTCGCGTACCAAAGGCTCTTCTTATCTTTTCAACTATCGCTACTCTACTTTGGGTTTGGTTAATGATTTGAAGCTCAACAACACAGGGCAACGCATCAAGTACCAAGACCTTTCGTTTAAGCTGAATTTCCCTACTGAGAAAACAGGTACTTTCTCTCTTTGGGGCATTGCAGGCATCGATGATACCCATAAAGAAGCCATTAAAACCCCCAGCGATTGGAAGACTGACATCGACCGTGTGACTAACAGCTGGGATACCTACGTAGGTACGATAGGGTTACGCCACCAAATCACTGCAGGCGAAAAGAGTTTTGTAGAGTCGCATGCTGCTTTTTCAAGCACTGACGACCGCATTACTACCGATTACCTTTCAGATGACGCTTCAGTATTCACCCCCGACAGCCGCCTGAAAAAGCAAAACGAAACCCTTACGCTGGGTACTTCGCTTACCCATAAACTTTCTTCCTCAGCTACTTTCAAGGCAGGGATTACCCACAAACAGCTTTTCTATAACTACGACCTCAGCGCAGCACAAGACTATGTGCCAAGCACCTATGCGCGCATTGTCAATTCAGCAGGCAATAGCAATTTTACCGAAGCCTACGGACAGGTCAAATACCAGCTATCGCCTTCTCTTTTGGTTAATCTGGGCTTGCACGCTCACCACTTTGGTCTGAGAAAAGAGATAACGTTAGAAAGCAGAGCAGGCTTACTCTGGACGCTCAACAATCAACATAGTTTGAGTTTCGGCTATGGCAAACACTCTCAACCCGAAGACCTCAATGTGTATATGATAGAAGTAGGAGGCGTGGCTGTAAATAAAAATTTGAAAATCAGCGAGGCACATCATTTTGTATTGGGCTACGATTGGCAGCTTACCGATAAATTACGCTTTAAGGCAGAGGGGTATTTTCAATATCTGTGGAATATTGCTGGCGAAGAAGGTACTAGCTATTCGCTTATCAACCTACGCCGTGCGTTGTACCTCAACAAAAAGCTTGTGAATAATACCGAGGGGCGCAATTATGGTATCGACCTTACTTTAGAGCGCTTTTTAGCCGATAATTATTACTATCTGATTACCGGTTCAGTATTCACCTCAAAATACAAAGCAGGCGACAATGTATGGCACAATACTCGTTATAACAAAGGTTTTGTGCTAAATGCCCTCTTTGGCAAGGAGTTCTATTTTGCTAATAACCGCAAGGTGTTAGATGTAAATGCACGAGTAACTGTTACAGGTGGCGAGCGTTATAGTCCTATTTTAGAGAGCCAGTCGCTGGCAGCCAAACGAGTGATATTCGATGAAAGTCGCGCTTTTAGCGAACAATTGCGCCCCCTTACCTACGCCGACCTAACGGTAAATTATCGCATCAATCACCACAAGAGCTCGAGTGTATTCTCTTTTCAAATGAAAAACGTACTCGGTGCTCCTATCTACATCGACCATAATTACAATTACCAAACCGGTCAAATAGAGCTTAGCAAAACCACTTTGGTCATTCCAAATATCAGTTATAAAATTGAATTTTAATGTAGCCGTATAGGCAAAGTTAATTATGAAGAAATATCAACACCCCGTATTGTTTTTTACCCTTTCCCTTGTTATTCCTTGGGTATTGTGGTTTGTGGTGGCTTATTGGAGTCACCAGCCAAAAGCACCTAATGCTTTTTGGACAGGTTTTTTTGAGTTAGCAGGTCTATTAGTACCTGTGGGGGTAGCAGCCTACTTATTTGCCCGCGATAAAGCCCTTTTATCCGACCTAAAAGCGCGTTTTATAGGCAGGAACCTACTTAGCAACCGCTATTTCTGGATTACCCTCTTATTTCCGCCTATTTCGATTATTATGGCACAACTCATTTCCCTCGATTTAGGACACAGTCTCGACCAGTTTTACATTTCAGGGCAACCCAGTTTTAGTTCAGCGCCTTTCAATGCTTGGTTTGTACTTTGTTTAGCACCAGTAGTCGAAGAGTTAGCTTGGCACACCTATGGCACTGATGCCTTGCGCAGTAAGTGGAGTTTATTCACCTCATCGGTTATTTTCACCATCTATTGGGGCTTGTGGCATTTACCTCTTTTCTTTGTAAAGGACTATTATCAAAGCAACATACACGCCGAGGGGCTGCTCTATACTATAAACTTTTTTGTAAGTCTGTTTGCTTTTGTATTTATCATCAACTGGTTGTATTACAAATCAGGGCGCAATGTACTGATAGCCATATTATTTCATCTGATAGCCAATGTTTCTAACGAAATCTTTGCCACCCACCCCGATAGCAAGGTAATACAAACAGGCTTATTCGCCCTACTAATGGGCTATATACTCATAAAAGAAAGAAAACTGTTTTTTAGTACCAGTCACACTCAGATGAAAGGCTAATATATAACTCCATAATTTGCTTATTAACAAATTAATAGCTACTTTTGTGGTGTAAAAACACTTTATCAATCATATGAACGCAAAACCAAATCCTGAAAAACTAGGTATAGTAGTCTTTTTTGTTATATTTGCTATAATGCTAATTGCCTCCCTGATGTTTGTTTTTGAAGGGGGGTGGGGGGCTATTTATATTTTTATCCTTGCATCGGCAATTAGTATTGTTATAGCATTCCTGTTCTTTACTTACTTTAGTGTGTATTACAAATGGGCACGTTGGGGCTTGGCTGCAGTTATACTATTTACAGCTATTCCGTTGTTAAATTTATTTCATAATGATATTATAGATTATTATTCGGATAAGATAACTCCGAAGAAATACAAGAACTATAAGAACTTGTTTAATAGTGCCCCTTATCATAAACAAGGCAAGACTATTAGCTTTCTTTCTAAACGCGAAGGTCCTGGGTATGGTAGTACGACTACTGTTGTTTTCTTGAATGATAAAAATGAACTTATCTTGATAGAAGGAGCTGAAAGACTCTATAAATATGATACTTATGGCAACCTCATTGCCGAATACTACATTAGGCAAGGATATTACGCAAATGATGTGATGAAGAGTTGTTACTTTGACTCGCGTAATAACAAATACCTTACTTGGGCTATTGATGGTGATACTGTACCAAAACCTATAACTTTTTTAAAAGAATCGGCAGAGTGGAATGACAGTGAAAGTGAAGCTTTTTTTGAAGAAATGAAACAAACAACTGATGCTTTTTTTATTGATAATGAAGGCTATATATACCGAAAAGAACCCGAAAACAAGCAGTTAAATGATTTAAAGGTTATTTTCTGCAAAGACAATGAGTGGTACTATTTCTTTCTTCCGTTTAACAGAAAATATGAAGAACGCGATGAATATGATTTTCTGCGAGGTCTTATCTCTAAAAATAAGGTAAAAAGCTTTATGAATTTTGAAGAATGGGAGGCTACCAAACGTGATAGTAAGCAACTTAAAGGCATACAACTGCAATATATAGCTAATAATAACAAAGATTTTTACTACGATTTAGTAATAGATAAGGTTACTTTTAATATAAGTGATTATAGAGAAACAGAAACTAACCTACATTTGCCTACTACTTATTTCAGTACTCCTACAGAAACTATAGAGGTTTTTGCTCACCTGAAACTCTATAGTAATAAGAATTTGCACTATAAACTGTTTAATGATAGAGGTAGAACTTACATCATTAAGGATGAATAATTAGGAGAAAAAGAATTAAAATAAACCTATGAAAAAAGAAAAAATATTATTGGCTGGGGCTACTGGTTATTTAGGTCAATACATATTGGCTGAACTTTTAAGAAAAGAATACCCTACGCGTATTGTTGTGCGCAATAAGGCAAAAATAGCACCTGCCCTACTCACACACCCACTATTGGAAGTGGTAGAAGCTCAAGTAACTCAACCCGAAACCTTAAAAGGCGTATGCAAAGGTATAAGCCAAGTAATTTCAACCGTGGGAATTACCCAACAAAAGGATGGACTTAGCTATGAGCAGGTAGATTATAAGGCTAACAAAAACCTCCTTAATGAGGCTTTGAGTGAAGGTGTGCAGAAATTTATATACGTGTCGGTATTCAAAGGAGAAGTGATGCGCCACATAGCCATTGGAGCAGCCAAAGAGCGATTTGTAGATAGCCTAAAAACCAGTGGGTTAGACTATTGTATCGTACGACCCAGCGGTTTTTATAGTGATATGGCTACCTTTTTAAAAATGGCAAAAGAGGGGAGAGTACGACTTTTTGACAAGGGACAATATGTAATGAATCCTATTCACGGTGAGGATTTAGCAGAAGTGTGTGTATCACAATTAGAAAGTACCGAAAAGGAAGTGAATGTAGGGGGTGCTGAGGTTTTTACACAAACTGAAATTGCCCGTTTGGCTTTTGAAGTATTACACAAACCCGTAAAAATAAACTATTTGCCCAACTGGGTGCGACGTCTTATTTTGAAGATAGGCAAATGCCTTATACCAAAGAGTGCTTATGGCACTATAGAGTTTGTTTTCACTGTAATGGCAATGGATTCAGTAACCCCAATGCAAGTAGGGAAACATAGGCTAAAAACCTTTTTTGAAAGCCAGCTATAACAAATACAAGCAAACAATATTATATTGTTTGCCTGTTTTTCAATGTTTTGCAAGGAATAAAGGAATAAGTTGTGCGGCAATGTAATTATAGTATTTTTAGAGGCTTTAAGTCGTATGAAAATTCCATTCTTGCCATTAACACAGTTTATTAGAGTAATTGTAATGCTTGAAATAGCAAAGGCATTTCGCACATTGCTTCTGAATGGTTATGAGTATCAAAACTTCCTAAAGCAGTAGCGTTGTTTATAGCTTTTTGAAGATGAGGCTTTAGTTGTTTGTAAATATCATTATTACTTTTCTTGAAGAACTTCTCTGTTTTCTCATAACCTTTCAAGTGTTGGCTGACCTGCTTTTCAGCATTAGTACAAGCGGTGAACACTTTATCAGTCATTTGGAAATGCAATAAAAACCAATATTCTAAGCAAGGATTATTCACTATCACTACTATTTTCTTTTGCTTTGAAAGATTCTTGTAATAGTTTAAAAATTTTTGCAGAGATGAGGTACTATTATTCTTTTCTCGCTCTTCTTTTAGTAAGACATCTAAATCAACTATCCAAAAAACCTTGTCATATTCCTCTTCTGATAATTCTGTAACTAATTTATATTGCTGGTCAATATTCTTTTTCTGTAGAATCTGAGGTCTTATCTTAAAAGGAATATTAGGCTCATTGCGTTTAAACATCTCTAAGTACCAATATTCAGTTTCGCCGTCTACTACTACAGCAAAGGATTGCTTGGTGGGTATGTTTCTTCCTCTTCTCATTGTTCAAAATCAATAAAAGTGTCAGACAAACGAGGTACTCCACTGAATTTTCCTATTTTGTAGGCATTGAGGAAATTCTTTATAGCAGAAGTGTCAAAATCGGCTAAAGAATAGAGTTCTGTTGCACAATCTTCGCCTTTATCAGTAAACCATATTACATCATTTCTGAAAATATCAGTATCGCCCAAAAGCTCACGGTTATGGGTAGTAGCGATGAGTTGCGAGTGCTGAGCGTTCTGCAAGAAAGAAAGCAAGAAATGCATATAAAGGTCAGGGTGTAAGGAGCTTTCCAACTCATCTATAGGGAAAATAGTAGGTGTTTTAATAAGGAGTGCCAAAAGCCCTGCAAAGCCGTAAAAGCGTTTGGTACCTTGGGATTCTTTCTCCATTGGTAAACTATAGAAAACATTATCTATTTTATGCTGAAAAATAATACGCCCCTCAATCTCTATTTGCCCTTTAAAAAATCTTAGCAAGTCTTCTGGGACAATTTCTTCTTTCTTCCTTATAACCATATCTGAAATATTAAAATCAGCCTTCTTTAATATTTCTAAGATTTCTTCTTTTGTTATTTTTTTATCATCTATCTTATTGGTTATATAAGTATCTAATTTTGTATCAGGTGCTACAATAGGTTTTAAATAGTTCTGAAACCAATCGGCTACTCGTCTAAATTCTTCAAGATTGATATTTGTTTTTAAGAACCCTCCCAATACGGTATTGTTCCACAAGGTATTGAGTTCCAATACTTGTAGGGCACTCTTTTCAAGGGTTATTTTATCGCCAAAGCTAATTTTAGTAAGTTGTTCCTCTATGTCAGTAGTACGACTATATACCAGTACTCTCTCAAAAGTATCTATATACAAAGCTTCTGAAATGATTGCTTGCCTTGTGAAAGCTACTTCATACTGATAGCAAACCTCCTCGTATACAAATTCTATAGAGAGCTCAGTAGGTTGTAAAGGGGTTTGAACATCAAACAAAAAAGGGTCAAAATGCAAAATATCTGTCTTTTTCTCCTTAGGCTTCAAAACCAAATCTCTTAAAAAATCAAGGGCTTTAAGGACTGTTGTTTTGCCTGAAGCATTGGCTCCATAGATAAGTGCTAACTTCAGTAGCCGTTTGCCTGCCGTATGCACTACATAAGTATCTTCTAAATGCTTAGAGGCATCGGCTTCAAACGAGAGTGTTTGCTTATCTTTTATGGAACCAAAGTTTTGTATGCTGAAATTTACAATCATTGTATTTAAGTACTAACTCACAATATTGATAATTCTGTTAGGTACTACAATTACCTTTTTAGGGGTGTTGCCTTGTAGCTGTTCTGCTGTTTGAGGGTCGGCAAGGATAGCTTGCTCTATCTCGGCAGGGGTCATAGTGGTTGCAAAAGCGCGTTTGAAGCGTACCTTACCGTTAAACGATACAGGATACTCCTTGCTGTCTTCTTGCAAATACTTATCCTCGTGTACAGGATAAGGTGCGTAAGTTACGCTTTCGGTATTTCCGAGCCTTTTCCAGAGCTCTTCGGCGATATGTGGAGCAAAGGGTGCTACTAGTACCGAAAGAGGCGCTAAAACGTCTCTATGGTGGCATTTTAGCGATGATAGCTCATTCACACATATCATAAACTGACTCACCGAGGTATTAAATGAGAAATTCTCGATATCTTCATTTACCTTTTTGATGGTTTTATGCAGTGCTTTGAGCATCTCGGGTGTAGGGGCTTCATCAGTTACTTGCCAACCGTTGTCATTGAAATACAAACGCCATAGCTTGCGCAAGAAGTTATATACCCCCGAAATACCTGCTGTGTTCCAAGGTTTGGCTTGTTCCAAAGGTCCTAAGAACATCTCGTAGAGGCGCAGAGTATCAGCACCATATTGCTCGCAAATATCATCGGGATTTACCACGTTGTATTTAGATTTCGACATTTTTTCTACTTCACGAGCACAGAGGAAAACATCCCCCTTGCCCCCCTCAAGGGGGGAATTGTGCCCCTCAAAGATAAACTCGGCATTAGCAAATTCTTTACGCCACGTGTTGAATTTCTCAATGTCTAACTCATCAGAAGTATCTTTGAGGAGAGAAATATCAACGTGAATAGGTTGTACCGATTGCCCTTTTATTTGATTTTTAGATACAAAAGTATTAGTACCTTCTAAGCGATAAGCAAAAGCACTCATACCCAATATCATACCCTGATTAATCAGTTTTTTGAAAGGCTCTTCAGTAGGAGCAAAACCGAGGTCTTTGAGGAATTTGTTCCAGAAACGAGAGTATAACAAGTGCCCTGTGGCGTGTTCGCTACCTCCTACGTAAAGGTCTACGTTTTGCCAATAGTCTACTACAGGTTTGGTAGGGAAGGTTCCACGTGCGTCTTTTTCCATCATATACTCTAACCAATACCACGAAGAGCCCGCCCAACCTGGCATAGTATTCAATTCTAACGGGAATATAGTTTGATTATCAATAAGTTCATTGCTCATTACCTTGTGGGTTGCGGTATCCCACGCCCAAGTGGTAGCGTTGCCCAACGGCGGATTCCCCTCTTCAGTAGGGAGGTATTTCTCTACTTCAGGCAGGTGAATAGGTAGGTGCTCCTCGCCTATCATCTGTGGCAAGCCGTTTTTATAGTACACAGGGAAAGGTTCGCCCCAATAACGCTGACGTGAGAAGACAGCATCGCGGAGGCGGTAATTCACCTTGGCTTTGCCTGCGCCCTTGGCTTCTAAGGCTGCCAACACTTTAGCAACTGCCTCGCCAAAGTTAGTGTAACCATTGAGAATGTCAGAGTTTTGGTAAGTCATTCCCTCTTTGTCGGTAAAGGCATTTTCTGAAATATCTTTATCGAAAATATTGATAGGTTCAGGCATTCCTTTGGCGCCCTTGAAGTGTTTGGCAAAGGCATAATCGCGATCGTCGCCAGCAGGCACTGCCATAACAGCCCCCGTACCATAGCTTGCCAATACATAATCGCCTATCCAGATAGGAAGCT
>ERZ772979.314-NODE-314-length-36881-cov-5.488894_pt1 | contig 36881 bp, 36 predicted proteins | sample MGYA00511130_ERZ772979 | MGnify/ENA primary metagenome ERZ772979 (study PRJEB29015, sample SAMEA2738103) | human oral metagenome | biome: human oral; feature: human-associated habitat; material: saliva | place: China | collected 2186 ...
TTTGACCATCAATTTCATGAACCCCAGCTTTTAAAACTGTTTCTTCATGATATTCAGTAAAGCCTTTTTCTAAAAGAGCGTTCCCGAATTGTGCACGGTAAAATACACTTGTGTTATAGTCGCTCCAGCTACCAACACCCATTAATACTTCAATCAGACGACGGCCTTTTCCTTTTGCAGTAATCACATGGTTTAAAGCTGCATTTGGTGATGAACCTGTCTTAAATCCATCTACATCAAAATATCCTTGAGGCATCCCACTTGCTAGTTGATTCAATGTATAGAACGTTTCTTCTACAGGAGTTCCTTCCATTGTAGTAACAGCAGGTTCTCTTGTAATTTCTAAGAATTCTGGATAGTTCTTTAAGAAGTAATATGCTAATGTTGCTAAATCGCGAGCTGTTGTTTGGTTGTACTTATCTGGTACACCTTCAACAACATATAATCCACGAAACGCTGACACAACAGCCCCACTAGGATTATAGAATTTAGAATTTGTCATTCCTAATTCTTTCGCTTTATCATTCATCATCTTAATGTATTCTTCGTTTGTCTTACTAATCGCGTGTGATAACATCACAGTCGCAACGTTTGAGGAAGGATACATCATCAGATAAAGTAAATCGCGCACTGGATATTCAATCCCTGCTCTGATTTGGTTATTACTAATATCATCGATAGTAGAAATAGCTCTATCTTCTTCTGTTGCCGTAATTTTAGTATCTAATGTGAGCTTGCCTGCTTTAATCGCATCATACACAAGATACGCTGTCATTAATTTAGTTGTACTCGCTGGATCCCATGGTTTATCAATATTATCACCATAAAGAATTTGCCCAGTCTCTGCATCGACTAAAATAGCCCCTTCAGGTTTGTAGTATTCACTAACATCATACCCATAACGAGCTGTAATCTCGAAAATATCTTCTTCAATCGGAAGGTCTTTCGACGTTGTTGTTGTTGTCGTTGTTTGCTCTGTTGTCTCTGTTGCTACAGTTGTTTCTGGAGCCTCTGTTTGTTCAACAACAGTAGTTCCTTCTCCCGGTTCTTGTGTGGTTTCTTCAGCAGCAATTGGCGCTAAAGCAGAGAGTGCGAATGCACATGTCATTAATCCCAAAAGAAACTTAAATTTACGTTTTTCCATTCCTATCCTCCTTGTAATTCAATTTATTTTACAAAGAAATTCTTAAGATTTCAAATAGAAAGAAGCAAATTCGTAACATTTTTGTAATCTTTACGAAATTTGCTTCCAACTTTTTTCAACATTATTCATTAAATTGTTGAGACGTTCTACTCTTCTTTCTAATATCGAGAAAATTAAAACATTCTCATCATCCAACTCAATCGTACCTAATGCGATTCCCGCTTGTTGTAATTTTGCAGAAACACACTCTAAATACTCTGATACAGAACACTCTACAGAGCAAGTCTGGAATTCTTGCTGTACGATTCCTTTTAACAACTTTAATTTGGGAAGCTTACTGGCTAAAGTACTAGCATTATCTCTCCAATAAATTTGAGTTGCATACGCTTCTTTTTCAAGTGTTAATAGCATTAGTAACCAATAGTCGTCTTGCGCTTGTTCCAATAGGTCAGCGAACTCATCATTCCAGTCCACATCATCTTCTCGTAGTTCTTCAATCAATAAATCAGGATTATCAAAATAACTCTCTAAAAGTTGTCTGATACGTTCACTATGACCAGTAATGATATCGGCAATTTGATGATAAGCTTCCTCATCAGAATCACTATCCACTTCCACAGATTCACTATAAAACGTTTCTTCCATTTCAAAATCATCTTTACGTTTATTTTTTCGATTAAATAACCACATAGGTCGCGCCTCACTTTGACTGAGTTCTTTTCCATAGTATATCAAACATATTCCGAAGAATAAATACGAAAAACAAAAAAGCAGAAAGATTTCTCCTTCTGCTCGTTAATAATTCTAAATTGAATCTCCGTTAAAAATTGAGTTTTTAACGATGACATAATCTACTTTGCGGATGGCTTCAATATCTTTACCACCTGCATAAGAGATTGATGATTGTAAGTCTTGTTGCATTTCAATAAGCGTGTCTTGCAACGATCCTTTATAAGGAACGACAATTTTCTTACCTTCAACGTTCTTACGTTCACCTTTTTGGAATTCTGACGCACTACCGAAATACTCTTTATAAAGCATTCCATTTACTTCAACAGTTTTACCTGGAGATTCTTCGTGACCAGCAAATAATGATCCGATCATGACCATAGTTGCACCAAAACGAATTGATTTAGCGATGTCTCCGTGAGTACGGATTCCCCCATCTGCAATCAATGGTTTACGTGCAGCTTTTGAGCACCAACGTAGTGCAGCAAGTTGCCATCCACCAGTACCAAAACCTGTTTTAATTTTCGTAATACATACTTTACCAGGTCCAATCCCTACTTTAGTAGCATCAGCACCAGCGTTTTCTAATTCACGAACGGCTTCTGGAGTACCTACGTTACCAGCAATCACAAAGGCATCTGGTAAATGTTTTTTAATATGCTTAATCATGTCAATCACTGAATTAGAATGACCATGCGCAATATCAATCGTAATGTAGTCAGGAACAAGTCCATTTTCTTTTAATTCTACAATAAAATCATATTCTTGAGGTTTTACACCTACACTAATTGATGAGATTAATCCACGTTCTTTCATTCGTTTTACAAATGGTAAACGACTAGCTTCATCAAAGCGGTGCATAATATAAAAATATCCGTTTTCTGCTAAAAATTCAGCAACAGATTCATCAATAACGGTTTGCATGTTAGCAGGAACCACCGGTAATTTAAAGGTGTGTTTCCCTAATTTAACCGTAGTATCACACTCCGAACGACTATTTACAATACATTTATTTGGGATTAATTGAATATCCTCATAATCGAATGCATTTAATTCAAACATTTAACATCCTCCTAATTCGTTAATGCGTACTCATGTAGTATACATGAATTCACGTGAAAATGCATTAAATTCTTTTCAGAATCTTTCAAAAACTTCTTGAATGAAGGCAAACAAAAAAGCCTAGGCGAACCTAGGCTATAAAAGTATTGATTAGTCTTTTCTGCTTCCGAATAGACGTAAGATATCTAAGAAGATATTGATGAAGTCTAAGTATAATTCTAATGCACCTAGAATCGCAATTCCTTCTAATGCTGATTGTCCTTCGTAGTAGTTGTACATATTTTTTAGTTTTTGAGTATCGTACATTGTTAACACGGTGAAAATGACCAATGAGATACCAGACATGATTAATTCAACTAATGAACTATGGAAGAAGACCAAGTTAATCACGCTAGCAATGATTAACCCTAATAAAGCTCCCATTGCTTGACGACCAAAACTTGTTAAGTCTTTCTTCGTTGTAAATCCTACGATTGATAAACCTACGAATAATGCACAAGTAGAAATAAACGCTTGTACGATACTTCCTAACTCATAAACTTGTGTTACTATGAAGAATGTAAATCCTGTTAATGCTGCATATAAACAATATGAAACAATATAACGAATTGGTCTACCAAGTTCTTCATAATTTGGACGCATTACAAATACGAGTACTAATTGTGCAATAATGATAATCGCCATTCCGTATCCATGAGTCGTGACCATGAAATTGAAGAATGCACTATAAAGCGCTGGAACAGTACTAAATAGGTAAGCAACTAAAGCAGAAATTGCTAGTCCTCCAAACATCCAAGCATACACTTTCATGAAAAATTGATTTCTTCCAGCAATACTGGATTCAACACCATAATGATTATTTTCCATTATTTCGCCTCATTTCAAATTTTATTATAGATGTATTATAGCATATCTTTTACTAAACCGTAAATAAATTGTTCTGGTTCAAACGGTTGTAAATCGTCCATTTGCTCCCCTAATCCGATAAATTTCACCGGAATGTTTAATTCATGACGAATTGAGAGGATTACCCCACCTTTTGCAGTTCCGTCTAATTTCGTTAAGATGAGCCCTGTAATGTTAATCGTCTCACCGAATTGTTTCGCTTGAACAAGAGCGTTTTGACCAGTCGTTGCATCTAACACTAATAATGTTTCATCTGCACCTGTTTCAATTTCACGAGAGATAATACGATTCATCTTCTCTAACTCTTTCATCAAGTTCACTTTGTTTTGAAGACGACCAGCTGTATCGATTAATAAGTAATCGAAGTTTTCTTCTTTAGCTTTTTTAATTGCATCAAATACGACAGATGATGGATCTCCACCTTCACGTCCTGAAACGACAGGAACTCCTACACGTTCGCCCCATACTTCTAATTGTTGGATGGCACCGGCACGGAATGTATCTCCTGCAGCAAGTAATACTTTATTGCCTTCTTGTTTTAATCTCCAAGCGATTTTACCGATTGTAGTGGTTTTACCAACCCCATTCACGCCGACGAACATTAACACAGTAGGACGACCTTCCGCTTTCTTCAATGCAGATAAGTTGTCTTCTCCTTTTTCGTAAATATCGACCATCTTCTCAATGATGACCTCTTTTACTTGGCCTGAAGTCGTTGCATTTTGCAGACGAACTTCATCACGTAAGGCGTCTGTAATGGCTAATGTCATTTCAAAACCAACGTCTGAAGAAATAAATGTTTCTTCTAAATCTTCAAAGAAGTCTTCGTCGATTTCTCTGAAGTCTGCTAGAAATTCGTTTAAACGATCTGAGAAACTACGACGCGTTTTCTCCATCCCTTTGTCATATTTCTCAATGACAATCGACTCTTTCGTCTCCTCATGTTTAATGACTTCATCTTCACCGGTAAAGGCACGTTTAATTCGATCAAATAATCCCATGTTTTCCCCTCACTTTACGCTTGTTTATTCATTTCTAAAATATGGTAAATGGCCTTGGCAACACCTGAATCTTCATTTGTTGCTGTAACATATTTTGCCACATCTTTGACTTCTTTAGAACCATTGCCCATCGCCACTGGATAACCGACAACTGTTAACATTGGTAAGTCGTTTTCCTCGTCACCACATGCTGCCATTTCATCTAGCGAGATTCCTAGAATTTCTCCTAACATCTTCAAACCGTTCCCTTTTGAAACATGTTTAGGAACGACTTCTAATAAGAATGTTCTTGATTTCATACAGTTGAAGCGTTCGAAGAATTCTTTTGGTAATTTTGCAATTCCTTCATCTAAGATATCTTGAGCGATACAAAGAACAGCTTTATTAAAGATATGTCCTTCTTCAAAATCTTCTGGATTCTTTTGTTCAAATGTAATTGGGTGTGGTAATGTGTTATAAATTGACGGACGTCCTTCTGGAGGCGTTGGCTCGTAAGCTCTCACCGTATCAATCATAACTAATGGAAGACCAACTTTTGTCACTTCTTCATGGCAATACTTCATATCTTCAACAGTATGTCCTGTTTCATAGACGATTTCTCCATGTTTTGTTTTTTGAATCAAACCACCATTGAAGTTAATCGCGTAGTCATCGTCCCCCATTAAGTCTAATTCTTCCAGTAAGTGAACAATACTTACAATTGGTCGACCAGTACAAAGAACCACTTTAATTCCATTTTCTTTGGCCAATTTAATGGCTTTTTTATTTTCTTCAGTTATTTTCTTTTCACCAGTTAATAGTGTTCCATCTAAATCTAGTGCAATTAATTTAATCAACTATAAAACTCCTTTAAGCATTTCTGCTTTCATTATACGCTCATTGAACGTATCTCTTATAGTATACCACAAAACAAGCCATTCGTATTAAAAAAATAAGAGGTAGCACACGTTTGCCACCTCTTATTTCCTATTTTGCTTCTTCTAATTCATCGAAGTCTTCAAACTTAACTGAAGCAAGTTTTGAGACCCCAGATTCTTGCATGGTTACTCCATACAATACATCGGCTTCTTCCATCGTACCACGACGGTGCGTAATTACGATGAATTGCGTACGGTTTGTAAATTCTTTTAGGTAACGACCATAACGCGCTACGTTTGCCTCATCCAGTGCTGCTTCAACCTCATCGAGTAAGCAGAACGGAACTGGCTTCACTTCTAAGATTGCAAATAGTAATGCAATCGCGGTAAAGGCACGTTCCCCACCAGAAAGTAGACTGAGTGACTGAAGCTTCTTACCAGGCGGTTGAGCAATAATCTCAATCCCTGTCTCAAGTAAGTTATCCGGATCCGTTAACTCAAGCGTTGCACGACCACCACCAAATAAGCGTGGGAATGTGCGCTCAAATTGAGTACTTACGGCATCAAACGTTGTCTTGAAGCGTGTAGTTACTTCCTCGTCCATTTCCGTAATCGTTTCTTCCAGCGTTTGTTTTGCTTCTAGTAAATCTTGTTGTTGCGCAGTTAAGAATGTGAAACGTTCTTGTACCGCTTCAAACTCTTCAATCGCTAATAAGTTTACTGCACCCATCTGTTCGATTTGTTGTTTCAAACTACGTACGAGTTTCGAAGCTTCTTCAATCGACATATCGAGTGTTGTTTTAGCAATTGCTGCTTCAAACGTTAATTCGTATTCTTCACTCAAGTACGTTAATTTTTGGTCAATAGAGATTTCGAAACGATTCGCTTTTGTTTCTAATCGTGTTTGATTCTTCAACTGATCTTGTAATTGATGTTGCGCTTGAGTTCTAGCAGCTTCTGATTGTTTTACATGAATTTCTAATGCCGAACGCTCCTCACGTAATTCCTTAATCAGTGCATCTAATTCATCCACTTGACCTTTTAACGCGTCAAACTCTTCTTGAATCTTCGCATAAATCGCTTCGTCTTCCTCTTGATTACGAGACTGTTCCGATTTCTTAGAATGTAATAATTCAATTTGATCTTCTAAGCGAGTTTTTTGAAGTTTCGTTTGATGAATTTCACGTTTTTCTTGGTTAAATTGCTCTTGTACACGAGCACGATTGGTTCCAAGTTCTTGCAATTCTTTTTGCTTTTCTTGAATTTGTTGTGTCTTATCTTCATTCGATAATTGAAGGTAATCCAATTCTTTTTTCAAGGATGCATTTGTTTTTTGAAGAGCCACCAATTTCTCATGGTTTTCAACATATTGCTCTTCCAATTGCTCATATGCTTCAATGAGTTCATCCATTTCAAATTGGTTTGCTTGTTGAATACGTTCGTGCTTTTTAACTTCTTCAAGAGCAAATCTTGATTGGAATTCTAATTGATTTAGGGTTTGTTCCAATTGAGTATGACTTGCATTTAATTCGCGATACTCTTCTTCTAGCTCGTTCTTTTCAGCTGTAACATTTTGGAACTGTGCTGATAATTTTTCGTATTCAGCCTTTGCTTCTTCAAATTGCTTCGTCACTGTTTCTAGTTGACTGTTACGTCGAACGAGTGACTGTTGGCCAGAGTTCTTAGAAGCTCCCCCTGTCATCGAACCACCTGCGTTTACGACATCCCCTTCAAGTGAGACAAAACGATAGCGGTAACCTAGTTGTTTCGCTAATAGTTGTGCTACGTGTAAGTTTGTTGTCACAAGTGTAGTTCCAAGTAAGTTTTTAATAATCGAAGCATATTTATTATCTGTTGAAACTAGTTCACTTGCGATACCAATAAATCCGTCGACTTTTTTCGCTTGGTTCAATACCGTATCTGGTACTTGTTTTTCTTTAATAATCGATAAAGGTAGAAACGTTGCACGTCCTAGACGATTCGTCTTCAAGTACGTAATTGCTTTGGCAGCAGCCTTCTCATCTGTTACTACAATATGCTGGCTCGTCGCTCCTAGCGCAATATCAATCGCCGTTGTTAATTTCTCATCTACACGGATCAGTTCCGCTACAGAATTCACCACACCTGGCAACTCAGATTTGTGTTTCAGAACTTCACGAACCCCTTGATAATAACCAGCGTAGTCTTCAGAAACTTGTTTTAAGCTTCGAACCGTCGCTTGTAATTGTTGAAGATGGCGTTCCTTTTCCATGCCTTCACTTGAAAGAGTTGCATGTTTCTCATTCACTTTTGCTAATTTTTCTCTTAGCTGCAAAAGTCGTTTTTCAGAAGCGGCTTCTTCTTTAGTGAGTTCTTCAATTTTCTCAACAAAATGATTTGCTTTTTCTTCTAAAGCACGATGTTCTTCATCAAAGGAATCAAAACGCTCCGTCATTTTTTCTTGAGCGTTTTGGTTTACTTCCATCAACTTCTCAAGGTTCTTCTCTTGGTTCATTAAACGTGAGATTTCTTGTAATTGCTCAATATAACGATTTTGAAGCTCTTTAACGCTTTCCTCGTTACTTTGACTTAATTGGTCTAATTCTTCGACTAATTGGCTCCAAGCCTCTTCTACGTTCTTTAATTCAACTTTACGTGCTACTTGATTCTTTTCAAGAAGAGCTAATTTTTCTTCCACTTCTTCTAACTCACGAAGAGCAGCAGCTAGTGCTTCTTGATTTTCCTCATCGCTACGTTCCGCAAATTGACGACGTTGCTCGAAGACTTTACGTTGACCATCCAACTGTTCGACTTTTTGGATTAATTCCACGTATTCTTCTTGCTTGGCATCGAGTTCTTCATTACGGGCTTCAAGTTTTATTTGGTTTTCCTCAATATCCACTTGTAGGCTTTCTAATAGCGCTTCTGTTTGCGCTAATTGCTCTTGCAGTTGCTCTACTTCTTGAAGGGCTACTTTCCACTGAGCATTTAATGTTTCGATTTCAACTGCTAAGAGGGCTGTTTCTACATCTTCTAACTGTTCTTTCTTCGAAACGTACGCAATCGCCTTTTCGCGTTGCTCTTCCAGTGGCGCTAATTGGCCTTCAATCTCATGAAGAATATCTTCCACACGATTCAAGTGATCTTGTGTTTGATTCAATTTACGTTGCGCTTGATTTTTACGGTCTTTGTATTTTAATACTCCAGCCGCTTCTTCGATAATCATTCGACGTTCTTCAGGTTTTTCGTTAAAGATTTGCTCTACTTTCCCTTGCGAAATCAAAGCAAACGAGTCTTTCCCTAGCCCTGAGTCCATCATTAAATCAGTAATGTCTTTCAAACGAACTGGTTTCTTGTTAATTAAGAAATCACTTGCCCCATTACGATTCAAACGACGCGTTAACACGACTTGTGTTTGATCCGTTGCCAACACTTTGTCTTCGTTATTGATATACAGATTCACTTCGGCGATATTCACTGGTTTTCTTGTTTGAGAACCTGCGAAAATAACGTCATCCATCCGTTTCCCACGTAAACTCTTAGCCGATTGTTCCCCAAGAACCCACTTAATCGCTTCAGAAAGATTAGACTTTCCACTACCATTAGGTCCCACAACCGCAGTCACGCCTTTATCGAATTCAATTGTTGTCTTATCGGCAAATGATTTAAATCCCGACATTTCAATTTTTTCTAATTGCATGCTTTAATCCTTTCTTTCTATGAAAGTGAACTCTGTGTTAGTTCTTCCATAGTCAATTTTGCGGCCATTTGCTCGGCTGCCTTCTTCGTTTTGCCACTCGCAGTTTTGTATTTCTTCCCATCCACAGTTACTTGAACGGTAAATACTTTATCATGCGAAGGTCCTTCTTCTTTAATCAATTCATAACGAATATGAACCGTACCATTTTGTTGCAAATACTCTTGTAACTCTGTTTTGAAATCAGTAATCAGTTCATAACGTCCATTTTTAATTTTAGGAACAATCACTTGGTCTAAGAAGCGTTGTACTTCATCCATCCCTTTATCAAGATAAAGAGCGCCAATAAATGCCTCGAACACGTCACATAAAACAGCTGGCTTTTCACGCCCACCGCTAAGCGTCTCTCCCTTACCAAGTAACAAATACTCATTCAAAGAACACTCTTTTGCCAACATCGATAAGCTATCTTCGCAAACGATTTGTGCTCTTAGTTTCGTTAATTGTCCTTCTTTAAAATGAGGAAATTGTCTAAAAAGCCAATCTGAAATATTGAGTTCTAAAACCGCATCTCCAAGAAACTCAATGCGCTCGTTATAGATTCCCTTCATCTCTTTATGCTCATTGGCATACGAAGAGTGAGTCATCGCTTCGACGAGCAATGCCTCGTTATTAAACGAAATATCGAACTTCTCTTTTAAAATTGCTGAGAGTGCTTTTATCTCTTTCATGATGGCCTCCTGAAAAATTCCTTATCTTCAATATTATACGCGTTTTAAGGCTAGATTACAAATGTACGTTAATGTGTTTCTCAATTGAAAAGTGCATATCCTAAAAATAAAAAGTAGAGCCATTTACGACTCTACTTATTTGTATACTTATACCTTTGTTACATGTTTTAATCAGCTACATTAAAATCTAGAGTACCTAATTCGATATTATCGAATCCTTTAAAAGCAGTTAATCTAACTGGTGTTTTTAAATCTGATAATTCATATGCTGCGTAATATGTTACAGTACCACCCTTTTTGATTGTATCCAACCCCTGTTGAACATCAATATTTGAATCATTATATGGTGCTACCTTTAATGAATTAACTCTGTTCTTATCATTATCTTGAACTATTGATTTGGAATTACCAAAGACAGCAAGCCATGCAGCCATAGGAGTAATATCCTTATCACTCTTATTAGTTACATTATAATAAAAAACAATTATATCCTTTTCACTCATTTGATTTTCAGGATTTCCTGCTTTAAGTACTTTGTATTCTGTAATTTGCAAATCTATATCTTGTAATACTGCTTTTCCATCTTTAAATGTATAAGCAGAACTTTGTTGAGTTGTAGTAGTCTCTTTATCATCCGTTCTCTTAACTGGATTAACAGTTGTTGCTTCTGTCACAGACTCAGTTGTTTGCGGTGTATTATTTGAACATCCTACTAGTACAAATCCACATCCTAATAGTGCCCCAAATTTAACAATTGATTTCATGAAATATCTTATCCCCCATCTTTAAAATGATTTCATACACAATACAGTAATTATAACTTTCTAAACCCTTTTACGCAATATTGATTTTTCTCTTCGTCATAGTTTAATGACTCGACTAGAGTACGCTGTTGAAGCTGATTTAACTCTTTCGTCTGAGTCACTTCCAACCACTCTTCATAGTAAGTCATTTGCGCTTTTACTTGTTCTTTTAGGAAAACTTTTAATCGTTCCACATCTGCTTCATTCACTGCAGAAATTTGAATCGATGGATAAAGATTGGGCTGAAATTCGCCATCGATTAAGTCTGTCTTATTATAGACTGTCACCATTGGAATTTCTTGCATTTCCAAGTCATTTACTAAGTCGATTACCGTCTTTTCATGTAGGGAGAACTGCGCATTTGACGCATCCACCACATGAACTAATAAATCGACATCAGCACTTTCTTCTAGAGTTGATTCAAACGCATGAATCAATGTCGTTGGTAACTCTTGAATAAATCCTACCGTATCCGTTAAGGTTACTTCGAAGTTCGGGAACAAGTCCACTTGTCTAGTTAAGGGATCAAGAGTCGCAAACAATTGGTCCATTTGGTAAGTACCCGCCTGCGTTAATTGATTTAAAATCGTAGACTTCCCAGCATTCGTATATCCAATTAATCCAAGCTGGAACCCGTTTGAACACTTTCTTTTCTCCCGTGAACGCTCACGGTGTTTCTTGATTTGTTCTAATTGTTCCTCGATGTCTTGGATTTGTTTACGAATATAACGTCTATCGGTTTCTAAACGCGTTTCCCCTGGACCACGAGTACCGATTCCCCCACCTTGACGAGACAAGCCTTCTCGTTGCCCTGAAAGACGTGGCAGTAAGTAGTTTAATTGCGCCAGCTGTACTTGAAGTTTCCCTTCTTTAGAACGAGCACGCATTGCAAAAATATCTAAAATCAATTGCACACGGTCAATAATTCGACAGTTAATTGATTCATTAAGATTTTTCACCATCGACCCTGTGAGCGATTGATAGAATACAACAAGGTCCACTTCTAGTTCATCGACAAGATGGCTGATTTCTTCCACTTTTCCTTTTCCAACAAGGGTACGTCCACTAATCGACTCACGTTTTTGAGTAACGGTAGCAACTACTTCACCCATCGCTGTATCGACTAATTGCGCCAGCTCTTGGTTAGCATATGCGAAATCCTCATCCGTTTGCGTCGTTTGTACGCTTACGATTAATACGCGTTCTCTTTGTTCCATTCTATCCCTCCTCTACAAAAGCTGATAGTTCTTCTAATAGTTCTTCTTTATCTTTTGGATTCTCTAATAAATTCACCCAACGAATTTGCGGTAGTCGATTTCTAAACCACGTTAATTGTCGTTTGGCGTATCGCCTCGAGTTTTGTTGGATGGTCGAAATAATCGCCTCACGTGACTGTTCCCCTTCAAAATACGGAATCCATTCCTTATATCCAATTCCACTAATCGATTGGATATCTACGCCTTTTGATTTTTCATATAAATCTCTTGCTTCTTCTTCAAGACCAGCCTCGCTCATCAGTTCTACACGCAAATTGATGCGCTCATATAGAAGTGCTCTATCTGTATTTAAACCAATAATAAACGCATCATAGTGCGGCGTCTTTTGAATTTCTAGGCTTGAAAACTTCTTACCGGTCGCATGAATCACTTCTAGCGCACGAATCACGCGTCTAGGATTATTGACCGAAATCTTTGCAGCGGCTTCTGGATCTAAGGCATTTAATTCATTCCAAAGTACTTCTGAACCTTTTTCTTCTAGCTCTTGTTCTTTTAATAAACGATAGTCCGGATCATTCGAACCCTCGCCACTATAATGGAATCCATATAACAGACCTTCGATATAGAGTCCTGTACCACCGACGATAATCGGTAGCTTCCCACGACTCGTAATGTCTGCAATAGCTGCTTCGGCCTTCTCTTTAAAGTCACTTGCAGTAAAAGGTTCATCCCACTCACAAATATCTAGCAGGTGGTGAGGAACGCCTTCTTTTTCTTCCTCAGTAACTTTTGCAGTCCCAATATCAAGACCTTTATACACTTGAAGCGAATCTCCGTTAATGATTTCGCCATTAAAGTGTTTTGCAAGTTCGATACTGAGAGCTGTTTTTCCTACCGAGGTTGGCCCCACGATAATCATAATTTTTGGTAGCTTATCGCTCATAGTTCTCCTTTAATTGTAACGCCTTTTGCGGATAGTCCGTAAAAATGGCTTCAATCTGTAGTTCAAAGCAACGGTTGATATCTGTATCTTCATTCACTGTCCATACACGTAAAGGCAATTGATTCGTATTCCATTCAAGCGTCCAATCAAGTATCTTCAAATCAGGATGGTATGCTTCTTTTTCAAGCATAGCGTCACCTTTATTCGCCCACTCCACTGACTCAAAGAGAAGTCCAATTTCTTGAGTTGGATTAATTTTTTTGAGCTCAACTAATGTATATGGATTAAAGCTAGAATAGACAATTGCAAATGGGCAAGTCTCAGTACTTTGAAGGGCAAGACATTTCTCAACGAGTCCCTCATATTGAATAATATCTGTTTTTAACTCGATATTTAATTGCCCGTTAAAGTTCAACTCTTTTAATAAGTGAATCACTTCTTCTAGCGTTGGAATTTTCTCGCCAGCAAAATCGCTCTTAAACCAACTTCCTGCATCAAACTCTTTAATTTCTGCAAGCGTTAAGGTTCTGATTTCTCCAGTACCATTGGTTGTACGGTCTACTGTCTCATCATGAATCACGACTAAATGTCCATCCTTTGTTAAATGAACATCAAGTTCAATCCCATCACTTCCAACACGCACTGCTTCCTTAAATGAAGCAAGTGTGTTTTCTGGATGTGTCCCTTTACTCCCTCTATGTGCAAAGATTTTTGTCATTTGCGTTCACCTTCTGCTCGTGTATCATTTTCTTGTTTAATTGCGTTTGAAATTTGTAATAATTCTTTTGCATTTTCAAGTGTTAATGCAGTAATCGTCGTACCTGAAAGCATACGCGCGATTTCTTCTGTACGTTCCGTTTCGTCCATCACTTTTAGAATCGTATGCGTACGTTCTCCCTCTTCCACTTTTTCAATATGAATATGCGTATCCGCCATACTTGCCACTTGTGGTAAATGCGTAATACTCAACACTTGAGCGTATTCTGAAATGTAGTGCATCTTCGAAGCAATCGCCTGCGCCACACGTCCGCTGACACCTGTATCCACCTCGTCAAAAATAATCGTTCCAACGAGTTGTTCTTTCGTGAAGATGGATTTCATCGCTAATGTAATACGCGACAACTCCCCACCAGAGACAATCTTGCTTAGAGGCTTCAATGGTTCGCCTTTGTTCGTTGAAATGTAAAACTCAACAATGTCAATCCCTGTTTCGAGTAATCCATCCGAAGTCTCAAATTGGATTGCAAATTGCGCATTCTCCATGTATAGTCCGTGCAATTCACTCACAATATCTGCTTCTAAACGTTTGGCCACTTCTCGACGAATACTTGAAATCTTCTCTGCAATCGCAAAGGCTTCAAGAGTAGCTTGTTTCAACACTTTTTCTGTTTCAGCAATCAATGCTTCTTTATTTTCAATCTTATTCAAAGCGTCTCTTGCTTTATCTTGGAAGGCTAGAATTTCTTCTGCATCATCCCCATATTTACGTTTTAATTGATAGTAAACATCGAGACGTTCTTCAATAAAGGCCAGACGTTCTTCGTCAAATTCAGCATTTTCGATTTCATGACGAATCGCACTTGCAGCATCCTGCAGTTGATAGTAAGCCTCACTCATTTGCGTAGAGAGTGTCTTAAAGCTTGTTGAAATCGACTCTAAACTTTCCACTTCACGGGTGGCTTCACCAATGGCATCCACACTTGAATACTCTTCCCCTTCAAGAGCAGCAAGAGCTGTTTGAAGCGCCGTTTGGATTTTTTGGAAATGAGTGAAGTATTCTTTTTCTTCACTTAATTGTTCTTCCTCACCCACATAAATATTGGCTTCTTCGATTTCTTGAAGCTGGAATTTCAACATATCTACGCGTTGTGCGTCTTCTTTTTCCGCCGTTTGCAAGGCTCTAAGCTCTTGTTTTGCTGCAACCACTTTAGCGTATGCTTCATCGTACTCGGCCATTAATGAACCCATTTGATGATGTGCGAACTCATCTAATAGACCTAAGTGTTTCTCTTCGTTTAATAAGAGGAAATGCTCATTTTGTCCATGAATATCGATTAAATAAGGTCCGATTTGTTTAAGGAGCGCAACAGTCGCTAATTGTCCATTAATACGGCAGTTTGATTTCCCGTTTTGCAATAATTCACGTTGAATCATTAATTCATCTTCAACAACTTCAACCCCGAATTCTTGCAGCTTTTCAACAACGGCTGGATCCTCAATTCGGAATACCCCTTGAATCAAGGACTTTTCTTCACCATAACGAATCATTTCAAGTGATGCACGTTCACCGATTAATAGGCCCACCGCATCAATAATAATCGATTTACCAGCACCCGTTTCCCCGGTTAAAACCGTCATTCCTTTTTCAAACGTACACTGAACTTCTTCGATAATGGCAAAATTCTTAATATAAATCTCTTGAATCAAGATCGTCACCCTTTACTTTTTTAATCGTTGCGCTTCTTTAACCGTCTCACGCGCGAGTTCTTCAAATGAATGAACCTCACTTGGTGCCGTATTTTTTAAATGCGCTAAAAATTCAATATTCCCACTTCCACCAGTAATTGGTGAATACGTTACTTTCTCGACAGTGAATCCAATTTGTTCACTAAAGCTTAAAATATCTACTAATACATCTTCATGTACTTTTGGATCGCTAACAATTCCTTTTTTCCCGATGCGCTCACGACCTGCTTCGAATTGCGGTTTAATCAACACGAGCACGTCTCCGCCTTCTTTTAGAATTGGTTTTAATGGCGGTAAAATAAGTTTCAACGAGATAAACGATACGTCAATCGAAGCCACATCTGGTTGCCCTTTTGTGAAATCATCCGGAGTTGCGAAACGGAAATTCATACGCTCCATAACAACGACACGTTCATCTTGGCGAAGTTTATAATCTAATTGGTTATACCCCACATCGAGCGCATAACTTTGTTTAGCCCCATTTTGTAAAGCCGCGTCTGTAAAGCCACCTGTAGAAGCACCGATATCAAGTAAAATTTTACCATCGACACTGACATCGAATTCTTTTAAGGCTTTTTCTAATTTCAACCCACCACGAGAGACATATTTCAACGGTTCCCCTTTAATCATTAATGAACTCGTTACAGGAATTTTCTCCCCTGGTTTGTCGTATCGGTTATGATTCACCGCATCCACAATCTGTCCTGCCATGACAAGACGTTTTGCTTTTTCTCTGGAATCTGTCAATCCTTGTTGGACGACTAGAATATCCACACGTTCTTTTTCCATTTGTTACTCCTATATTTCTAAATACGTTAAAAATTCAACGAGTAGCGCCTTTGTTTGTTGATTTGCTGGTGTAAACTCAACTTCCTCTAATACACGCTTACAAGAAGCGATTTCGCTTAGTAATGCTTCTTTTGCGCCTTCTACTCCTAAGAGACTCGGATACGTATTTTTACTTAGTTCTGAATCCTTACCTGTTTCTTTCCCAGTTTGCTCACTTGTCCAGCACACATCTTGCAAGTCATTTTGAATTTGGAACGCTAGACCAAAGTGCGTCGCATAAGATACAAAAGCTTCTTTCATTTTCGCATCATCGATAAAGAGATTTCCAAGACGTACAGCAGCTAATAACAACTCGCCTGTTTTCTCACGATGGATTTCTTTCATTTCTTCCAAAGTAATCGTTGCTTCTTCACTAGCAATATCTTTCATTTGGCCTGAAATCATGCCACTCATACCAGAAGCTGTTGATAAAATCTTCACGGCTTCTACTAACTGACCTGCTTCTAAATTGGCATTAACAGCAACCTCAAATGCTAATGTGAGTAATGCATCTCCTGCTAAAATCGCAGTCGCCTCGTCAAACGCCTTATGAAGTGTTGGACGACCACGACGCAGGTCATCATCATCCATTCCTGGTAAGTCATCATGAATCAGAGAATACGTATGAATCATCTCTAGAGCACATGCTAAGTCTAACGCTGCTTTATTTGTCGCTGTTCCAGCAGAAGCAACTGCAAGTGTTAAGAGCGGTCTAATGCGTTTCCCACCGGATTGAACGGCGTATAGCATCGCTTCTTTCAACCTTGCGTCAGAAGCTCTTTTTTCAATCAGCTGCGTTAAGTGAAGTGCTACGTCTTGTTGAAGTTGTTGAATAACATCCTTCACCATACGACTATGCCTCTTTTCCTTCTGCATTCACTGTAATCATTGCACGAACAGTTTCTTCGGCTTTTGTCAATGTTTCATTACAAAATTGGCTTAATTCCATTCCTTCTTTGAATTTATCAAGCGCTTCGTCTAAAGGAACATTTCCGCTTTCTAATTGGCGCACGATTTGCTCTAAGGCACCCATTGCTTCTTCAAATTTCATTTCTTTTTTAGCCATTATAAACTCTCCTTATTTTTTGCTGTGACAGTAGCGTTCACTAAACCGTCACTAAGTCTGATTTCAATTGGTTGTTCTTCTTCAATTTGGTCCACTGATTTCACGATATCACCGTCTTTAAACACGATACCGTAACCACGCGTCATAATCTTCAACGGACTAAGTAAATCTAATTTCTCCACTAATTGTTGGAATCTGATTTGCTTATCTTGTAAATAGTTTTGATTGCTATCGACTAATTGCTTATGCAACCATTCGAGTTTTTGCTTTTGTTGAATTAATAATTGTTCTGGCGAAACTAATTGCAGACGGTGCGTAAATTGCATCGATTGTTGTTTAGCCAAGTGAAGTCTTTGTTGCATCCCTTGCACTAGTTTTAATCGCAATTGATCGACTTGTTGCGCATAGACTTCATACATCCGCTCTGGTTTTACGAAAATACCAGACTTTTCTAGTTTACTTAATAACTCCTTACGAGTATTCAACTGATTAAGCATCGTGGTTTGCAAGCGCCCTGTTAGATTCCCAAGTGTTAAATGAATGTCATTTAAGACCGGCGTTGCAAGTTCTGCTGCGGCAGTTGGTGTCGCTGCACGTTGGTCAGCTGCAAAGTCTGTTAAGGTCGTATCTGTTTCATGCCCCACACTTGAAATGATTGGGAGGGAGAATGAAGCAACGCGTCTAACGACTGGTTCTTCATTAAAGGCCCACAAGTCTTCGATGGAACCACCACCACGACCAATGATAACCACATCGGCATCCGACTGTTCTACTAAGTCCAAGTTTTTAAGAATGCTTGGAACTGCGTGTACTCCTTGTACCACGGTTGGATATAACACGAGTTGTGCGATTGGAAAACGTCGAGCAACTGTTGTTTGAATATCACGGATAACTGCACCTGTATCACTCGTTAAAATCGCAATTTTCTTTGGAAATACGGGAATTGGTTTCTTCGGTCCAGCAAATACGCCTTCTTCAGTTAACTTCTTCTTCAACTGTTCGTAAGCTTGATAAAGTGCCCCAACACCATCTGGTTCCATATGCTCGATAATCATTTGGTATTTCCCAGATTTCTCATAGACCGTAACGCGCCCAATCACAAGAACCTTCATTCCTTCTTCTGGTTGGAATTGAATTTTCTTATAGGCACCTTGGAACATCGTTGCTGCGATAATCGCATTTTCATCTTTTAAGTTGAAATACTTATGCACACTATTTTTATTAAAGTTCGAAATTTCTCCCGTCAAATAAACGCGGTCTAAGTGCGGATCACGGTCAAATTTAGTTTTAATATACTTCGTCAACGCGGTGACGGTTAAGTATTCTTGTTCCATGTCCTACTCCTTCTTACTTTTTGCATTTTTTACGGTTTGCGCTAGTAACATCGCAATGGTCATTGGACCTACGCCACCAGGCACTGGTGTAATCGCACTTGTGAGTGGCGCCACTTCTTCAAATAAGACGTCTCCACAAAGTTTTCCTTCCTCATTACGGTTAATGCCGACATCAATGACAACGGCCCCTTCTTTTACGAAGACTTTTGTAACAAGACCAGCTTTTCCTACGGCACTAATCAAAATATCAGCGCGTTTAGCCACTTTTTCTAAATCTTTAGTACGGCTATGACAAACTGTCACTGTCGCACCGTGATTCAACCCTAACAATGCCATTGGACGGCCGACAATTGTACTTTGGCCGATAATGACCATCTCTTTTCCAACAAGGTCGATATCATATTCTTTGAAGAACTCCATGATTCCTTGTGGTGTACATGGAACAATCGATTCATCCTTTTGTAGTAACTTCCCTAAGTTCACTGGATGGAACCCGTCCACATCTTTTTCAGGAACAATCGCTTCTAAGACTGCATCTGTATCGATATGTTTTGGCAGAGGCAATTGCACTAAAATCCCATGAACACTAGCATCATGGTTGAGTGTATTCACGTATTCTAATAGTTCTTCTTGTGTTGTTTCTTCACTGAGGCGAATCACGTTTGAATGAATGCCTACTTCTGTTGCTGCACGTTCTTTGTTACGCACGTACACTTGGCTAGCTGGGTCTTCTCCAACAAGAATTACTGTTAGTGAAGGTGTGACTCCACTTTTAGAAAGTTGTTGTACTTCCTGTTTTAGTCCTTCTCTTATTTTTCCAGCTAATGCTTTCCCATCTAGAATTTGCGTCATAGAAGTCTCCTTTTTCAAAAATATATGTAATGTTGATAAAAATAAAATATGTATGGTGAAATTAACAAATGTGTGAATTATCATATATGATAATTTTTTAGTGCATTCAATGGGGTGTGACATGACTTAGGCGCGGTGGTTTATTGACTTTCTTTTCTCACATCCTGTTTGCAGTTGAGCTCGCAATCGCAGAAATGGCGTGCGTTTCCCGAAATATCCGCACGGCTGTTCCAGCCGCTTACGGTATTCCGGTCCAACGTTCCATTTCTGGGCGCGATTGCTCACATCCTTTGGAGTTGAACTCCGGCTCACAGGACTGACGTCCACTTCCTGATATGTCCGCACGACTCGTTCCGAGTCCCTTGCGGCATATCAGTCCAGTGTTTCAGTCCTGAGCGTTCGCCCTCGTATCCTTTAAAAAAGAGTCTGAAACTGTTGCTTCAGACTCTTCGTGTAGTAGAATCTTACCCGTTTACTAAGTTTGATAAGATACCATTAATAAATTTCGCTGATTTTTCGTCACTGTATGTTTTTGCGATTTCAATTGCTTCGTTTAACGCTACAGTTTGTGGAACTTCTAATTCTGGAGAAGTCATTTCGAAGATAGCTACTCGCATGATGATTAAGTCTAAACGAACGATACGGTTTAGCTTCCATCCTTTTAAGTACTTTTCGATTAACGCGTCGATTTTCTCGACGTTATTTTGAACTCCTCGTACTAATGCTATGCTGTACGCAATTTCTGGAACTTCGTTAAGTAACTCTTCTTCCGTAATTGCTTCGATAGAATAAGGTGAATCTTCTGAGCATTCCAACGCAAGACTAAGCGCATCTACAATGTGCATTTCAGGCGACACATCTAGTTGGTATAGGGCTTGAATGGCCAATACTCGTAGTGCTCGTCTTTTTAATGGTTTACGACTCACTATTCATCCCCCAATTCAAATAATTCTGCATCTTCGTGATGCACTGGTAAAATTTCTTGAACGTGAACATTCACTTGTGAAATCACTAATTCACAGCTGAATAATAATTGTTCTTTAATTTTGTTTTGCAATAATAGAGCTGTTTTTGGAATTGAAACACCGTAATCTACATTTCCGTAAATATCAATTACGAATGATCCGTTTTCTTCTGTTAAATAAGCCCCTTTAGATAATTGTTTTCCACCAAAAATAGTGTTTAAGAATCCAGGAACTGGATAGAAGCCTTCCACTTGCGCAGCTACAATACCTGCAATACTTTCGATAACTTCAGGAGCAATCTCAATTGCACCTAATTCTTGATCTTTAGAATATTTTTTGTTTTGTTCCATTTTGTAACCTCCCTGTTTGATAGAAAATTACTCATAAAAAGATTTTCCAATTCTCATTTAGTTTACCATGAAACAGCTATTCTCACAACTACCGTCTATTTTAGAGAATAATGAGTTCACGAGGTACTTTTTGAATCACTTCGCCACCAGTTTCAGTAATAATAATATCGTCTTCGATACGAACGCCACCGATACCTGGTAAGTATACTCCTGGTTCATTTGTAATCACGTTTCCTGGTACAAATGCTTGTGTTGCAATGCGAGAAACGTTTGGTGCTTCATGGATTTCAAGACCGATACCATGTCCTGTTGAGTGAGTGAAGTATTCACCATAACCACGGCTTGCGATGTAGTCACGAGCAATCTTGTCTAATTCTACCCCTGTTTTACCAGGTCCTGCTGCTTCGCTCACTTTTAATTGAGCTTGCAAGACAACATCGTGAATTTCTTTTAATTGGTCGATGGGTTCACCAACTGCAATTGTTCTTGTCATATCTGACACATATCCATTGTAATAGCAACCAAAGTCTAGTGTTACAAGGTCACCTTTTTCAATCACTTTTGCACTCGCAACACCGTGAGGCATTGAAGAACGAACTCCACTAGCAACGATTGTATCAAATGAAACTCCAGTTGCTCCAAGTCCACGCATATAGAAGTCTAATTCATTTGCCACTTGGATTTCGCTCACACCTGGTTTGATGAAATCTAAAATGTGTAGGAATGCAGCATCTGAAATACGGCAAGCTTCACGGATTGTTTGGATTTCACCTTCATCTTTGACTTCACGAATTTTCTCTACAATGTTTTGTGTTGGAATTAATGCTGTATCAAACGCATCTTCGAAGATTTCTAGTTGAGAAACTGAAACATGGTCTGCTTCAAATCCAACAAATTTTAAGTTGTTTTCACGAATAATTTTTTCAAACGCTGGAACCCAACCTGTCTTATGTTCAATCACATGGAATCCTTTTGCTTGTTGTTGTGCTTGTTGTGTGTAACGAGCATCTGTTACAAAATAAGCATCTGTCAATGTAATTAATGCAAACCCTGTTGTTCCTGTAAAGTTTGCTAAATAACGTAAATTGTATGGACTATAAACGATAAGTCCATCAATTTCTTGTTCTTTCATGGAATTTCTTACTTTTTCTAAACGTGTCATAAATTGTTCCCTCCAATGAAAATGGTAACTCTAGTATAACAAAAAAGAGCCTAACAAAAAAGTCAGGCTCCTTGGAATTTTCATCAAATTCTAATATTGATTAAATCGCTCTAAACGTTGGCTTACAATTTCTTCTTTCGATTTCAATGACCACTCATTTAATTGAACTTCTAATTGTTCTCTCATATCCAAAGCAATCTCTTCGTTTGTCTTTTTCTTTTCTGGAATAATGCGATCAACAATCTTTTGCGCCAACAAATCATTACTTGTGAATTTCATCAATTCGGCGGCTTGACTGGCTTTTGAACCGTCTTTCCACAAAATCGATGCAAATCCTTCTGGAGAAAGAATCGAATACATCGCATATTCCATCATCCAAACTTCATTGGCAACGGCAAGCGCTAATGCTCCACCACTTCCGCCTTCACCACATAGGATGGCGATGATTGGAACTTTCAAATGGCTCATAATACGAAGATTATCCGCAATGGCTTCACCAATCCCACGTTCTTCTGCAGTAGCTCCGCAGAAAGCACCAGCCGTATTGATAAATGTCACAACAGGACGATTAAACTTCTCAGCTTGTTTCATCAAACGTGCACTCTTACGGTATCCTTCTGGATGGACTTGACCAAAGTTTGTCTTCAAGTTTTCTTGAAGCGTATGCCCCTTCTCCATCCCAATCACCGTAACAGGCTTGCCGTTTAATGTCGCAATTCCACCTACAAGGGCTTTATCATCGGCATAGTAACGGTCACCGTGTAATTCAATAAAGTCGTCAAATACGGCGTTAATCCATTCTTTTGTGGTTGGACGTTTCACATCACGTGCCAACGCAACAATTTTCATTGGTTTCATGCATTCGACCCCTTTCCATGAAGGACAAGTAGACGATGAATCATCTTCTTCATTTCTTTACGGTGAACAACCGCATCGATAAATCCTTGTTCCAGAACAGTTTCTGCTTGTTGGAAATCATTTGGAAGTTTTTGGTTCATGGTTTGTTCCACAACACGTTTTCCAGCAAATCCGACAATAGCTTTTGGTTCTGCTAAAATTATGTCACCTTGCATTGCAAAGCTTGCAGTGACGCCTCCTGTAGTTGGATCCGTCAATACTGTTAAATAGAATAATCCAGCTTGATGGTGTTCTTCCACAGCTCCTGAGATTTTCGCCATTTGCATGAGAGAAAAGATTCCTTCTTGCATTCTGGCACCACCTGAAGCAGTAAAAATCACAACTGGCAAGTGGCGTTTAATTCCCTCTTGGAAAGCTTTCGTGATTTTCTCACCAACGACTTGTCCCATTGACCCCATCATAAAGAATGAGTTCATGACGCAACAAATAAAGGATTCTTCCCCGATTGTCGCCACACCGACTGTTACAGCTTCATTTTCTTTGGCTACTTTAGAGGCTTTCTCCAATTTCGCTTCGTATCCTGGAAAGGCTACATCCACTTTTGGTTTTTCATCCTCAAAGAGTTCCTGGAATGTATCTACTGTAATGGCTAATCGTTCAGCCGCATTAATTCTAAAATGAGCATCACAGTGCGGACAAACTTTTAAGGATCCTAAGTCTTCTTTGTAGATAATCTTGTCACAAGAAGGACATTTCACCCATTTCCCATCCGGAACTGTAGGTAACTCAGACTGTTCAGATAAGTCTACTTTGGTACGATTGATGGTGATATACGACCGTTTTCTAAACAGACCCATCTAATCACTCCTTTACTAAATCATTCTATTTCTCTTTTGGTTGATTCCAGTGTTTCAAAAATTCAGTTTCAACATACGCAGTAGTATAATCTCCACGTCTGAATGCAGAAGAATCTAATAAATCTTCAACGAATTCTTGGTTCGTATCCACACCTTCTACTACAAGTTCAAAGAGCATCCGTTTCATACGAAGAATGGCTTCCTCACGAGTCTTACCATGCGCAATCAACTTCGTTAACATTGAATCGTAGAATGGTGGAATTTGATATCCTGTATACAGTGCTGATTCAATACGTACACCCATACCTCCAACAGGTTGGTGTAAGAACGTTACTTTACCTGGAGAAGGACGGAAGCCTTCAAATGGATTTTCAGCGTTTAAACGACATTCAATCGCATGTCCTTGGAAAGTAATATCCTCTTGAGTAAATGGTAACTCTTCTCCTGCAGCAATTTTAATTTGTTGTTGCACAAGATCCACATTCGTAATCATTTCTGTAATTGGATGTTCAACTTGAATACGCGTATTCATTTCCATGAAATAGAAATGTTTTTCTTCATCCACAAGAAACTCAATCGTTCCTGCGTTTTGATAACCGACTGCTTTAGCAGCACGAACAGCTGCTTCCCCCATTTCTCTTCTGAGTTGAGAAGAAAGAGATGGACTTGGCGCTTCTTCGATAATCTTTTGATTTTTACGTTGAAGCGAACAGTCACGCTCTCCTAGGTGAACTACATTTCCGTGTTGGTCGGCTAAAATTTGAATTTCAATATGTTTGGCTGGATAGATAATACGTTCCATGTACACATCAGCATTTCCGAAGGCTTGTAAGGCTTCTTGGCGAGCTGTCACAAATTGATGTTCAAATTCTTCAACTGTTTCAACACGACGAATCCCTTTACCGCCACCACCGGCAACCGCCTTAATTAAAAGCGGGAATCCGATACGCTTGGCAAGTTCAATACCTTCTTCTACGGTTGCGACAACATCATCACTACCAGGGATTACTGGTACATTGGCCGCAATCATTTGTTTACGCGCTTCAGCTTTATCCCCCATTTGAGAGATCACTTCGCTTGAAGGTCCAATGAAAGTGATATTGCATTCAGCGCACATTTTGGCAAATTTAGCATTTTCTGATAAGAATCCAAACCCTGGGTGAATCGCTTGTGCCCCTGTTGTAACGGCAGCGCTCAAAATATTTTCAACCTTTAAGTAAGAATCTTTTGAGGCAGCTGGTCCGATACATACGGCATGGTCGGCTAATTGTACATGAAGAGCATCTTTATCCGCTTGGGAATAGACGGCTACCGATTCAATTCCTAACTCGCGACAAGCACGAATAATACGGCAAGCAATCTCTCCACGGTTTGCGATTAGTACTCTATTAAACATAGGCTTAACGTCCAATAATAAAGGTTAATTCAGCTTCTGCGACTTTCTTACCATCGACATAAGCAACGCCTTTACCGATTCCTGCGTATTCTTTTAATTTCACGATATCCACTTGAAGTGTTAACACATCTCCTGGAGTTACTTTTTGACGGAATTTAACATTGTTTAATCCACCTAAGTAAGCTGTTTTTCCTTTGAAAGAATCAAGTTTTAATAATGGGATTGAACCAGCTTGTGCTAATGCTTCAACGATTAACACACCAGGCATTACAGGTTCACCAGGGAAATGTCCTTGGAAGAAGCTTTCGTTAAATGTCACGTTTTTACGTGCCACAACGTGCTCACCTGGTACTAATTCATCTACACGGTCAATAAATAAAATTGGGTAACGGTTAGGGATTAACTCAGCTACGTCAGTTACAGTCATAATGTTCATCTTAATTTCCTCCTAAAATTGGGTTTAGCGAATCGCAAATAGTTTTTGTCCGAAATCAACCATTTGGCCGTTTTCTACAAGGACTTCCACAACTTCACCATTGAAGTCGCTCTTAATTTCGTTCATGATTTTCATTGCTTCGACAATACATACAGTGTCGTTTGAAGTGATTTGTTTACCCACTTGTACAAATGGATCTGCATCTGGTGAAGATTGTAAGTAAACCACCCCAACGATTGGGCTTGTAATGTATTTTGCATCTGCTGCAACTTGTGGAGCTTCTTGAGCTTCTGCAGAAGGAGCGGCATTTACTGGTGCAGCTTCTACTGGACTTGCCACGTTTGCAACTGGTGCAACGGCATTAGAAACGACTTGAGGATATTCCTCACGTTTACTAAATTGCACTTCGAACTCTTCGTTTGATAAATGAAACTCAGTCATGTTTGAATCATTGAACAAAGTCATTAGTTCTTTAATTTCTTCTACATTCATGTATTAATCCTTCCATTTCTTCACGCAGATTACGGCATTATGTCCACCGAAACCTAACGAATTACTAATTGCTACGTCTACTTTTGTAGAAACTCCAACGTTTGGAGTTACGTTTAAGTCACACGCTTCGTCTTGCTCTGTTAAATTAATCGTTGGTGGAACAAAGTCTTCCTCAACTGCTTTAACGCAGGCGATAGCTTCGATAGCACCAGCAGCACCTAATAAGTGTCCAGTCATTGATTTTGTACTTGAAACATGAACCTTATCAGCAGCTTCTTTTAACGCATAACGGATTGAAGTTGTTTCCGCTGAATCGTTTGCTGGAGTACCAGTTCCGTGAGCATTCACATAGTCCACTTCGCTTGGAGCCACTCCTGCTTCTTCGATAGCTTGTAAGATCGCTTTACCAGCGCCGCTTCCATCAGGATTTGGAGCTGTCATATGGTAAGCATCTCCTGTAGCACCATATCCAACAACTTCTGCATAAATTTTAGCGCCACGTTTTTGTGCGTGTTCTAGGCTTTCAAGAACAAGAACCCCTGCTCCTTCACCCATTACGAATCCGCCACGTTTTTTATCAAATGGTAATGAAGCTGCATCTGGATTGTCACTGCTTGATAATGCTGTTAAAGCAGCAAATCCTGCAATTCCGATTTCACAAATAGACCCTTCAGCACCACCGGCTAAAATCACATCTGAGTATCCATGTTTAATGTTACGGAACGCTTCACCGATGGCATGTGTTCCTGTTGCACAGGCAGTTACTAATGACGTACATACGCCGCGTGCTCCGATTTTCATTGAAATGTTTCCTGCAACCATGTTTCCGATGGCCATAGGAACGAATAATGGAGCTACACGAGTTGGGCCTTTATCATGCATTTTGATGATTTGACTTTCCATCACTGTTAACCCACCGATACCAGAACCAACCATGACACCAAAACGGTCGTAGTCTGTATTTTCTGGAGTAATACCGCTGTCTTCAACAGCTTGGATTGCTGCAGCAAGTCCGTATTGACAGAATAAGTCCATACGTTTTGCTTCTTTACGATCCATGTATTTTGTAGCATCGAAGTCTTTTACTTCAGCCGCCACATGAACATCTAAGTCTTTTTTATCAAATTTTGTAATTGGAGCAATTCCGTTCTTACCTTCTTTAAGGCCTTCCCAGAAGCTAGCTACATCATTTCCTAAAGGAGTGATTGCTCCCATTCCTGTAATTACTACTCGATTCATTGTTTTCCTCCTTTAAGAGATTACATGTATAATCCGCCGTTAACGTTTAACACTTGTCCTGTAACGTATTTTGCTTCCGCTAAGAACACACATGCTTCGGCAATATCTTCTACTGTACCGAAACGACGTACTGGGATTTGTTTTTCCCATTCATTACGAATCTTTTCAGGTAATGCTTGTGTCATATCTGTATCGATGTATCCAGGAGCAACAGCATTCACTGTAATCCCACGAGAACCGATTTCTTTAGCAACAGATTTTGTTAAACCAATGATTCCGGCTTTACTTGCAGCATAGTTTGCTTGCCCTGCGTTTCCTGTAACCCCAACGATACTTGTAATGTTAATAATGCTTCCTGATTTTTGTTTTACGAAAACTGGAGTCGCAAAACGAATCATATTGAAGTATCCTTTTAAGTTAATATTCATTACATCGTCAAAATCAGATTCACTCATACGCATTAATAAACCATCACGCGTAATTCCAGCGTTATTGACTAACACATCGATGCGTCCAAAACGCTCTTTTACTTCGTTAATAAAGTTTTCAGCTACGTCGAATTTCGAAACGTCTCCAACAAACGTCATTACTTCACCAGGATAAGCATCAAATTGTGCAAGTGTTTCTGCATCAATGTCACGAGTACCATTTAAAACAACATTAGCGCCAAGTTTAGCGAATTCTAATGCGATTCCAAGACCGATACCTCGACGGCTACCTGTTACAACAACTGTTTTATCTTTAAATTTCATTTCGTTATCCTTTCAGTTCCTTTACTTTTTCAATGGTTTCATTCATTGCTTTAAGGCTATCTGTTTGGAATAATTGAACAGAGGCACCTTTTGCTTTGGCAATTTGTTTCACCATTTGCGTCAATGTTTTTCCAGGACCTACTTCAATAAAGACATCTACGCCCTCTTGAAGCATCCACTCTACATTTTGTTTCCATTTCACGGCATTTGTAATTTGATCACAGAGAACGTCTTTTGAAGGAACGCCTTCATGTGGTGTGCCTAGCGTATTGCTTAATACAGGGCATTTACTTTCGTGTAACTCTGCCACTTCCATCTCAGGAGCAAAACGAACTTTCGCTGCTTCCATTAATGGAGTATGGAAAGGTCCAGATACCACAAGTGGTACGGCTCTTTTCGCGCCAGCTTCTAAGCATTTTTCACTTGCTGCGTCTACTGCTTCTGCATGACCACCAATGACTAATTGTCCTGGTGTGTTGTAGTTTGAAGGAACTACGAGAGCTTCTGGAGTAGAAATTTCACGACAAATGTCTTCGATAACATTGTCTTCAAGACCTAAAACGGCCACCATTTTTCCTTCGCCTTCCACAACCGCTTCTTGCATATATTGACCGCGTTTAGCGACTAAGTTTAGAGCTACCTTGAAGTCAAGGACTCCTGCTTCAACAAGTGCTGAATATTCACCTAGAGACAATCCAGCCGTCACATCAGGTGTGATGCCTTCTTGTTCTAAGACGCTTGCTAATGCATGAGAAACCGTTAATAACAACGGTTGAGTATATTCTGTTTGATTGATACGTGCGGCAGGTTCTTCCAAAAGAATGTCCGTCACACTGTATGGCAGAACGCTACTTGCTTCTTCAAAGACAGCTTTTGCCACTTCGAAGTTGTCAGCAATTTCTAAGCCCATTTGTGCTTTTTGACTCCCCTGACCTGGAAATAAAAATGCGATTTTCATGAGTTTCCTCCTATTGCGCTGTAAAAAAAATGGTGGAAGTATGCTAAATAAGCATATTTCACCATTCCCTTTTTCATTTAATTAAAAACGTGCAAGTTGTTTCTGGATGACTTCATGAGATTCTGCCATCAATTCTTGGATAATTTCTGAACAGCTTTGTTCTTTTGAAATTAAACCAGCGATTTGACCAGCCATCATTGATCCCATTTGAGTATCCCCTTCAACTACGATTCTACGTAGAGCTCCACGTCCAATATCTTCTAAGCGTTCAAAGTCTGGATTTTCTTTACCAGTTTCTTCTTTTTCAGCTTGTAAGTAGATTTTTGTTAATTTATTACGTAACACACGTACAGGATGTCCTGTAATTTGTCCTGTAATAACAGTATCGATATCTTTAGCTTTTAATACAGAAGCTTTGAAGTTATCGTGCGCAGTACATTCAGTTGCAACAAGGAAACGAGTTCCAAGTTGAACTGCATCGGCACCAAGCATTAAAGCCGCTGCCATTCCGCGTCCGTCACCAATTCCTCCAGCACCGATTACTGGAATATTTACCGCATCAACTACTTGTGGTAAAAGTGCCATGGTAGTAGACTTACCGATATGTCCGCCCGCTTCCATTCCTTCTACAACAACAGCGTCCGCGCCTTCTTTTTCCATTCTTTTCGCTAGAGCAACTGAAGCTACAACTGGAATTACTGTAATTCCTGCTTCTTTAAATTTCGCCATGTATTTGCCAGGGTTACCAGCACCGGTACAAACCACTTTCACGCCAGCCTGACAAACGACATCCACAACTTCATCAACAAATGGACTTAATAGCATAATATTTACACCATATGGTTTATCTGTTAAACGTTCCATCTCCTCGATGAATCCTTTAACGACATCGCCAGGAGCGTGTCCACATGCAACGATTCCTAAACCGCCGGCATTGGACACTGCACTTGCAAGCGCAGGATTTGCAACCCATGCCATCCCTCCTTGGATAATCGGATATTCAATTCCAATCATGTCGCAGATTCTTGATTTCATGTGTTACCATCCCTTTTTAAAATTATTTGTCAGCTAATTGAGCATCAACGTAGTTTACTAAGTCTTGAACTGTTTCTAGTCCTTCTTCAGTATCGATTTTCACATCGAATTCATCTTCGATATCGTTGATGATTTGGAATAAATCTAAGCTGTCTGCATCTAATTCGTCTTTAAGACGAGTTGTTAATTGTACTTCTTCTTCCTCTTTACCTAATTGATCTACGATAATTGCTTGAATTTTTTCAAATGTCATTGTGTTTTCCTCCAATATTTTAAAATTATAATGTTAGTGTGATACTTCCCCAGGCAAGGCCTCCGCCAAAACCTGATAAAAGTAATTTTGTATTTTCTCCAATTTTCAATGTTCCGTTTTCTACGAGTTCATTCAGTAAAATCGGAATACTTCCAGCCGAAGTGTTTCCAACGTGATCGATATTCATTGGGAATTTTTCGATCGGTTGTTTTAATTTCTTAGCCACTTGTTCGACTAAACGACGATTTGCTTGATGTAACAAGTACAAATCAATATCGTCGGCAGTATATCCAGCCTTTTGTAAAGTCTCTTGGATATTGACTGGAACAGTTTTGCTGACTAATTCATAAACGCCTCGACCATCCATTGTCATGGTTGAAAGTGTTTGATTTGTCATTCTTTTTCCAGCGACTAATGCCTCAGATTTCTGTCCATCATTTTGTAATGTTTCCGCCAATAAAAATGGCTCTTCATCTTTTTGTAAAAGAACAGCTCCAGCGCCATCTCCAAAGAGAATAGCCGTTGAGCGGTCTTCCCAATCGAGTGAACTGAGCATTGTTTCTGCTCCGATGACGATTCCGTATTTTCTTTGACCATGTTCCAACATTTTTAAACCTGTTGATAAGGCAAAGACAAATCCGCTACAAGCCGCACTGACATCGAACGCAAATGCATTCGTTGCTCCGATTGCTCCTTGTACAAGAGACGCGCAAGAAGGACTTGCTGCATCAGGTGTCATCGTTGCTACAATGATAAATTCAATGGATTCAGGAGAGATATTACTCTTTTCAACTAAGCGTTTTGCGGCAATTGTCGCCAAATCACTTGTTGTCTGTTCTTTTGCCCAATATCGGGTTTTGATTCCTGTTCTCTTAACGATCCATTCATCAGAAGTATCTACTCGTTTCGCCCAGTCATCGTTTGTAATGACGGACGTTGGGAGATAGGAACTTGTCGCTATCACTTGAACCCCCACAATGTCTACTTCCCTTCTTGATTTGCTAGTACAGCCTCGTGTAAGAAATCATATAAATTATGAAGTCCTTTAACAAGAACTGCCATTTCTTCAGCATTCATTCCCTCGATTGTTTTTAAAACTAACTTCTCGTGGAATTTACGATGAAGACGATAAAGTAAGCGACCTTTCTTGGTCAGACCTAAAATTACAATTCTTCGATCGGTTTCACTCTTCAAACGAACAACATAGCCTTTTTTCACTAAAGCATTCACTGCAACTGTTAGCGTCCCAACAGTAACATTTAATTTATTAGCGACTTCTGTTGTCGTGTGTTCGTTATACATTCCAATCGCTTCAATGGCATGCATCTCTTTAATGGATAAATCATTAAATTGGCTTTGCGCCAGCGAAGATTCTTCAATGTCGAGCATTTGATTAAAGACGTCCACCAAATACCCGTTTATGGTCTCTAGAGTTGGTTCCATAAAAGATTTTCTCCTTTTTGTTTGAATATCAAATCATTTGATAATCAAAGTATATAGGATAGATAGTTTGATTGTCAAACCTTTTTTTGATATTTATTTTGAAATTCAAACTATTTTCAAAATTTAAAAAGCTTACATTCCTTTTAAATTAGGCATTATTGTTTGTAATTTTCATAAAAAGAACAATTTTTCAAAAGCTTCAAACACATAAAAAAAGCTAGATAGACTGCTCTATCTAGCTTTCTCATTAGTTTTTATAGACACATTTCCCATTGATATACGTTGCTTCTACGTTCGTGTTTAACAGTTCAACAGGGTCACCTTCCAGAATATTCTTATCTAGAATTACGAAATCTGCGAATGTTCCTACTGCTAATGTTCCGATATCCAAACGACTAAGAGCCTTGGCTGCCCCACTCGTATGCGCCTTTAATGCTTCTCCAATGGTAATGCGTTGTTCCGGCATTAAGCATGGCACTGGTAGCTGCTCTTTTGTTTGGCGGGCTACTGCATTAAACATCGATTCAAACGGCGTCACATCCAGTACAACTGGCGTGTCCGTTCCAAATCCAAGTGTTGCTCCTTCTTCTAAGAAAGATTTGAACGGGAACATATGGCGCGCACGGTCTGCACCAACTTCTTCATCTAAAGTCTCGTACCCAACTAATAAATGACTTGGTTGCACTGAAACGATTAATGAAGGCTGAGCGGTTAAAGGAAGGTCTATTGGATCCATCACCTCTAAATGCTCAATCGTATTGAATTTATATGGTGCGTCAAACGGAGTCTCTTCTTGCGCCTTTTTGAAGTTTTGAAGCGTTAAGGCAATCGCCTTATCCCCAACCGTATGAATACGCATTGGCCATCCTTCTTTATTGGCAAGAAGTGTTAAGCGTTCCATCTTCTCTTCTGTTAAAAGAGGTCCACCCACGTCTCCTTCAAAAAATGGCATCGGATATGGCTCTTTCAAATAAGCCGTATGCGAACTTGTCACACCATCGTAAAATTGCTTCACTCCTCCCATTTGAAGCATGTCAGAGCGGTATGTCTTGTAGAGTTCACGGTTACGTTCCACTTCTTCACGCATCGCTGGGAAGAAGCTTACACGAACAGTCGCATCCTTTTCGACCTTACCGTACAGTTCTGGATATACAATATCATCTGGGCTTTCACCTGTTAAGGCAACATCCCCTACAGCCGTCACACCCATTTTATTCAAATAAGACATATAATCTTTTAACGCTTGTTCTTCATCTTCTTTATATACAGACAAGACTTTTGATAAATAATAGATGGCTTTTGCTTCAAGGAACACCCCTGTAAGTTCGCCGCATTCTGCCACTGCTTCTCCGCCGATGTTTTGCGGAATCGCATCTGGCGTTAATTCTAGCACTTCTAGCGCTTTGGAATTGAGCCAAATCGTATGAGCGTCCCCTGCGATTAAGCAGATAGGTACATCTGTTGATGCTTTATCTAAATCTTCTTTTGTCGGTAACACTTGTTGACCGAAGTCGCTGGCATACCAACCAATTCCGATTTTCCAACCATTATATTCAGGAATCGAACTTGCTTGAAGAACTACCTCATCAATTGTTGGTCCACCGACTGCCTTCATTTTCCCTAAATGAATCAAAGCAGATAAGTATAAATGCACATGGGCATCAATAAAACCAGGAACGACTAGTTTGTCTCCTGCATCTAGGATTTCTCCTTCAACAGGTGTATTGTAATCGAATCGTCCTGCAATGCGACCGCCTTTAATTTCTAAAATCCCACTAACTGCAGTCGTTGAATCTCCAATAAAGAGGTTTTTAGCTTTTAAATAGTAATGCATATTATAACTCCATCTTGAAGTCTAAGAAGGCTTCGTTATATTTTTGAATCCAGTCATTTCCTAGATATTCATAATGTTCTAATGAATTGATAATTTCTTCTGAAGGATAATAGGTTTCATCAGAAGTCACTTCAGGATCCATTAACTCTTTTGCTTTTTCGTTTGGTGTTGAATAACCCACGTATTCGGCATTTCTAGCTGCATTTTCTGGTCGAAGCATAAAGTTAATAAAGGCATACGCACCTTCAATGTTTACAGCCGTATGCGCAATCGCAAAGTTATCTGTCCAAACCGCACTGCCATCTTTTGGTAAGATATATTGAACGTTTGGATTTTCCTCTGCAACTGCCGCAGCGTCTCCAGAATACCCCATTCCGATTGGAGCTTCTTCGAGTTTCATCATTGTTTTGATTTCTTCATTAAGAACCGCACGAACATTTGGTTTTAACTCTTTAAGTTTTTGCTCGGCAGCTTTTAATTCATCTTCATTTTTTGAATTTAATGAATAGCCTAATGATTGAAGCGCCATCCCTAGTGCTTCACGGTTCCCGTCTAAGACGAGTACTTTATTTTTGAAATCTTCTTTCCATAAATCATTCCATGTTTGAATGCTTTCTGGATCGATATATTTCGTATTGACCATAATCCCGACTGTTCCCCAGAAATATGGAACTGTATATTGGTTTCCTTTATCCACTGGACTATTTAATAAGAACGGAGAAATATTTTCTAGTCCTTTAATCTTTGAATGGTCTAGCTTTTGAAGTAAATTTTGATTCACTAATTTTGTAATACTTGATTCACTCGGAAAGACGATATCATAACGCGTTCCGCCTTGCTTTAGCTTGGCTTCCATCGCATCATTAGAATCGAATGTTTCATAGACAACTTGAATGCCTGTCTCGGCTTCAAATTCTTTAATCAATTCTGGATCGATATAGTTCCCCCAGTTGAATAGGAACAATTGCTGTTGTTCTGATGAAGTTTCTACTTCCTCTGTAGATTCTTTTGCTTGAAGCATGTTTTTTACTCCAAATAAAATTGCAACCATTGCAAGAATTGCAACGATTAAAGATACTAGTTTTTTCATTTATGACCCCTTCTCATTAAAAAAACTGCTTTTAATACAGTGTGATACCTAGATTAAAAGCAGTTCTCATTCTTATTTAGATTTTACGTAGTTCTTACCGTTTGCGGCTGGTCCTTCCGATTTTCCAATGAATCCTACCAATACAATGATAGTAATCAAATATGGCGCAATCGTCAAGCCAACTGATGGAATATCTTTAATTACTGGGATGTAATTTCCGATAACCCCTAAACTTTGAGCAAGTCCAAAGAGTAATGCTGATAGCATGACGCTCACTGAATTCCACTTACCAAAGATCATTGCAGCCATCGCAATGAACCCTTGACCAGCGATGGTTGTCGCTGAGAAGTTCAGTGTAATCGATTGAGCAACGATGGCTCCTCCGATACCAGCCAAGAACCCTGAAATTAATACTCCTGCAAAACGCATATGGTAAACGTTAATTCCTAATGTATCTGCTGCTTGAGGATGTTCCCCTACAGAACGTAATCGTAATCCAAATTTTGTCTTATTTAAAACCGTCGCACAAACAAATGCTAAACCAATCGCTAAATAAGCCGGAACAAATGTATCTGTAAAGAAGATTTTCCCAATGACTGGAATCGAACTTAATACTGGAATCGTTGTTTTACCAAAGTAGTTTGTAATGATTTCCGTTTGTCCGATTTCGTTATACATCAAGCGACATAGGAACACGGTTAAGGCAGGTGCTAGTAAGTTTAACACTGTCCCTGAAATAATATGGTCTGCACGCAGATAAACTGTTGCGAACGCGTGAATCGCTGAATACAACATTCCAGCAACTGCCGCGACAATTAGAGCAACCCATGGCGTCCATGAACCAAATTGTGATGCGAACGCTAAGTTAAAGACGGCTGAGGCAAAGGCTCCAATCACCATTGTTCCTTCAAGACCGATATTTACAATCCCGCTTCGCTCTGAGAAGATACCACCAAGCCCTGTTAAAATCAGCGGTGTTGAGTAGATGAGCATGTTCCCGACAACTACTTGTAAAAGTGTTACTAAATCCATTTCTCATTACCCCTTTCTCTTCCCAAATTGAGGGAATTTATCAACAATAACTTCCATTAAGTAGTTCGCACCCACAAAGAAGATGATAAATGCGACTACAATCGATACGACTTCGGTTGGAATCTTCGCAAGGAGCGGCATCGAAATCCCACCGATACGAAGAATCGCAAATACTAATGAAGAAAACAGAATTCCAATTGGGTTGCTTAATCCAAGAAGCGCAACCGCCATTCCATCCCATCCAATACTTGGAAGACTTTCTGAAGCGAATGCGTTTTGGAAAGTTCCTAATCCTTCCATCACTCCACCAAGACCTGCTAAGGCACCAGAGATGACCATTGCAAGAATAATCGTCTTCTTAGCACTCATCCCTGCATATTCAGCAGCGTGTTTGTTTAACCCTACTGTTTTCAATTCAAAACCAGTAGTTGTTTTATTCATGATTAACCAAACGATGAAAACTGCAGCAATCGCGATAAAGATTCCACCATGTAAGGTTGATTTTCCTGTCAGTTGATACAAGAATTGCATTTTTAAGCTTGCTGCTTCTGGAACTGGAGCTGTGATTTCTGCTTTTTCTGTTAACACTTCACGAATCACGTAGTTTACGATATGAAGCGCTGTGTAGTTTAGCATGATGGTTACAATCACTTCACTCGCGTTAAAATACGCTTTTAAGTAACCGGCAATCCCTGCCCAAACAGCCCCTGCTAGCATCCCCATGAAAATACATAATGGTAAGAGGATGATTTTTGGTAAATCAGGAAGCAAGAGACCAGTCGCAACGGAAGCAAACCATCCGACTAATGCTTGTCCAGCAACCCCGATATTGAAGAAACCAGCGTAACTTGCAAACGCAAATCCAAGCGCTACAAGAATTAAAGGTGTCGCTTGTCGTAATGTTTCACCAATATAGTAAGGTTTTCCAAGCGAGCCTTTCAGTAATGCTGAATATCCTTTTACCACATCAAATCCGAACACCCACATGATAATGGCTCCGACTAATAATCCTAAGACCACTGATAGGACCGGAATAAGAATCTTTTTGTATTTTGAATTTTTCATCTTATAACGCCTCCTGTTCCTTGGCTCTTACTTGTTCTCTTGTCGAACC
>ERZ772979.317-NODE-317-length-36740-cov-21.301404_pt1 | contig 36740 bp, 40 predicted proteins | sample MGYA00511130_ERZ772979 | MGnify/ENA primary metagenome ERZ772979 (study PRJEB29015, sample SAMEA2738103) | human oral metagenome | biome: human oral; feature: human-associated habitat; material: saliva | place: China | collected 2186 ...
ACGCAGCCCGCGAAGCCGATATTCAAGAGCTGGAACAAATGTGGCAGGAAAAAACCGACGGCTTGGTGAAACAAGGACTACCCGTTTCAGACGACCTCGCTGCGTTTAGATGGATGATTGAAGAATTGAGGGTGTCGCTGTTCGCGCAGGAGTTGAAAACGCCGTATCCGGTGTCGGTGAAGCGGTTGTTGAAGGAGTGGGACAATTTTGCTAATTGAAATACTAGAATTTATTTTCTCTGTACAAAATATATCTGGGAGACCGTGATGAAAAACTCTATTAAATATATCAAAGCAATAATTAACAAACTCCGTAAAAAATCTCACTGTGATGATCATACCCTGACTTGTTTTTTGAAAAATGTAAAAACATACATACCACAAATTACTGATATTGCCAGAATTTCAGAAAGGAATTTAAACCAAAACTCAGGCATAGAGATCAACTTATTTATAGAAAAACATGAAATTGATTTATGTGATGAAGCTGGATTAAATCCTAAAAGAATAGATATGGGTGAGAATGCACAAGCAATTAGATTTTTAGAAAACCAAAACTTAATTTATATAAACAAAAACTTCTTATGTAAATTGTATAATTTTATTCATGGAAACGAATGCAATATAGAGAAAATTTACAATGAATACAGTCATAAATTTAAGATAGATAAAAACTATGATTTTCAAAAAATTATTGATTTAATTTGTTTTAATGCAGCAAAAATGTTAATCCTTCATGAATTAATGCACGTAATACGTGGACATTTAAATACAAAAGCAAATAATACCATGCAAAATTCTGATAGAAATTCTGATAGATTAATGGAAATTGATGCAGACATTCATGCTTTAATTTATGTATTAAATGACTTAACTGATAATGAAATGTGGGATATTGGGTTATTTACTTCTATATTAGGAGTTCATTACCTATTCCTATTTTTAGATAAAAATAAATCTTACCCATCTTCATATTATGATAAAAATACAAACTATCCTGCACCTGTTGTAAGATTTTTTATTGCGTTCAACTTTGCACTAACAAGAGATAAAAAATCCAATTTAGAACAGAAAAATTCTGAAAGAGATATACTTTATGAATCATTATTGATATATATAAATATTTTTGATTTAAATAAAATCGAAGACTTGCAAAGCTATTGGGAAAATAATGAGGATTTAAAAAATTATCCAAAATTTTTGGAAGATCTGGATAAGTGTCATGCTTCAAATAAGCTGTAGCCTACATTCAACCATATGCCTTTGGGCGCTTACCTCACCTGCAAATCACGTGAAATGTAGAGATATGCAGTACGCAGTTTTTTAACTCCCAGCCTTTCCAACCACCCCAAAGGTCGTCTAAACCCGATATTATGATTACCACGAAGCCGCCGATTTGGGGTTTAGCAAGCTGTAGCTCATATTCCAATGATAGAGGCCGTCTGAAACTTTGCATATTGAATCTTTCAGACGGCCTTTTGTCTAGGTATCACATATCTAATCCATCAAGTCCGGTGTTATTGTTTTCACTTCATCAGGTGCATTGTGTATTGGTTGATATGGTCTCATTATGCCCCTCTTTGCTGATGGCATCGTTGTTTGTCGGGCAGTTGAAATGATAGGGGAGAGGTGATGCCAAATATAAAACCCGCCTGATAAGGCGGGTTTTTGGTTGCGTTAGGATAAACGTCTGTTTATTCTTCTGCGCCGGTGTAGGGGCGGACGCTGACGGTTTTGCGGTTCAGACGGCCTTTAACCGCGAATTCGACATAGCCGTCCACTTTGGCGAACAGGGTGTGGTCTTTGCCCATGCCTACGTTGTCGCCGGCGTGGAATTTGGTGCCGCGTTGGCGGACGATGATGGAACCTGCGGGAATCAGTTCGTTTCCGTAGGCTTTTACGCCCAAGCGTTTGGCTTCTGAATCGCGACCGTTGCGGGTGCTACCGCCTGCTTTTTTACTTGCCATTTGTAATACTCCTAAGTTTTAAAAATTAGGCGATTGCCACGATTTCGATTTGGGTGAAATTCTGGCGGTGGCCTTGGCGTTTTTGGTAGTGTTTGCGGCGGCGCATTTTGAAGATGCGGATTTTTTCGCCGCGACCGTGGGCAACTACTTTTGCCGTTACTTTCGCGCCCTCGATAAAGGGAGCGCCTACTTTTACAGACTCGCCGTCAGCAATCATCAGAACTTCGGTCAGTTCGATTTGGCTGTCGAGTTCGGCAGGTATCTGTTCTACTTTCAATTTTTCGCCAACGGAAACTTTATATTGTTTGCCGCCGGTTTTTACGACCGCGTACATACTCAACTCCATAAGGATTTTGGTTTCAAGAAAATTCCGCGCACCATGCGCGAAACGGGGCATTCTATTGCTAAGGGGCTGTTTTGTCAAACTTTGGCGGCGTTTTGGTGTGCGGGTGGAGATGCGGGATGTTTGCGGTGTTTTTTCAGACGGCCTTTGATGCTATAATCGCGGGCTTGTTTTTCTGTAAAACCGTCTGTCGTGTCGAGTCCGTCATGCTTGAAAACCTGCCCTATTTCCAACAAAATTTAGCAGCCGATTTAGGCCGTGTCGATGTGGTTATCAATCGGGCGGTGCAGTCGGAAGTGGCACTGATTTCCCAAATCGGTACTTATATTATCAGTGCGGGTGGCAAGCGGTTGAGGCCGGTGATTACCATTTTGTCCGGCAGGGTGTTGGGTTGCGATAACGACGGCCTGTATTCGTTGGCGGCGATGGTGGAGTTCATCCATACTTCCACCCTGCTGCATGATGATGTGGTGGACGAAAGCGAGCTGCGGCGCGGACGGAAAACGGCAAACAATTTATTCGGCAATGCAGCCGCCGTATTGGTGGGCGACTTTCTTTATACCCGCGCGTTCCAGTTGATGGTCGGCTCCGGCAGCATGAAGATTTTGGAAGTGATGGCCGATGCGACCAATATTATTGCCGAAGGCGAAGTGATGCAGTTGATGAATATCGGCAATATCGATATTACCGAGGCGCAGTATCTGCAAGTTATCCAATATAAAACTGCCAAGCTGTTTGAGGCGGCGGCGCAGGTTGGCGCTATTTTGGCGGGTGCTTCGGCAGAGCAGGAAGCCGCGTTGCGGGATTACGGCATGTATGTCGGCACGGCCTTCCAGATTATTGACGATGTGCTGGACTATTCCGGCGACCCCGAACAAATCGGCAAAAATGTCGGCGACGATTTGGCCGAAGGCAAGCCGACGTTGCCGTTGATTTACCTGATGAACCAAGGCAGTCAGGAGGCGGCAGCGGATGTGCGCGCCGCACTGCAAAATGCCGATCGCAGTTATTTTGAAAAAATTCATGCCCATGTGGCCGCATCCGACGCGCTGTCTTACTGCATCGCGCAGGCGAAGGCGGCGGCGGGCAAAGCGGCAGCCTGTTTGGATGTGCTACCCGATAACGAGGCAACCCGCGCCATGCGCCAGCTGGCGGAAGTGTCGGTAGCCAGGGTGATGTAAATTTAAGCGTTGCGCTTCGTTTTTCTAAGTTTTAAGTCCTCGCCGTAGTTCAACGGATAGAACGTATGCCTCCTAAGCGTAAAATACAGGTTCGATTCCTGTCGGCGGGGCCATGATTTTCGGAAGCGGGTTTCTGTTTCCAATATCAAAAAGGCCGTCTGAAAGCCATTTTCGGTTTTCAGACGGCCTTTTTGCGTGATGGTGTGTTTCACGGCCGGGACGGCACATTAAGTGAATCTGTCAGACGGGGTTACAGGCAATCCCGTTCGTTGGCCAGCATTTCTTCCAATGTTTCGCGGCGGCGAACGATTTTGGCCTCGCTGCCGTTGATCAATACTTCGGCCGCGCGCGGGCGGGTGTTGTAGTTGCCCGCCATGCTGGAAGCGTATGCGCCCGCGCTGCGGACGACCAGCAGATCGCCTGCCTGGGCCGAAATCATGCGGTCTTTGGCCAGGAAGTCGCCGGTTTCGCAAATCGGGCCGACGATGTCGGCGGCAAACGGCGCAACGGGACTCGGTTCGGCGTTTTCAATGTGGTGGTAGGCCTGATAGAGGGCCGGGCGCATCAGGTCATTCATGGCGGCATCGACGACAACGAAGTTTTTGTCGCCGTTTTGTTTGACGAATTCCACACGGGTCAGTAGTGTGCCCGCATTGCCGACCAAGCTGCGGCCGGGTTCCAAAATCAGTTTCAGGCTGCGGCCGCCCAAGAGTTTTTGCACGGCTGCGGCGTAGGCGGCCAAATCGGGCGTTTCTTCATTTTGATAGACGATGCCGACGCCGCCGCCCAAGTCGATGTGCTGCAAGCCGATTCCGTGTGCGGCCAGCTTGTCGATGAGCGGTAACAGGCGTTCGCAGGCTTCAACCAGCGGTTCGAGTTTGATGAGTTGGGAGCCGATGTGGCAGTCTATGCCGATGATGTTCAGGTGTGGCAGGGATGCGGCGTGCAGGTAGGCGCGTTCGGCATCTTCCATGGCGATGCCGAATTTGTTGGCTTTCAGGCCGGTGGAGATGTAGGGGTGGGTTTGCGCGTCCACATCGGGGTTGATGCGCAGGGAGACGGGCGCGGCGGTTTTCAGACGGCCTGCTATTTCGTTGATGCGGTCGAGTTCGGGCAGGCTTTCGACGTTGAAGCATTTGATGCCTGATTTCAGGGCGAATTCGATTTCCGCCGCACTTTTGCCCACGCCGGAAAAAATGGTTTTGTCCGCCCGTCCGCCCGCCGCCAGGACGCGTGCGAGTTCGCCGCCGGATACGATGTCGAAGCCGCTGCCCAGTTCGGCGAAACGGCGGATGACGCTCAGGTTGCCGTTGGCTTTGACGGCATAACAGATTAAGGGGTCGAGTGCGGCAAAGGCGGTTTGATAACGGGCGAAGGCCGAATCAAGTTCGGCTTGGCTGTACACATATAAAGGCGTGCCGAAGCGTTCGGCCAGTTCCGTGTAGCTGATGTTTTCGCAGTGGAGGGACATTTATTCGGCTTCCGGTTGGATGGTGATGGGTTGGTTTTCGAGTTGCAGGCCGGTTTGCACCGCGCCGAATTTGGCTTTGTCGGACTCTTTCGGCAGGTAGAGGCTGCCTTTGAAGCCGCAGGCGGAGAGCAGTAAGGCGGCTGCGACGGCGGCCGTGAAAGGTGTTTTCATGGTTTTTTTGCTTTGAATATGGCAAGATGTGCCATTTTAACCCAATCTAACCAATCATGATGACCGAAAGCGAATTTTTGCAGCATTCAGACGGCCTGTTTGCCTATATTGAAGACCAAATCGACGAGCAGGGTTTGGATTTCGACTGCCAGCGCAGCGGCAATGTTTTAACCATAGAGGCGGACGACGGCACGCAGATTATCGTCAACCGCCACACGCCGAATCAGGAATTGTGGATCGCGGCCAAAAGCGGCGGCTATCATTTTGCGGAGCAGGGCGGCCGATGGCTGGCTACGCGCGACGGTCGGGAATTTTTCGCCGTTTTATCCGAAGCTTTGTCGGCGGCGTGCGGCGAAACGGCCTCCATCGAGCCGTTTGAGGGCTGAAACGATATGTTGCGGTTGCTCCCGTTGTTTTTCAGACGGCCTCGGAGCGGTTGGCTATGAAGTTGCCCGCTCCCGCCGTTTGGCTGTTTACCTTGCTGGGCGGTTTTGCCTTGGCCGTTACCGTTTTGGGACAATGGTTCGGATTGCGCGACGTATATGCCGACGGCCGGCCGCTGGGTATCGTCGAACGCTATGAGAATACGGTATTGCGCAGGGAGCAGTTTTACGATGAGGAAAACGATTCCGCCACGGTGTCGGTTTCTTTGCGCCTGCCGGAAAAGGCCGTTGTGCAAACCTCGTCCTGCCGGGCGGACGATGTTTCCTGTCTGGCCGACGTCGAGCCGCCGCAATGGAAGGTTTTGCCGTGCACCGGATATTACGATACGCCTTTGTGCCGCTACAATGCCGAAAGGCCGTCTGAAGAAATTCTGCCGCTGCGTTATGCCGAATTGTACCGCGTTACGAATCATGAAAGCGTGCTGACTAAGATTGCCTACGACGACAACGGCAGCGAAACAGTTTTACAGTTTGCCGAATGGCAGGCTTATGCCGAGTGGTCGGTAAAGCGGGGCATACTGATTTTGAAGCGTATGGTCGGTATTTTGGTTTTAGTCGGCGTGTGTTGGGTGATACTCAGCATTTTGCTGCTGAAGCCGCAGCGTTCCACATCGACTTAATTGTAAAGAGAGGCCGTCTGAAAAGTGTTCAGACGGCCTTTTTGCCTGTTTGCAGAATGCCTGAGAAATACAGTGCCACCCCCAGCCATACCCAGCCGTAGCCGATAAGGCGGCCGGTATCGAAGGATTCGCCGAACAGCACCAAGCCCAGCAGAAGCTGGAGCGTGGGCGAGCCGTATTGGATGACGCCCAAGGTGGACAGCGGGATGCGCCGTGCGGCAGAGGCAAACAGAATGAGCGGTACGGTGGTGGCGATGCCGGAGCCGACCAGTAGGGCGGTTTGCAGCAGGTTCAACTCGGCAAAAACCAAACCGCCGTGCCGGCCGGCATACAACAGGTAGAAGGCGGCAAAAGGCAGCATCAGGAGGGTTTCCAACACCAAGCCCGGCAATGCGCCCAACGGGGCGAGTTTGCGCACCAACCCGTAGAGGCCGAAGCTGAAGGTGAGCAGGAGGGCGACCCAGGGGATTTGTCCGACGGGTACGGCCAGCCAGAGGATGCCGACCACGGCCAATACGACGGCGGCGGCCTGACGGCGGTTGAGTTTTTCGCCAAACACCAGCCGGCCGAGCAGGATGTTGAACAACGGCGAGACAAAATAACCCAAGCTGGCATCCAATACATGACCGTTGGTAATCGCCCAAAGGTAAATCAACCAGTTCATGGCGATGCAAAACGCGCTGACGGCAAACAAGGCGATGGTTTTCGGCTGCCCCCATGCGCGGAAGAAATCGGCTTTCTGCCGGCTGAATGCCAAAAACAAAACGGCAAACGCCGCCGACCATACAATGCGCTGCGCCAACAGTTGGTCTGCGCCGATGGGGGCGTGGTTGAGCGGATACCAGTAAAGCGGGAAAAGTCCCCAAATGGCATAACAGCCGAGGGCGTAGAGCAGGCCTTTGCGTGTTTCGTCGGCAGAGTGATTCATGAATTATCCGGAGTGCGGCCAATGACGGCGGATTGGGTTTCATCCGCTATGGCGCAGGTTTGAAGGAAGGTTGCAACGCAAATTATACAAGGTTACGGAAAGGCCGGCAGAAATACCCCTGCCGGCCTTTGGTTTTAGCGGATTTCAGACGGCCTTACCAATAACCCAAAGCCTTCCACCATATTCCGCCGACAACCACAAACACCAGCAGGTTTACCACGCTCATCACAAAACCCGCCTTCCACCATTCGCCCAGCGTCGTATAACCCGAACCGAAAATAACGGGCGCGGTGCCGGTGGCGTAGTGGGTCAGCGTCATCATCAGGCTGGATACGGCGGCAATCATCAGGCCAAAAGCCATCGGCGGCGCACCCAAAAACAGCCCTGCGGCATAAAACGCGCCGAGCATCGCCGTGATGTGGGCGGTGGTGCTGGCGAACATATAGTGCGCGTACATATAAATCAGCAGCAGCAGCGCGGACGCGCCCACCCAGCCCATGCCGGTATTTTTAATGCCGTTGCCCAGCATATCCGAAAACCAGCCGATCAGGCCGAGCTTGTTCAAGAAAAAAGCCATCATCACTAGCGCGGAGAACCATACCACCGTATCCCACGCGCTTTTTTCCTTCAATACGTCATCCCAAGTCAGCACGCCCGACAAAAGCAGCAGCGACAGGCCGATAAAGGCGGTGGCGGTGGGATTGACGGCGAAAGCCTTGCCGAAAATCATGGCCGGAATGCCTGCCCACAAAACCAGCAACACGGCAAAAATCGCCAACATGATTTTCTCGCCGCGGTTCATCGGCCCCTGCTCCTTCAGGCGGTCTTTGGCAAACTGTGCCGCGTTGGGGGTTTCCTTGATTTCGGGCGGATAAACGAAATACAGCACCAGCGGCATCAGGAACATCGCCATCAAGCCCGGTAGCAGCATTGCCAAAGCCCAAGTGCCCCAGCTCAAATGAATCTTGCTGTCGGTGGCTTTGGCAATCAAATCGACCACCAGCGGATTGGGTGCGGTGGCGGTGATGAACATCGCCGAAGTAATCGGATTGCTGTGGTAGTTCACCAAAGCCAGATAGCGGCCGATTCGTCCCTGCGTTCCTTTTTCGGGGTTGGAATCATAGCTGGACGAAATCGCCTTCATCACGGGGTGGATGATGCCGCCGCCGCGCGCGGTGTTGCTGGGCGTTACCGGCGCGAGAATCAGCTCCGACAAGGCCAGGCTGTAGCCGATGCCCAGCGTTTTCTTGCCGAACAGCGAAATAAAATAATAGCCGATGCGCGCGCCCAGGCCGGTTTTCAAAATCCCGCGCGAAATCATAATCGAAATACCGATCAGCCAAATCAGCGGGTCGGCAAACGAACTTAATGCGTCCTTAATCGCCATTTCCGCCGGTTTTTTAATCGGATTACCGTCCGCGCCCAACTCCGGCACCGTTACCTGCGTTACCGCCACCAGCATCACGGCGATAATCGACAATGCCCCGATTGGCATCGCCTTGCAGATAATCGCCGCAATCACGCCGACAAACATCGCCAACAAATGCCAAGCCTGCGGCGTTACGCCGTCAGGAACGGGGATGACGAACCAAATCAATAATGCTAAGCCCAGCGCAATCGCAGCGGGGATGGGTTTGAAACCGATTTTGTTCATAACCTACACTCCTTTCTGAATCGACAACATATGGAAAGCAAACAACGCCACTATACGCCGGCCGGCATCATTTGTAAGTAAACTACGATAATATTTCTCAATAACTACCTCAAAAACGATTGTGGCCGCCAATATGGCAGCCTTGTAAAACTTTACTACATACACAAAAGACGTAGGTTGAAATCTAAATAAAATGGCATGGCGGAATGGATGATGCGTCGGTTTCAAGCCGATTCACGATTTATTCGGGGGTAAAAGTCCCGTTTGGCAAAAAGGCCGTCTGAAAACGGGATTGGCGAAAAAATCCCTGTTTTCAGACGGCCTCTTGCCTATGGATGCGGTGCAATCAGTCGTGTACTTTCAGCAGTTCCACTTCAAACACCAGCGTGGCGTTCGGCGGAATCACGCCGCCTGCGCCGCGTGCGCCGTAGCCCATTTCCGGCGGAATGGTCAGTTTGCGTTTGCCGCCTTCGCGCATACCGCCGAAGCCTTCGTCCCAGCCGCGTATCACTTGTCCGACGCCCAGCGTGATGGTCAGCGGCTGGCGGCGGTCGAGGCTGGAATCGAATTTGGTGCCGTCGGTCAGGTAGCCGCTGTAATGCACGGTGATTTCCTTGCCTTTCTCGGCGGTTTTACCGCTGCCGGTTTCAATATCTTCAATAATCAGGGTCATGATGCTTCCTTTCTTGTCAGTGGAAAAATAAGGTGTTCAGGCCGTCTGAAAACAGGTTTTTGCCGAATGAAAGCCGTCCGGCAAAGCGTCGGTGCTTTTTCAGACGGCCTTTTTGCGTCAGACGACGGCGTTCAGGTAGGAGAGGGCGATAAAGCGTTTTTCGCTGTCGATTTCGGTGATTTTGAGTTTGACCGTGGTGCGCGGCGGCAGTTCGGGCGGGATGCCGGTCGCGCGGACAACCAGCGGCAGGCCGTCGATGCGGACAAGGTCTTCTTTCAAGATTTGCGCCTGTGTTTCGGCGGCGTTTTGCTGCTCCAGCCAGACAAGGCTCCAGTAGTTTTCCAAGTCGCGCTGGAAATCCTGATAGGCGGTGTAGGCGGATTCGAAGTTGCCGACTTCGGCAAACAGGCCGGGATCGCCGTTTTTAAAGCGGGCTTCGGCGGCGGGGTCGATCAGGCTGATGAGTTGTTTTTGATTGACATAGTCGGCGGCGCGGCGCAGGGGCGAGGTAAACCAGCCGTAGTGCTGCACGCCCATGCCGATGTGCGGTTCGGATTTGGTGCTCATCCGCACTTTGCCCAAAGCCGGCTGGACGCGGAACAGGCCGGGCAGGCCGTTGTCGTGCAGCATTTCCGCCCAGGTGCTGTTGGCCAGTATCATCATTTCGCTCACCAGTGTGTCGATGGGCGAGCCGCGTTCGCGCCTGCTGATTTGCACTTGGCCGTCTGAAAGCAGTTCGATGCCGTAGTCGTATTGCGGCGGCCGGTCGGGTTCGTATTTGCCGCGCTGTTTTTGCAATTCGACGGCCAGGCGGTAGAACCAGGCCAAGTCGTCGTGGTGCGGGAAGGCGTTGCCGCCCTCCAGGCCGGTTTCGCGGTTGAAGTGCGGTTCTATGGTTTGGATGCGCAGGTTGTCGGCAATGGCGACGCGCTCGATTTTGCATTCGGGCCTGCCCACGCGCCACTCGACATCGACGTCGAAATAGATGCTGACGGCAGGCTGTGTTTTGCCTTCGTCAAGGCTGAAGGCCGCAACCCATTCGTCGGGCAGCATGGTGATTTTGCCGCCGGGGAAATAGGCGGTGCTTTGGCGTTGGAAGATGATTTTTTCCATGGCGTCGCCGGCCTGTACGGCCAGTGCGGGGGCGGCGATGTGGATGCCTATTCGGCGGCCGCCGTCCGGCAGGTTTTGCACGGAAAGCGCGTCGTCCACTTCGGTGGTGGAGTCGTCGTCGATGGAAAAGGCGGCGATGCCTTCGGCCTGCGGCAGGTCGGCGGTGTCGGGAACGGGCGGTGCGGCGCACTCTCGCGGGAAATGCCGCAGTTTGAAGCCGTCGAGCAGGTATTGCGGCAGGGATTGGATGCCGCCTGTTTGCTTCGCCAGTTCGTAAAACGAGAGTTTCAGGCTGTCGGCGGCTTTGGCAAAGGCTTTGTAGGTCAGCGACTGTTTGTCCGGCATGTGGAGGATGGCCGACAGGTCGGCGGCGATTTCGGGCGGCAGTTCTCCGTTTTTCAGACGGCCTGTCCATTCCTCTATCAGGGCTTCCTGTTGTTTTTTGCGCTCGATGGCGGCCAGTGCCTGTTTCAGGGTTTCTTCCGGCGCGGCTTTGAAAACGCCTTTGGCTTTTTTGTAGAAGTACATCGGCGCGGCGTAGAGGGCGATCAGTGTCGCGGCGAGTTCGGTTTTGGACGGGGCGTGTCCGAAATATTCTTCGGCGGCGGCGGTGGCGGTGAATTCTTCTTCGCCGCAGGTTTCCCACAGCAGGTCGGTGTCGATTTCGGCGGCTTCGTTTTGCGCTTTTTCGAGAAAGGCGGCCATGTCGCCGTCAAACTCGGCAAAAACGTTGGCGGCTTTGACTTTGGTGCGCTTGCCGTGTTGGGTGTCGGCCTGATAGGTGGAGTCGTTTTTCTGGATGACGGCGGCCACTTTGAATTGGCCGGATTCTTCGTAAAATATGTTCATGGTCGGGGGAGGGCTTTAAAACGGGATAAAGGCCGTCTGAAAAGGTTTTTCAGACGGCCTGGGAAATGGGCGGCACTCAGTCGGCAAACTGTTTTTTCATCCGTTCGCGGCGTTCCTGCGCTTCAACGGACAGGGTGGCGGTCGGGCGTGCCAGCAGGCGTTTGAGGCCGATGGGCTCGCCCGTGTCTTGGCAGTAGCCGTATTCGCCTTCGTCTATCAGGCGGATGGTGGCCTGGATTTTACCCAGCAGTTTGCGTTCGCGGTCGCGGGTGCGCAGTTCGAGCGCGTATTCTTCTTCCTGTGTGGCGCGGTCGGCCGGGTCGGGAGCCGTTTCGTGCTTTTTCAGCTCGGTGGCGGTGTTGGACGCGTTTTCAATCAGTTCGTCCTGCTGCTTGACCAGCAACTCGCGGAAAAACGCCAGCTGGTCTTCATTCATGTATTCTTCTTCCGGGCCGTTCCAGTTGATGATGTCTTGTTCGGTCAGTTTGGCCATAACGGTTCCTCTTTTGGTTTTATGGTCTGAAATCGCCGCGCCGCAAAATCGGCTGCCGCAGGATTCGGTACAGATGGATTTTTGGCTGCCAATTGCTTGTAATGACTTCGGTTTTCGTCATAAACAGCCGCATCCGCGCCAAATGAGAGGCGGCATCATAGCATGATTTGCTGATTTAACTTTTATTTTTCATTTTATTACATTTTTTAATCATGGGCGTTGCCGCATTACCAAATCAGCCATAAGTTCAGCTTGCCGGTCAGTGCGGGCAGGGCTTGCGTCAGCCAGAGCCACAGCAGCACCGACGGCGGCAGGGCGGAAAGTTTGCGCGGCAGGTGCAGGCCGGAAAACGGGCGGCATATGGGACGGCAGATGCGGTTTAGGCTGTCGGACAAAGTATCGTTTTCCGTCTGCCGCAGGGCGTGGAGGAGCAGGCAGCAGAGCAGGGCGTATGCCGCCGCTTCGGAAAAAGCCAGCACGGCAAACAGCCAGGCGGCGGCAAAGCCTTTGCCGCCGGAGAACAAGGTTTCGTTGTTCAGCCATAACAGGGCGGTGCAGGCGGTATAATCGACGGCCGCGGCGGCCAGCAGGCAGGCACCGTCCCAACGGTGCAGCGGCGGGACGACCCGGCGCAGCGGTTCAACCAGGAAGTCGGTGGTACGGCGGCACAGCCGCAAGAGCGGATGGGAATGCGGCAGCTTTGCGGCCTGAAGCAGAAACCTTATCCAGCACAAGGTGGCAAACAGGCAGGCGGCCAGCAATACCGCGCGAACCCACATGTTCAGACGGCCTCAAACTGTTCGGCCAACTCCCGCGAACGGTTGACGCACGCCGCCACGCCTTTGGTGATGGTTTCGGCAACCTGACCGGCTTTGAAGGTTTCGATGGCCTCGTGGGTGGTGCCGCCTTTGGAGGTAACGTTTTGCTGCAATACGGCGAAATCCTCTCCCGTCTGCTCGGCCAATGCGACGGCTCCTTTGAAGGTTGCCAAACTTAGCCTGTGCGCCTCTTTTTCGCCGAAACCCTGCTGTCGAGCCGCCTGTTTCAGCGCATCCAGCAGATAAAACACATAGGCCGGCCCACTGCCGCTGATGCCGGTAATATCGTGCAGCCGCTCTTCGCCGTCGAGCCATACGGTGATGCCGACCGCACGCATAATGCTGTCTGCCGCGGCTTTGTCTTGGTCGGAAACGCTGTCGTCGGCAAACATCCCCGACACCCCCAAACCGATTTTTCCCGGCGTATTCGGCATCACGCGGACAATGCGGCGCGTTCCGCCCAGATAGCGGCTTAAGGTGGCGATACTCAATCCGGCGGCGACGGACAACACCAGCGCGCCGTTGGTTTGCACGCCTTGGCAGGCGGCCTGCATGTCCTGCGGTTTGACCGCCAATACCAGCACGTCGTCCGCTGCCAGCTCGGGCAGCTTTTCAGATACGGACACGCCCAACTCCTCTGCCAGACGTTCGCGTTTTTCTTTGCCTCGGTTGGCAATGTGCACCCGATGGCCGCCCTGCCTGACCAGTCCACCCGCAATCGCGGCAGCCATATTGCCGCCGCCCAAGAAATAGATGTTCATTTTACAACCCTCCTATCCTGTTCCGTTTATGAGGCCGTCTGAAAAACATTTTCAGACGGCCTCATCACAATTTATTTGCTGTAATCCCGTCGGCCGAAAATCGCACTGCCGATGCGGACGTGGGTTGCACCGCATGCGACGGCAATCTCCATATCGCCCGACATGCCCATCGACAACACGTCTGCCACCACGCCTGCCGCATTCAATTCCGCCAACAGTGCACGCATCCGGCCGAATGCTTCGCGCAGTTCCGCCTCGCCGGCATCGGCTTTCGCCACGCACATCAACCCGCGCATTTTGAGGTTCGGCAACTTCGCCACTTCGCAGGCCAGCGCAACCGCCTCATCCGGCGCGACACCGTGTTTGGCCGCCTCGCCCGCAATGTTCACTTCGACGCACACCTGTAGCGGCGGCATTTCAGACGGCCTCTGCGCGCTCAACCGTTGGGCGGTTTTCAGACGGCCTATGGTATGCACCCAGTGGGCGCGTTCGGCCACGAATTTGGTTTTATTCGACTGCACGTCGCCGATGATGTGCCACACGATGTCGGACAAATCGGCCAAATCCTCGGTTTTTTCATACCATTCCCGAATATAGTTTTCGCCGAAATCGCGCTGTCCGGCGGCGTACACTTCGCGGATGTCGCCGGCGGGAAAGGTTTTACCCACCGCCACCAGCCGCACGCTTTCAGACGGCCTGCCTGCCTTGGCGGCGGCACGGGCAATGTCCGAACATACATCTCGGTAATTCTGTTGCAGGGTTGTCATCTTAACTGCCTGTTATTCTTGATTTTTTAAAAAAATACGCAGATTTACATGGAATAAAGCGTTATTCTTATTTAAAATACCATGTTATTTTTTGCAAGAAATTGTAACGTAAAAAGACAAAGGCCACATTATGCAAATTACCGACTTACTCGCGTTCGGCGTGAAAAACAAAGCATCCGACTTACACCTCTCTGCCGGTCTGCCTCCGATGATCCGCGTACACGGCGACGTTCGCCGCATCAACCTGCCCGAAATGAATGCCGAAGAAGTCGGTCATATGATTACCTCGGTAATGAATGACCTGCAACGCAAAAATTACCAGCAAAATCTGGAAACCGACTTTTCCTTCGAACTGCCCAACGTGGCCCGTTTCCGTGTGAACGCGTTCAACACCAACCGCGGCCCCGCCGCCGTATTCCGTACCATTCCGAGCAAAGTGCTGACGCTGGAAGACCTGAAGGCACCGCGCATCTTCCAAAAAATCTCCGAAAACCCGCGCGGGCTGGTGTTGGTAACCGGCCCGACCGGTTCAGGCAAATCGACCACTTTGGCGGCGATGATCAACTATATCAATGAAACCCATTCATCCCACATCCTGACCATCGAAGACCCGATCGAGTTCGTGCACGAAAGTAAAAAATGTCTGATCAACCAGCGTGAGCTGCATGAGCATACCCACAGCTTCGCCAACGCCCTGCGTTCCGCACTTCGTGAAGACCCGGATGTGATTCTGGTGGGTGAGATGCGTGACCCGGAAACCATTGGCCTCGCATTGACTGCCGCCGAAACAGGCCACTTGGTATTCGGTACGCTGCACACCACCGGCGCGGCCAAAACCGTCGACCGTATCGTCGACGTATTCCCGGCCGGCGAAAAAGAAATGGTGCGTTCGATGCTGTCCGAATCCCTGCGCGCGGTCATTTCGCAAACCCTGCTGAAGACGCGCGACGGACAAGGCCGTGTTGCCGCCCATGAAATCCTGATTTCCACCGCTGCCGTGCGCAACCTGATTCGAGAAAACAAAATCGCCCAAATCGGTTCCGCCCTGCAAACCGGCCAATCGCATGGCATGCAAACCCTCGACCAATCTTTGCAGGCCTTGGTACGCACCGGCGTCATCTCCCAAGAGACCGCCCGCGCCAAAGCACAAAACGCCGACTTTATGTAATTCACGGACGGAGAACCATCATGAGCGAAACACAAAATTTAAACAATCTGTTAAACGAAATCGTGGCGGATTACTCTACCGGTGATAATCCGCATTTGAGTAAGGGCAGTCCGGCAGAAATCGGCAAACACCTACACCCGATTTTGGCACGCATGTGCGAGGAAGCGGAAAAACGCGGTGCCTCGGATATCTTTATCAGCTCCGGTTTTCCTCCTTCGGTTAAAATCGACGGCAATATGATTCCCGTACCGCTGCCCGCATTAACCGCCATCGATACGGAAAAAATTGTTGCTTCCACCATGAATGAGCAGCAACAGGCCGATTTTGCAGAACAATTGGAAATCAACTATTCCGTCCAATCCAAAGGCAACGTGCGTTACCGTGTCAACGCCTATCACGAGCAAGGCCGCTGCGGCTTGGTAATGCGCCGCATCAATACCGATATCCCTTCTGTGGAAGACTTAGCCCTGCCGTTGAAACTGAAAGAGTTGGTCATGCAGAAGCGCGGCCTGTTGGTTTTGGCCGGTGCCACCGGTTCGGGTAAATCCACTTCGATGGCAGCCATGCTTGACCACCGCAACCGCAACCTGGCCGGCCACATCATCACCATCGAAGACCCGATTGAATACCTGCACGTTCCACGCCGCTCTATTATCACCCAACGCGAAATCGGCATCGATACCGCGAATTGGGAAATTGCCGTGCAAAGTGCGATGCGTCAGGCGCCGGATGTAGTCTGTGTGGGTGAGGTGCGTTCCGTAGACAGTATGGAATACGCCCTGCAGCTGGCACAAACCGGCCACCTATGTATCTTCACCATCCACGCCACCACGGCCAACCAAACCATCGAACGTATTATGAACCTGTATCCCGAAGAGCGGCATAAACAGGTATTGATAGATTTGGCGATGAACCTGGTGGGCATTATCGGCCAGCGTCTTGTGGTGAAAAAAGGCGGCAAAGGGCGTACAGCCATTGTCGATTTGATGATTAATACACCTGCCGTGCAAGACTTGGTATTCAAGGGCGATCTGATGGGCATTAAAGACCTGATGACTCGCGGCCAGGGCGACGGCATGCAAACTTTCGACCAGCACTTGTTCGACCTTTATGTTGCCGGCACCATTGACTATGACGAGGCCATCCGCCAGGCCGACTCTGCCAACGACTTGCGCCTGCGCATCCAGTTGTACGAAGAAGGCAATAAAACCGAGCACATCTTCGACCGCGTCAGTGATTTGAACCTGATTTAAACAATCTGGACAAGCTGCGTTTTTATACTGCAAAGGCGGTATGCTAATGTAAGCGGCCATAACAGCGGTTGTGTGCCATATACTTTCAGACGGCCTGTTATTCAACGGGCCGTTTGCCGTTTAATGCTTATTCCATATTGCTTGATGCCGAAATTTAAAAAAAGGCCGTCTGAAAATTGTTGTTCAGACGGCCTCAAATCCTCTTTTTATTTATTGCCGGAATGGCGACTCTTAAAACGCAAATTATGCCGTTCCGACACGAAACCGTGCAGCGGCATATCGTGTGCTTCGTGCGGCAGGTTGTCGGTAAACTGGCAGGAAAAACCGACGGCGATGCGCAGCGGCCGTCCGAAACGGCAGCGCGCAAGTGTGGCATCGTAATAGCCGCCGTTTTGTCCCAGCCTGTAACCCTGCCGGTCGGCGGCAACCACGGGCAGCAGCATCACATCAAGCCGGTCGGCGCGGACTTTGCGCCCGGCAAACTGCGGCACATGCAGGCGGCTGCGGCCGCGTTTGCGTTCCGCCTGTGCGTTTGCGCGATAAGGTGTGAACCACATCCGTTTCCTGCCCGGTTCGATATAGGGCAGGTAAACGGTTGCGCCGCGTTCTGAGGCCGTCTGAAAGAGGGCGGAGAGGTTCAGTTCGCTGCCCATTGCCCAGTAGGCGGCAATTTTTTTTCCCCGTTTGACCAGCGGTTTCAGACGGCGTATGACGGCCTGTTCGGCACGCCGGCGTTCGTTCCGCCCCAAGCGGCTGCGCTCAGTGCGGAACAGGCGGCGCAATTCTTTTTTTTGCTGCCTGACGGTTTGGTTCATGATGTTTGTCCTGTCGATGAAACAAGAGGCCGTCTGAAATTCAGACGGCCTCGAAACGGTTACCGTGCTTTCCAGCGGGCCTGCGATTCGCGGATGACGGCTTTGGCTTCTTCAATGTCGCCCCAGTGCTCCACTTTGGTCGTGCCCGGTTTTTTCAGGTCTTTGTAGTGGTTGAAGTGGAACTCGATCTGCTTGATCAGCTGCTGCGGCAGGTCAGCCAAACTGTTGTAAGCGTTGCCGGTGTGGCGGTCGTCGGCGGGAACGACCACGATTTTGTCGTCCACTTCGCCGTCATCGACAAATTTCATCACGCCGATAACTTTGGCTTCGAGGAAAATGCCGGTCGGCAGCGGGGTGTCGGTGATGATGAGCGCGTCCAACTCGTCGCCGTCTTCGTCCAGCGTCTGCGGGATGAAGCCGTAGTTGGTCGGTTTGGCAAAGGCCAAAGGCTCGACGCGATCAAGCTGCATCACGGCCAGTTTGCGGTTCCATTCGATTTTGTGGTTTGAGCCTGTGGGGATTTCGACCACCACGTTGATGATGCCGCCGTCTACATCGCCTGCATCGAGAATCTGGTTGAAGTCAGCCATTTTATCGTCCTTTTCAATCGGGTTTGCAAAGCGGCCGATTATAGCAGGCCGTCTGAAAAAACGGCCGAATAATCTCGTGCCGCGCGGTATAATCGCCCTCCGTTCCCATTTGCAGAAAGAACCCGCCATGTGGCATATCGTCGCCATCGGCTATATTTTCGTTACTCTGATGTTTTCCATTGCCCAGCCCGGCCTGGCGCGGAAGTTGATTTATCTGACGTTTTTTACCATTTTGCCCACACTGTTTATGTTTTGGGCCGCTTTTATCCGTTTGCGCAACAAAAAAATGAAGCGTGAGGAAGAAGAGAACGACAGAACCTTGCCCGAATAAACCGTTCCCTATATAATCCCGCAGCTTTTTTCTAAAAGCATTTTTTATTTTTCCCAACGCTCGCACTTCGCGCCTTAAAGGGTGTCCCATGACGGGATTCTTGCGCGGGTGTCTGCAATAACCCTTTTAAAGGAAAACAAATGTCTCAAGTTACAATGCGTCAAATGCTGGAAGCCGGCGTACACTTCGGCCACCAAACCCGCCTCTGGAACCCGAAAATGGCCCAATACATTTTCGGTTCGCGCAACAAAATCCACATCATCAACCTGGAAAAAACCCTGCCGCTGTTCTTGGAAGCCCAAGAAGCCGTACGCCGCCTGGTTGCCAACAAAGGCAACATCCTGTTTGTCGGCACCAAACGCCAGGCCCGCGAAATCATCCGCGAAGAAGCCGAGCGCGCCGGTATGCCTTATGTGGATCACCGCTGGTTGGGCGGCATGCTGACCAACTACAAAACCGTTAAACAGTCCATCAAACGCTTGGAAGAAAAAACTGCCGTTTTGGCCAACGCCGAAACCAGCGGTTACAGCAAAAAAGAATTGCTGGACATGACCCGCGAAGTGGAAAAACTGGAACGCTCTTTGGGCGGTATCAAAAACATGAAAGGCCTGCCTGATGCCATTTTCGTCATCGACACCGGTTATCAGCACGGCACTTTGGTTGAAGCGGCCAAACTGGGCATCCCCGTTATCGCCGTTGTCGATACCAACAACAGCCCCGAAGGCGTGAAACACGTTATCCCGGGCAACGACGACTCAGCCAAAGCCATCCGCCTGTACTGCCGAGGCATCGCCGACGCGGTTCTGGAAGGTAAAAACCAAGCTCTGGCCGAAACCGTAGCCGCTGCACAGGCCGCTGCTGCTGCCGAATAAACCCGTTTGCACGGCAGGCCGTCTGAAAACCTTTCAGACGGCCTGAAACCTTAATAATTGGAGATAAAACATGGCTGAAATTACAGCAAAAATGGTTGCCGACCTGCGCGCCGCCACCGGTTTGGGCATGATGGAATGCAAAAAAGCATTGGTTGAAGCAGAAGGCAATTTCGAAAAAGCCGAAGAAATCCTGCGCATCAAATCCGGCGCGAAAGCGGGCAAACTGGCCGGCCGTACCGCTGCCGAAGGCGTATTGGCTTACGCCATCAATGGCAATGTCGGCGCATTGGTTGAAGTAAACTGCGAAACCGACTTCGTTGCTAAAGACGCCGGCTTCGTAGAATTTGCCAACTTCGTTGCGAAAACTGCTGCCGAGAAAAAACCGGCTACCGTTGAAGAACTGAGCGAACTGGTTGAAGCAGAACGTAAAGCCATCATCGCTAAATTGGGCGAGAACATGTCTGTTCGCCGCTTCCAAGTGATCGACACTGCCAACCAACTGGTTGCCTACATCCACGGTGCTTTGGCTACCGAAGGCGTATTGGTTGAGTTCAAAGGCTCTGAAGACGTAGCGCGTAAAATCGGTATGCACATCGTTGCCGCCAAACCGCAATGCGTAACCGAAGCCGAAGTGGATGCCGAAACCGTTGAAAAAGAACGCCACATCTACACCGAGCAAGCCATCGCTTCCGGCAAACCTGCCGACATCGCCGCTAAAATGGTGGAAGGCCGTATCCGCAAGTTCTTGGCCGAAATCACCCTGAACGGCCAAGCATTCGTCATGAACCCTGACCAAACCGTTGCCCAATTCGCGAAAGAAAACGGCACCGAAGTGGTTAGCTTCGTACGCTACAAAGTAGGCGACGGCATAGAGAAAAAAGCTGTCGACTACGCTGCCGAAGTGGCCGCTGCCGCTAAAGTGTAATATCGCTTTGCATGATAGGAACACCCGCATTCAAGCGGGTGTTTTTGTTTGTCTTGCCGTAGCGAAGATGAGGTTCGTTACCATGAATACCGGGCAACAGGCGAAATGCTTTATTCATGCGACTGTTGCTTGGAACAAGGCGGTTTGTGTGGAGCCGTATTTACAATAAGCAGGCTATTTGTATCGTTACCGACTTTTGTATGGACATGCTTAGGCCAAGCGGCTGTTCCAAAAATCATGAGTTTGATATTCATATTTTCAGACGGCCTGACTTGCCTGCTGGGCTTCCGTTCAATATCTTTCCGTCTTATAGTGGATTAACTTTAAACCAGTACGGCGTTGCCTCGCCTTGCCGTACTATTTGTACTGTCTGCGGCTTCGTCGCCTTGTCCTGATTTAAATTTAATCCACTATATAACCGAACAGGCTGACAAATTTGCAGTTTCCCACTTTTTTCGCAACGTTTCGGCAAACTTTGAAATTTCTGCCGGTCGGGTGCGAACGGGTTGTTTGCTTTGAAGCGTTAATTATTCGATGCTTCTGATTTCATTTGTTTTTCAGTCATCATTCGGATGACTCCCCCCAATGGGGCAGGTTCGGGATTTCCAATCCGAACAATTCCAAGGCGCGGCCGACGCTGTGGGTCAGAATGTCGTCCACGCTTTGCGGCCTGTGGTAAAAGGCGGGGACGGGAGGGAACACGATGCCGCCCATTTCCGTTACCCGCCGCATATTGTCCAGATGTGCCAGATTCAGCGGCGTTTCGCGCACCATCAACACCAGCCGCCGTCGCTCTTTCAGGGCAACATCCGCCGCCCGCGTCAAAAGGTTGTCGCCCCAGCCCTGCGCCACGGCAGCCAGCGTCCGCATCGAGCAGGGGGCGACCAGCATTCCCAGCGTTTGAAACGAACCGCTGGCAATCGGGGCGGCCAGGTTGCCGACCGGATACACCGCGTCGGCCAGCGCGTATACTTCTTCGCGACACAAATCCGTTTCCTGCCCCCTTGTCAGCTCCGCCCCTTTGGACACCACCAGGTGCGTTTCCACATCCGCCGCCTGCCGCAAAAGCCGAAGCGCGGTGTGGCCGTATTGGAAACCGCTGGCGCCGCTGATGCCGACGACGATGCGTTGTTTTGCCATGAATATTCCTTTTTTGTTTTAGAGGCCGTCTGAAACCTTTCAGACGGCCTTTCGGGTTTAACGGTGCAGTGCGGCGGTTTTCAGCCAGGCCAGTATTTCGCGCGACAGTTTCCGCAGGTAGTTCGGCGTAGAATCGCCGCAGGAGCCCGAAGCATGAAGGTGGACGGTTTTGCCCGGCCAATGCCGTTTGGCCAGCCATTCGGCACGGGCGAGGTGGAAGGCATCGCTGACGATGACGATTTGTTCGGCATCGTGCAGCAGGGGCGCGCTGAAGGCGATGTTTTCGTAAGTGCTTTCGGAACGCGGTTCGATGCGGATTTTGTCCGCAGGCACGCCCATGGATACGGCCATATCGCGCATGGCTTCGGCCTCGTTGCTGCCGTCGCCGTCGGTGCCGCCGCTCATCAGCAGCCCGCCGGCCAAGCCCTGCCTGTATAGGGCGGCTCCCGCCTCCACCCGCGAACGCAGGCAGGGATTGGGCGCACCTTTACGGTTTACCGAGTTGCCCAAGACGACGGCGATGTCGGCGGGCGTTGGATTTTCAGACGGCCTGCTTTCTGCCTTGAGTGCCAAAAAATGCAGTTGTGCCAGCGCGGCCGCCCAGCCGGTTAGGAAAACGATGGCAGAGAGTATCAGTAGGCGTTTCATCGGGTCGGTCTTTGTCGGGTTTCTAGCCGGTCATGATAGCACAAGGCCGGGCCGCAGCGGATTGTCCGGCCGCATGTATTCGGCTATAATCGCGCCCGCTCTTGAGGGAGTAGCCGTCCGCGTGGCGTTTCAATTGCCGCCGGAATCCGTATCAACATATTTGCCGGCAATCGCGGCATGGTGCGGGTATCTTCTCCAACCGAAGACTGGCAAGACTTAAGGCATATCGTCTGTTCCGTGCGGGGACGGGCGGTGTGTCTTTTTTGTTGCCCGCACGGTTTGGAGCCTGATTATGGAAGCCTTCCTTTCTTCAACCTTCGGGGTGTTCATTGCCGAAATCGGCGATAAAACCCAGTTGCTCACTTTGTTTCTCGCCGCCCGTTTTGCACAAAAAAACGCCGTAATCGCAGGCATTTTCGCCGCCACGCTGCTCAATCATCTGGTGTCGGCCTGGTTGGGCGTATGGCTGGCCGCCTCGGTGTCGCCGGTTTTGGTAAAATGGATTGTCGGCCTCAGCTTTATCGCTGTCGGCCTCTGGCTGCTGAAACCCGATAAAGACGACGACGGCGACAACGGCCGCTGGTTGAAATACGGCGCGTTTGCCGCCACGCTGGTGTTGTTTTTCCTTGCCGAAATCGGCGATAAAACGCAAATCGCCACCGTGCTGCTGGCCGCCCGCTACAACGATTTGGCATGGGTCGTGTCAGGCAGCGTCCTCGGCCTGATGCTGGCCAACGTGCCGGTTGCCTATCTGGGCGAAAAAATCATGGCGAAAGTACCTGCCGCCGCCGTCCGCCGTGCCGCCTGCCTGCTGTTCTGCCTGCTCGGCGTACTGACCCTTGCGGGCGGCGGCATAGGCTTGTCCTGATGCTGGGCGGTCTGAAAAGTTTGCCAAAGCGGCTGCAGTGTTTAAATCGTCCAAACCTAAATTTACGCGGCGGCAGCTATAATCCCGCCCATTATCAAAACACACATCCAACCATGAAACTGCCTTATCTCGGCATTCTGCTCGGCACGGCACTCCTCTGCCATCCCGTGCAGGCCATTACCTATATCTGCAAAATCGACGGCAAAGCCGCCTATTCCAGCGTGAAAATCAATTCGAGCTGCCAAAAGTCGCAAATGGACGGCATCAGCGAAGAGCGGCCGAAACAAAAAGCTCAAACGGGCGCGGCTTCCGATGTGGCGGTGGAAAACACCGACCGCGACGACATCAGCGAAATTTGGGAAGAGGCCACCTACGGCACTTACGACGACATCAAAATCCTGCCGCGTGTCAGCGACGGCCCGACCAACAGTGCCGCCCCCAAGCTGGAAGTCAAACTCCGCAACCAGCCGAAGGCGCCGCTGAAAACCGCTCCTGCCGGCCCTGCGCCGATTCGGACTGCCGCACCTATTTATAACGCGGCACCGTCCAAGCCCAAGCTCAGCCGCAACCAAATCCTGCAAAAGGAAATCGACAATGAACGCGCCGCCCTTGCCCGCACGCGCGGCCAACTCGAACTGACGCGGCAAAAAGGTGGCGACATCGGCGCGCTGAAACAAGCGGTGGCCGACCGCGAAGCCAACATCCGCGCCATCGAGCGGGAGATGAAACGCTGAATCCGATGGCAATCCAATGAAAAGGCCGTCTGAAAACCTGAAAATCGGTTTTTCAGACGGCCTTTTCATTGACGGGCAAGCCTTTGCTTCAAACGGATATAAGGCGGTATCAGGGCAGCTTAATCCCCTGCCAAGCCGGCAGCCGCCATTTCGCAGGCCGTCCGAACGGCCGCCATCAGGCTGCCGCTGTCGGCGCGGCCCGTACCGGCCAAATCGAGGGCCGTGCCGTGGTCTACCGAAGTGCGGATGAAGGGCAGGCCGAGCGTGATGTTCACCCCTTGGCCGAAGGAAGCGTATTTCAACACCGGCAGACCTTGGTCGTGATACATCGCCAGCACGGCATCGGCGTCTTTCAGCATAAACGGCTGAAACAGCGTATCGGCCGGATACGGCCCGCGGATGTCCAGTCCGGCGGCACGCAGCTCTTCCAGCGCGGGGATGATGACGTCGTTTTCCTCATGCCCCAAATGGCCGCCTTCGCCCGCGTGCGGGTTGAGGCCGGCAACCAGGATGCGCGGCTGCGCAAGGCCGAATTTGTGCCGTAAATCGCGGTGCAGGATGCGGGTGGTTTCCAGCAGGCTTTCTCGGGTAATCGTGGCGGCCACGTCTTTCAGCGGCAGGTGGGTGGTGGCCAACGCCACGCGCAGGCCGCCGCCTGCCAGCATCATGACGACGCGGGGCGTGCCGCTTTTTTCGGCCAGATATTCGGTGTGGCCACTGAAAAATCCGCCGCCCGCGCCCGCGTCGTTGATGATGCCCTTGTGCAGCGGGGCGGTGGTCATGGCGGCAAACGTACCGTTTTGAATGCCTTGATAGGCGGTGTCGAGCAGTTGCAGCACATAGGGCGAGTTGGCGGCGTTCAGACGGCCTGCCTCGCACGGGGCGGCCAGCGGGATGTGCCAAACGTCGAGCGTGCCGGGCTGCGGCGGGAGGTTGGGGGAAAAGTCGCGCAGGGCAACGGTTTTGCCCAACTGCGCCGCACGTTGGCGGAGCAGGCCGATGTCGGCGAGGACGACGGGGCGGCATGGCAGTTTGGCGTCGGCAAGGTCGAGGCAGATGTCCGCACCGATGCCGGCAGGTTCGCCGCCGGTGACGGCGATAACGGGAAGGGGCATGATGGTTCCTTGATGGGTTGAGGCCGTCTGAAAACCCGTTTTCGGATTTTCAGACGGCCTGTTCGCTGCGGCGGTTATTTCAATACTACCCGTATCCATTGGCTGACCCAGCGGCGTTGGTTTTTCGCGATGGCCGCTTCAGACGGGTTGTCGCTGTGCTGCGGCGCGCGGGCGTGTTTGAATACGTCGGGCAGCGGCGTGTTTTTCACGGCGGGGTAAACCCACATTTCGGTCGGTACCGCTTTCTGCACCGGCGCACTTTGCAGGTATTGCACCAGTTTGGCCGCCAAGGCGGGCTGTTTCGCACCGTTGAGTACCGCCGCGCCTTCCACTTGGCGGAACACGCCGCCTTTCAGGAACAATACGCCGGTGGGCGGGGTGTCGAATTTGCCCTTGCCGTAATGCACTTCGGCCGCCGGGCTGGAAGCATAACCCACCACCAGCGGGCGCGAGCCGCCGTTGCGGCTGAATTCTGTGTAGTAGGCTTCGCTCCAGTCTTTTGTTACCTTCACGCCGTTGGCGCGCATTTTCGCCCACCAGTCGAAAGCCTGCTTCTCACCCATGCCTTGGATGTTGGCCAACAGGAAGCCTAAACCTGTGCTGGACAGTCCGGGATTGGGCATCGCCAGCAGGTCTTTATATTGCGGCTTGGCCAAATCTTCGAGGCTTTGCGGCAGGGGCAGTTTGTTTTTGGCAAACCAGGCTTTGTCGTAGTTGACGGCAATGTAGCCCGTGTCCACCGCCGCCGCATGGGGCAGGGCGGCGGTTACGGCTGCCGAGGGCGGTTGGGCGGCGGCGAGGATGCCGCCTTCTTTCGCTTTCAGCACGGTGGTGTTGTCCAGGCCGTACACCGCGTCGGCAATCGGCTGTGCGCGGCTCAATACCAGCTTGTTGACCAATTCGTTGCCGCTGCCCGCCTTAATCACCGATACTTTGGCATCGTTGGCGCGCTCGAAGGCGGCAAACGCGTCTTTCGGCAGGCTGAACGATTTGTGCACCGCCAGCCGGACTTCCGTCTGCGCCTGCACGGCAGGCATTAAAAGGGCGGCTGTTGCCGCCGCAAGTAAAATCCGTTTCATACCATAATCTCCCTTTGGCTATAATCGCGGTAATGATACCGCCGAAAACGATATGAATAAAGAGCTGAAAACAACTGTCTGGCTGTTTGACCTGGATAACACGCTGCATCATGCCGACGAAGGCATTTTTTATCTGATCAACCGCCGCATGACCGCCTACCTGATGCGGCATTTGAAACTGTCCGAATCGGAAGCCGACCACCTGCGCCGCGACTATTGGCACCGCTACGGCGCGACGCTGGCCGGGCTGCGCCTGCACCATCCCGAAACCGACATCGCCGACTTCCTGCGCCACAGCCACCCGATGGACGAAATCCTGCCGAAAGTCCGCCCCGTGCAAGGCACGGCAGACGTTTTAGGCCGTCTGAAAGGGCGCAAGGCCGTATTTTCCAACGCACCGTCGTTTTATGTGCGCGGCTTGGCGGCCGAACTGGGTTTGTCCGACTGCTTCGACGCATTGTTCGGCACGGACGATTTCGGCCTGCTCTACAAACCTGCCGAAGCGGCCTACCTCACCGTATGCGCCGCCATGAAGGCCGACCCGGCCGACTGCGTGATGGTGGATGATTCCGCCGACAATCTCTCCGCCGCAAAAAAGCTGGGCATGAAAACCGTTTGGTTCGGCAGCGGCAGCCATCTCTTGCCCTTCGTCGATTGCGCCGCACCCAATATGGCCGCGCTGGCCGCATGGGCGCAAGAGGCCGTCTGAAAAACCGTTTCTCGGTTTATATGTTTTTCAGACGGCCTTTTTGCAAAATTGTAAACATTTCCTGTCCGATCATGCTGCATAAACGCCGAAAAAGGCCGATAATATGCGCCGAAACATCTTCCGCTATTATGGCAATTGTGATGAATACAAAGGGCGGAGAAACGTGATTGTGAAACCCGCTATACCAGCATCGATGCAAAAATTGCTTTGGACAAAGCCGTCCTTCAGCCTCAGGTGTATGGGCATTAAGCGTAACGGTGAAGGGGGTGGATGGTAGAAAGCGTTATAAAAATCAGAAGTATGTGATTCCTTTCAACGGCAAGACGCACGTTGCGCCAAAAAGCTATCCGCTCAATGTTCAACATTGAGGCAGGTTGATTTCTGTCGAAAAACGCTTAAAACCGCGCATTCCGTATTGAAAACGGAATCCTTGTGAAAGACTGATTGAAAACGGCAAGGAAATAGGCTTTCAAGCAGTAAAGGTCGTTTGAAAACTGCAGCCAAAAAGCTGAAACTAGAGGATAATACCGCCCTGAAAATTCATCCCATAATGTTTTGCCAAGATTGAAGACGTATTCTGTCAAACTGACCGCCAGTGTCTTCAAACTTGTATAAGGCAGTTGGAAAACTAAGAAAGTAGCTTATTCACTCACGATTTTATAGAAAGAAACTGTTATGCAAAAAAAACACCTGATTTTTCTTCTTGCTGCCTTTGCTGCTGCGCCTGTGTTGGCAAAACCTGTTGTTGTTCAAGAAGCGCAACTGCTCGGTAAATGGCAGTGCGCTGCCACTAATAAAACGCCGATGACGTTTACTTTTGGCAGTGAGCAAAAAGTAAGCGTGATTGTGGATTTGAATATTCCTTCACCTGATGATGAAACCCTAGTTTATCGGGTGTTTGCAGATGGCACTTGGACGTTGAATGGAGAAAAAATTGGTTTGAACGTTAAAACCACCGATGTTCAAAGACAACATAGCACAGCTAAAATTCGCACCATCCCGTTGCGTAAAGTGGATAAGGAAATGTTTGCCCAGATGAGAAACGACATTGGTAAATCAGATAAATGGCAAATGCAGGTTAAAAAAATCGGGAATGACAGCCTAAGCGTCCGTATGCAGGGTGATAGACAAGATATTGCTTGCCGCAAGGTATAAATTTATTGAATTGCCCAAGAGAACGCCATCGGAGCTAAACATCTCATCAAATTTTGTTTCATTTTTGCGCTAGCAGCGTGTATCGATTAAACCTTCAAAAAAAGGAATCCCCATGCCTTCCATCAAACGCGCCCTGATCAGCCTGTCCGACAAGACAGGCGCAGTCGAATTTGCCCAAACCCTGCACAAACTCGGTGTCGAAATCCTCTCTACCGGCGGCACGGCGAAGCTGCTTGCCGATGCGGGCGTTCCTGTGATTGAAGTCGCCGACTACACCGGTTTCCCCGAAATGCTCGACGGCCGCGTGAAAACGCTGCATCCGAAAATCCACGGCGGTATTTTGGGGCGGCGCGATTTGGGCGAACACGTTGCCAAGATGGAAGAGCACGGCATCGGCAACATCGACCTCGTGTGCGTCAACCTTTACCCCTTCGCCGCCACCATCGCCAAACCAAACTGCACGCTGGAAGACGCGATTGAAAACATCGACATCGGCGGCCCGACCATGGTGCGCTCCGCCGCGAAAAACTGGAAACACGTTGCCATCGTTACCGACACCGCCGACTTCCCCGCCATCGCCGCCGAAATGGAAGCCAACGGCGGCGCGTTGAGCGACAAAACCCGTTTCAACCTCTCACGCAAAGCGTTCAGCCACACCGCCCAATACGACGGTATGATTTCCAACTACCTCACCTCGCTTTCAGACGACGTCTTGAGCGGCACGCCCGAAATCGGCGAGTTCCCAAGCCAGTTCAATCAAAGCTGGATTAAAGTGCAAGACATGCGCTACGGCGAAAACCCGCACCAGCGCGCCGCGTTCTACCGCGATATTTATCCCGCCGCTGGCAGCCTCGCTGCCTACAAACAACTGCAAGGCAAAGAATTGTCGTACAACAACATCGCCGATGCCGATGCCGCATGGGAAGCCGTCAAATCCTTCGACGCGCCCGCCTGCGTGATTGTGAAACACGCCAATCCGTGCGGTGTCGCCGTTGCAGCCGATACATTGACCGCCTACAAACTCGCCTACGCCACCGACACCACCAGCGCGTTCGGCGGCATCATCGCCTTCAACTGCGAAGTGGACGGCGCAACCGTGCAACAGATTACCGACAACCAATTCATGGAAGTCCTCATGGCGCCGAAGTTCACCGCCGAAGCCCTCGAAATCGCCGCCGCCAAGAAAAACGTTCGCGTGTTGGAAGTGCCTCTAGAAGCAGGCGCAAACCGCTTCGAACTTAAACGCGTCGGCGGCGGACTGTTGGTACAAACGCCCGACATCCACCGTATCAGCCGCGCCGATTTGAAAGTCGTCTCCAAACGCCAACCGACCGAGCAGGAATGGAACGATTTGCTGTTCGTCTGGAACGTCGCAAAATACGTCAAATCTAACGCCATCGTGTTCGGCAAAGGCGGTCAAACCTACGGCATCGGCGCAGGCCAAATGAGCCGCGTGGACAGCACCCGCATCGCCGCCCGCAAAGCGCAGGACGCAGGCCTAGACTTAAACGGCGCGTGTGCTGCTTCGGACGCCTTCTTCCCCTTCCGCGACGGCGTGGACGTGATTGCCGAGCAGGGCATCAAAGCCATCATCCACCCCGCAGGCTCGATGCGCGATCAGGAAGTCTTCGACGCGGCAGACGAACACGGCATTGCCATGGTGGTAACGGGTGTTCGCCATTTTAGGCATTGATGTTTCAGGTGATCTTTAGTGAATGATAAGCTACCTGAAAACTATACTTATCTATCTTACTGGTTAAACTAATGGAGAAAAAAGATGGCAATCAAAAACCAAATTCCGTTATCAAATTATTCATGGTTGGATAAATGCAACAAAGAAACTTTTAAAACCTGGACAATTCCAAATCCGATCAAAAGCAACTATACAGATGGAGAGAAAAGAGAATTTCTAATTGAATTTAATGGGTTTTCTTTTCATGAGTTCCTTTCTGTTTCCAGTGGGCGTGAAATTTATCTACCCTCTCATCTTAGCCAAATTATTGAAACTGAATGGGAGCAAGAGTCAACTATTTCAGTTGTTTTTACTGCGTTAGATTTACCAGGAAGTCCAAAAATCGGAGATGAAATTGTTGATAGTAGTTCTGCCAAAGGCTGGGATGTTCTGCGTACGACAAAAGTTAGACTCGGTCATGCCAAATTCAAAGAGGAACTGATAAATTATTGGGGAAACAAATGTGCTGTACTTGGGCTAAAAAACCCTGCTGACGGAAAATTTTTAATTGCTTCTCATATTATTCCTTGGTCAATCGCCAATGAAAAGGATAAGGTGCAGCAGTTTAATGGACTATTATTATCTCCTCATCTGGATCGACTATTTGATGCAGGTTATATTAGTTTTGATGATCATGGCAAGCTTCTTTATAAGCCGGAATATAGTGAATTATTGGAACAAATGGCTATTCCTTCCGATAGTAAACTTCGAAAATTAGATAAAAAACATATTCCATTTTTACGAAAACATCGAGAAATTTTTGGTTTTGAATAAAATAAAAGTCTCGGAATGTGAACAAAGGCCGTCTGAAAAGAAGAACAGGCGGATTGAAACTGCGCTGAAGTTTAAATTTCGGGGCTGTCCTGGTTATCTGGGACAGCCCCTTTTATTTTCAGGCAATCAGTCTGCTTTTGATGCTGAATAGGAATTCAATAAAGATTTATTTTTTGTTTATATTTTCTTTAATCTGATTGATAAAGTGCTGTATTTGTTGTGTATCTTGAAATGCACTTTTGGGCAGGAATTTGAAAATACTTTTTTCTAGAAAAATGAAAATCCAATCCTTTGTTTCTTCCACGCTGTAAATATGTTTGTAGAAGTGCAGACTTTGGAAGGCTTCTGTCTCGTGATAAATACCGTTATCGCGAAGTTCCACTGTATTCTGGGAAAATAGCGGCGATTTGTCCTGATACAGCTTATCGAATGAAAAAATGCCTCGGGAAGCTCTCAGGAAAGAAAACCGTCCGAGTAAAATAAGTCCGGCAACGACGAATCCCCAAAAAGTAAATGTAATGCCGAAGCGGAAATATTCATAACCGCCATAGCCAGAAAAATCGTATGAACCATTGGCAAGCGCAGCCAATAAATTTAAAACTTGGCTATGCTGCTTGTAGAATAAAACGAAAAAAATCGAATAGAAGGCAATCAGAAGGATGGTTATTACCCAACGCAGGACGGGTACTTTCTTTTGTTTCTTGATAAAGAGTATTTGCCCGTCGGAAGAACCTTTACTGAATTCTGCTGCTGTCAATTGATAGTGGATTTTCATTGTAGCTCCTAAAACATCATCAAACACTTTTCAGACGGCCTCCACCGCCCCTAATTCCAATAACACCTGAAACCCGTCATTGATATACCGCGAATCGGGCATTTCTAAAAATGGGAATGCTGCTACGTCGCCGAGTTTCAATGCCGCCATGCGCAGGATGACGGCGGCCAGGTTGCTGCGGACGATTTCGGGATCGGTAAATTCGGTGCGGCTGTTGAAATCTTCTTCTGAAAACAGTTGGATACACACGCCTGCGGAGACGCGTCCGCAGCGGCCGGAGCGTTGGCGGGCGGCGGCTTGGGAGATTTTTTCGACATGAAGCTGCTCCACTTTTGCCCGCGCAGAATAGCGTTTGACGCGCGCGAGGCCGGTGTCGATGACGTATTTGATGCCCGGCACGGTGAGCGAGGTTTCGGCGACGTTGGTTGCCAGCACGATGCGGCGTTTCGCACCTGAAGGGTGGAAGATTTTGTGCTGTTCGGCGTGCGACAGGCGTGCGAACAGGGGCAGGATTTCGTCGTTGCGGCGCAGCGTGGATTTTCGCAGGGCTTCGGCGGCTTCGCGGATTTCGCGTTCGCCCGGCAGGAACACCAAAATATCGCCTTCGCCGTGTCGCGCCAATTCGTCAGCCGCATCGACAATCGCGTCGGTCAGCTCGACTTCTGCGTCGTCTTCGTCTTTGCTGGTCAGCGGGCGGTAGAGGATTTCGACGGGATAGGTGCGCCCGCTCACTTCCAGCACGGGCGCGCCGTTGAAGTGTTGGGAGAAGCGTTCCGCGTCTATGGTTGCTGAGGTGATGATGACTTTCAAATCAGGGCGGCGCGGCAGCAGTTGTTTCAGGTAGCCCAAGAGGAAGTCGATGTTCAGGCTGCGTTCGTGCGCTTCGTCGATGATGATGGTGTCGTAGGCGGCGAGATAACGGTCGGTCTGGGTTTCCGCCAGCAGGATGCCGTCGGTCATCAGCTTGATGCAAGCATCGCGCGAGGTGTGGTCGGTAAAGCGCACTTTATAGCCGACCGCGTTGCCGATTTCGGATTTCAGCTCTTCGGCAATCCGCTCCGCCACCGATCGCGCAGCCAAACGGCGCGGCTGGGTATGCCCGATTAGCCCCGCTGCCCCGCGTCCGAGTTCCAAACAAATCTTGGGCAACTGCGTGGTCTTGCCCGAACCGGTTTCGCCGCAAATAATCGTTACCTGATTCTCGGCAATGGCTTTTTTGATTTCTTCGAGCTTTTCGTGAACGGGCAGGGTGTTGTCGAACTCGGGTTTGGGCAATGCGGCCAAACGCTTCAAAAAGATTTCGTGCGATTTTCGGTATTTTTCTTCGACTTTTGGCAAGCCGCCGTATTTGTTGGGATTTTTGAAGGCGGAACGTAGGAAGTGGCGGTCTTTGGAGAGGGTTTGGGAGAAATCGGGATGGGGCATGATTGGTGTGCGTTATAGATGAAGATAAAGCGGAATTATAGCAAACAGGCCGTCTGAAAAGTTTTCAGACGGCCTGTTTGATCAGATTAAAAAAGGCCGTCAGCTTTTCAGATATACGTTGCGGCCTAAGGAAGGCTAACTAAAAAAGGTAGGAATGGGCGCAGAGGAACAACCACAGGCCAAGTGTGGGCAGCAGGATTATTTTCCATGCAGGGCTGGGCTTTCCGGCCAGTGTTTGGATCGCTGAAATCAACGAATATATGGCGGCAAAAATACTCCAAAAAATAGTAAACATACTCAGCTGTGTAATGATGTATGACATCATGCCGCCGGAATTGGCCGTGGCTTTCCATAGGATGTAAATGACCAGCCAAATGGCAGCTAACATGCCGATGTGTTTGAATTTTTCCTGTGTGTCCAATTTAAATAATCTCCTGTTCTATATGGATTTCTTGGCGGTTTAAATTCATGTCAGGCCGTCTGAAAACCTTCCTAACTTTTTCCTAAGTTTAGCATGTTTAAATGTATATACCGACCACAGACACAAAGGGAATTATTATGAATAATCCGCAGTTGCAAGAGTCAAAACCGTTCAAACCGCTTTTGAAAAAACTGCTGCTCCCTGCCGTCGCCGTGTGCGCCGTTTGTCTTGCAGTAGGCGGTTTCGACCTTTACGAAGATTATGCCCAATACCGAATGGAAACCGATCCGTCGTTTGCCGCACATCACGACCGTGCGGTGTCCATCCTGCAAAGCAGGGGCTATCAAGTACACGATTCCGACATCGATCTGCATTGGGCGAGGCCTGTCTTAGAGTTTGAAGCTTACAAAGGCAGTTTGGAATATAAAATCGTGATGACTTATCCCGATTTGAACATCATTGAAGAGCGCGTTGATTTATAATCGGTGCTCGGACTTTTTTCACCCTCCATCCAGAAAGGATACGACATGAAAAAACTATTGCCGGTATTACTTCTGAGCAGCCTTGCACTGACTGCCTGCGTCGTCCCTTATGATTATTACGACAGCGGCCGTCAGGGTGGCAGAGACCGCTACGACCAACGTTACGAACGCTATGATGATCGTTACGACCAACGTTATGACGACAAGCGTTATGATGACCAAAACGATCAGCGTTATGACCGTTATGACGACAGCCGCTACCGCCGTGACGGCAAGTATTACGATGACGACTACATCGAATACCAAATCTACAGCGATCCGTCTTTCGAGCAAAAACGTGCACAGGTCATGCGGATACTCGAACGACGCGGCTACCAAGTCCATGAAATCGAAGCCGACGACCGTCGCGGCCGCCCGGTACTGAAAGCCGAGGCCTTTAAAGACGGCCGCGAATACGACATCGTCTTCTCATGGCCGGATTTGCAGATTATCAGCGAACGCATCGACTATTGATCCGTTCCGCCGACGCCGCAAGGATAAACTCTCTGCGGCGTTTTTGTTTCAGACGGCCTTCTCGATGAGAGGCCGTCTGAAAACCTATTTTTCATCTTTCTGGCAATGCGGCCGCCTCCCTCTTGCCGCATACGGCAAAGATAGATGTTTATTCGATAAGCATTCCCTACTAGGATTCGGGCAAGCCTTCAACAGTGATATTTTTATCCACTCTTTCAACGGAGATTACCCAATGAAAATAAAAGTATTGTTTTCGGCTTTAGCCCTGTCTGCATTGATGATGGACGCACAGGCGCACGTTACTATCCGCAATTACGCCAATGGCGTTGACAGCATGGCAGGAAAGTCAGACCGCTTCCGCCTGAATGTGCCTACTAATCGAGGAAAAGCGGTAACCAAAGTGAAAATGGTCGTTGCCGAGGGTGTAAAACTGCTATTCGTTCATCCGATGCACGGTTGGACTTATACGACGGAAAAAATGCCGAAGGCAATATTGTCAGCATCACTTACACAGGCCGCATGGAAGCGGGCGAATTTACCGCCTTCCCATTTATCGCACTCAATCCCAAGGGTGATGTTTCCGTTAAATACAAAGCATATGTAACTTACGAAGACGGTGTTGTCGTACCTTTTGATGGTTCGGAAGAAGCAAAAGGCTATCAGCCGACAATTCACCTCCGCTGACCTGCCCCGTACGCAAACGCCGATTACGGCGGGTAGGCAAAGTTGTCGGAGCGGTTGCTGCCTGAAAAGAGATGCCGAACCCGTCTGGGTAAGGCCTTGATTGCATCCCTGTCGGAAAAAGGCTGTCTGAAAACCTGAATTGGTTTTTTCAGACGGCCTCTCATATTCAAACAAACATCATTCAGTTTGTCGGGCTGTATTTCGATTTTAAATCACCGTTTTTACGTTCCCTTGGAATTTCAGGAATATTTCAAGGCTGATGCGACTTCACACTTCCCGATTCCTGCCTGCGCGGGAATGACGGCGGCAGGTTAAGCCATCGAACCCGAGCGGCAAGACAGTATCGACGCACTGCCGCCCCGTAGCGTGGGCTTTGCCCGCGAAAGCCGTTTGAAAACCGATAGCCGGTTCCGCTAAAACGTTTTCAGACGGCCTTTCGGGTAACAACTGCCTCTTAGTCAATTCCCCATAGATTTCTTGCCGGACAAATCGGCAATCTTATTCAACAAATCAAGCACCTTATCCGATCCGAAATCATTGTCCGACTGCTTATCTGCCGATGAATTGTCGGGCAGATATTGGCTATTGAGCAAACGATTACGGATTTGGGTAAAGGTTTCCTGCACATATTCATTTGCTTTTTCCGGATGATTGAAACTGACAGCAGCGTGCTGAGAGGCTTCAAGCAAGCCGCTATACAGCTCGATTTGGTGTTTCATATTGGAAAAATGACGTACTTCTGCCAATAGGTTTTTCTGATGTCGCAGACAGGTTGTGCCGATCAGCATTAATGTAATAATAGGGAATGTGTAAAACAGGATATTCAGATTTTTCTCAATGAAAAATTTTGAATTACATAAAACGAATCCATTAAAAACCAATAATAAAATTATGGCAAGACCGAACAGAATAATTCCTAGCCATTTAAACCAACAAGCCGTATTTTCATTATTTTGGATCTGACTATCGGTATTTTTCAAAGCTTCTGACAAAGATTTTTGGGCATCTTTAATTCGATTGCTTAATCCTTCTGTTAATTCTTTAATTTTTGAATTCAGCTCCTCCTTTATTTTCTCCTTTTCCAATTTTTCTTGTTCAAGTCTTGCTGATAGTTGTGTAATTTCCTCATCATTTTTTACTGTCTCCGATTGAGCTTGTTGAGCTTGCTTTAATTTTTCTTCCAGTTCTCGGATAGTAGCTTCTGAAGATTGGAGCTTTCTTTGCAAATCATTTGTAAATAAGCCAGTACTCCCCAAAAATTGAGTATTTAAATTTGTCCCCTCTAAATCTGCTCCTCTTAAATTTGCTCCTTCTAAATCTGCTCCTTCTAAATCTGCTTCTATTAAATTTGCGTCTAGCAAATTTGCTCCTATTAAACTTGCTTCTCTTAAATTTGCTCCTCTTAAATTTGCTCCTATTAAATATGCACTTCTTAAATATGCACTTCTTAAATTTGCTCCTCTTAAATTTGCTCCTCTTAAATTTGCTCTTATCAAATTTGCTCCTATTAAATTTGCTCCTATTAAACTTGCTTCTCTTAAATTTGCTCCTCTTAAATTTGCTTCTCTTAAATTTGCTCCTTCTAAATCTGCTCCTATTAAACTTTTATTAGATAAATCAGCCCTTTCACCATTTTCACCATTACTATCAAGCCATAATTGATGTTCTTTGAATATAGCAGAAAGGGTTTTCTGATCTATTTTTTCCATATTATTATTTTCCATAACGTATTTCCTTTTATTCCATTCGTGATTTCTTAAAATTGATAAACAAAAATTGTTGATTCGATAAAATCAGTTGTCTTAAATAACGTCAACAAACATCATAGCACGACCTGCCTGCCATTTATGTATTCATTGTCCTTTCGTGGGCAAAGCCCACACTACGGGTTTCAGACGGCCTCTGCCATTTTCCTTTTACATCTCTTCCAATTTCGCAAACTTGGTATCCAGCTCTTTCACGCCCTGTTTGCCGAAGTTGATGGTCAGTCGGGCGGATTCGCCTTTGTCCACGGCATCGATGATGACGCCGGTGCCGAATTTGGCGTGGCGGACGTTTTGTCCGATGCGGAAGCCTGCGTAGGTTTGCGGCTGTTTGTAGTCGTCGATGATTTTGTCTTTGGGCGCAGCGGTTTGGCGCGGGCTGCCGTAGCTGTCGTAGGCGGTCTTTTTGATGGACAGGTAGTGCAATACCTCGGGCGGGATTTCTTCGACGAAGCGGGAGACGATGCCGAATTGGGTTTGTCCGTGCAGCATGCGTTGTTGCGCCATGGTGATGTAGA
>ERZ772979.318-NODE-318-length-36608-cov-11.470057_pt1 | contig 36608 bp, 32 predicted proteins | sample MGYA00511130_ERZ772979 | MGnify/ENA primary metagenome ERZ772979 (study PRJEB29015, sample SAMEA2738103) | human oral metagenome | biome: human oral; feature: human-associated habitat; material: saliva | place: China | collected 2186 ...
TAGGCATCGCTTCGATCAAACCAATCGCTACGAACATAGTAGACATCAATTGACCGCGCAATTCAGGTTGGCGTGTAATACCTTCAATAACTTTGCTAGATACAAGACCATCACCGATACCTGCACCAATAGCACCACAACCTACTGCAATTGCCGCTGCTAACGCGAATAAACCTTGAGCTTCCATAATATATCCTCCATATAAATTAATTAATGTTCCTCACTAAGCCCCATCCCCAAATAGGATGCAGTAAGAACGGTAAAAATAAAGGCTTGAATAATACCAATAAATAGACTAAAAGCAATCCAAACCCATGGTACCGGCACAAACCAAGGCAAGTTATATAATACTTCTAACAAAATTTCACCTGCCACAATGTTACCGAATAGACGGAAAGCAAGTGTAACAGGTCTAGCAATTTCCTCGAAAATATTGAGTATTAACAAAGCCTTATAAGGTCGTACAAAATGCTTAAAATAAGATAAGCCTTTAACTTTAACCCCCATAACCCATACCACTAATGTACTACATAAAGCTAATGCAATTGTAGTGTTAATATCGGATGTTGGTGATGTTAAAGCCTTGAATGTTGGCATTAAGCCTAACTCATTTCCTACAAAAATAAATAAGAAAAACGTAAATAACAAGGAACTCACCATCGGCCAATGGCGACCCAAATTCGGAGCTAATTGCCCCTCTAAGCCTTCTAATATAGATTCCACTATATTCTGCAAGCCTACAGGCACCAATTTACGTCCCCGGGTGGCTAATACTGTTATCAGTATTACAATAGCCATAGTAACCCATGTAGCAATTAAAGTATCCATATTAAATGTCAACCCCAACCACTGCACGACCTCATGGTGTCCCGCATGTAATTCCACGTTCTCAACCCCTTCCATAAACCTAATAAAAACCTAATATATTTACATTAATATAAATATAATATATATGTATCATCATACATCGTTATAGATATATAATCAACACTTGAAGGGTAAACAATTCCAAATAATCATAAATAGAATGTATTCAATGCATTATTAGAATATGACTCCATGTCTTATTAAAATCCACATCAATACATTAATTGGAATACAATACATTAATTTAAATGCAATAAAATTCTTAATTAAAATAATAAAAATTAGAACCGTCCACTAAACCGCCAATACACTATATAAAGTGCAGGCTGGATAAGTGCAATCGCTACAAACATACTAATTGCTTCTACATGGGGAATCTTCAAGCCTAATACGACTAAAGATCCAACAAGCATAAGACGCCACACCATCTGTCTACGCGCCTTACGAACAGCCTTATAAGGATCACCTAATATAATTGCTTGACCATGTAGTGCAAGGCTAAGCAAGTAGAGCACCATTATAAAAATGCCCCACAGCCATCCCCATACATAGTGTTGTAATCCGCATGCAACCTGTATTATTACACCTAAAAAGGCAATAAAAAAACAAGACAGTAGCACGCGCACTATGAATTTTATATATTGATTCATACATACCTCACTACTTAACTTGTTTATATAACATATAAAACCCTGTTATAGCTCCTATTAGGCCAAATATGACCATGCAGAGTGGTTCCGTTTGAAGCCAAGTATCCAATTTATAACCTAGCCAAATAAAACCTCCTATACAGGAGACCAGTGTGACCCCCGCTGATGTTGCCATGGCGAGGGCTTTCACAAGATCCTTATCCATATTATTTACCAAAACGTTCAGGACGACGCGCATCACCTAAGAATTCATGTCGCAACGCTTGAATGATGCGTTCAGAGGCTTTTCCGTCACCATAGGGGTTAACAGAATTAGACATCAACTTATACGCTTCCGCATTGCTCAATAATTCATAAGCGGCTTTATGTACCGCATCCTTATCAGTACCTACAAGGCGAACAGTGCCTGCTTCTACCGCTTCAGGACGTTCTGTCGTATCACGTAATACGAGAACTGGCTTACCAAGAGCTGGGGCTTCTTCTTGAATCCCACCTGAATCAGTCAAAATCAAGTAAGATTTAGCCATCAAGTTTGCAAACGGTTCATAGTCAAGAGGGTCAATTAATGTAACACGCTCCACAGAACCAAGTTCCTCTTGTACAACTTGGCGAACTTTAGGATTTTTATGTACAGGGAAAACAACTTGAATATCTTCAAATTCATTGATTAAATCTCGAATGGCTTGATATACATGGCGCATAGGTTCACCTAAGTTTTCTCGGCGATGTGTGGTAACAAGAACCGTACGTTTTTTAGGATCAAGAGCATTAATAGCTGCATCATCGAATACATAGCCGTCTTGTACCGTCGTATCAAGAGCATCGATAACAGTATTCCCCGTTACATAAAGATGTTCTGTATTAATATTTTCTTTTTTTAAATTGCTTTCAGAACTAGAAGTAGGCGCAAAGTGATACGTCGCGATCGAACCCGTCAATTTTCGATTCATCTCTTCAGGGAATGGAGAGTAAATATCACCTGTCCGTAGCCCTGCTTCTACGTGACCTACAGGAATTTCTTGGTAGAAAGAAGCCAATGCCCCAGCAAAGGTAGTTGTAGTATCACCATGAACGAGTACCACATCAGGTTTTGCTTCTTCTAATACAGCTTTAAGGCCTATCAAAGCACGATTAGTTACATCATATAGTGTTTGACCTTGGCTCATAATATTTAAATCATAGTCTGGGGTAATATTAAACAAGTTTAGTACTTGATCAAGCATATCTCGATGCTGTGCCGTAACGGTGACGATAGGTTCCATATCTGGTGCTGCTTGTAATGCTTTTACAAGAGGAGCCATCTTGATAGCCTCAGGTCTTGTACCAAAGATTGTCATAACTTTTAACATAGTTGCCTCCAACGTAGTAGGATAGAAAAAATGGGGCGCCAAGCGCCCCACAGATGGTTATTCCTTATGAGAATCATCAGTATTCTCCAAGGCTTTAGCCAATTCATCGCGATCAAAGGATATGGTATCATCCGAGTCGCTGCGTTCAATTGTAGGACGTGGTAACGGATGCCCTGCCGCATCACTATGCATGATAACGCCAAGACGTCGTGCAATATAAATACTACACAAGAAAATTACTAATACCAAGGTCGCGCCGACCCAAGCATTAACCTCTGCAACGATAACAGATACACCGCCGAAAAGAGCTGTTACTGCATACATCAACAATACAGCTTGCTTTTGTGTTAATCCTTGTGCCAATAAGCGATGGTGAACATGACCTTTATCGGGTTTAAAGATGGGACGTCCACTGATTTTACGGCGCACAATGGCAAATAAGGTGTCTAAAATAGGCAAGCCTAACACAATGGCAGGTACCACTAGAGCAATCATAGCCGCCGTCTTCACAGCGCCCATAACGGAAATAGCTGCTAATGTATAGCCTAATAACATGGATCCCGTATCACCCATGAATATTTTTGCAGGATTGAAGTTATACCGCAAGAAACCTACAGTCGCACCTGCTAAAGCAAGAGAGATACAAGCAAGATCAGTTTGACCAAGTTGCAATGTCATTGCACAAACAGCGATACATGCGATAAAGGAAATACCTGCAGCCAAGCCATCAAGGCCATCGATGAGGTTTACAATATTTGTAAAACCAACTATCCAGAAAATAGTCAATGGAATAGCCCAATACTTGAGATATACTACACCACCCCAAGGAAGGTTAATGAAATCTACTCGAATATCATAAGCCACCAGGATAGCGGCTGCTATAATTTGGCCCATTAACTTAGTTTTTGGCTCAATTTGTTTAATGTCGTCCCAAATACCAACTAGCACCAAAATGACTGTACCAAGGACAAACCCAAACAATTTATGATCATGCGGAATGGAATCGTTAAAAAGAACCGATCCCACATAACCGAGAAAGATTGCTAATCCACCAAGTCGTGGAATCGCACCATGATGCACCTTTCGAGCATCAGGCTTATCTATTGCCCCAACAGCAACGGCAAAGCGTTTTACCAATGGGGTAAGTGCAAAGGTTATGATGAGCGCTACTGCAAAGGCCCACACATAATCGAGCACATATTCACTCATAAGACACCTCCAACAAGTAGGTTGTAAAAACGGATTAGTTCGTTAAGCTACGAATAGGAGCAGGAATTCTGCCACCACGGGCGATGAACTCGGCTGCACTATATGGACTCACTTCGATAATAGGAGCATAACCTAATAATCCACCAAATTCAACAACCTCTCCAACAGTCTTACCAGGTACAGGAATTACACGAACCGCAGTTGTCTTATTATTAATCATACCAATTGCTGATTCATCTGCAATGATAGCAGAAATGGTGTCAGCAGTAGTGTCTCCAGGAATAGCAATCATATCAAGCCCTACAGAACAAACACATGTCATGGCCTCTAATTTATCAAGTGTCAAACTACCACAGGATACAGCATCAATCATGCCTGCATCTTCCGAGACAGGAATGAATGCACCACTAAGACCACCTACGTGAGAGGAAGCCATAAGACCACCTTTTTTCACCGCATCATTAAGTAATGCTAGTGCCGCTGTAGTGCCATGACAACCACAAGAGGACAAGCCCATTTCTTCAAGAACATGAGCTACAGAGTCACCTACAGCTGGCGTTGGCGCCAAAGATAAATCAATAATACCAAATGGTTTACCTAGGCGGCGAGATGCCTCTTGGGCTACCAATTGACCTACGCGCGTGATTTTAAAAGCAGTACGTTTAATCGTTTCTGCTACAACGTCAAAGGATTGACCTCGAACGGATTCAAGCGCATGTTTTACAACGCCCGGGCCAGATACACCTACAGAAATAGCACTATCCCCTTCTGTTACCCCAAAGAAAGCACCCGCCATAAACGGGTTATCCTCTACAGGATTACAGAAAATTACGAGCTTAGCGCAGCCAAGAGCATCATTATCCTTTGTAAGCTCTGCAGTTTTCTTAACGATGATTCCCATGTCTCGCACTGCGTCCATGTTGATACCAGTTTTAGTAGAGCCCACAGCAACAGAGCTACAAACGATATCCGTAGTTGCCAGCGCTTCAGGAATAGAGTCAATCAAAATGCGGTCAGCTCGAGTGGCGCCCTTTGTTACAAGCGCAGAAAAACCGCCAATAAAATTAACACCTACAGTTTTTGCAGCACGATCCATAGCTTCCGCCACAGGAACATAAGATGTTAAATCACTCCCCCCTGCAACTAGAGAAATGGGTGTTACAGAAATACGCTTATTGATAATAGGGATGCCGAATTCTCGCTCAATATCTTCCCCCGTAGATACAAGATGTTCTGCCTCTTTTGTAATACGGTCATAAATACGGTCACATAGCTCTTTACCAGAACTAGATGCACATTCAAGCAAGCTAATTCCCATCGTAATAGTACGAACATCAAGCTTGTTATCGTGAATCATCTGATTCGTTTCTAAAATATTGTCGATAGATAACATAGTGCCTCCTATCCTACGCGGTGCATGCTCAAGAAAATATCAGCATGTTGTGCACGGATTTCAACACCTAGTTCTTTACCTTGAGTCGTCAAAGCCTCTTGGATAGCTGTAAGATTTTTCATATCTTCAGACTTAGTTTCACACATCATAATCATATTGAAAACGCCATCAAGGATGGTCTGATTTATCGACATAATATTTACACCGTAGTTAGCGAGTACGGTACTAACCCCAGCAATGATACCAACGCGGTCTACGCCGACAACGGTAACAACTAATTTCATAACATCACCTTCTCTAAGCACTACAAGCTATATAGCCAGTATAGGGCATTCAATAAACTATATTAATATATTATAACACATTTATTATTTTTCATGAGTGAAATCTTTATGAGTTTTCTAGTGAAAACAACATGTTACACTTCGTCAGACAAAGCACTTGTTACAATCTCTTCACCAGCAGTTAACAATGCGATAAGACCTTTATCCCCTTTATAGCTTTCACCATAAATTTTATATAAATCTTCAGTGCCAGATGGGCGTGCTACAAACCATCCTGTTTCCGTTTCCACACGAACACCATCGATAGGCATATCTTTATACAGAGAAGTAGTGCGAACATTAGTAATCGCATCACCATCTACTTCGGTAGCCGTAATGGAGCTTGCATTTAATTGTTTCAACTTAACCTTGGCCTCCTTTGTACAAGGCGCATCAATACGACCAAAACGAGGATCGCCACACCCTACAACAAGATTATTATAGAGTCGGTCAACAGTAGCCCCCATAACGGCATACATTTCCATCGCAAGGAGAGCCATTACCATGCCATCTTTATCAGTAGTCCATACGGTACCGTCTTTTTTAAGGAACGATGCACCAGCAGATTCTTCACCGCCAATACCAATCTCACCATCGAATAATAGGGAACTAAAATATTTAAAACCTACTGGAACCTCATAAACAGGAACCTCTTTACTAGCAGCCCATTTATCAATCATAGTGGTACAAACAACGGTTTTACCGACCCCTTTATTTGTCCAACCACGAGTCGTAAACAAATAATCCGCCGCAGTCACAAGAAATGCGTTTGGAGAAGCTAGCCCATGCGGACTAACGATACCATAGCGATCATAATCAGGGTCATTCCCAACAGCGAGATCATAATTACCAATTTGTTTAATTACGTCAGCCATGGCATATTCAGATGAGCAATCCATACGTACCTTACCATCATGGTCATAGGTCATAAAGCTAAACGTTGGATCATACTCATCATTAATAATATCTAGGTTTAGATTATATCGCTCTTTAATAGCACGCCAATAACCTAGCCCACTACCGCCGAGAGCATTAACGAGGACCTTAGGTTTTGCACTTTGAATTGCCTCCATATTAATGATAGAAGATAGTTCTTCTACATATAGACCTTTATAGTCATATGGAACCTGTTGGTCGGGTTCAATATTGTCGATACTAATACGTTTAAATCCTTCTAATTCACAATATGCGTGAACATATTCATTGGCACGTGTTTCAATCCATTTAGTAATCAACGTATCCGCAGGACCACCATTGGTAGCGTTATACTTAATGCCACCATTATCTGGAGGATTATGAGACGGCGTAATCACGATACCATCCGCCTTATCATCGTGGCTTTCATTATAACGAATAATAGCACGAGATATAGATGGTGTTGGCACGAAATCCATATCGGAATCAACCATTGCCGTTACACCATTGCCAGCAAGGACCTCTAGAACCGTCACAAGGGCTGGCTGAGATAAAGCATGTGTATCTTGACCGACAAAAATCGGACCTGTAGCGCCGAATTGACCACGGCCATCACAAATAGCCTGTGTAATAGCGGCCACATGTAAATCTGTAAACGTACTATTTAAAGATGTACCGCGATGGCCAGATGTGCCAAAGGATACGAGTTGTGTCGGATCTGTAATATCCGGAGTATTATCAAAATATGCATCCACAAGGGTTTGCACATCGATAATATCTTGTTCTTGTACAGGCGTACCTGCTAATTTGTGAGTCATAGAAACCTCTAATCTTATCTTGAGGGCAAGCCCTCTCATTTTACAACCTTGATATTCGATCAATTACATTAAATTATTTTCAAAATGTATGTATCATTCATAAAATATTATATTTACACATAATTAATATAAGATGACAACAGCCAGAGATTTTATCATAATTCTTTATTTTTATTTGTTACAACTATTTTCATCTATTACAACATTATTGTTCGCTTCGGTAGTTATATCTTGTGATTTTAGCTGTTTAGATATTTCCGCAGGAACAATAGGTTGAGTAAACCCTTGACCGATAACCTCTTGGGCATCAGTAATCAAGATAAACACATTTGGGTCCGCTTCTTGAATAACCTCTTTCAATTTATTTACCTGCAGCAAATTAACTGCAACCATCACTATTTGCTTAGGCGTCCGTGTATAAGCGCCAATGCCATTGATAATAGTAGCACCACGACCAACCTTATTGATGATACACTCACATACCTCATCTGTCCGATAGGTAATGATAAAAGCAACCTTTCGTTGATTAAACCCGATTACCACCTTATTCGTAATGATGGTATACACATACACACTGATAAGAGTTACAGCTACCGCTTCAAGTCCAACAACGCCGACAGCAACTAAGAGAATGGCACAGTTGATAGCACTATTAATAGACCCCATTTGAAGACCATAATATTTGCGAACGATAAGCGCAATCGGATCAAGACCCCCTGTATTACCACCTACACGGTAGACGATACCGAGCCCTAGTCCAGTTGTGATACCTGCCATCATAGAACTGAGTAGTGGATCCTTAATAATCATGTCATATTGCAAGAAACTAAACAGATCAATCATCCACGATAACATGAGCGTACCATACAAAGTATTAAGCACTACGCGTTTACCAAGCCACTTCCAAGCAGCCCAAAATATAGGGACGTTCAAAATAACGTTCCAAGAACCAACGGATAATCCCGTTAGATAATACAGAATCAATCCTACCCCACTAATACCAGTACTAACCAGTTTATGAGGTAGTACAAAGGCATCTAAACCAGCACCAAAAATTGCACAACCAATAGCAACTATGACACATTGATAGACAACATCTTTATACTTGGCGAACATAGCTCCCTCCAAATTGCCATTTCACTATAAATATTCTATAATGAACTAATTAAAAAATACGCTGTTTACAATGCTTTTAATAATCAAACAACAGGTATATACAAAATCATCATAAACCACTTAATGGTTATTTTCAATCACTTTATAACAGTATAAAATAAACATATAAACTGCATATATTTTGTACATTACAAACGAGGCTATTATGAGTAAAAGTTTTGAGCAACTCGGTTGCAGCAAAATTAATATTGGGCTTGCTATTACAGGCAAGCGTGACGATGGATACCACGACATCGATTCCATATTTCAATCGATTCGCCTTAGTGATTCTATTTATTTCGCTAAGCATCATTCCGTAGTATTTTCTGGTGGCGCTCCCGAGTTACCCGATTACATGCAAAAGCTCGTAAGCTATGGAGAAGATAATCTCGCGCTCAAAGCGTTGCGTGCCATACAAGCCTATACGGGTTGTAAAGCCGGTGCCGCCATCCACCTATTAAAACGCGTTCCTATTCAAGCGGGTCTTGGTGGCGGTAGTGCAGACGCAGCGGCCATGTTATTAGGTCTCAACCGCTTTTGGGACTTACGGCTCACACAAGAGGAACTTTTAAACATTGGTGCCTCACTCGGATCTGATGTGCCGTTCCTACTACAAGGTGGTACAGCTCGCGGAACAGGTCGTGGCGAAGTATTAACCTATAGTCAATCGCCAGAAGCACATTGGCTATTATTAGTAAAGCCAAAGGTATCTATTTCTACAGCGGTTGCTTATGGTCGTTTCAGCGGTAAATCTAAAGCCACCACAAAAACAATCGATACCGTTCTGAATCATCTTAAGAATAATGATTTACAATCTGCTTTCACTGGTAGCGCTAATACCTTCGAAGAATTATTATTTTTAGATCACAAAGAACTAGTAATATGTAAGGAATTCTTCACTAGCCGTGGATACCCAACTATCATGACAGGAAGCGGTCCCACTATGGTAGTATTACTTAACAAACCTATGGAAGCATTACAGTTACAAGAAGAAATCAAAGCAGCTGGTCATGATTGGCTGTCACTCATTACTAAAACATGTACACAGGAGGACTTAGTATGACAAAACGGTTACAACCTATACGACTCGATGCGTATAAACCACTAAGAGAAGTAGTAAGTGAAACATTGCGTCAAGCCATCCAAGATGGGGTGTTAAAACCTGGAGAGCGCCTCATGGAAATTCCCCTTGCTGAAGAGTTAGGCGTAAGTCGTACCCCAATTCGTGAAGCCATTCGTAAACTGGAACTAGAAGGCTTTGTCGTTATGGTTCCTCGCCGCGGTACCTACGTTGCCAATATTTCTTTAAAAGATATCACCCAAGTATTTGAAATCCGCTCTGCCCTAGAAGAACTTGCAGCCGGCCTTGCAGCAGAACGGATTACGGAAGAAGAAATCGAAACTCTAGAGAGAATGCTTGTAGAAATCGGCGATCATATGGAAAACAAAAATATGGAATCCGTCGTCGCTGCGGACGTAGAATTCCACGAAGTCCTCTACCGCGCATCTCGTAACGAAAGATTAGCAGACATCGTTCACAACTTGCGAGAGCAAACCTATCGCTTCCGTAGTTTTTCTATGAACCAACCAGGTCGTCTTAGAAAAACTTGGGAGGAACATCGTCAATTAGTGGAAGCCATCGCCTCTCACAATGCCACACAAGCTCGTAAACTAGCTCGAATTCACATGGAACATTCTGAACAAACCTTGTTGCAAGGAATGGAAGAGTCACAAGAATTTACTAAGGCATAAAAAATATCCTACAAAATACTATATAAAGCAAAAATCCTTCCTATTTGTGAAGGATTTTTGTTTTACATAGTCTATAGAAATTGATACAATATCATTGATTATTATGAAATATGGATTTTTTATAAGAAAGGGAGTTTTTATGGAAGCAATGCTCAATGATGCTATATCCACCATAAACGGTTATTTATGGAGTTATTTCATCATTTTTATTCTCATCGGCGCAGGTCTCTTCTTTACGATGACAACGAATTTTGTACAAATTCGCATGATTAAAGAAATGATTCGCCTCGTAATTAACGGCGCAGGTAGTTCTACAGAAAAAAATCATGTATCCTCATTCCAAGCATTCTGTGTTAGTACCGCATCTCGTGTAGGTGTTGGTAATATTGCAGGTATAGCTATTGCCGTTGTACTTGGTGGCCCTGGTGCCATTTTCTGGATGTGGGTTATCGCACTTATCGGTGCTGCCACTGGCTTCATCGAATCTACATTAGCACAAATCTACAAAGAACCTGTTGCTAAGGGCGGTTTCTATGGCGGACCAGCTTACTATATTCGGTATGGTCTAAACAATAAGGCATTATCTATTCTATTTGCTATTTTAATCAGTATTACCTATGGTTGGATTTACAATTCTGTACAAGCCAATACATTGGCTGCATCTCTCCAGGTATTCAACCTTGATGTGTCCTATACAGGCGCTGTAGTAGCAGTCCTTCTTGGTATTATCATATTCGGTGGTATCAACCGTGTTGCAAAAGCATCTGAAATCATTGTTCCTATCATGGCGATTCTATACATTGCTACTGCGTTATTTGTGGTAATTATGAATATCACCCAATTCCCACATGTAATCTATACTATTTTCTCCTCCGCATTCGAGCCTGTTGCAGCAGGTGGTGGCTTATTAGGTGCTACTGTTATGAATGGTATCAAACGGGGGCTCTTCTCTAACGAAGCCGGTGAAGGTTCTGTTCCAAACGCAGCCGCTACGGCAGCTGTTAACCACCCTGTGGAACAAGGTCTTGTACAAGCATTCGGCGTATTCCTTGATACATTCATCATTTGTACAGCTTCTGCTTTCATCGTACTCATCGTGGGTGATTACAGCACTACAGGTCTAACAGGTATTGCTCTTGTACAACATAACCTAGCTCAACAACTTGGTTCTTGGGCGCCTACAGCCGTAGCCATTTTCATCGTTATGTTCTCCTTTAGTTCCTTAATTGGCAACTATTACTACGGTGAAATCAATATCAGCCACTTAACAAATAAACGATTCTACCTACATTTGTTCCGTATTGGCGTAATTCTTATGACATTTGTTGGCTCTGTTGCCTCTCTAGATCTCGTATGGAATCTAGCCGATTTATTCATGGCTTTCTTAGTATTAACTAACGTAAGTTCCATCGTACGCATGGGCCGCACAGCAGGTCTTGCCCTTGACGACTATATCAAACAACGCAAAGCAGGTATTGAAACGCCTGTATTTAACCGTTCCATCCTAAATCACACATATGGCATCGTATGGTGGGGCGATGGTCAAACTACAGACTCCTCCGTACCTCCTACTCCGATTGAAGATACAGTGGAAAAATAAAATATATTGACCTATGAGGCTGGTGAAAGTATCTTTCACCAGTCTTTTTCGTATAATCTTTAAATTCCTATAATCTTTAAATTCGTATAATCTTTAAAATACTTTATTAATACATACAGATGGGTCTATATTCTCCGTAACATAGATTTTTATTTTTTGTAAAAGTATCCATTTCCATAGATAGAAATATCCTCCACCAAGAGATTTTAAAGTGACAGATATCACAGTAACCATCTATATTTTTCCTACTTTTAAAGGTTAAAAACTATAGAATATATTTATAAAAATATAAAGGGTATTCTATTTATAATGTCGAATACTTAAGTATGTGAAAAATTAGCACTAATTAATTTACTCTGTTATCCGGGAGGTAATTATGAGCGGTTATAACCCATATGAAAACATGTTAAACACATTAGACGTAGCAGCTGAAAAGCTCGGCTATACTCGTAGTGAATACGAAGTATTGCGTCACCCAGAACGGGAACTAAAAGTAGCAGTTCCTCTTCAACTAGACAATGGCGAAGTTCGCGTATACGAAGGCTATCGATGCCAACATTCCACATTGCGTGGTAGTGCTAAGGGCGGTCTTCGCTTCCATCCAGATTCCGACGAAAACGAAGTGCGTGCACTTGCGGCATGGATGACTATTAAAAACGCTATCGCTAACATTCCTTATGGCGGTGGTAAAGGGGGCATCAAAGTTGATCCTAAAACTTTAAACCCTCGTGAGTTAGAACGCTTAACTCGTAACTTCGTACGCCGTATTGCACCTATCATTGGTGTTAATACTGACGTTCCTGCACCAGACGTAAATACGAATGCCCAAATCATGAGCTGGATTGCTGACGAATACAGCACATTAAAAGGCGAATGGAGCCCAGGTATCGTTACAGGTAAACCAATCGAAGTAGGCGGTTCCTTGGGCCGTAATGAAGCGACTGGTCGCGGTTGTCTCATCGCATTGCAAAGCTACCTTGCTAAGAAAAACTTAGATATTAAAAACCTTACAGTTGCAGTTCAAGGCTTTGGTAACGTAGGTTCCGTAGGTGCTCGTCTCATTGCACAAGCAGGTGCAAAAGTTGTGGCTATCGGCGACGTAAGTGTTAACATCTACAATCCTAACGGTCTTGATGTTGAAAAAGCATACGAATACGCTAACTCTCACGGTCGTTCCCTAGAAGGTTACAGCGAACCAGGCATGACTACAATTGGGCCTCAAGAGTTATTGGCTCAACCAGTTGATGTATTGTACATGGCAGCCCTTGAGAACCAATTAAATAAAGACAACATGGAAAATATCCAAGCTAAGATCATCTTGGAAGGCGCTAACGGCCCTACTACTAATGATGCGGATAAATACTTCTATGAAAAGGGCATCGATATCATTCCTGACGTGCTTGCCAATGGCGGTGGCGTAGTTGTATCCTACTATGAATGGGTACAAAACAAAGCAAGCTTCTACTGGACTGAAGAAGAGGTTAATGAAAGATTAACTAAGAATATGCAAAATAGCTTTGAAGCTGTTTGGGAAATGCAACATAAATATAATGTACCTCCTCGTCAAGCAGCGTACATGGTTGCTCTTGAACGACTCGTAGTTGAAACTAAATGGCGTGGCTACAACTGTTAAACTCCTATACCTCCATACATATTAGCCATGAAAAAGGCGTAAGCTCGATTTGAGCTTACGCCTTTTTATTTGTATTCGTTAATGCTCCATATGAATAGAAATTAACGCCCTCTCTTTAGTTTTATTTGAAAGCACCTAATAAGGCAGCCATGCTAGGACGACTGATCAAAGCTTTCACCAATACAGAACCAAGAATCGCTGGAATAGTTTGACCCACGATGAGGTTCAACACTAATGGCCAGTACGGTAGGCCAAGTAATGGGCTGAGCCACAATGGCACACATAGTGCAGGCACAAAGACGATGGGAAGCATTGCCCACCAAGCGCTGAGACCAAGCTTGCGCATCCCTACGATGATGCCTGTCGTTACTACACCGACACCAAAGCCCCCTATCATATCGAAGATACCAAGACCGCCGAATAAGAAGTTAGAAATGAGGTTGCCAATCCCCATGGGAATCACCAAGAACGGAAAGGCATAAGCAAGTGCATATAATGATGTTGCTATACGAATTTGATAAGCCCCGAAAGAAACGCTTTGCGTTATATACAATACAACAATGTACAATGCCACAACCATGGCAGAAATAGTCAATTTACGTGTAGAAATCATAACACTCACCTCCTCAAAATAAAAAAGCATGGCAAAACTACCATGCTTACAATGCTTATGAATTTCCGTAGTTTTGTTTAGAGACAGGATGGTTTCAAACTGTCTTATTTAGTTGTCGCCTTTAGGCAGTACTAATATATCATATATCTAATATTTTCGCAATTAATTGGGGTTAAGGCGGACTTGTATGATCATCTACGATTAGTATCAAGATTGTAAGGTGGGGGTGGTGAAAGATACCTTTCCTCATCGCTCCACTGGCGAACCGGTCATCGGCCGAGGGCCTCGACCTGCCAAAGTCGCTCTTTGAAAAGGTATCTCCCACCACATCAAATTAAACAAATCAACGTTTATCACAATACTAGTGACGTAAAAGTCCGCCTTGAGTCAAATGAACACTCTAACCAATTAGAATATATGCAAAGTAGTCGCCCAAAGGCGACTACTAATTTAAGCCAGTTTCAGTAGAAGTATATAGAGATAGCTACTTTTACAATGCTGGGTCTTCGACACCGTTGGCGTGGAAGGCTTTGGCTCTGTCGATGCAGGTACCACAGTGTCCGCATGGTTTGTCTCCGCCTTCGTAGCAGGACCAAGTGAGGTGGTATGGTACGCCGAGGCGTAGGCCTTCTTTTACGATGTCAGCTTTGTTGGCGTTAATAAAGGGTGCTTCTAAGGAGCATTCTTTACCAGAGCCTTCAAAGATGGCGTCGCCCATAGATTTGTAGAAGTGTTCTGTACAGTCAGGATAGGCATTACCCGCCGCATCATCACTGTGAGCACCGTAATAGATATAACCGCAGTCTAGAGATAGTGCCAAGGATGCTGCCGCAGATAGGAATAGACCATTTCTAAACGGTACATAAGTGCTCACTGTACCTTCCCCTTCTACATCTTGTTGTTCTTTGTAGGAGCCTTGCGGAATGTCTTCACTAGATTGTGTTAATAAAGAGCAGTTGCTAAAGGCAAATAGCTTGGTAACATCCATCGTTTTACCTTCCATACCATAATACTCTAAAATAGCTACGGCAGCCTCTAATTCTTTACTATGTTTTTGACCATATTGAATCGATAAGGGCACTACATTATCTTTACCAAATCGTTCAATGGCGAGGGCCAAACAAGTAGTACTATCTACGCCACCGCTAAAAAGAACGACGGCCTTTTGTTTTTGAGCCATATTATCTCCTTTTCTATCACAACAGCCTCATCCGTAGATGAGGCTGTGCTTTTACATTCACTAAAATTTTATAGATCAATAACCAATTCTACTGGACAGTGATCAGAGCCAAAGATTTGTTGATGAATCTTTGCTTCTTGGATTTTATCATCAAGGCGTTTAGATGTGATGAAATAGTCAATTCTCCATCCTGTATTCCGTTCACGAGCTTTCCCCATATAGGACCACCAGCTGTATTGCTCAATAGCATCTGGATAGAGGTGACGGAATGTATCTGTAAAGCCTGACCCTAAGAGTTCTGTCATCTTTGCACGTTCTTCATCGGAGAAGCCTGCATTTTTACGGTTCGTCTTAGGATTTTTTAGGTCGATTTCTTGATGGGCTACATTGAGATCACCACATAGGATGACAGGCTTTTTCTTATCTAATTCAAGTAGATAATTACGGAATGCATCTTCCCAAGTCATACGATAATCAAGGCGAGCTAATTCACGTTGGCTATTCGGTGTATAACAGCATACCAAATAGAAATTATCGTATTCAGCAGTGATAACACGACCCTCTTGATCGTGTTCTTCAATACCGATGCCATTCGTTACGGACAATGGCTTAATACGCGTGAATACAGCCGTGCCACTATAGCCTTTCTTAACTGCACTATTCCAATATTGCTCATACCCTGGCAACTCCAAAGAAATTTGATCGGGTTGCAATTTTGTTTCTTGCAGGCAGAAAATATCTGCATCTAATTCATTAAAGGATTCCATGAATCCCTTTGTTACAGCGGCGCGGAGGCCGTTTACATTCCAAGAAATTAATTTCAATTCTTACTCCTTTATAATACTTTGCATCAATCTAATAGTATTCACCGTATTTAACTTGGTGAAAGTTTCTTTCACATAGAATATACGTCAAGTTTTTGCTTAATCTAAGCTAATCTAAAGATTATATGTTAGCAATACTACTGCTTTTTATGTTTCTTAGCATGTCTTGCTTCTGCACGAGCCTTGCGGGCATTTTCATTTGCTTTAAGATCGCTTTCACGTTTCTCACGAAAATAATTAGCCACCGCCGACAAGATAAGAATCACTAATACAGTTACATTAAACATACCAGGTCCAAAGGTATAAATGTGATAACACAAATAACCAAAGGCAACGACTGTTAGTAATTGTTTTAATAGATTCATTCGCCCTCCTAAGTTAGTTTAATGTTTCTACACCTGTGCTAAGCGGGAAGCCTTCATACGTTACCCAATCACTAGAACTACCAACATATAAAGCAGATTCAAGGCCTACTTCACTCATGGTTAACAACGCATTGCAGGCAGTCACACCAGACCCACAGTACGTTACAACTGGCCTATTTTGGTAGATTTCGTTGTAATACTCAGCCTCTAAATCTTTCAAGGATTTAGGACCATCTACGGTATAGCCACTTTCATAAAAATGATTAACAGCCCCAGGAATATGTCCTGTCATGCCGTCCATCGTATCCACTTGAGATCCATCATAACGGAATGGCGCACGAGCATCAATAATAACATGATCTCCGCTTTCACTAGCCTTGAGTACCTCATCACGACTCATAACCATATCCGTTTGCAACTCATAGTTAAAGATAGATGGTTTAGCAGGTAACGGCGTCGGCTCTTTGGTTAAGAGATGGCCCTCTCGAACCCAACGTTCAATACCACCAGACAAAACGCGTACATCTGTTAAGCCCATGTAACGTAACGTCCACCAAAGACGACCCGCTAAAAATAGCCACGAATCATATACTACAACCTTTGAGTTACGAGTGATGCCATAAGACTCAAAGGTATGAGCTAACTGTTCCATATCTGGCAATGGATGACGACCACCATGCTCGCCTAAAGGACCAGTCAAATCCTTGTCTAAATCTACCGCATAAGCCCCCTTAATATGGCCTTTTTTATAATCTTGATACCCTCTAGCATCTAAAATGATGACCTCATCGAGACAAGCTAATAATTCTTTAGGAGTGATAAAATTTGACATGTTGTACTCCTTTCTTTGATTATATCGAAAAATACAAATTTGATAATATTATTATATAACGTTTATAGTTCTATGGACAGTCTATATTATATAATTCTAATGCTACGTCTTATTAAATTGCTATTTTTGCATCGGTTATATATACAAAAAAATAGTGAAACCTATAAAATAGGTTCCACTATTTCAAATTAGTAATGAAAACTATAATTATACTAAAATCTTAGCTGATAAGCCTTATAAAAAGCTTCAGCTGCAAGATCATAACCTATAGTTAAAAACTTAATTTCTTTTGATTCATAGCCATAAAAACTACTGCTTAAATCTTCTATTAAAACCCCATCTAAATTATATACTTTCTTTATTCTATGTCCACCTTCAATTCCAGAGTTTTGATATTTTAGCCTAATAACTTCAGCCTTAAAGGCATCAAAAGTTTTAATACTACTAAACTTATTATTTTTAAACAGCATTTCATATGAGTAATTATAATCATAATTGGAAATTTCTTCAGTTTCTAAAATATAGCCTTGATTATAGTTAACATAATATGTCGTGTACTTCAAAGAGTAATAAGGAGGATTATATCTTATACTTTGAATAGAATCTACATTTAAATAAGCATCACCATCGTTTTTTGACCCCACATTTACGAATTGAGAAACTGTTTGTAATTCAGAAAGTGAAATAGCAAAGGTAGAGTAAGAAAAAAACAATAATGGACATATTAATACAATTATCTTAAAAATAAATTTATCCACTGTTATTCACCCCTAAGAATATATTAATTTTTAGTACTACTTAATAATATTACAAGTATTAAATTTCAATTTTCCAAATTTCTTTGGCATATTGCGCAAGTTCTTTAGCTCTTTTTTCTACCTCATCATGATTGAATCGATTAGGATATTTTTGCAATAGTAACTTAACTAGTTCAAAAGTATTAACAGGAGTACCTTGGGTTTGTCCATTACAACCATTATTGTAGATAGCTACTTTTTCTTGATAAAGATTATTACTAGCTGAAGTGTTATCATCAGCAAATAATAATAACTTATTCCCAATACTTTCAACAACAGTATCTCTAAAACTATCCAAAATTGCTCTAGGTGGTAACCCTAATGGACTATACCAACCAGAAATATCTGGCAATTTTTGAGGAATAATATGTTCAACCGTCAAATCTCGACTTAAACTATCACGACGCCCTGCCTTTCTTCTTAAATAAGTTTCAATATGTCTCAAGTAAACATCAGATACCTTATTATCATTTGGCGAAAATCCTTCAAAAGCGGTAACAAATAAGTTATCCGGAACATTGTTTCTTATATAATCTTTTAATCTATCTATTATAACAGTTAATGCAGCAGATTGATTTTTCATTGCATCTATACAAAGAGAGAATAAATGATCCAATTTATTCATACTTTTATCACAAACTTGCATTCTAACAATTAACGTTAGCAATGTTTGAATAAAATCTAAATAACTTGAATCACTTAAGACTTGTAAACCATATTGACGCATTGTCGCAAATAAAAGCACATAAACTTGTTCAACTTTTAAAGCCCTAAAATTCTTTAATATCTCATTAACAATAGCATTGCTAGTAGTCATCGTTCGTAATTTTGAGTATAAATCAGCCTGTTTAAGCAGATCATTATAAAAGTATAAGAAGTTATTAGTTGCAGATGCTTGATAAGCTCGTCTAAATTCATCAGGTAATTTATTTTTTGAAATGCGCTTTCCAGATGTATAGAAAAATAAACTCACAAAAAAGCCTGATAAAAAATCTTCTCCAACTGCACTGACTAATGCATCCCACTTTTGAGCACCTTGCCCCACCGGGGCCCAAGAAATAAAAATATTTTTAATTCTATCAGCAGCCGTTAAATCTAATCCTTTACCATTTAATGAGTCAAATACTTGAAATGCATCAGAAGCTGCATTACAATCTATCTCAACAAACGTCAATCGATTTGTAATAATATCAAATAACTTAGCATAAAAAGCCTCATTACTTGGAAAAGTTTTATTGTCAACTAAATCATCTCGTTTTCTTATTATTTCATCTTTATATGTTTTATATGCTGTAAGTAAACGTTTAGCCCCTCTATATACTTTAAGTCCATCCGAATATCGATTATCAAGCAAGTGATTATAACAATTACCTGTATTACCATTTAAGATTAATCTAGGCGCACACAATGTAGGGCTACTTATAGAAGTATTGCGACCAAATAAAAAGTTATGTAGTTGATGTTGAGTATAAAAAGTCTTAGTAACATCAGATACGGAGGAATCTGACTCAATGATGCCTTTTAAGACATTTAATAAAACAGAAAATGATGTTAAGCGCTGTTGCCCATCAACAACATGCTTTATTTGTTGGTCAGAAATATTATAATCTGCAAAATTTATACTAGCATTAGTTGCATTATTTTTATCATAAGGAACGGTCACCAAAGCACCAAAAAAATGATCAGAAGTATTTGCAGGATCTTCTAATATCGAAAAAACATCTTCTATTAATGTTGAGTTTTGAGCATTTGTCCACTCATAGTCACGTTGATAATCTGGTACAGAATAATAGATATTTTGAAACAAAATATGGCTAATACTTAAAAAATTCATTATATCCTTCTCCTCTAGACAATTAACCGCTTGCGCAAATTTCATCTGTTATTCATTTATTATATCAGATTATTAGAATTTAAACATAAAAAAAAGCTCTTTCGAGCTTTTTTATGTCACTTATCAATTTTTTGTAGTTCATCTCCAATACGTTTTACGATACCAGTCACCAATGCATTTCCCATAAAGAACATACGCATACGACCAGAGACTTCTAAGACCTCACCTTTCGCATTGCGTTTATAGCGTGTCCAATCATCAGGGAAGTCTTGCAAACGCTCAGCTTCAATTGGAGTAATGAGTCGATATTTACCATCAATTTTTAAAAGGTGTGTCGAGCGATTTACACTACCTTCAGAAGTAAGCATTGTTCGTCCTGGTAAATCAAGAGAGTCATATTCACTCATACCACCTTCAGAGAAAGTATAAGTATGTCCATTAGCTGCAGTCCGTGTAATTTTCTTAGGTCCACGGAGATATTTAAACTTCTCTAATTTTTCACCATCAATATAATACTCTTCCGGCACTTGATCAGGTGAGACCACAATCTCTTTCATTGGGATTGGTTCTTCATCACCTTTAGGTTCAGTTTCAATCGTGTAATAGTACCCATTTGTCATGAGTCCAGAGTTCCACATTTTACCATCTGAGAAATTTGCAGAAACTTCAGCAATATCTTCGTCAAGCTTATTTGCATTAATACGTTTTTTCACAGCTTTACCCTTAACGGGAAACTGACGGCCAAAAAGTCCATCTTTAAAAATATATGGTGCATAACAATCTAAACGAGCATTTAATTCTGCATCAATAGGTAAAGTAGATTCATATTTAGTATGTACTCGTTTTCCCCACTTTGTATCATTTCTAAAAACAAAGAAGAATACACGACGTCTACGTTGAGCACGACCATAGTCAGCAGCATTAATAACACGCCATTCAACAGAATAGCCTAACTGATTAAAAGCCGCCAACATGATAGCAAAGTCACGACCACGTTGGTTAGATGGAGCTTTCAATAAACGGTCAACATTTTCTAATACTAAATACTTAGGCTTAATGACCTCAGTAGCACGGATTATTTCCCAGAAAAGAACTCCCTTTTTCCCTTCGATACCAAGCTCATTCTTTTTACTACGTGCAACAGAATAATCTTGGCAAGGAAAGCCTCCAACAATCATATCTACACCATTGGCTTTCATTTCCTCAAACTTTTCATTGGGAATTAAAGCTACATCGGTTGGAATATGTTCCATATCAGGAAATCTATATAATCCTACCTCATAGGCATCTTGTGTCTTACGAGATGGCTCATATTGGTTAGAATATAGTGTTTTAAAAACCTTTTTAGATGAGTCTTCTAACCCTACTATAAAACCACCTACACCATCAAACATAGAGAATATTTTCATTACCTTACCCCTTAATTTATTATCTTCATAGATCCTTATTATAGCAGAAATAAAAAGAAAGAGATAGATCTATTTATATTATTTCTTCATATCTTTACAACCTTTAGGAGTAACTGACCAATAACCCGCAGATAAATCAATAAGAGTTCGTTTATTAACAACAATATTCAATGGTTCTTCTGCTTTTTTATTTAGACTAGTTAAACACCATTTCATATCTGACTTCCTATTAACTCTAGTCGAAAAGTCTTCCATTAAATACTCAAACTCCTCATCATCAACAGCTGATATAGCCTCAGTAATTGAAATTTGATTGTATTCTTTTTGCTTCATAAATTGACGATATTTTTTAGCAATAATTCGAAAACGCTCTAAATCTAAAAAACCTATAATTTTATTTATAATATAATTTTGAATTTTCTTTTTTTCAAGAACAAGAGCTTCTACTTTTAGAATATCTTCACATTTTAATTCTTTAGTCCTTGTCTCAGGTTTAACCCATAGCCATACCAAAACATAGGCACGTGTCTTTAAATAAATCGGATTAATTAACCATCCTTCTAACTCTTCCCCATTCATTTCATAAGATAACTCAAACGCAAATGTCGGTAACGAGGTATCAGAAAGATTAACCTTAGCATAATCTATTGCAGATTTCTCATCTAAATTAATACTATAATTCCCTTTATTGATTTCAACAACCGTATCAACCCCTTCACGTTGAGCATTGCAATCTTCTACATGATAAAAAGATTTTATTATATTATTTTTAACAAGCCATTCGTAAAAGTATTTCTGTAAAAATTCATTTACTGCGCCTTCACTTTTTAAATCACCTCTAAACGTAGATTGTTTCACTGCCATAAAACCCTCATTTTAACACTTTCACTATTTCTGCTATATATTCTTTATTCAACCAATAACATTGTTTTGTTATCTCTTGACCATCTGGTAATATAACCTTATCTTTTCCATCTTTGCCTTTAGGTCGTATATGGCAAACACCATTAAATTTAGTTCCTGGCAAATTGTTTGATACACCATTGCTTACAGGTTTGAGTTCAACGCCAGTTTCCAAAATTAATTTTGTAGTTTTCCAAAGATCTTTTAGTTCATGTTCAATGACAACTTCTGGCATGTTCCAGAGCATAATCCCTTTTAAGTAAGGCTCTCTGTCTTTATTTTGTGTCGCTGTTTCATCATATTGAAATACTACAAATAAATATTTTGTATATTCAAAATTCTCATAAACTTGAGACTCTTCCCAAGCATCTCTAACCCAACGATTGAAATCGATTTGTTCAAAGGACATATGTTCACGAGGAACTCCATTAGGCTCAAGTCTTATAGTTTTGAATTTAATATTTGCTTTATTAAACTCCCTAAGGGATTCTAACTTAGTTCCTTTTACGCCTAATACGGCACTTATAAGGTTAGCATTAAAGGCTTTATTTTTGTTAACGGGAATATCCATAAGTCTAGCAATCTCAGAAACTCTTTTACCAATATATGGAGCAAATCGCTCTTGCAATAGCTGTAAGGTACTCTTACTTTTAAGCTCATCAACATTAAATAGTGAAGGAATTGACTGCTTATCAATAACACGTCGAGCAAAGGCAGTCATATAGGAGTTTTTAAGGGAAAAAGCACGTTGTTTTGCTGGTATATCTGAAAACGGCTGTCTTCTCACCGTTTTGGCGTTAACCCCCTTAGTGCATGCTGCTAAATACATCGTGTCACTCTCAGAAATATTATGTGCTTCACCTTGCTTAATTTTATCTATAATTGTTTCCCAATCCTGTTTTATGATTTCCAAATCAGCTGGATCAAATTCGTGTAAAACAGCTTTAACAATAGGAAATTCCTTTTTATCTACTTCATCCTTATATAGATAAAATACAACTAATAAGTTCTTATTTTTTTGCCAAAAGGAAGAATCATAAAATGAGTCCTTATAATCCTCTTCGTAATTAATTATATTAAGCACTAGTCGTTCTTTTGCTGAGAACTCATTCTTCTTATTTTCTTTTATAGCAGTTACTTTTAACTCTAACCCCAAATTTACAAAATCAGCTTCAGCACGACTATTCACAGCAATTTTAAAAAGACCTTCTTCTAAAATCTGACCAATACCACCCTTATTTCCTTTGCTATCTAGGCGCTTATTTATATCAAATTCACCTACTGTTTTACCTTCCGCAGATTCTGCCACCTCTAATACATCTTCAATAGAGTTATATATCTTATCCAAAGTCATTAGAACCGCCTCCCATCGCATATACATAAATTATATCAAAGGTATATAGAATTATACTAACTTAACTTTCAACTAGTTCATTCATCGTTTAATCGCTAATTATAAATATAAGTATACATTTAAATCTAACATTTTCATCTATTCCTTATAATTATCGTATCTATACGTCTTTTTTGCCACGTAAAGTTGTGATATAATGTAAATAATTACTCTTAGGGCATTAGTCTGTCCAAATGGATCCAAAAGAGTTAGTGTGTTTTCAAGGAGCGTGCGCAGTTGAAAAAGGGGTACATCAAGTTAATAGCAGCCATTGTGCTTGGTGCTGCTATTATCGGTGGTGGGATCTATGGGGTGTATACACTCTTATCATCCAATACAACGACAATTTTATATCGATCAACCGTTGACGATAAAATCAACGCCATACGACCTTATATTGTTGCATTAGATGCATATAACTCATACAGTGTAGCCTATGCTAGCCAATTACAGCCAACTCTTGAAGAGTTGCGCAATGGGTCTCATAATACGACGATTACCTTACCTAAATATAAGGAACTTAAAGCTGCATTAGAGGTAGCAAAACAAGATAGTTCTACACCCTACGAAGACGTAAACCAAGCGACAAATGACGTCCTCGTAGTACTTGATCAAATTATTCCTATTGCTGATCAGTTGCAATCTTACTATGTGGAACGTCGTTATGAAAAGGATAATTATAAAGGTAGCGATGAGCTAGCAGCTCAATATGTACCTTTAGCAGAACAGTTCTACGCTACATATAATGCATTAGACTTAGCTTTAGATAATCGTAATAATGAGCTTTATAACGAACGCATGACTGAGTATCAGGGAGAAAAGCGGGAAAATGCGGTTAACTTTATAGAGATAAATCTCATAACAGCACAAACTATTGACCTTATTGATCCAGATGGGAATACAGACACCCAAAAGGTAGAATCAAACTTACAACAAATTACACAACGCCTCAATAAATTACAACCTGGTACTACACCAGAAGTACAAAATGCGGTAAGAGAGTATCAAGACTCAGTAAAAGAATTTGTTGCAGAGGCACGCAACTATATTATTATCAACTCATCTTATGGCGAAGCTTATACGCAATTATTTACCAAGTATAATAAAATGATTGGCAAGGCCAATGCAGTTAACATGGCAGACTTAGATGTAACAGAAAAAAAATAATATTTAGATAACACAAAGGACTAGCCCATGCGAGCTAGTCCTTTTATTTTTATGTAAGCAGCAAACTTTATTTCTTTTTCAAATCTTTTGTAATGATGTAATATTCAGACGGTGTTATCTTGATACCATCAATATGTTTATTACCTACAATATTAATTTTAGGATACCCAAGGAATAATGCTACAGCGTTATCTAACATCAGTTGTTGGGCATTGATAACCGCATTACGACGCACCACTGGATCGCTACTACTTTCACCAAGAGCCAACAATTCATCGAAACGAGGATTAGAGAAGCCAGACCCATTAGTTTCAACGCCTATACCCCAATATTGTTTCAAGAACCATACTGGTTGACCCGTATTAGCGGTTACAACACTGGAGATAATCATATCATAATCACCAGATTGAGATAATGTGTCGATAACCGCATAATCTACGATTTTAATTCGTAAATCTACACCGATTTTTTTGTAGTCCGCTTGCAATGCTTCCGCATATAATGGCAATTCAGGACGAGTTGTGTAGGCATAAAAATCAAGTACGAGGTTTTCACCGTCTTTATCTACAATACCGTCGCCATTTGTATCTTCATAACCTTCACGTTTCAGTAATTCTTTAGCACGTTCTACATTATATTTATTAGGATCACGCAATTGGTTAAAGCCATAGTCTATGGATGGTGGCAATGGAGCCTTACCGGCTACGAAGGTATCCTTCATGAGGTTCTTCGCATAAGACTCACGGTCTGCTGCTGCAATGAGGGCTGCACGAAGATTAGGATTCTGTAGTTTCCCTTTTTGCCCCATACGAACAAATACGTCACGCAAGGAAGCCACTTCATAGATAGTGAATTTCTTATCATTTTGGAAGATACTATATTCACCAGGTCCAATGTTAACGGCCATATCTACATCGCCCGCTTGTAACGCCATAGCACGAGTATTCGCATCATTAATAGATGGGATTTCAACCTTAGCAAAGCCTGCCTTGCCATCCCAGTAATTATCATTGCGCTTTAGTTCAGCACGCTCTTTTGTGAAAGAGGATACTACATATGGACCAGTACCAATAGGACCTTCCTTTGCAATATCACGACCATTCGCCTCTGCTGTCACATCCATAATCAAAAACAATGGATCTCCTAACAAGTTGGGCAAATTATAATATTCCTTGTCAGTCTTGATGGTCAACTCCTGACCGTTAGCAGTAATTTCTGTATAGTTAAAGAACGTTTTTGCTCGTTTACTTTTAGCAAAAGTTCGTTCTAAAGATGCTTTTACCGCCTCAGCTGTCAAACTATTACCATTTGAGAATTTAACTTTATCATTGATGGTGAAAGTCCATGTTAACTTGTCATCACCTTGCTTCCAAGAGGTGGCAAGCCAAGGCGTTGCTTTCATTTGATCATCAAACTTGATAAGCGTTTCACCTATACCAAATCGTACAACGGCCCAACTAAAATAATTTTCCGTTGGTTCTAATGTGCCAGCAAAACTAATAGCCCCTACCTTTAATACATCATTAGATGAAGCAGAATCTTGATTCATACAACCAATAGTCCCGAGCATAGTCACACCAAGGGTCATACCAATTAGTAAAGACTTGCGTAATCCTTTCATTTATACACCTAACCTTTCTACACACATTAACTATCTATTTATACTCAGATACTCACTATTTTTTGCATTAACATAATCTAGTAAATATAACCTGCTTTTACAATAGTTAATATAAAGAGAATCTATGTACATCACTTCATATGAGCATATCTTATTATACCCATAGGGGTATATTTTATACAGTCAACTATACTATATATTAGGTGTTAACACAATGTATAATTTGAGAAACATTTCAATATATCTATTAAAAAATTTCATATCTTAACTATGCATAAAAATAGCAGTTAGTCTTGAAACTAACTGCTATTTTAAGTTTACCTATCCGATGTAACTCTCTACATTTCAAATTTATACTTTTGAAATTTTGAAAGTAAATTTTCCTATTAAGCTTCTAATGCAGCCTCATCCAAGGTAAGCGGCTTATGATCTTGACCAATTTCAAAGATAGAGCTCAATAAAACCTTTGTATATGGATGTTTTGCATCCGCCAAGTGGAAAGCATCTAGTTCTTCAACGATAGCACCTTTGTACATTACGACCACCTTGTGGCACATAGTACGAATAAAGGCAATATCATGAGCAATAAATAGGTATGTTAAATTTTTCTTTTTTTGTAAACGCGCCAAAAGGTACGCAATGGAGTCTTGTACAGATACATCTAGGGCACTAGTAGCCTCGTCTAACACGAGGATTTCGGGCTCTAAAACGATAGCACGAGCAATGGCAACACGTTGGCGTTGACCACCAGACATTTCATGAGGATAGCGATGCATAAACTCGCGAGATAAATCTACCATTTCCAGGTAGTCACCTGCGATTTGCTCTTCTTTTCCCTTTTCAAGAAGACCAAAATTATAAAGTGGCTCAAGAATGATATCTTTAACCTTCATGCGTGGGTTAAAAGCTGCAGATGGATCTTGGAATACCATTTGAATCTTTTTACGATATTCTTTCGTTTGTTCAGAGTTCATATGTTGAATCTCTACACCATCTACATAAATCTCACCTTCCGTAATAGGAAGCATCTTCATGATCATACGAACCAATGTAGTTTTCCCAGAGCCAGATTCCCCTACAATACCAAGGGACTGACCTTTCTCGAGAGTTATATTAATATCCTTACATGCTTCGAGCTCACCACCAGTAGGAAGTGGGAATCGTTTATATACATTCTTAATTTCTACTGCATAATTAGTCAATGTAACGACCTCCTCCCAATGTTGGCACAGCGTCTTTTAATTGTTTCGTATATTCATTAGATGGATTTTCCAAAATGTCTTGTGGGGTACCAGCATCTACAACACGGCCCTTTTTCATAACAATAATATAGTCAGACATATACGCTGCTACACCAAGGTTATGAGTTACCATGACGATTGCAGAATTATGCTCTTTGGCTAGCTCAAGCATTTGCATAACCACTTGAGATTGTGTCGTTACATCCAGAGCAGATGTCGGTTCGTCACCGATGAGTAATGCTGGATCTAAGGCTAACGCCATGGCAATACCCACACGTTGGCGTTGACCACCAGATAACTCATGAGGATAACGGCGCAAGATATCTGCACAATTAGGTAAGGCTACGGATTCCAATAACTCAATGGCTCGTCGATCACATTCATCATTGGAGATTTCAATATGAGATGTAAACAACTCTCTAAACTGTTTACCAATGCGAACAATAGGATCCAATGCACTACCACTATCTTGGAAAATCATGGCTATGTCTTTGCCACGTATGGATCTCCATTCAGACTTAGATAGGGTACGAAGGTCATGACCATTAAAGAGCATTGTACCCTCTGTTACCTCACCACCTACAGGCAATAAACCCATGAGGGCCCGGATCACGGTAGTTTTACCGGATCCGGACTCACCTACGATGGTTAATACCTTACCGCGTTCCAAGGTAAAGTTCACATCCATAACAGCAGGCACACCTTGGTACGCAATGTTAAGGTTTTCTACAGTTAGTATGTTTTCTGCCATTATAGCTCCTCACTATTTTGTAATTTTGTTAGTAATCCAGTAGTAATCACTTGGGTACATTACAGCACCTTTCAAGTAAGAACCTGTAACGATATTAGTTTTAGGGTAACCTAAGAATAATGCAGCGCCATCATTCATCAACAATTGTTGAATTTGGATTGCATAATCACGACGTTTTGCTGGGTCGAATTCAGTTTCAGCTGCATCTAACAATTGGTCAACTTGTGGATTGGAGTAACCAGAACCATTTTGAGGGTTGGAACCATTGTTATTAGTGTGCCAGTAGTTAGCCAAGAACCAGATTGGATCGCCTGTATTAGCTGTTACGATATTGGAGATAAGCATATCATAGTCGCCTTCTTGACCCATTTTATCGATCAAGTTATAGTCAACTGTTTTGATTTTCATATCGATGCCAACCTTTTTAAGGTCTGCTTGAACAGCCTCTGCATAAAGTGGTAATTCTGCACGAGAGTTATATACTACGAAGTTGAATGTTAATGGTTTGCCATCTTTATCAAGGATGCCATCGCCATCTGTATCTTTCCAGCCATCTTCTGCTAACAATTGTTTAGCGCGTTCAGGATTATATGCATTTGGATCTTTCAAGTCTTTGAAACCATAGTCCATGGATGGTGGAATTGGAGCGGAACCAGGAATGAATGTACCTTTTAACAATACATCAGCATAGTTTTTACGGTCTGTTGCAGAGATAACTGCAGCACGAACTTTGTCATCCCCAAGAATACCTTTTTGATTAATACGGGCCAATACGACACGAAGAGATGCGATTTCATCTACTTTGAATTTATCATTGCCTTGGAATAAACCAATTTCACCAGGACCGATGTTAACAGCCATATCTACGTCGCCAGATTGTAAGCTCAAAGCACGCGTATTAGGGTCATCGATGGAAGGAATTTCTACAGTTTTAAATGGTACTGTACCATCCCAGTAGTTTTCGTTCGCAGCCATTTCAGCACGTTCTTTAGTGAAGGATTTAACTACATATGGGCCTGTACCGATAGGACCTTCCTTCGCAAAGTTACGGCCATCTTTTTCAGCTTGAACGTCAACGATTAGGAACAACGGATCCGCTAAAAGGCCAGGCATATTAGGATATTCTTTTGTTGTATGAATAACTAATTGTTGACCATTAGCTTCCATAGAGTCATATTCGAAGAATGTTTTCGCACGATTAGACTTTGCAAAAGCACGTTCAATAGACGCCTTTACAGCTGCTGCATCAACTTTTTTACCATTGGAGAATTTCACCTTATCATTGATTGTGAAAGTCCACGTTTTATGATCTGGGGATACTTCCCATTTAGATGCAATCCATGGTTGAGGTTTCATTTGTTCGTCAAACTTAGCCAATGTTTCACCTACACCATAGCGCATTACAACCCATGCGAAGAAGTTTTCTGTAGGTTCTAATGTGGATGCGAAGTTAGTAACGCCTACTTTTAATACATCTTTGTTAGCAGCACCATTATTATCAGACCCACAACCAGCTATGAAGGAACCCATCATTACAATACTAAGACCTGCTAAAAGGGCCTTTTTCCAAGATTTTTTCATGTAAAATCTCCTTGTACAATTACATACAAAACATAAAAACATTTAAACATCAAGACTATGATAATCCAAAATAGTCAGTGATGGAAAAACCATTATTTATACCTATTCACATAGAAGCTTTTACAAGAGAAATTACCACCAAAAGCTTTCAAAACATGAATAGATATACTATATTATCCTTGGTTTTTAGGATCCACTACATCACGTAAGGAATCGGACCAAAGATTAAAAATAGCAACCACGATAAGGATGGACATACCAGGGAATGCCATGAGCCATGGACTCGTTTGCAAGTACTGGCGACCCTCGTTAAGCATAAGACCCCATTCTGGAGTCGGTGGCTGAGCACCAAAGCCAAGGAAGGATAAACCTGCTACCTCAATCATGATAGCCCCGATATCTAATGCACCTGTTGTAATAACGAGAGGCATAATATTAGGAATGATATGACGTCTGATGATGGCCGTCGTAGATGCGCCCATCATAACAGCAGCCGTTACATATTCCTCACCGCGCACCTTGAGCGTCATAGAACGTACAATACGAGCATATTTTGCCCAACCTACAACAGATAAGGCTAAAATCGTATTTACAATGCTACCACCTAGAATACCAGCAATAGCAATAGCCAATACGATACCAGGGAATGATAACATAATATCAGCTAGGCGCATGAGGACCATTTCGACTTTGCCGCCAAAATATCCTGCTATAGCACCGATGATAGTACCAATGCTCACCATGATAACGACGATGGATACGCCCATGAACAAGGATAATTGAGTACCATAAATGATACGAGATAATACATCACGTCCTAATTTATCTGTACCAAACCAATGTTGGCTGCTTGGTGCTTGCAATGCCTGATTTATATTTGAGGTGAAAGCATCGCCCGGTGCAAGCCAGGGTGCAAAGATAGCGATGAGAACAATGATAATCATCAACCCACTATAGAAAGAGAACAATTTATGTTTTTGAATAAATTCTGCCATTATGCTCTCTCCCTTTTCAATCTAGGGTCTAATAAGATATATGATGCATCAACCAATGCGTTAATACACATATATGCTAAAGCAACCCACAACACAAAACCTTCAATCAATGGATAATCGCGCATAGTAATAGCATAAATTGCCATATTCCCAAGTCCCGGCCAAGAGAATACCATTTCTACGACTGCCACACCACCTAGTAACCAACCAATAACAACACCAAGAATAGTGATGAGTGGTAACACCGCATTAGGTAAAATATGACCGAATAAAATTTTTATCTCACTAACACCGCGAGCACGAGCGCCAATAACATAATCCTTTTGCATTTCCTCAAGGATAACGAGCCGCACTTGACGCATGTATTTAGACCCAACAACAACTGCCAAAGTAATAGCGGGCAAAATAACACCAGACGCAGTCACTCGAGAGGATGCAATCGGTACAAGGCCCAATTTAAGACCGAAGATGTAAATCAGTACAAGACCTAACCAGAACGTAGGCATAGATACGCCTACGAAGGATAGAAATCTCAACACATAATCAACCCATTTGTTACGATTTAAGGCGCTTATAATACCTGCAGGCAATGCATAGAGCAGCGTAAATACTAAAGCCGTACCCGCTAACATTAATGTACCTGGTAAAGCCTCCAACATACGATCTACTACTGGTTTTTTAGCAGAATAACTCATCCCTAAATCACCTTGTGCGGCATTGACGACCCAGTTTGCATACTGTACTACAAATGGTTTATCTAACCCAAGCTGAGCTCGAGTTTCATCGATAAGCTCCTGAGATACGATAGTATCTGCCGTTTCAAGTAACATCGTTACTGGGTCACCTGGTGCTAAATAGGTGAGACAAAATGTCAAAAATGTGATGCCAAACAAGGTAACAATAAATTGCCCCAATTGTTTGACAAAGCGTTTGCCCATAGGCGCCTCCTAAACTCTCTAAACACTAACAACAATTCAAATGACAAACTAATGGTACTAGCTTTTTTATATAGCGATGAAGCTTAAAGGCTAGGGAACGAAAAAAGGTTAGTCGCCTGACTAACCCAAATTAAGCACAGCATATGTATACCATGCCTTTAGAGCAGGCTTTCTGACTCTGATTCATCGCAACATTTCGGCCTTCCCAGTTTCCCAGTGACCCTATAATGAAACCTTGCTCCTCATTACAGCTATTTGCATAGTATGGGTTTTTCACCCATTTTCCTCTTTTACGCTCGGTAAATACCGACACTCACTAGTTCATTCATTTTTATCGATTATAAATATACTATATTAACACTCTATTTACAATACATATACCCCTTATGGGTATATATATTTCACGTATTTTCAATATAATTTTTATACTGATAAAAAATATTGATTAGTGATTAAATTCACAATCCTGCATAAAACCATATAAATTAACTTATATAAATAATTTTTTATTATATTTACTGTATAAGACGGTATATATATTAATTTTAATAATAACAAAGCAACGTAAAAACTTTATTATAAAATCTTTTTATGCACAGCAAAAATTTGATTAATAATAAAAATGCTCTTTAAGTTTTTTCAAATTAGACACTCATGAATTATAAGTCTAATTTATAATTATCATAAAAAAGAGGCTATTACCGAAGTAATAGCCTCTAATAAGACGAGATGTATTCAGTTAATCAATACTTTGTTGTAAGCGGTGTGCTCTGCGTGTATCCCACGCTTTACGCAAAACATAAATCACCAAACCTATGCTTACTGCCACTGCGCTACCTACCATAGCATCAAAACCACATGCGTAGATTGCATATAGACAATAAAGAACGCCTATACCGAACAAGTAATTAGAGCGTTTAATACGACTTTCAGCTACGCCAGCCATACGCATCATTGTAGGTACTGCCAAAATGCACAATACATACGGTACTACGTTAGTTACAACCGCTAAGTTTACTAAGATTTCAAATTGCTCACGCAAGGATTCGCTTGCAGTGAATAAAGTAAGTAATGTTTCAACAGCGAGTAAAATCAATACACCACGAACAGGAGCATCTTTGCTATTTACACGAGCGAATATTTTAGGGAAGTAACCATGTTCTGCTGCACTTTTGAAGACGCGAGACAATGTGAATTGCCAGCAAAGCAAAGCGCCAAAGCAAGAAATAACCATAGCAGCCATAACGATGTTTGCAATTGTATCATTGAACATGTATACGAATGTCAAACCGAATGGTGCATTAGAATTTAATAAATCAACGTTAGGCACAATACCTGCCATAACGTTTGTGGACAAGATATAAACCACGGCCACTGCTAATGTACCCGCCACAGTTGCGATAGGTACGTTTTTCTTTGGATTCTCAACAGCATCAGCATTAGCCGCTGCGGACTCAAATCCTAGGAAGCCCCATAAAGTTAGGGAAATAGATTGTTTTACCGCATCATAAAGCGGAAGATCATTTGGGTTCCATGCCGCCCAATAAATAGATGGATCAAACCAATACCAGCCGATTGTACCGATTAATAAAACCGGAACAATAGAGCCCCAAATAGTCATATTGCTGAGTCGACCTGTGAAACGATTCCCTCTGAAGTTTAGAATCGCTGCAAACCACAAGAGCACAATTGTTACCTGACTTGTTTGTGTCGCATTGAGGTCAACGCCAAAGAAAGCTGCGCCATAACCTACGGCAGATACCGCGATGGCGATATTAGCAATGATGAGAGATATGCTGTAAGCATAGCTCGCCATAAAATGTCCAGTTTTACCGAAGCGGTGTTCTGCATAACCGCCCATGCCTCCTTTAATTTGGGAGAACATACCCGCTTGAGCAAAAATATACGCTAGTAAAAGCGCACCCACAGCTGTCACGAGCCAAGATAAAACTGAAATAGTACCAACTTGAGCCAAATTAGTTGGTAACATAATGATCCCAGCTCCTAGCATATTGGCTGCTACCATTGTGGTTAGCTGGAATACAGACATTTTTTTAGCGGTGGTTTTCATGTATCAATCCCCTTTCAAAAGGTGAATTTTTTCTCGTCCATAATTCACTTAAATATAATATACCGCTAAGTAAATTCAGTTCGTGCTGTGATGGGCTTGAATGTGAATTTACCGTTGTTATTCTTATTACGAATTAAATAATAACACCTATGAACTCAAAATGAAAGTACTTTATTGGCGGACAAGCATTATTACACGAATTGAATAAATTATAGTTAATTTATCATCTAAAACGAACAGAACTCATTTTAATAATGACAGAGTATATTTTTACCCTATTTTATTCTGTTTATATATGTGATTTTTACTATCTATCATGGTTATAGTGTCGTAGTACAAGACTATTGTTTTCGCGCAGTCCACTGTATGCGCACATAAATTTACACCATTTTAATAGTAATTTATCAATTAGAATAGCGCTCTTTTTAGGTGTTATCTATCATATAAATAAAAAATCGATATACACATAAGCTTAAAGGTTAATATAAAGCGCTTTAATATAAGACTTATATGTATATCGATCTTAAAATTTTAATATCACAAGTAACTGTTACTCTGAATGTTACTCTTGTACAGGATGTGGCCCTAAATCAAAACATTAGGCTTACTAAATCAGTTATGCTTGCACAGATTCAACAATTTCTTTCCACTGAGCAATTTGTTTTTCTTCTCCGGCGATAACAGCTTTACCATTGTTCCGTTGTCTTTCCACACATTCTGGAGCAGTACCAGAATAGTTATTACGGCCAGCTATGCAAGCTTCGATGGAAATAGCATCAAGGATATCTGCATCAAAATGGTCGGATATAGCTTTGAAATCCTCAACGGATAAATCAAGCAATACGCAACCTTTTTCAATGCAATGATGTACAGCATTACCTACGATTTCATGAGCTTCACGGAATGGAACTCCTTTTTTCGCAAGGTAATCGGCCATATCTGTAGCATTAGAGAAGTCATCATCGAGGACAGCTTTCATATGCGCCCCATTGACCTTCATACCGCGAATCATCGCCGCATTAATGGACAATGCAAAGTGTACTGTATCGATAGCATCAAAAATGCCCTCTTTATCCTCTTGCATATCTTTATTATAGGTAAGTGGCAAGCCTTTTAATGTAGTTAATAAACCTAACAAGTGGCCATAGGTACGACCTGTTTTACCACGAACAAGTTCACATACGTCAGGATTTTTCTTTTGTGGCATAATGCTAGAGCCTGTGCAATGAGCATCATCGAGTTCAATGAAGTTAAACTCATTGGTAGACCACAAAATCAATTCTTCGCTAAGGCGGCTCAAGTGCATCATCACAAGAGACGCAAAGGATAAGAACTCAACCACGTAGTCACGGTCAGATACGGCATCCATACTATTTTCATAAATACGAGAGAAGCCGAGTAGCTTTTGCGTATAGGTTTGATCAATACCGTATGTAGAACCAGCTAAGGCCCCTGCACCAAGTGGCATGATGTCTGCATGTTTGAATACCATCAACAAACGGTCAAAGTCGCGTTCTAGCATGGAGAAGTATGCCATCATATGATGACCAAATAATACAGGCTGTGCCCGTTGTAAATGCGTATAGCCAGGCATGATAACATCGCTGTATTTTTCAGCTGTTTCGATGAGGGCTTTTTGCATATCTACGATAAGCTCGCCCATTTCTACTACGGCTTTACGCACGTACATGTGCAAATCTACTGCACATTGGTCATTACGGCTACGGCCTGTATGTAAACGGCCACCTGCTTCACCAATATCATCTGTTAGGCGCTTTTCAATATTCATATGAATATCTTCAAGAGCCACGGAGAATGGGAACTCCCCTTTATCGATTTGGCCTTTAATCTTTGTTAAGCCCTCAACAATAGCGTCCCGATCTGCGTCGGAGATAATATTTTGTTTTGCCAGCATTGTAGCATGTGCTTTACTGCCTGCAATATCTTCGGCGTACATCCGCGCATCAAAAGCGATAGAGGATGTAAAATCCTCTACCGCTTTATCAGTGCCTTTTGTGAAACGCCCGCCCCACAATTTAGCCATTATTTACCTGCCTTTTCTTTCATTAATGCATTAATTTTAAGAGGTAAACCGAACAAGTTGATGAAGCCAGCCGCATCAGCTTGGTTGTATACATCATCTTCTTCGAATGTTACGAAATCTTCGCTGTACAAGGAGTATGGAGAAGTTGCACCAGCAGAGATAATATTGCCTTTGTACAATTTAAGTTTTACTTCACCAGTTACAGTTTTTTGAGTTTCATCAACAAATGCTTGCAAAGCGTTCATCAACGGTGCGAACCACATGCCATCGTATACAAGTTCAGCGTATTTGTTAGCAATAAGTTCTTTGTAGTGGTATGTAGCTCTGTCGAGGCAAAGGTATTCAAGTTCTCTGTGAGCATACATGATGATGGATCCACCTGGGT
>ERZ772979.322-NODE-322-length-36250-cov-17.450808_pt1 | contig 36250 bp, 37 predicted proteins | sample MGYA00511130_ERZ772979 | MGnify/ENA primary metagenome ERZ772979 (study PRJEB29015, sample SAMEA2738103) | human oral metagenome | biome: human oral; feature: human-associated habitat; material: saliva | place: China | collected 2186 ...
ATCAGACATGGTTACGAGGTGTGTGCCTTCGCTATCCCAATAGGTAAGGAGCCATTGATAGGTGTCTTTTGGCTCAAAGAGATTATTTGTGAAAAAGTCATCAAGTGTGATGTTAGATAGATGTTGTAAAGTTGATTGATTTGGGTTGCTGTTATCAAGTAGGAAGGATATGCAGTTGTCTTTAGAATAACTGCTGTACTTTGTTCCATAATATTTAATTTGTGTCGTTATCGTGCTTAAATCGTCTGAAATGGTTGTTCCATAAGGCGCTTTACTGTTGATAAAGTCATGGATTGGTTTTTTGTTGTCTGGGGTTGGGATGTGGATATAAGTGATCATAGGTTTTCCTCTTTGAGTTTTTGAAAAATTGGGTAAACGGGTGAGACGTCATTACCACTTTCTACCATAATTTTTAGGGCGTTGTAAAATTGTTGAATCGTTTCTGAAGCATTTGTGAGATCTTCGGGGTCGCTATCAATAATTGCTTGAATATCTTCAAGGATATCATAACGGTCGTAGATGTTAACGATGTCTTCTTCTGTCAGGTTAAATTCTCTAAAAAGGCTTGGTGTCAAGAGTAGTAGTCGAGTAGTAGATTGATTTGGTTTGAAATTAAGGTAATAACTAAAAGGTGTTTCGTTGTTTTTGCATTTAGCTTTGGCGATTTTATAGCCGTCGTCGCACCAGTCATATAAGGTTTGATGAAGTTCCCAATTGTCTTCATCTTTGTAAGGGCCAGCGAGGTAATATTCAAGGTTATCAAAAATTTCAATGAGATCGATGTTTGGGCCTTTGAAGTTTGTGTTGTATAACGCATCTTTTAGTTGTTTGATGGTTTCGCTTTTTTCAATTTCCTGAAGGAGTTTTTGGAAGGTTTCAGGGTCTTTAATCAAATAAGGAATGTGTGGTTTGAGGTCTTCTTTGAGTTCAAACGTTTCAAAAATAGGGCGTTTGTTAAGGGCTTGTAGCAGTTGGTCAAGGGCTGTCATAGAGTTAGTTCTCTCTTTCATAAGAGTTGGTTGAGTGCAGTTGTAAATTAATTTTCTCTTTTATATAAGAGGTCGAAAGATGTTCTTGATTTTAATTAGGAGATGAATTGGAGTCAATTTTTTATGAATTAATTGTTTTTTTGTTCCGTTTTCTATTGGTTTTATTTTTTTATAAATTAACGTAATGATTAATTAAATAAGCATTTGTATGAGCCAATTGTGTTAATTTTTTATAACTTCGATTTGTATCTTCTAAACCTTCTATAGAAACAAGATCAAAGTATCCTGAACTTCGACGACCTTTAATATAATAATAATGGTTATCGAATAACACGAGATCGTACAGTTGAAAACCAAAGGTAATTGTTGGTAAACTTGCAGCTTTACGGATATGTCCTTTGCTGAAAGTTGCTCGATGCAATAGACGATTATGTCTACGCATTTTTACTTTAACAATGGTTTGATTCATAGCTGGAACAGTTGTAAAACCAGTGATACATTTAGCGTCAATGTGATGAGCTTTTGGAAGACCTGCTTGAATGCGGTCATGTTTTGTAATATAGCCATATGTCATTTTTACATTTGCATATTTTTTGTCAATGGCGTTGTATAGAGCCCATCTTGTAGCATTCATATGTGCCATGTATTTAAACAAACGTTTTTCATTAGGTAATTGTTTCAGTTTTGTAGCTGCTTTTTTAGCAGGTAAGGTTTGTCGAATAAATTCTTCTGCGGTCAGTGTATCTTTTTTTTGATTACACTCATGGCAAGATAAAGTTAGGTTATCAATACGATTAGATCCGCCTCTTGATTTTGGAAGCATATGTTCAACTTCGAACTTAGAAACAGTTTTTCCACAATAAAAACATTTACGTCCATGTTTTTCAAGAAGATAATTACGAATATTATATCCTTGTAAGGTACCTTGTTGATATTCTACGCCTGAGATATCAGGGTTTTTGATTTTTTGAATATCAAATTCAGCGACTTCAATAATAATGGTTTCGATGGGGAAATATCGGTGTAAGTGGTTAATTTCGTTCACTTGTACAGCAATTTTTTGTTCAAGAGATGGCGGTAACCATCCTTTTTTCTTATTTTTACGATTCTTAAATCGTGGTTTGCGATAACGTGTTTTTCTAGAACGACGATTTTGTCGGTACATACGTCTATCTGAGAGACGTTTAGAAATATCATCACGTGCAATGACTTCAGCACTATAATATTCACGTTGTTTATTAGCTATAGAATAGCCTGAATGAATAGCGCCACTATCGACACCAAGTGTCATCGGTTGAATAATGTGTGTGTCAGGTTCATAATCCAATTGAATGGTGAACGGCTCATATGACACAATATGAGCTTTTTTTGTCTTTAAAAGACGATAAACTTTGCCAAGACGTGTTGTTGGCATTAACGGTTTACCGTGTTGATCTAACACGCAAGCTTGCGTTGTTTGTTTGGTTAGTGTTTTTGTCATACTGCTTGACAAAGTCCTTTCTAGTTTATTTTTTGCGGTAAGCGGGTATAAACAAACCCTTTGTTGCCTTCGCCAATGTTATCTTGTAGTTTTATATCGTTATCACACGGTTCCTACCAATCAGAACTATTTAATGATAACGCGTAGAGCGTGGGACTAGGCAGACATCCTACGGTACCTATATATTTACAAGTAACGGAGTTTTAAAAAAACTAAGGCTAATCAATCACGGTTTGATTAACTCACTGTGAAGGAGCCAAGCAAATCGCCCATTTTAATAGGTGGTTATTGATTTTTACATTTGGCTTTGGCAATTTTGTGACCATCATTACACCAGCTGTATAAGGTGTCGTTGAGATCCCAAATGTCTTCGTCTTTATAGGGGCCTGCCAGATAATAGTCAAGATTGTTAAAAATATCAACAAGGTCGCTATCAGGATTGTCATAATCAGCGTCGATTAAAAGGTCTTTTAGTTGTTCGACGGTTTCGCTTTTTTCAATTTCTTGAAGGAGTTTTTGGAAGGTTTCAGGGTCTTTGGTTAAATAAGAAATATGTGGTTCAAGGTCTTTTTTGAGTTCAACTGTTTCAAAAATAGGGCGTTTGTTAAGGGCTTTGAGTAGTTGGTCAAGGTGCGTCATAGATTTAATCCTCTCTTTCATCAAACATAGCTAGGATGTTGTCTGGTGTGTTTCTGATGATCTGGTCAAGGTTGGTGTCAATAGTGACAAGGTCATAGAAAAGGTCAAGGAGTTCTTCGAGGAAGCTTTCTGAAGCGTCTGTAGGTTTGATGCCAAGACTTTTCATAAACGCAATCGTTGTGTTATATTGTCTGGCTTCTTCGTAGTCGAACATGTCATTTTCAAGAGCATATTGATGCAAGGCGTCTTTGACGGTTGGGTAATCGCCGTAATCTTTGATAAGTTTTTCCATGAACCAGGGTTCGATAATGTCTCTGTAATCCCAATAATAAGAGTGTGTGAGGCCTTGTTTATTGTCATCATAAATATAACTTTGTTCAGCAAGGTAGTTTTTAAAGTTTTCTTTAAGTTCTTCTGTAACATATGTCATAATGTTCCCTTTCTAAATAAGATAATCCATTAAAGCGATGCTGTCTGCGGCAGTGAGGCTTTGCGATAACCACACTTGGTCGTTGATTTTAAAGGCAAGAATGGTTAGATTGTCGCTAATAATGGTTACGGTGTCGTAACGGTAAAAGATGTCTAGTGGCAGATTAGCAACGTCTTCAGGGTCAATAAAGCCTTTTTGTTCTTTTAAGAAGGTTTCAAATTTACGTTTATAGGTCTTGTGATTGTTAGGCGTAATGGTGACTTGTACCATGTTATAGGTTTTGTTTGCGATAAGTGGTTGAGTAAGTAGTGCCATAGTGATGCGTTTCCTTTCTGATAATAGCTGCGCGTTAGCGCACACCAAACGAGGGCGCGTGCGCCTATGACGCACGCTCTAGTCGTCCATAACACAAACCATGGGTCACGGGGTTGACGGAACGTCAAGCCCGCAAAAAAGCGCTCATTGGCGTTAGCCAATGGCGACCAGAAAAAACGCCTAAAAATAGGCGGAGCCTATTTTTAGGGTAATCTTTCTATTTTAACATATTTTAAGAACCTTGTCTATTCTTTTTTTGATTCCTTTGATTGTCACATTATTGGTATAATAAAAGTAAGTTTTTTTGAAAGGATAGTTGAGTTTATGACTTTTTTAACAAGTTCTCGTAAATGGTTAGCTGGTCTTGCCATGGCAGGTGGGCTATTGTGTACCTTTACAGGGACGACACATGCGGATACGATTGCAAAAGCAATTGATTCAAAAACAGCTCAGACAAAGCCAGGCGATGTTTGGGAAGGAACCATTACCTTTGATGGGATTGATGATATTCAAAAAGGAACATGGGAAATGGTTCTTGAAAATCCCTTTGCCGATGGGAAAGATGGTTATCGCTATACGGTCGGTCATGGGATTTGGGACACGCGCAAGGGTAAATGGGTACAACCCGTTGGTTTTAAAACTTTAACCGATAATTATCGTGGTTATTTATTGACGGTTATCGTTAAAGATGATAAGGGTAAGGTGGTTGATACCAATAGTACAGGGATTGATGTGTCAACAGATTGGACGAAGTTTCCACGTTACGGGGCTTTGACGCAATTTGGTAAAGGGGTTGATGCGAAAAAAGGCCCTGAGACCTTGAATAAGTATCATATCAATGCAACCATGTATTACGATGCTTATTATCGTCCGCAAAATCCGTTTCCAAGTGAGTCTTATACGGATTGGCTTGGTAATCAGTTGAGTTTATCAACAGTTAAGAATACGGTTAAGGCTAATCATGAACGCGGACAATCCGCACTGCTTTATAATATGTTGAATGCTACGACAGGAACACCTGATGATAAGGATGCCAAGATGGATGACCCTGCCTTTAAGACAGTGACTCGTAAAGATGGAACAAAGGGTGTCGAATCGCGTTGGGGGATTTACAGTACGCAGGAACGTCGAACAGGTAGTGTTAAGAGTGATGATGGTAAATGGGAAGGTGCTAATACCAAAGATACGCCAGGGGAACAATTGACACATAATATGCTTGGGGGTTGGTCTGCAGGACGAACCGATAGCTCGCATAAGATTCAATATTACTATAATCCATGGTCAATTGGGTGGACGAATTATATCGGTGATAAGATGTGGGGTGCTTTGAACTATCTTAATTTTGATGGTTGGCAAGCGGATTCCATTGGGAATTTCTCTGTAACCTCTTGGGAAGACCGTCATGATCAAAATAAGCCAGGGGCTAAATTTGATTTCAATGGTGGTTTTGGCGACATGGTTAACCGTTTGAAAGATAATCAAATGCGTTCTTATAAACTTGGTGTCAATGCTGTTGGTGGTAAAGGTCAAAAGAATTTGGATCAGTCTAAAGCCGATTTCCAATATGCTGAGATTTGGTCAAACTCTTGGGATTGGGACGATAACGCTGCTGGACAAAATAAAGTAGGTCGTCATAATACCTATGCAGATTTAGGGCGTGTGGTGGATAATACCATGCAAAATTCAGGCAAGTCCTTGATCATGCCTGCTTATATGTATCGTGATTGGTCTGATGGGGTGAAACCAAAGACCTTTAATGACAATGCCGTATTACTAAAAGACATTTCTGTGTTGATGAATGGTGGTAATGTCATGGAATTGGCCGATGACGCGAATCAAATTTATAATGAATATTATACAGGGGTGTCGAAAAATAAGGAAATTACCATGTCTCGTCAATTAGGTGATCCTGATTCAGGGAAATTGCGTAAGCTTTATGATTTTATGACGGCTTATGAAAATGTCCTTCGTGGTGATAGTCTTCAAAACAATTATCATCGTATTGAGATTATGGATAGCAATGGTAAACCATTAGCCGACCGTGACGGAAATCCTGGTTCTGTTTATACGGTGACTAAATCAGGCCATGATGGTTATTATGACATTGAAACCATTAATATGCTTAATTTGACAGATGTAACAAACAGCAATTGGCAAATTCGCAACAAGGCGGATGAGGCCTCTAAAGTGGTTAAGACCAAGAAGAATTTGAAGGTGAAATATTATGTCGATCCATATCGTCGTATTGATAAACTTTGGATGGCGTCTCCTGACCGTGAGGATGGTCGTAGCCAAACGCTTGATTTTAAACGTTCTTGGGATGCAAACGGGGATTATATTGAATTCACCGTACCGTCATTAGAGTATTGGAACCTTATCTATATGAAAGGTTAATGAAAAAGAACTATCGGTTTGATAGTTCTTTTTTTTAGGTCAATTGACGTTGTTTATGGTTAACAGGCGTTGTGAGGGTTTTTTCAAGTGACCAACCGTTTTTGATGCGATAATCGTAAACAGGACGGGCGATATTATAAACGTCTAACATGGCTTGAAGACCGACATAACGATTGCCTTTATGGTCTTCAAAGATTTTTTTGTGTTTAGTTTGATCAACAGGTTTTGTTAAGATATCTTTGATGGCCCATTTTTGACGTTTGCGGTAGTGGTAAACGTTTTTAGGAAGATCGTAGACGGCTAATAAGTCACTAAGACAGTTATAGGTGTTTCCGTGATGGTCTTTGTAGGTCTTTTGTCTACGGTCTGTTTTTGGGGCTTGAACAAGGTCTTGAATCGTTTTACCTGCTTTTAGGGTTTCTGACAATTGCGTTGGGGTGACGTTGTAGTGTTTGGCAAAGTCTTCTAGAGTTTTGAATTGGTGACCAATGCCGTCATCGTAAGGGTATTTTTCCTTAGGTTCTAGGATATCTTCAATAGGGGTGCCTTTTTTGAGTTTTCGGCTAAAAACAGTTGGGTGAATGCCGTAAGTGTCACAAATTTTTTTGTGTGACGGATAGGTGACACCTTTATGGTCGGTGATGGCTTGTCCATTGGGTTCACGGTAGTTTGAGGGCATGGTGAGTGCTTTTTCTTTAGACCAGCCTTTTTCAATGCGACGTTTGTAGAGGTACATGTCGAGGTTATAATGTTGACACATGGCATGGCAAGATGGATAGCTATTTCCTAGGTGGTCCGTGGCTGGGTTTTTACTGTATTTGATAGGACGTTCATAGAGTGGTGTTTCAAGAGCGTCTTTAAGTGACCAGTTTCGTTCCATGCGGTATTTGTAGGTGTGTCGTGGGATGTTGTAGTGATGACACATTTCTTTAATGGTTTTAAAGACGTTGTTTTTATGATCTTTGACAGTCATTATTTTCTCCGTTTCTTTTGGACTGGTGTTGTAAGGGCTTTTTCTTTAGACCAATTGTTTTTACGACGGTGCCAGTAGGTTGCGTAAGGGATTTGGTAAGCTTCAGCCATTTTTCTGACACTTGGGTAAGAGTTTCCTTTATGGTCAGTAGTGGTTTTTTTGATTTTAGGCGTTGTCAGTGCTTTTTCAATGGGCCATTTGAGATGTAAGCGCGTGGTTAAAATATCTGCAGGAATATCATAAGCATCTGCCATAGCTTTAATGGTTGGATAGTTGTTTCCTTTATGATCTGTAAAACTGGTTTGTCTTTTTCTAACAGGGGTTGTGAGTGTTTTTTCTAAGTTCCAATGTAATTTGCTGCGACGTTGACGATAAGCACTGTAAGTGATGTTATAGTGTTTGAGCATTTCATCAAGGCCGTTGAAGATATTTCCTTTGTGGTCTTCGACTAGAGGATTGATACGTTTCCCTGTTAGGAGACGTGTTAGCTTTTCAGGGTCGTTTTGATAGTGACTAACTGAAGCGCTTGACACATTATAGTGTTCCGCCATTTCTTTGATAGTAGTAAAGGTATTTCCAAAAGGATCAGTAATGTTCTTGTATAGTGGCTTTGTTAAGGCTTCTTCAAGAGTCATGCCTTTTTTTAGACGACGTGTAACGGTTGATAGGTCGAATCCGTAATGTTCAGCCATTTCTTGTCTGCTAGCAAAGGTATTTCCTTTATGGTCGGTGAAGATTTCTGATTGGTAGGGTTTATAGGTAAGAGCTTCTTCTTTTGAAAAGCCTTTTTTCAAACGTCTTCGGTAGGTGTCTAGTCTAAGACCATAATGCTGACACATAGCGGTAAGTGTTGGATAAGTGTTTCCCAGATGGTCTGTGATGTTTTGATGCGGACGCGCTGATTTTGGTTGGGTGAGGGCGTCTTCTTTTGTCCAGTTTGGGTTTTTAAGTCTGGCACGATATTGTGGAAGGGTTAACCCATGTTCTTGACATAGGGCTTTTAGGTCTTTGTGATTACCATTTGTTTTATAGGTATCTACTGGTGTTGTCAGACATTTTTCTAGAGACCAGTGTAGGGTTTTTTGACGGTAATAAAAGAGGGATGGCGCGAGATTATAGGCTTGACACATAGCAAGGATAGAGGGGTAGGTGTTTCCCTTATGGTCTTCACAAGGCTTTTTTTTCTTGGTGTCTCTAACGGGTGTTGTTAGGGCGTTTTCAAGTGACCATTTTTTGAGGTTGTAGCGACCGTGAAAGGCGCTTGATGAGATATTGTAATGGTGACACATTTCAAGGGTCGTGTTGAAGGTGTTTCCTAGATGGTCTTTAACAGGCATGGATTAGTCTTCCTTTCTTTGTTTTTGAGCGTCCATATAACCGTTTTTATAACCTTGACGATAAGACTTAGATTGATAATGTAAAGATTTGTTTTCTTTATAAGGGTCTGTTGTGGTTTCCCCTTTTGCCCAACCGTCACGATAACCTTTGGCATATTCAGTGTTTACCTTATTATGAGAGGCGTGGTATTGGTTGTTGTGATGGCTGATGAAATACATCCAAATCCAAGGATTGTTAAAGATGGATTGACGACGGTAAGCCTTTTGGTAAGACGATTGTAGTTTATTTGACTTGAAGACATCAAAGGCTTCTTGGTCATTATAAGGATGCTTGATCGAATAATCTTTTTTGGTAGATTTGGATGGTTTGGTTGATTCAGATGGCTTAGTTGATTTGGATGGATTGGTTGATTTGGATGATTTAGATGATTTAGATGAGGCTTTAGTAGATGGTTTAGTTGATTTAGATGATTTGGTAGATGGTTTAGATGGTGATTTAGATGGTGATTTAGATGGTGACTTATGGCCTGAAATATGGCTATCATGGGGAATGTGTGGCGAATGGTGTGAGCCGTGGGATGAGTGATGTCCGTGAGCACCGCCATGACTTCGTGCGTAAGCAGGACTTGTGAGGCTAAGTCCTAGAACAAGTGTTGCTAAGAGGATTGTTGATTTTTTCATGATTTTCTCCTTCATTTTGTGACATAATTAGCAAGATAGTTTAAGATGCCGATTTTTTGAATAAGGGCTGCTTTTTCTTTGGCTTCTGATAGGGTTTGACAGTCTTCAATAGGAAAATAATTTTCTTTTTGGTCAAATTCGTCTTTTGTCATGATTGTGATGTTTTTTTGTGAGGGATCGGCTGTGATAATGTATGGATTCATAGGTAGTTCCTTTCTTATTCTGTATAAAAACCTGCAGGGATTTCAATGGGTTGGTTACGTTTAGTGATATCGAGTGTTGAATAGGGGTGTTTTTTTAAAATGGCAAGGGCGTCATCATAGTTATCCGTAATGCCGACAATGTATTGCTCCACGGTGTAGGAGTCGTCTGCGTAATCGTTTTGAATGACGAAAATAGGATCTTTAATAATTTCTTCGTCAATGAGTTCAGGGAGATCGATGATGTCTTCAATGTCGTTATAATCGCAATTGTTTAAACAGATGTAACGGTAGTCGTCGCCATAAAGATAAATGTCTTTATCTTTTATAACGATTTCGATGTCTTTAAGATGTCGGTTAAGATAGCTATTATAACGTTCAGGGTGTTTAGTCATCCATTTTAGGAAACGTTCTGGACTATAGTGCATGTTTTCAGTGTTTAGTTGGAAGTGCATAGTCTTTAGTGTCCTTTCTTTTTAAAGTCAGCGAGGCTATGAAGAACCGTTAATTGATAGGTACGGCTACGGTTGTTTGGGTCTTGATAGGCGTCCATGAGGTTGTTAGGTGTTGCGGTATAGCCTGGTGCGTCAAGGACGGTGAGTTTAACATCAGGGTATGCCAGTGATTTTTGAATAGCTTTTGGAAGGGCGTTTGTTTGAAGGGCTTTAACAAGTTCTTTTGTTTTAATAACACGTTGATTGATAGAGCCAAACATTTGATTTTTTGTTTTGAGTTTGTGAATAAACCGTCCATCGACAATAAGGTCGAGGTCTTCTAGAATGTCTTTTTGTTTGGTGTAGGTGTCTTTACGCCACCAATCTTCGATGTCAAATCCTGTCCAAGAGCAAATAGTGACCTCTGGGATTTCTGCTTTGATGCGTTTAATGATGTCTCTTGTGTCGTCAATGTTTTCATTAACGAGAGGGTCGCCCCCTAAAAGACTGAGGTTAGGTTTCATGTGGCGGTCTTTAAGTTTGTTAAGCGCTTTGATAATGGTATCTGCTGCCTTTTGATTATCCCAATAAAGGTCTTCTTGTCGTTCCCAGGTGCTTTCATTCCAACAGTTTTTACAATGAAAAGGACAGAAGTTGAAGAAGACAGAAACGACAGGGCCTTGTCCAAAGTCGTTGTCAATGTCAAAGTTATTAATTTGGTGAATATAAGCCATAAGTTTTCCTTTCTTTTCTTTATTGTATTACAATTTATTGTGATTTGCAATTTTTTGAGGTATTGATAATGGTTTTAATGGTTCGTGGTTTGAGGTTATAGGTGATTGCTAAGTCATCAATGGTCTGACCGCTATTAAAAGCTTCTACGAGTTCTTGATTATGTTTTTGGGTTTCGGCTTTACGTTTATCGGCTGCAAAGTTGCGGTCTTCTAAGGCTTTTCGAATCCATGTGGAAGCTTGACCTTTGGTTTTTGGGTCTGGTTTTGGAAGTTCATAGAAGTCACAAATTTTAGCGATATAGTCTAGTTGATTTGGGGTAGCGTCTTCAGCACTACGACTTTTTTCAATGATTTCTTTTTCGGCTTTTTCGGTACGTTTGATGATTTGTCCATTGATGTGCAGTTCGCAGGTTTGGTTAAGGAGCATGTCTAAAACTTTGAGAACAAATTGTGGCGAGATAAGGTCTTTGGTGTCTTGCCCAAAGGTCATAAAGTCACTGTCAATGGGTTCTATAGGGAGGTTATATTGTGAAGGATCATAGATGGGTTTGTGGAAACTTTTGTCGCCAACAACGTAATACAAGAAGTAGAGGTATCTTTTGGATTTGGTTTCGTAGTCATAGAACCAGACTTCTCGGTCTTCGTCACGGTCATAGTAACAATTTTCCCAGACAATGTTTCGATTGCTCATTTTATGGTAGTCTTTTTCATAGTCATAGACACGGCGTGTCTCATAACCAACGTCTTGTTTGTGGATGCAAACAGGTGTTAAAAGGCTTAGGAATTGATCCTTGTAGCCGTAGTAGCGATTCATATCCTCTTCTTGATAGTAGCCACTATAATAGCGGTTATGGCGATAGTGTTGTGCTTTGTCACGAAAGTTTTTAGCACGTTTATTAACGGAATAAAGACAGTCGCAAAACATGTCTTCAGTGATGATGTGGTTTTTAAGGTTTTTGGTATATTCTTTTGGGGTTTTCATAAGAAATTTCCTTTGTATTATAAAAAGCTATCTGAGATAGCTTTAAAGTTTTATTTTTTGTAGGCGTTCTTGCAATTGGTAGACGTAGGTTGGATTGTAGATGAGATGAATGGTTTGATTTTCGATAGTTAAACTGTAACAAGGCTCTTTAAAACTATTGACAAGGTAGTTGCCAATAAGCTTTGCCTTATCTAAATCATTAAGGTCAATCGCAAGATAGGCCATGAGGTGTTTATAAGTTGTTGCTAGAGGTTTTAGAATAAGTGTTTGATTTGAAATGTCTTGGTATAAGGTTTCAAGGTCTGTTTGATTTTGAATGAGATGACTATAGAGTTCCATAGAGGTGTTTTTTCCTTTCTATAGTTAAACATATAGCCCGACTTGCACGGGCTGGCTTTCAAAGCGTATATGTTACTCAGGGTGAGCTTCTGCATATGAAGCTTGCCCGAGTTGTCCACGTGTTTCGCCGTGACGAACGCGTTCTTTGATTTCTGACCACTTACCGTCGTTAACGGCTTGTACGCCAGAACGTTTCGAATATGTGAGATATCCACATCATGTGGCTTTATGTTTCCATAAAGATTAGACTGTCCCATCACCATGTTAAAGGTGGAACTATTACAGTCGTTGGACGTCCCGTGGTTACGGTTTCGCTGCTGATTGTCCATTGTTTGTGAGGGTTAGCACTCTGTTCGAGCTTTTGTTTCAGCATACCTCATCTCAATCATTGTTTCTGAATTTCTTCAACCATTGAGGTTGATTGAGCTTTAGGAGTTTCCAGCAATTTAAGTTCTTTTGACACTAGGTTTCCCTAATGAAAGCGCATGTGGTCTACGCGTTCGACAACTAAGATGTCTTCGCTTCCGCAATTGTCGCAGGTCATGAGGAAGTCCCCATGTTCGCCACATTTTTCGCAGACAGAGCTGATGACATTGACACCAAAGTACATACCTTGGCGCATGGCATAGTTGACGATAGCTTCAAGAGAAGCGGGTGATACACCGTAGTTAAACTCGGCGTATGAAATGTGTCCACCTTTAGCAATGTTATGGAATTCTTTTTCGTAATCGATTTTATCAATCGCACTTGAGTGAATCCACACAGGTTGGTGGAAGCTGTTTGTCAAGTAGTCCCTGTCTGTGACACCTGGGATGACACCAAATTGCTTGGTGAGAAGTTTTTCCCATGTGAATACGAGAGACTCCGCCAGTTCTCGCATACCCTCGGTTTCCCGATATTTATTAGGGGGTTAGACTATATCATCATCCTTCTTGACGAAGGAGCCGACCGTTTCGGGTTTCACGAACCCTACTCTAGTTATAGATAGTCGTTGGACTTTACTTATGATCGTCTATGGTTTTGATCGATGATGGCTTTTTCGTCATCATCAATATATCGAAAATACGTTGGTTTTCGTACAGGTTTTTTATTTTTTGCTTGTCGTGCAATTGTGCTTTTAGAGATACCTGTCGCTTTGGATGCTTCTATGATGCTACCAAATGTATTTAGTAGTTCATGTGTGTCTGATGAATATTGATTTACAGGTTTACTTTGTGAATCAGCAAATCCTTTATCGTTTTTACTTAGTCCATCGTCGAAAGCTTTTTGTGTATTTTCGGATATTGTTGTCCAATAAAGATTTTGAATTGAGTTGTTGGTTTTATTGTTGTCTTTATGACCAACAATCGGATAACCATTTGGATTATCAATAAATGTTAACGCAACGTAGCGATGTAGTCTGACTGTTTTATAACCAGATGTGAATCGTAATCCAAGGTATGCGTAACCATTATTTTTATTGATATATGGTTTCTTTTTGATTAGTTGTCCTTTTAGGTGATTTGCTTGGGATATACAATAAATATCGCCATTAGTATCAGCCCAATAGTCAATAGTATCAGGAATTGGTTTTGCAGTTTTTGGTAGTTTAATCATAAGTCTTAGCACCGGATTGTCTATACGAGTTCCCCGGTTAGCCGATATGTTAGCCGTCATTTCCTACGGTTCCAAAAGTCATATCGACACCCTTTCTAGGTTAAGTCGGTTTTGTCATAGCTGTTACCAGCTAAGCGCCCACGGAGATTTTTTAGGCGTTGAATACACATTTTCACTACCTTATATTTCTATAAGGATTAGACCGTACCATCACCATGTTAAAGGTGGAACTATTACGGTCGTTGAACGTCCCGTTGTTACGGTTTCGCTGCTGATTGTCCATTGTTTATAAGGGTTAGCACTCTATTTGAGCTTTTATTTCAGCGTACCTCATCTCAATCATTGTTTCTAGATTTCTCTAACCGTGTAGGTCGATTGAGCTTTAGGAGTTTCCAGCAATTTAAGTTCTTTTGACGCTAGGTTTCCCTAGTGAAAGCCCTGTATTGTTAAGGCATACGGATGTTTATCCGTTTGACTACGCTCGATGCGAATACGATTCACATGTTCGAGGAAGTCAGCTTGCATTTGTTTGCGGTCGTTATCTGAGAGGTTTTCCCAATCAGGTCCGACCATAGCATTGACCATTTCATAAAGACCAGTGTAGCCGATAGAGGCGGTTGCACCGTCTAATAGGCGTGAGTCTTTGACTTGTTGGTCAGGGCGAATACGTTGCCATGCTCCACCTTCACACCAGAAGAGTGGGTTGGAAGATCCGTAAAGGTTTCCGACACGTTCGTATCGCCAGTTTTGAATATCGAAGACCATGTTGCTGTATTTTTCAACAAGGGCGTCGAATTTTGCTTTGTCGAAGTTGCCTTCAGCGTCACGCGCTTCAAGAGCAAATTTGACAGGGTTGAGTGAAATGGCACCGATATTGAATCGACCGTCGGTAACGTCTTTACCAGTTTCAGGGTCGATAAATGGTGAGAGGTGCGCACGACACGTGTGATTCCACTGTTACCAGTGGCACTGACTAGATCATCAAGTTGTTTAACTTGTCTTCCGCTTCGGTGTGGATTCAATTCACACCTACATTAAGGAGATTTCTCCGCCGCTACATTCATCACGGCTAGTCGATACAGGTTCTATCAGTGATGATAGCTTCCCACGGTCTCATCTTTGAGATTCTCACCAACGACGCTTCCAGAGTCGTTTCGTCAAAGACCTAACCGTTAGCTAGATTTTTCTAACCCTCAGTGAATTACGCTGAGTTCAAAAGATTTTACATGGGCTGTCGATTTACATCTACCCATTGGAGCAATGGTTTGTCCGCTACGTTCGTAAACGTCACGGCGGTAATGTTCACCTTCGACATCTTGTGCTGACAGACTGAGATAGTCAGGATACAATTTCTTAGATGAACATTCAAGACTTAATTTGTATAAGTCATAGTTTGGTGATGTTGGATCACCATTGATTTCGCTTCGATACATGAAAACAAGTTTAGGGAAGACATCACGGTTGTCTGGTGACATGCGGTCTTCTAGGATTGCACGTGTGATTTCACGACCCCATTTGCTTGTATTCAAACCGAAGCTGATGGTTGTAAACATGTTGGTCCTTTATTTTCATAAAGGCATAGACTATATCTTAGGTACAGTGACCTGAGCGCTTCCATTTAAGGGATTCTCACCCACTGCGTATCAATAGCAGCCGTACTTCTATTGTGGACTTTCACCACCCACTACGGGAATAGTCGTTACACGTTCTCTTATTGAGAGCTTCGCACGGGATTACCTCTGTCCAAATATTGGAGTTAGGCTCTCTTATCAGCATATTCGTCCTCAGATGAGGTTACATTTTTTATCTTATTTTTGCTTTGCCCGTTAGCCTTCTTTTTGAAGACACCCTTGATAGGTTCACTTTCGTTGGCCCCTTACTTAAGGCGTTTGGCCCAAGGCATTTTGCGTTTGGGCGAGTTCATAGGTGTAACTTTGCACACCTTGTTTGATTTCTTTGAGTGTTTTATCAGTTGCATAACGTTCGGCGTCTGCAATACCGTATTCTTTGGCATCGTTTAGATAGTGCTGATAAGATTTTTCAGCATACGGTGCCAAGGTGCTGTCAATATGGTTGACAGTGAAACCCTACATATATCATTTGTGTCTGTATGTGTTAGACTATTTCTTCTGACGTTTGTGTACATCAGCAATATGTTTCCACAATTTTCATTGTGTACGTCTTTCGACTAGTCGTTACAATTATGATTTTTCGATTGCTTGGATGTTTGGATCTTGTCGTAGCATACGGTGAGCTTGTGTTTCAGATTTTCCTAAAAATTTAGCGAGTGCTCTGACTGTTTTGAACTCATATGTCTTATCATCTTTAGTGTATAATACTTTTTCGTATTTTGGACCACCATTTCGATTTGTAGTACGTTTATTTGTTGAATATGCATGCTTGTTGTTGTCAGACTGGTTTTGCCATTCTAAATTGGTTGCTCTATCATCATAAATGTTTCCATTTTTGTGATTGATTGTATTGTATGTTTTAGAGTACCCTTCAACAAATGCGTGACCAACAAGGCGACTTACTTTTAAATTTTTACGTTTTGTGTCTTGATAGAGCATAACGTATAAGTAGTTTGTACGCACGTTTGGATAAGGCTTTAGTATTTTATGTGTATTTTGATTGCGAACGCGTCCTTGATTAGATACTTCATAATTTTCAAAGCCTAAGATTGGTTTCCATTCTTCATTTGATTCATCAATGTGTGGGTATTCGTAATGGTGCGTTTTGTTTTGTACATGACGTTTTGCGTATTCATTTGCCTTGTTTAGATGAATGTCTTTTTGAATGGCATTGGATAGAATACGATGGGTCGTATGCAATTTTTCAGCGATAGTTTTTACTGATTCGCCGTTGTTCAACTCATTTAGAATAAATTGTTTATTTTTATTGATGAATTTTTGAGTGGATGGTTTGATTTTAATGTTTTTTGGTTTCAGTTGTTCCTGTTTGACATATTCGGATATATCCGATGGTTCAACATTAAACAATTTTGCAATGTATGCAATGCTACGATTTTCGTTTTCATACAGTTGTTTGATAGCAACGTGTACTGTTTTTAAATTCATATGGTATTCCACCTTTTTATCATAATCACGAGATCAGCTTTTCCAACCTACCTCGTTAGCCTGAAATTCAGACCCCTTTTCTTGAAAGGTTAATATTGTTTTAATTCGGCAGTTTTGTTAGACCGAATTGGTTCCCAGATGCAGCGATAGTTACGCTTGATAAAATATCAAAGGCTGACGACACGTGTTTTGGTTCATGTGTCGTTTTGTTGTTGATTCGGAAAGCATAAATTCCATCTTCATGTTCTTTATCTTTCATCAAGTTTTCCAAGTCAAAAAGGTCACAATTGAATGTGTCTTTATAGAGGTCACCCAAATCCGCTTGGGTGTGAGCTGACTATATCACCATCCTAGTCGTTACTTAGGATGCCGCATTTTGGCTATTACACGATTTTATAATCGTCCTAATCTCAGACGATAACGAACCTGTTTGTTTCACCAGGGGCTACTCTAATTGGTTAGTCTCTATGAACCAATTATTCATAGATATCCTTTCGATAGTCGATTAACGTTTATGATTGTTCATAAGTCGCACAGGATTCTTTCGTTCCCTGTTAGCCCTTTCTTTTATTATCATTTCCTATAATGACTAGTGTCGTAGAAAGGACACCCCTTTAGCCTTTCGGCACGGGTTAACGCGGTTTTTCCATAGTTTGTTACCAAACTAGGCCACAATTTCTTCATGGATGTAAATGTATCCCTCTTCGTGAGCTTTTAGCCATTCAGGATTTAGAACATGACGCATGAGTTTTTTCATGGTCATTTCATTAATGAGGGCTGACTTGGTTGAAATCACTTGCGAATCTTTGTTGGCATTCTCATTATAAGAGCCAAAACGTAGTCCTTCTGCTTCATTTTGAAGTTCAGCGAAGGCGTTAGCGTGTTCGCGTTGGGTTTGCCAGTAACGTTTGTAAGACGTGTAGACGTCTTTATCAGCCTTTTTAAGCGCACCCATAACAATGCGATGGAGGTCACTTGTTGCAACGGTGTCTCGGTATTTTGGTGTGTCTAACCAGTGAGCGACGTCTGAAAGAATTTGATTTTCTTGGTCTTTGGTTAGCTGTTTACCGATAGCCGTCGCTGCTTTTTGACAGGCTTCTAGAATACGCTTGGTGTCAAAAGCAGATACGATGCCTAGTTTAGAAACAACTTTGAGTTTTGTGAGATCACTAGATTTCAAGGCTTGTTTCTTTCGATGATAGTCTTCGTAAGATTTAGCAACGTCAGGGTTGACGCTACGGGTTGCTTCAATGGCGAGCCAGTGAAGATCTTGTGGAAGCAAAATCGTTTGAGCGTTAACGTATTGATAGACCTTCTTTTCGATTTGTTTAAGGTCGTCTTGTGATAAGGTGACATGAATGTCACGAGCAGCGCTACGAACAGCAGTGAGTAATTTTGCCATTGAAAATGGTTCGATATGACCATCTTTTTTGACAACGTCGATATTTGTTAGCATATGGCTAACTCCTTTTCTATCGTGGAATACGGGTTGTTCACACGAGTGTATTTTAGGGGTTAGCGACCGAAAAAAAGCCAAACATGCAGTCCCAAGTTTCTTTTGTGTGTAACGTGATGTGCTATGTTGGCGGTATATTTGACTCTTTAAGCGTCGCTATAATAATGGACGTCTCTCGACGTTCATAGATTTATTATAGCATATTATGTTTTTGTTGACTAGTCTTTGATTTGTTTTAGAAGTGTTTCTTTGATGTTCGTTAGGTGTTCTTTCGACACATGTGTGCCGTAATCATTTTCTTGAAGGAAGAGTTCCAGTTTAATATCAAGAGGCATTTCAGCCTGTCCATTTGGCCCATGATAGACGATATGTTTAAAGACCATGGGGACGTCATATAAAATCTGAATATTTTTATCACTTAGTTGGTCATAATAGAGGTCATAAATAGGGAAGTCACCATGGACATAATCAAGGATAGCGTTGAGGCGTTGCTTACCGTCTAAGACTTCATAATCAGGTTGTCCTTTTTTGAAAGGACGTTTGATGAAGGTTGGTTCAATTTTGGCTTGACCAGTGACGAGGGCTTCCAGAAAGGCTTGTTTTTGTTCTCTTGTCCAGACGAGGTCACGTTGGTAGATAGGATCAAAATCGTAACTACCGTCTGTGTATTCATTTAGAAAACTTCCTAAAAATGAGGTAATATGGTTAATAGTTAGGTCTTTGAGATAACTTTTTTCTTTTTTTTCAAAGATTGGTTGGTTGCTTGGGCGTTTATCTTTTCTAATTTGTTGAATAAGTGTTGGACTGTCAATTGGTGGACGGTAATCGTCAAAGATAACAAGGGTTTCTTTTGGCGTGATGATAAATTCTGAGATGGTTTTTTGGTCTTTACAGTCATCTAAGAAGACAGTGTCGCTGATAGTGAAGTTGTCAATGGTTTTTTGGTAGCCTAAGACGTCAAAACAAGACTCATAGAGAAAATCTCTAAAGCGATAATAGTTAGCGCGTGTATTTTCAGATTTGGTTTTGTTGGTTTCAATCCATTTGGTGACTTTATGGATGGTATGGGGACGTAAGGGATTAAAGACGTCTAGGATTTTATTAAACTGTTTTTGTTGGGTTTTATTGAGGGTGTTTTTGTAGTTTTCGATGTGTTTGGTTAGTTCCATAGGATGTTTCCTTTTTAATGCATGGTATAAAAAATGGACATTAGTAGTAGGTGTAATAAAGCAATGAAGATAATAATAAAGACTAAACCACCAATGAAAACTGGCTTAGAGATGTTATTGTTTATTTCTTTTGTTTGTTTAAGGAGTGCTCCTAATCCTAGTGTTTCGCAAAAAGCGAGCGTTAGTACGTAGATTGCTAGATGGTTTAAAATATAACTTAAAAATGACATGCGTGTTTCCTTTTTTATAAATTGAGGTGATGATTACCAATCTCGGTTCGATTATGGTATACTATAGGTAGCTTAATAGAAGAAAGGATTTCATTATTTTATGCAAGTTACTGCACAAACTATCAATGAACAATTCGCATCGCTTAAGGCGACACTTGAAGCCTCTAATCAAAGTCTTGAAGAATCAGGAAAAACGCTTGAGGATGTAACTGCAAAAAATGTTGTCGCACGTCAACAAGTGGCTGCTTATGCTACGGTACAGCAAGCACCCGTTCAACAAGTGCCAGTACAACAAGCTCCTGTACAGCAAGCATCTGTGCAACACGTACAGCCTGCGCAAGAACCTGTTCAACAAGTACCAGTGCAATCTGTTCAAGAACCTGTTCAGCAAGCACCAGTTCAACCTGTTCAACAACCTGTTCAACAAGCGCCAGTACAACCTGTTCAAGAACCTGTTCAACAAGTGCCAGTACAACCTGTTCAAGAACCAGTTGTTCAAGAACCAGTTGGTGAAGAAGAAAAAGAGGCACAAGATTATGATAAAGATTTTGCTAATGCCATTGAGAGTATCAAGGGTCTTGATTTAGCAACCTTGATGCAGGCTGATGGTGGTCAAGGCTTGTCGCTTTAAATTTATTTGAGAAAAGGTTTTTTACCTTTTCTTTTTTTGTTATAATGGTCTTTGAAAGGATGTGATTATCATTAAAAAATATTTATTGTTGAGTGGTTGTCTTTTGGCCTTTGTTCCTGTGTTTGCACATGCCGATGAGGTGTCTATGATTGTTCCTGGTTATTCGTATCCAAGTAAGGGGTCGGCCTATTGGGACACCTTGCAAAAATCGTCAGATGTGGTTGCTTATGCGATTTTGAATCACAACAATGGCGAGTTTACGAGTCCTGATGCCAATTACATGCGCTTGTTTAAAGAGAATACTCAAAAGGGGTTGAAGAACATTGCTTACGTGCATTTGTCTTATGGGGGACGTTCTGTTGATGACGTGTTGAAAGATGTCGATCATTATTTGGCGTTTTATGGACGTGAGAATATCAAAGGTATCTTCTTAGATGAAACAGAAACATGGACACAAAAAGGTCGTGATCAGTTGCATAGTGTCTATCAAAAGCTTAAGGCGAAAGATAAAGACCTTGTGATTGTTGCTAATCGTGGGACAACGGTTGCCGATAGTTCGTATCAAGACGCAGATATTTTTTGTACCTATGAGGGATCTGCTAAAGATTATTTGACCAATTATCGTAAGGATGTGTCAACCTGGGAATCGGATGCCTCAAAAGCGAAGAAGGCCATGCATATCATTTATGAAGCGAATCCTAATGATTATGAAAAACTCTTAGCTAAGGCTAAGGAACGTCATGTGCCGTATGTGTTTATTACGTCAGATGGGTCTTTGTCTTATCATAAGACAAGCGATTATTTTGATGAATTGCCTACGCAGTTTAATCAATTAGCGAGTCTTTATCGTACAAGTAATAAGCCTGCAGAAAAACCTGCAGAGAAACCTGCAGAGAAACCTGCAGAGAGATCTGCAGAGAGACCTGCTGAAAAACCTGCTGAGAAATCTGCTGAGAAACCTGCAGAAAAGTCTAATGGTGTGTCATCTTTCTTTTCGCGAATGACCGCTAAATCTGATCAAGCTAAAGAAAAAGCTCGTTTGAAAGCAGAACAGGCTAAGGAAAAAGCTCGTCTCAAAGAAGAACGTGCTAAAGAAAAAGCTCGTTTGAAAGCAGAACAGGTTAAAGAAAAAGCTCGTCTCAAAGAAGAACAAGCTAAAGAAAAGGCTCGTTTGAAAGAAGAACGTGCTAAAGAAAAAGCGCGTCTCAAAGCCGAACAGGCTAAAGCTCGTGAGCGTGCTCGTCAAAAATAAAAAAGGCTATTTCAGCCTTTTTTTTAATCGTTAAAGAAGGTTTCAAGGTCTTTTGTTGGGGTTTTTGGTTTTTCGGTGACATCAAAGGTGAGGTCTAGACTATATCTGACGTCTTTGATTTTTTTGTTTGTAAATAAGAACCCTTGAGAGTGGTTGGTATAGGTTGTTTTAAAGACTTTGACGGTTGTGAGTGTCAAAGTTGCGTTTTCAAGGTCGATCTTTTTAGGATTATTCAGATGGATGTTTTTTTCAAAAAGAATCATATCCTCAGAAAGTTCAGCGTTTTGGAAAAATTGGTTAGCACGGCATTTGGTAGGACTGTCTGTTTTTGCCAGGATGTTGAGTCGTGCCGTTATCGTAGAATCTTTTGAAAAACTGTTTTTGATTAGTTGGTAATCATCAATAGACAAGTGACCTTGTGGTTTTAGGTTTAATGTTTCTGTAAGGTAGAAATTATTATAAGGATAGACTTTAATTTTTAATTGATCTTTGAGCGTTTGTTCTTTTGGTGAAATGACGATTTTTTGAGTGCTTGCTTCTGTTGGTTTGACGCTTGCCATGATGGTGAGATCATTGATGAAGAAGATACCTGTTATTAAAAGGCTGATGATGGCTATGAGTTTGTATTTTGAGTTCCATTTTTTCCAAAAAGTAAAGATAAGATAGATAATAATTAGAAATGCAGCAAGTTCAAGTAAAGTTGTGGCAAAAAGTGAAAACATGAAGTTGTCCTTTCTAAAAAGCCTAAGAAATGTCTTAGGCTTTTTTGTTATGAATGTAATGGATGTTTCCTTGAGGGGTAAACCAGCCACGGTAGTTTCCGATACCACGGGGGTCAGCTTGATAACCGCTACCACCATAGTTGGCTTCAAGGATTTGAATTTGGCCATTGTCAGGGTTGACGTCTTTGACATAGGCAATGTGACCGAATTCACCTTCTGTAAAGCAGATGAGGCTTCCGATTTCTGGGGTTGTGTCTACAACGAAACCTTCACTGGCTGCTGATGCGGCCCACATGCCACCATTTCCCCAATGGTCGCCTGCCCAAGGGGCTAGAACTTTAGCGCCCCAGGTACACTGTAATTGTGGGTAACTGTTGGTTTCTTGGTTGGTGTATTGTGGGTTTTTAAGACCTTCGATGCGAGCTTTTTCAGCGTCTTCTGCTTGTTTTTTAGCGTCTTCAGCTTCTTTTGTTTTTTTGGCTTCGAGGGTTGCTTTTTCAGATTGGGTACTGAGTTTTTGAGCCAGTAAGGCATGTTTTTCATCATCTGTTTTAGCGAGGGTGATTTGCGCGTCAATTTTACCAAGTTGAGCGCTGACTTGTACGAGACGGTTGTCTGTTTGTTCGTCAGCATGAACCTGTGAAACGGCGAAAACGCAGGGGGCAAGGGCTAAGAGGGCGAGTGTTTTTTTTGAAGTCATAAAAGTCCTTTCAATTAGTACCAGTTGTGTGCTAGCCAGAAGTTGTAGGCGGCTTCGATGCTACCGTAACGATTTCCTTCTGTCATATAGGAGTACATCCATTTCAGTTGGGTTTTTGGATTGGTCATGTAGTCGTCACCATAAGGAGCCATTTTACCAGCTGGTAGGGCTTGTCCTAGACCATAGGCGCCTGATGAGGCGTTTTGGTTAGTTGGATTCCAACCTGATTCATGGTCGATGATGAAGCTCCACATGTTCTTTTGTTCTTGGGTCAAATGGTATTCGTCACACAATTGGTCAAAAGCTTCTTGAACACTTGGGATAGATGCTAGCGAGGCGGTTTTTGGAGCGTTGCTTGCTTTGGTTTCTTGTTTAGCTTGTTCTTCTTTGGCCTTTTGGTTGTCTTTGGCTTTTTGTTCAGCTTCTTTGGCTTTTTGATCAGCTTCAGCTTTGGCTTTTTCTTGACTTGTAATGATTTCTTTTGATAGGGTATCTAGTTTGGCACGTACATTGAGGCGTTGTGCTTTGAGATCTAGTTGCGTATCAACATTCTTCTTAGCACCTGTCATCACGGTTTTGACGTGTTCTTTGGCGCTTTCTTGTTTGATTTTATGGGTCAATTGTTGTAATTGCACTTCGTTAGATTGTTTTTGGTTTTCAAGACTTTCAGCGTGAGCATGATGTCCTAAAAGGGCTGTTGAGATAAAGAGTCCTGCGAGGATAACTTTTTTCACGGGGATAGTGTCCTTTCTTTAAAATGTTTTTGATAGTGTTATTATATCAAAAATCACCCATAGCTTCTATTCAAAACTATGGGCGTTATGGTATTTTCATATTTGTCACAAAGTTGTTACATTAGTTACTTGCTGCGTCGCCTGTTGTCATTCCACCTGTTGTTGAATTATCATAAGGGTAGCTTTCTGTTTGAGACGAACTGCTTTCTGTTCGTGACGGCATACTTGATGAATAAGTTGAACTACTTGAGCTACTTGTTCGTGAGCTTGACGAGGATGAACTTGATGATGAGCTTGAGCTTTCAGGAAGTTTCATATAAGTTGCAGCGATAGTGACACTTAGTGGGGTTCCGTATTTGATGTATTGATCATCATGAACGGTTGTTCCGTCACTAAGGGTGAGTTTTGTGACTTTTGAGTTAGGTTGTAAGACATATCCTTGACGAGTGTCCGCGTTTGTAACAGATAAACCAAGACTTCGTGCATCTTCTAGGGTTTTGATGCTTGAGGCTGGGTAAAATTGTGATTTGGTTAGACTTTCAAAAGCTGCCTTGTATTTAAGCCAGGCTTGTTTGTCTTGGTAACGACGGTTAGAATCGAGCAGTTTTTGATATTTGTCAGATTCCAAGAGCTCTTTAAACTTTTTAACAGGTTTAAAGCGGGTCAAATCATTTTTATCCATAGCCTTGATCATGAGTTTGGTGTCTGATGCGTCAACGGAAGTCTTAATGGTCAAGGTGTTATTGGTGAAGGTTCCTAAGACTTGAATGGTTTCATCAAGGAATTTATTCAAGGCTGTGTAGTCGTCACCAATGCTTGATAATTGTTTCTTGTAACTGTTATCAATGCTTGAGCCGTATTTGCTTGATTGACCAATGAGATTGTTCAAGGTTTGACTGTTTGGATTGCTGTAAGCTGATTCGATAAAGTTTTCGGTATCGGTCAACCAATGAAGGTAGGCGAATTTGTCTTTAAGATCTGTTGAAGTGAGACCCTTGGTGAGACGTTTTTCGTCTTTAAGATAGTCTTTAATGGTTGTTTTGTCACTTGCAGACAAGCCTTCTTTCTTTTGTAAGCTTGTGATAAAGTCACTTAATTCCACAATTTCTTTGGCACGTTTGATGTCGTTTCTAGAAATGTGATTGGATACCAATTCGGGTGGGAGTTTGTCATAACTTTTGGTCAAGACGGTTGATTCCCAATGTTTTGTTTTTTGGTATTTGTAGACAACGGTTGATGAGACCCCACCTACGACAAGTGCTCCGATGGTGATCAAAAGGAGACTGCTTTTGGTAAAGCGTTTGTCGTTTCGGCGTTGTTTTTCAAGTTTTTTTTGAATGCGTTGGCCTGTAATGGACATAGCGGTTTCCTTTCTTTAATTTGGCAATTTGTCGTAAAGATTCTTGTCAAGGATGGATTTGTCAAGGTCAAAATTATCCTTGTAGAGTTTGTAGATGTCGTTGTGTTTCAGACTATCTTTCCAATCTTTAGGAACGGATTCGCTGTTTTTAGCGCCTGTAATGCCATTTAAGACATTATAATTTCCTGAAATGTCTGGAACAAGGGCTACGGTATCGGTTTGGTCAATGTCTTTACTGTCTGTGATCATGTAGGTTGCGTTTAAGCCACTACCACCTGTTGAGCGAACATTCCCTGGCATGGTCCAATTGCTTGGGGCTGTCTTATTAAGGTATTTCATAATGTCGCGACCAAGCATTTGGTGGCCTTTGAAGTCATCAGCTACTTGTGGCGAACTGTTTGGTTGGTCGTAGCCTGTCCAAATGGAAAGGTTATAACCACCGTTTGTGATGGCATTAAACCAAGCGTCTGAACCCCCAAGACCGTATTTTGGATAGGCACCAGAAGATGGGTCAAGGGCGACAGAACCTGTTTTTGCCGCATAGCCTTCCCAACCTGCGATTTCTGCAGATGGCGCTGTAGCACCTGCTTGTGGAACGCCGCGAAGCATTTGTGTTAAGACAAAGGCTGTTGAGGCGTTCATGGCTTGATGGGTTTTGGCAGGGATGGTTTTGGTTGTTCCGTCAATAAAGGTGATGCTATCAATGAAACGTGGTTCGGTGTAGACACCACCATTATTAATAGCACCAAAAGCAGCTGCTGTTTGAAGGGTTGAAACGTCAAGACCGATGGCGTCAACGGATGAATAGGTATCTTTAACGTCAAGACCCACACCTGAAAGGAAGGTTTTCATACGGTTAGAACCAAGAATACCGTCTGCGATACGAGCAACAGGGGTATTAAGAGACATTCTAAGCGCGTAGGTTGCGGTGACGTTACCGTAAGTGTAACCACCATAGTTGTTCATGACAACACTTGTTCCTGGATAGGTATAAGGTGCTGATGAGAAGGAACTACCTGAGCTGTATTGATTTCCAAAGTATTGGAAAAGTGGCCCATAAGCGGTAAAGGGTTTTAGAGATGACCCTGACGAACGCCCTGTTTGTGTGGCATGGTTGAGTTCGTCTTGGGTGTTACGCCCTCCGACCATACCAACAACGATGCCGTTATTATCAGTAACCGTTAACCCAATTTGTTCATCACCGTCAAGGTAATAAGCAGGGTTTTGACTGAGTTCTGTAATGTGGTCAAAGGTTTCTCGGTTGAGGAAGGTTTTGACTTTTAGTGTTGCTTTTTTAGTATCGTAGCCTTGGTCAGAAAGATCAGCTAAAACAGCGTCTGTATAAACCTTGTACTTCAAGTTTTGTTGACGTTGGTCTTCAGATTCACGAAAACGTGGTTGAAGATTGTCTGTTAGTTTATAGGCTTTGGCTTCTTTGTATTCTTTATCAGAAATAAGACCTTTTTCTTTAAAGACACCTAGTACCGTGTTTTTACGTTTTTCAGCTTTTTCAGGATTAGCGTAAAGGTTGTAATCTGATGGCGCTTGTCCAAGACCGACAAGGTAGGCTTGTTCAGCAATATTTTGGGTGGTGCGTTCCTTGTACTGATCAGGGGTTTTTCCAAAATAGGTCATCATGATAGCAGCAAGGCCTTTGTCACCTTCAGCATATTCGATGTTGTTAAAGTAAAGGGCCATGATTTCTTTTTTGTTGTAATTGTTTTCCAATTGTTTGGCTAAAAAGAGTTCTTGGAATTTACGGGTTGTCACATCGACACCAATACCGCCATTGAAATAAACATTTTTGATCAATTGTTGGTTGAGTCCTGAAAGACCACGGGCCTCATGGTAGGGAAGGAAGGGCAGTTTACTTTGGACTTTTTCATATAAAGCGCCTGTAAACATGCGAATGACGTTCCACCATTTGAAGCCTTTGGCTGTCCAGAAAGAGTTATCTTCAACAGCCACAACCCCTTTTTGAATAAGGGTTGGAATGTTGTTATAATCAATGGCTTTGATGCGTTGGGAGGAATCTTTCCAAATGACATTGCCGTCTTTGTCTTGAATTTCTGAGGTATCATAGACTTTTAATTGTTGGGCGTTGACTTTTGGAAGATGATTGAGTTTTGAGTTGATATAAAGCGCACTACCGCCCATTCCTAGAAAGGTAACGGATAAAAGGGTTAGTCCTGTCCATTTGACCCAACGTTTTTGTTTTTGACGTTTTTGGTCTTGTAGGAGGCGCTTTGTTTTGCGATTAGGAGTTGTCATAAATGTGAAAAATCCTTTTTAATATGCATGGGATAAGAGTATCCAGAATTAATAACCGTTATAGGCAAAGGTTCCCCATTTTTTGAGTAATTGATGGATGGAACCATTGAATCTACGGTCAAGTTGATTGGTAATGAGGGCTTGATGCGATTCGTGGGTATCAAAGCCTGCGTAGCCGTCAGCTAATTGTCCAAAGCCTGGGCCTTCAAGTGTATAGAGAACCCAGAAGGCTTGTGGGGTTGTTAGAGTGTCGATAAGGTTATCAAGGCCTGTTTGAACATGATAACTGCTACCATTCATACCACCTGGGATAGCATGGATGAGGTTGTAGACTTGTTTGGCATTACCACCACCATCCATAATCAGAAGACCGTCTGGGCCGAAACGTGGATCCTCGTGGGTAACAGGTGCTGCGTTTTGAGTAGGTGCTTGAGGCGTTGTTTCTTGGGTTTTTGGTTCTTCTTTTGGCTTTTCTTTGGTTGTTTTTTCTTGTTCGAGACGAGCCTGTTCTTCTTTTTGTTTGCGTTCAGCGTCTGTAGCTCGTTTTTGATTGGTTTCGTCTTCAGAACGTTTGTTGATTTCTTCCGCTTTACGAGCGTGCGTTTCCGTACGCTTGATGTGTTCCGCTTTAGAAATGATGGATTTGGTTAATCCTTGGTCATTTGCGTGGGCAAGACTGGTTCCTGTAGCGGTGATACTGGCAAGACTGGTTGCAAGGATAATCGCTTTTTTGGTTGTTGTTGCCATGAGATTTTCCTTTCTGACTAATTTGTTTTAGTATATCAAAAGGATTAAAAAAAGTCTAACAAAAAATAAGCTAGCAAAGATACTAACTTATTTGTTGTTTTCGACAAATTGAACCAAACTTTCATAAGTTGCTTTATGACTTGGTTCTGCAGGCGTTACTTTACCATTTTTCTTAACACCTGTGGTATAAGGCTTGGTTGTTGTGATGAGACGTTTGTTTTTGTCTGTTTGTACAATGAACATACCCTTATACTTGAGGTGTTTTTTGATGTCTTTGACGAGTTTGGTGTTTTCGTCAATATTAACGGTCTTGACTTGTGTCTTATGAATGTTGTTGTAAAGGTTAACGGCATCTTTTCTAGCAGGTTCTGCTTTTTGGCAGAATTTGCATTTTGGGGAATAGGTGACGTAAACCACACCTGGTTCCATTTTGGTTACCTTTGAGCTAACGGTTGAGTTGTTTGGTAAAAGGCTAGTCCCTAGACAAATAGCAACAAGGGCTAGGGTAAATGGAAGGTATCTGCGACGAAGACGTTCTTCATAGTCGAGGCTATTACGCCCATGTTTGAGGTCGTAGTTTTGAAGAACAAGGGTGATGCCAAGAATGACGAGAACAATACCAAGGCTGTTAGTTATGGCATAACTGTAAGGGAGCCATTTGTCAATGTCGTAATTCCCTGTGCCTGGAATCCCTGAGAGAAGACTAAAGATTAGTCCACTTCCAAGGATGAGCCAAGGTTTGATGGTGCTTTTAGCAAGATTTGCGATGCGTTTGATGAACATGTGGTTTTCCTTTCTGAATGACTTTCTTTTAGTTTAGCACATTTTCAGAAGAAAAACTATCAAAATCTGTAGCATGACTAAAGGTCATTTTCTTATCGTTCAAGCTTTCAATGGTCTCTAAAGTTTCTTTAGGAATAGCCTTTGTGTCAATGGCATGTTTTAAGATATAAGGATCTTGATTGACAAAAAGTTCACTTTTATTGGTTTCGTTATACATTTTTGCCATTTCGGTAAGGAATTGACTCATGTATAAGGTTTTAAAGGGTTCTTGGTCGTCTTCTTTAAAGAGCCAGTGATCTAGTAAACGTGTGAAGATATCAATATAGTCAGCTGTTTCAAGTCCTGGGTCAAAGCCTAAAAGACAGCGTTCGATTTCAGAGATCGCAAAGGTGACACTATCGGCACTTGATTTGGTTTGAGGGGTGATGACTTTGACGGGAAAATTAACCATGTTTCCTGTTTGGTTTTTGAACAGTTTGTAAAGACCGTCTGAATAAGGGTTTTCAGGGGTTGTGACAAGAAGCCCTAATTCATTTTCGGTGTCAAAGGTTAAGGTGTGGCAAAAACCATAGGCTTTAGCAACGCTAACCAATTCTTTTTCTTCTTTACTTAATTGTTCATAAGGCTTTTTGGTATAGGTCATTCGTCCCCTCCGAAAAGTTCATCAAGCATTTTTTTGTAGATGCTTAGGCTAAAGCGTGGCGTTTTTGGGTCTTCAGCTTTGATGGCTACGTATTTAGGATGCGCGTGAATGGTATCATAGTTGATTGGCCAAAAATGGTCTCGAATAAAAATTTTATACCAGTTGTGGCTACGCATGCAAGACACTCGGTAGGTTGTACCATCGACAGTAAATTTAATGGCAGCGCCACGACGTTGGTCAAGTCCTTGTTCAATGGTTGAGGCATAATCTTTTTCAAGCATGTAATCCGTAAGCTTGCGATTCCATTGCGCTAGCTGTTCGGTATTATTTTGACTAAGTTGTTTTTTAATAGACAAACTCATTTTTTGTCACCTGCTTCTTTAAAACGATTATCAATCAATTCTTGTAATTTGATAAGTTCATTTTCGCTAATGGTTCCTTGTTCAAGGGTTTGTTTGAGAAGGAAGGGTTCGCTGTTGATGAATTCTTTTTCAGGGGTATTTCCCATGTAGAATTGGTTCATGGTTTGGAGGAAGCGAGGCATGTAAAGTTGTTTGAAATAGTCAAGACGTGGGTCAAAGGTTAATTCGCCTTCTTTCTTTTGTAGGCTTGAGCCAAAGAAGGTTTCGGCAAGACCATTGACAATGGATTGGTCAATGACACGAAGCATGATTTCCATGATGTCAAAGGGTTGTAAGTAGGGGTCAAGCTTTTCAATGGTTTTGACCAATTTTTCAACAGACGCGTCAATGATGGGTTGGCGAGATAAAGTGTTTGGAGACAAGACTTCTTGAAGGAATTCTGACGCTTCTTCGGTTTCAGGATGCGTTTTGTCTTCAGCTTGAAGAGGAACAACCATTTGGTTTTTGATTTTGATGTTACCGAGTTCTTGGCGAATAAGAAGATAAACCCCGTTATTAAAATGGCGGTCACCGTCTTTTTGAGCGATAACCAGTCCTCTAAGGCTACCGTTTTCGTTGTAAACAAAGGTGAAATCATGTTTATACCCAATCATTTGGGTCATTTGAATGAGGGACAATTGAATGTCTGTCATTTCTGTCAACTGACGTTCGATTTTGTAGGTTGCCTTAATCTTTTCAAGATAGGCTTTTGCAGTGTCATTTAAGAGCATGAAAAAATCCTTTCTGGGAACAATAATGTTGTCTTTATTATAATATAGTTACTCTCTTTAGGCAACCAAAAAAAACGGCAAGACGCGTTAGCGTCTTCCGCCTAACAAAAGCTCGTTTTCCAAGGGAAAACGAGCCAGCGTCTTATGCTAGTTGTTGTTCTTCGTCTTTTTGACGTTCTTCGTAGCGACGTTGACGTTCTTCTCTCTCCCTACGAGCGTTTTCTTTGTCAATTTGCTCTTGCTCAATGGCACGGTCTTTCATTTCCTTAGTAACCTTGATACTTTCTAGAATAACAGGTTCTTGAAGGAATTTGAAATGGGTGTTTTTAGCAGCTGTCGCACGCGCCTTTGTTGAGTAAATAAAGGCTTGATTACGATCTTTTGACATGTAATCTTCAGGGTTGTTTAAATGGCGGTTACGTGTAATGTAGGAAGGTTGCGGTTCGTTTGTACGTAGAATAAATACAAGTGGCATAATGAGTTTCTTTCTTTCTATTAGGGATTAGCGCATGAGGTGTTCGGCACGCGCCTTGGCTTTATCAAGTTCTGTTTGTCCGCCTGCCATGATATCTTCTTGGGTAAGGCTTTCAGGACTTGATGGGTTGTCAATGCGACGGTTATTGTAATGTTCCAGTGTCGCTTGCATAATGTTTCGAACAAGCCCCCCGTTACCACCATTGGTACGTCGTCCATTGGCGTCAGGAATGTTAAGATTAAATTCTGTAATAGCCTTAAAGAGACGAGGGAGCATAGGTTTTAAGTCTTTAGGAACTTCTTTATGATAAGAACGTAACATGAGTTCAAAGATATCAGCCATTTCTTCAGGGGTGTAATCTTCAAATTGAATCCATTGGAAACGACGAGAGATACCAATGTTACTTGCCATAAGGTTTTGCATTTCTTTATCATACCCTGCCAAAATGACAACAGTGTCTGAACGGTTGTTTTCAGCAAAGGCAATGAGTTGGGCAAGAGCTGTGGCTTGGAAATCGGAGGCACCGTCATTGCTACTAGGTTGTAGGCTATAGGCTTCGTCAATAAAGATGACGCCACCTTTTCCTTTTTGAAGGGCTGTACGGGTTAATTCTGCGGTTTGGCCTTTATAACCTGCAACGAGGTCAGCGTCACCGTAGGACTTGAATTTGTTTTCAGGGACAGCACCGATTTCATACAAGGCTTGGGCAAGGATATTGGCGACAATGGTTTTACCAACCCCAGGATTTCCTGCGAAAATCATGTGGTAAGAAAAATCATTGTTGCTGTCTGTTGCGCCTTGGTTTTGATTGATCTTGATGGTGTTTAGAATGGTCTTGATACGTTCTTTAACGCTGTTCATTCCAATCAGTTCATCTAGGCGTTCCATAGCGGTTTTGTACTGATGGTTAGAATTAATTTCGGTATTAACACGTGAGACGCTTGTTTTTTGAACGTCATAGAAATTGTCATCTGTAACATTTTTAAAGGAGACACTTCCTGTTCGAAGTTCGTGAGTGAGACTTTGATTGGTTGGTTGACTGTTTTGAATAATGATTTGACCATCTTCAACAACAAAACCAACGGGACGTTTGACATCAGGGATGTCTTCAATTGCATAGTTATCAATAAGACCATTACCATTAAGGTATAACTGATAAGCAAAGGTCGTTTGGTTGTTTAAAAGACCAATACGTTCTTCTTTTTTCCAATTAAGCTTTGGCGTTTCGGTGTCGATACTAAGGATTGGATTTGTTAAGGTAAAATCTCCAATAAGGTTATTGTAACGATCGAACATACAAGAGTCGCTATCAAAGGTATTAAAGAAACGGGCATGGCTAAAACGAGTATTTCTTGCGGTCACGCTTCCAAAGAAACGAGAGGCATCTTTTCCTTTATCTAAACAAATATTGTCACCATAATATGATTTGATATGGCTATCGGTTAATATAACATGGACGTTTTCATCACTGTGGACGTTCATGAGGGAGACGTTATTACAAAGGGCTTCAGCGTGTCCTTTTTCGGATTTAAACCAGACAAGAGGCATAAAGTCTCTGACAGGACCTTTGACTGTTAACGTAACGTTTGTTAAATTAGCGTTTTCTGTAAAGACTAAGGCGTTAGCCTTTGATTCGCTGACGACATTGAGATCCTTAATGGTGGCGTTGGTATCAAAGCGCATACCGACATGACCGTTGTCAACGGTTAAAGTGTTTCCATTACCGTTAATAATAACATCGTGTGTGACAATGACGGTTTCATTGATGTTTTTATGGAGTTCAATGATGTCATCGTGATTGACTTTTGCGAGTGCATCTGCAAGGGTTTTGCATCGTCTAATGGGATTGATTCCTCCAACATGATAGGTTTTCATAGGCAAGCGTCCTTTTTAATTTGGATAAATGTAAGTGACGGTTCCTTGAATACCGATTGGATTGAACCAGCCACGGTAGTTAGCAATGCTTTGGTTTCCTGCGTAATTGGCTTCAACAACTTGAATCATACCGTCTTCACGAACATCTGTGACATAGGCAACGTGGCAACCTGACCATGAGATAATAGCACCAACTTTTGGCGTGGTTCCTGTTTTAAAGCCTGCTGCAGCGGCTGAGGCTGGCCATTGGTCAGCATTTCCCCAGAAGCTACCTGCCCAAGGGGCAACGACTTTGACACCCCAGGTACATTGTCCAACAGGATATGAGCTTGCACCTGCATAGTCATAAGTGAGTCCAGGGATAGTTCCTGTTTGTGGACGTTCTGAAGATGTTGTATTTTCTGAAGAGGTGTTTGTAGTTGTTTTTGGTTTTTCAGCGTCTTCTTTGGCTTTTTGAGCTTCTGCTTTAGCCTGGGCTTCTGCTTTGGCTTTGGCCTCAGCTTCAAGTGCTGCACGCTGGTCACGGTTAGCAATTTGAGCTTTAAGTGTTTCTTTTTGTGACATGACTTGAAGACGTTCTGCTTTTAAGCTTGCGGTTTCGATGACACTATTGTCGTCTTTTTGTACCAAGGATTGTAAGGTTGTTTGAAGATGATTTTTAGCCGTTTTTTCTTTGATTTTGGCGGTCAATTGGTCTTCTTTAGATGCTATTGATGCGAGATTGTCATCTAGTTGGTCAGCACTTACACTTGGTGCTAAGATAGCGCTTAGAGTCAAGACTCCTGCGGTACTTAAAAGTGTTTTTGAATGTTTCACGTAAGAATTACCTCTCTTTGCTGTTTGTTAATGGTTTCATTATAACAAAAAGAAAGGGCTTTTTCAAATTTAGGAGTGTCCGTAAATATTAATTTGGTCATTGATCCAATCAACTTGGTTTTGGGTAAAGTGAACAATGGCTGATGCTTTTTTGTATCTGGGGACAAGTGGTTCCATATACACGTACATAGAGAGGACGCCTATGACGTTGTTGTTCTCGTCTTTAGCGCCACTGCCTGACATGCCTTTAAAGGTTTGACTGTTAACAACCATGACGTTTTGATTATTGAGAAGTGTCCACTCAGGTTTTCCTACTGATTTATAAGCAGTGCCTTTTTTATGTTTTGGAAAGTTTTCAAAAGGATAACCTGTATAGGAGATAAGTTTTGGGTCAGGGTTGTAAGCGATTGGACTGATCTTAGCGTCTAGTTGAGTGGCGTCAAAGGTTTCAGGGAGAATGATGAGGGCTAAATCGTCTTTAGTAACAGACGAGAAACCATAGGCTTTATTTGGAACGTCGCCATAATAGTGGACATGGATGTCGACGAGATTGGCATTTGCTGAATATTTATGGGTTTTTGGATTGTCTAGTTTGTCATTATCAATGGATTGATTCCAATTGGTTCTAATGGTCCATTCTAGGGTTTTGTCAGATGTGGCGTTAACATCTTTGACGACATGAGCGGCTGTCAAAATGATATTTTTAGCGACAAAGGTTCCTGTACCATAGATGGTTTTGTCTTTGCCATCAATGGTTGCGTTACGACTAAGTAAGACGCTTGAGGGGTCAGGTGGGGCTTTTTCAACGCTATTGACTTGTCCTGAGGGTAGCCAGTAGATTTTTCCAAAGTGTGAAAAGATAAACATTAAGCTGACCACAATGGTCGTAGAAATAAGGGTTGTCCAAAATACGAGGTGTTTAATGAATTGACAAATTTCTTTTTTGATAAACGTGACCTCCTTTCTAAGTTATTAAAAAATGTAGGTGTTTAACCTACATTTAATCCCGTATGTCGGTCTTCTTCTTCACGTAAACAGGCATCTCTAAAGGCGGCATAGGAACCAATGAGATGGAGTTTTGTTTTGGCGCGTGTAACAGCGGTGTAAAGAAGATTACGGGTAACAAAGCGTGTGTTTCTTAGAAGGGGAATGAGGACTTCGTCATATTCAGAGCCTTGGGATTTATGAATAGTAATAGCATAACCCAAGGTGAAGTTTTGAAATTCATCTGACTTAACGGTAATGTTGTGATCTAATTGGTCGGATGACAATTCAATTGCTGTTAGATTATCGTCTTCATAAGTAAGGTCACAAACGGTCAATACACTACCGTTTCTGAGGTCTTGATGAAAACTATTACTTTTACAAATAACAGGGTCGCCAATGGCAAATTGGTCAGCGTCTGGATGTAGACGTTGTTGAATATAATGATTCAAATAAGGCGCTGTATCAACGGTGTGACCAAGACCTTTATTGACATAAGGGGTTAAGACATTAGGCATGACATTTTTATTATCAGCAAGATAATTTAAAATGGTTAAGACATAATTATCATCAGCAGGGACAAAATTAATGTCATCGATGGTTGAAAAGGCGTCTTGAGAAGGGAAAAGTCCTTCTTGAATAGTTTCTGCTAAAATAGGAATATTTGAGCCATCTTTTTGACGCATGACACGAGATAGGGTAATGACATTTTGAGAGTGGTTAAGCAGGTCTTTGAAGACTTGTCCATTAGCAATAGATGGTAATTGATTAACATCACCAACCATAACTAATTTGATATTATGGAAGTTACAAAAACGCGCAATGAGACCACCTGTCAAAATATCTAACATAGAAGCTTCATCAACGATAAGCATTTTTGGTTTTTGACTAGCTGTTGTCATGATAAGGTTATCGAGGAAGCCTTCATTATTTCGGAAATAGTCTAGAGGGTGTCCTGCAGGAAGACCAAAATAAGAGTGAATGGTCTTTGTTGGAAGATTGGTCGCTTCTGAGAGACGATTAGCTGCTTTTCCCGTTGGGGCTAAGAGAATAATATCACTATCTCTATAACCATGATAGGCTTTGTTGGCTTTGATGATGGCGTTCGTGACAAAACTTTTTCCTGTTCCAGGGCCACCTGTGAGATACATGGTGTCGGTCAAAAGGGATAATTTAATAGCATCTTCTTGTTCCTTGGTATAGTCAACACCGTCTGAAAGAATGTCTTCAAGAGAAACAGTTGTTGTGACTGTTTTTTCTTTAGTTTTAAGTTCTAGAAGACTTTTTTCAAGATGATGGAAAAAGGTTGGCTGTAAGCCAAAGTCTTTTTTAAGGACGTAAGAGGTACTTAAAATAGCGTCTTCAAAACTGTCCATGTCTTGAACGTCGAGTTGACTGAGTTGTAATAAAGCAGGGACGATGTCATTTGGAACGTAGGTATCGTTACTGTTTCGTAAATAAGTGACAACGGTTCGTAGGCAAATGGCTTCGTCACGTTTGGTATAGTCAACATTGGTACATTTTTTAGCAATGGTATCACAAAAGTCAAGATCTGCTTTTTCATCGATATAGAGAATCCATGGATTATCTTTGAGATCATCTTTAAGATTAGCGCCATAATGCTTAAGAAGGCGAATGGCTGTTTTTTTATCAGGAATAAGATCTTGAAG
>ERZ772979.323-NODE-323-length-36241-cov-23.989941_pt1 | contig 36241 bp, 29 predicted proteins | sample MGYA00511130_ERZ772979 | MGnify/ENA primary metagenome ERZ772979 (study PRJEB29015, sample SAMEA2738103) | human oral metagenome | biome: human oral; feature: human-associated habitat; material: saliva | place: China | collected 2186 ...
ATCTTGCCCGGCGCAATCAACACGCCGCCCGCGTGCATACCCAAACCGCGCGTCAGGTCTTCCAGTTTTTTCGCCAGCGTAATCAGTTCGTCCGCTTCTTCCGCTTCGATCAATTCCTGAATCTGCGGCTCCGCCTTCATCGCGTCGTCCAAACCCAAAGGTTTGTTAGCTTCCAGCGGAATCAGCTTCGACAGTTTGTCGCACAGGGTAAACGGCAGTTCCAGCACGCGCCCCACATCGCGAATCACCGCTTTGGACGACATCGTGCCGAAGGTCACAATCTGGCTCACCGCCTCTGCGCCGTATTTGTCGCGCACATACTCAATCACGCGGCCGCGGTTGGATTGGCAGAAATCCACGTCGAAGTCGGGCATGGAGACGCGTTCAGGGTTTAAGAAACGTTCGAACAGCAGTGCGTATTTCAGCGGGTCGAGGTCAGTAATCTTCAGCGAATACGCCACCAGCGAACCCGCGCCCGAACCGCGTCCCGGCCCTACCGGACAGCCATGCGTTTTCGCCCAGTTGATAAAGTCTTGTACGATAAGGAAATAGCCGGGGAATTTCATCTGGATGATGATGTTCAGCTCAAAATCCAGCCGCTCCTGATATTCTGGCATTTTCGCCGCCCGCTCCGCCTCGTCGGGATAAAGCTGAACCATGCGTTCCTGCAAGCCCTCGTTGGACAGTTTCACCAAATAATCATCCAGCGACAGGCCGTCCGGCGTTGGGAATAAAGGCAGGAAGTTTTGACCCAGTGTAATGTTCAGGTTGCAGCGTTTGGCGATTTCCACCGTGTTTTCCAAGGCTTCGGGCAAATCGGCGAAACGCTCCGCCATTGTTTCCGCACCGACAAAATATTGGCTCGGGGAAAATTCGCGCGGTCGTTTGCGGTCGGCCAGCGTCCAGCCTTCGGCAATGCACACCCGCGCCTCGTGCGCGAGGAAGTCTTCCGGCTCGAGGAATTGGGTCGGGTGCGTGGCCACCACGGGCAGGTTCAGCTTCCGCGCCAAGGCCGTGCTGCCTGCCACCGAACGCTCCCACTCCGGTTTTTCGGGCAGGCGTTGCAGTTCGAGGTAGAAAGCGTTTGGAAACAGGGCGGCATATTTTTCCGCCGCCGCTTCGGCCGCCGTTTCGTGGCCGTTCATCAGATTGAGGCCGACTTCGCCGTAATGCGCCCCCGATAGGCAGATCAAGCCTTCGTTGCCGCCTTCGCCCAACCATGCCTGTTTCAACTGCGGCAGGCGGCCTTCTTCCTGACAGGTGAAGGCGCGGGTAAGCAGTTCGCTCAGGCGCAGATAGCCGTTGTGGTTTTTAACTAGCAAAAGGGCGCGGAAGGGTGTGTCGGGGCGGTCGGGATTTTCGATGCGCACGTCTGCGCCGATGACGGGTTTGATGCCCGCTCCGCGGCAGGCTTTGTAGAATTTCACCAGGCCGAACCCGTTCATCAGGTCGCTGATGCCGAGTGCGGGCAAACCTTCCGCCAAGGCTTTTTTTATCAAGGCCTTCAGGCGCACCGTGCCGTCGGTGATGGAGTATTCGGAATGCAGGCGCAGCGGGATGTAAACGGGATCGGACATGGCGGGGACTTTGCGGAAAGGTTTCAGACGGCCTCCGGCGGGGCGGTCGGGCGGAACAAATACAGGGCGTATTGTAACAGAGAGGCCGTCTGAACATGCGGAAACACATTTTCAGACGGCCTTTTTGCCCGGCAGAGGCGATTCAGCTTTTCGGGGCGCAAAAGAAAGAATACAGCAGCCGTACGGTGTCGTTTATCCGTGGATCGGCAATGTAATACTGCCGCTCCCGGTGGTTGGCCTCGCAGGACACCAGCCCGGCCTCGCGCAGCAGTGCCAATTGGCTGGACATCGCCGCCTGTGGCAGCCCGGCCGCTTCGGCCAGCTCGGTTACGTTGTGCGGCCGCTCGTGCAGTTTGCATAACACGGCCAGACGGTTCGGATTGGCCAGCAGTTTCAGAAAAGCGGCGGCTTCTTCGTAGGGCGGTTGGTCGGCAGAGTCGGTCATATCGGTTTCTCGGCAAATGGGGGAGGGGCGGCATTGTCGGCGATAACGGCTCCGTCGGCAACTTTCAGACGGCCTCCCCTGCCGTTTAACGGTTCCACGGCATGTTGGCCAACAGCCGCGCCATGCCGCAGAATCCGGTCAGCCCGGCCGTCAGCAGGCCTGCGCCGACTGCCGCGTTTATCAGATAAAACCACGGCGACACCAGCCAACCCGCCAGTACGCCGAACAGAATCAGCCCGCCGGCAATGGTTTGCACCTGCCGCATGATATCGGGCGCGGCGCGGTCGGCTTCGACGGGCAGCCCGGCGGCTTTCCATGCCTGCAAACCGCCTTCGAGAATGTAGCACTCGCGCCCTCGGCCGAGTTCCGCCAACACCGCTTCCGCCATTGCCGTGCGTTTGCCGCCCAAACAATAAAAAATCACGCAGGGCGCGGCGTTGTCGGGCAGTTTGCCTCGATGCTGCTCCGGCGGCAGGGACAATGCGCCGCCGATATGCCCGCCTCGATACTCCGCCCGGCTGCGGATGTCTGCCGCCAACGCGCCTTCGCGGATTTTGGCTGCCGCTTCGGCAGGGGCGATTAGCGGGAGTCGTCCGTCCTTATTCATGGTTGGCCTTCTTTATTTTTTGTCAATTCGGCAGGTATTGATGCCCAATAAGCTGTACAGCACGCAGCTCCCCATCAGCGCGGTGGCCAGCGGCACGATACCCAGCCATCCCCACCAGCCGATTTGTCCCGTGGCGGCTGCCGCAATCAATGCCACACCGACAACGATGCGGATAATGCGGTCTAAATTACCCAAATTCCGTTTCATTTTATTGCTCCTTATCTGAGAATGAGTTACCTAAAAATAAATACATATAATAAAAACCATATATAAGAAATAATATATCCCTAAACAGGCTTTGTCAAACGGTTTGCGGCGGTTTGGGTTTTGCAGCAATGCTCTGTATCCGTTTGAACGCCGTAGGAATCCGTCTTCCCAACAGAATTCCGGTTTTCAGACGGCCTTTGATTTTGCAGCGGACCTGTGGAAGGAGGCGTTTACGGTTTGTCGAGATGGGGATACAGGCCTTTGCGTCCGTCTTGACGAACCCACACCCAGTCCGGTGCGTCAAACCGCATCCCCGTGCCGTGATACAGACATTTTTGCCGGGGGTCGGGATACAGTCCGCCGCCGAGATAACCGATTTTCAGCGGCTGATGGTTGGTGCTGTGTTGTTTCAGCACTGAGGCGGCGGCCTTTGTTTGTTCTGCTGTGGGATGGTCGGGGGAGCGCCCTCCCAGCCCGAATAGATCCAAAAACGTATTTTTAGGCGGAATGATGCGGACATGGTATGTCGTACACCCGTCATCATAAAGTGTGCGGTTGGTTGTGCGGACGGTAAACTGATAGTGGCCTTGTCCGCCCGAAATTCCGACAACTTGGGATTCGACGGCATCGCCGCCCGCATGGGCGGTCAGTGGGAACGATAGAAAAAAGGGAATGATAAGGTGGCGCATAAGGTTGAGGCCGTCTGAAAGCAAGGATTCCGTTGGGAAAACGGGTTTCTGCGAAGTCAAAATAAACAGGGCTGTAAGGCCGAAACGGCAGGCATTTCGGCAGGCAGCCCATCCGTGCCGCACTATTGATTACAAGAATAGCGCATTTTCAGCGATTGGGGCATCGTCGGCAACTTTCAGACGGCCTGGACGTTTTCCGTTAAAATAGGCCGTCTGAAAAGTTGTCAAACCGAAACATGATTCCGAAAGCCGCTTTATGCATGCAACCGTTTATCTGGAAAACGAAGAATACATCGCCTTGTGCGACCTGTTGAAACTGGCCGGACTGGCCGAAAGCGGCGGACAGGCGAAGGCTGTGATTGCCGAAGGGCTGGTGTTGCGCAACGGTGCGGTCGAAACCCGCAAAACGGCGAAAATACGCGGCGGCGAAGTGATTGAGTTCGACGGCGCGGTGCTGGAGGTGTGCGATGGCTGCGACCCCGACGGCGAATAATGAAGCCGCGCTGCCGCCCGAACCCGTGCCGCCCGAAGATTGGGAGTGCTGCGGCAGCGAATGCGGCGATGCCTGCACGTTTGAAATCTACCGCCGCGAAAAGGCTGAATACGAGGCTTTGAAACGGCAGGTGCAGGCGGATGCGCCGTCCGAGCCCTAAGCCGCCTTGTCCGCAGGTTCAATCGAACAGGGATTTTAACGCCGCCGAACCGCGCTTTCAGACGGCCTCCATTCCGTATGAGGCCGTCTGAAAGCCTAATTCCAATGCAGTTAAAACGAATGCGGCCAATCCGTACAACCCCGAAACTATTCCGAACCCTATCCATGTCCGTATCCGTTTCCACCGCCAAACTCAACCTGATCCTGCTGGCCGCCGCCAATGCCGCCAACCTGCTACTGCTCTACGCCGCCTCGCACGCGCCGTGGTGGGGGACGGCCGTGGCGGCCGCACTGTTTGCCCTGAGCAACAATACGATGTTTGCGCTGCTGCACGAAAGCGTACACGGCTCGTTCGCGCCCGACAGGCGGCTGAACGCGTGGTGCGGCCGCCTCGCCGCCTTCTGGTTTCCCACCGGCTTTGCCGTGCAGCGCATGTTCCACCTCACCCACCACCGCAACAACCGTTCGCCGTCCGAGCAGTTCGACACCCTGCACGACGGTGACGTGTTGTGGCTGAAATACGCCCAGTGGTACGCCATCTTTACCGGCCTTTATTGGCCGTGCGCCGTCATCGGCGTGTTTTTCTATGCCGCCACGCCGCGTTTCGTCCGCCGCCGCTTGGCCGCACTTTTCGGCCGCCGTGGCGGCTTGCAGAGCGGGGCGGAAGACTATATCGGCAGCCTCGACCGCCTGCCGCAACTGTCCGCCCGTTTGGAAATATTCGGCGCGGCGGCGTGGCAGCTTTTCTGGGCCTGGCTGTTCGGCTGGACGTGGGGCGGCTGGATGGCCTGCTATGCCGCCTTCGGCTTTGCCTGGAGTTCGCTGCAATACACCGACCATGCCTTCTCGCCGTTCGACTGCAAAAACGGCGCGTGGAACCTGCGCGTGCCGCGTTGGCTGCGGGCGGTTTTCCTCAATTACCACCTGCATCTGGCGCACCACCGGCACCCCGAGCTTTCCTGGCGCGAACTGCCGCGCCATGCCGGTGAAGGGCCGCATTTTTTCGCCGTTTGGCTGAGCTGCTGGCGCGGGCCGCGCCGTCCCGAAGATTTTCCGGTATTCAAACAGGGGCGCATCGAATGAACGCCGGCCTGCCGCATCCGCGCCGTTTCTTCTTTGTGCTGGCCGCCCTGTTCGCCCTGCTGTTCCTCGCGGGCTACGGCGGCAGCAATTTGATTGCCGCGTATATTCCGTGGCACATCAGCCCCGCCTTGCCGTTTGAGTCCGCCATCCCCTTCCTGCCCGCCTGGAGTGCGGTTTACCTTACCGTGCCGCTGCTGCTGGCGGCTTCCGTCCGTTGGGCAGACTGGCGCGAAACTTGGGCGTTGTTTGCCGTTTTGACCGCCGAATTGGCCGCCGCCTGCCCGTTTTTCATCCTCCTGCCCGTTCAGACGGCCTATCCGCCGCGTCTTGCCGAAGGCTTCTGGCAGCCGTGGTTCGCATTGGCGGATCATTTGAGTATGGCGCACAACCACCTGCCCTCGCTGCATACCGCCTTCGCCTGCACCGCCGCCCTCGCCGCATGGAGGCATTCGGCGGCACGCTTCGCCCTGATTGCACCGTGGGCGGCAGCCGTCGTTGCATCCACCCTCCTGATACATGAACACCACCTGTCCGACCTCGTGTGCGGCGCACTGTTGGCCGCCGCCGTCTGGCACACCGTCGGCCCGTGGGCGCGGCGGCCGGACATCTTGCGGCGCATATCCGCCGAATGGCAGATGCTGCTCGAACAAGCCGCCTTCGCCCGCCGCCACCGCCGCTACGCCCTCATCAGCCTGATTCTGGCCGCGTACAGGCTGCGGCATCCCGCGCGCGGCGGCCTGCTGGTGTCGGGCTACTGCTTTTTGCAGGCCTTCGACGACCTGATGGACGGCGACCGGCAGACGGCGCGCACGGCCGATGAAGAAGCCCGCCGCCTGATACGGGAATGGCGGCACGGCCGTTTCGACGAAAACGACCCGTACAGCCGGCTGGCCGCCGACTTCAGAGGCCGTCTGAAAACGAGCGAAGCGAGTTTCTGCGAAGCTAAAACGAGCACAGTGAGTTTCTGCGAAGCTAAAACGGATATAGAGGGTTTGGGAGAAGCCAAAGCGAACGCCAAATATTCCGGTAAAACGGAAACCGTCCTGCCCGCCGCGGCCGCCCGTTTCGCCCTCACCCGCACCCTCGGGCTGCTGCACACCATGCACCTCGACCGCCTGCGTGCCGAACGAGCGCAACTGTGGACTGAAGCCGAAATCGCCGCCCAGCACCGCCGCACCTTCACCCGCTCCCTCGACCTGCTTTTGGCCGCCTTGGGTTCATCCGTGCGCGGTCGCGACCTGCCCGAACTGGTCGATGCCTTGGGCTGGTGTTCCACCATGCGCGACCTGCCCGAAGACCTGCGCGCGGGCATCGTCAATATTCCGTCCGAACTCTGGCGGCAGGCAGGATGGCCGTCTGAAAAACGGCACGACCCCGCCGCCCTGAGTGCCGATGCGGCCTTCCGCGATTGGATGCGGCAGGAAAGAAGCCGTGCCCTGCAACTGCTCGATCAAGCCGACCGCCGCACCGCCGCCCTGAACGACGAAACCGCACGCCGCATCTCAAACCTATTCGCCCGTTCCGTGCGCCGTTTCGCCGAACAACGCCTGCTCGTCCGCTACCCGTGGCTGAACGGGCCGACGGATCAGGCCGTCTGAAACGCCGCTTCGGCGGCACAAAGTTTATGCAAACCAAGGGCGGTATGGCGGGTTTTATCGTGAATTAAAATAAAAAATACCCGCCATCGTCATGCCCGCGCAGGCGGGAATCCAGAGTTTGCGTTTTCAGGAATGAATAGGAAAGGGCGGTTATCCGACGGTTCGGGTTTCCGCCTGCGCGGGCATGACGATATGGGGCATCCTCATTTGAATTTACTGTATTTGAAGCCATAATCGGACAAACCGCCCGCCGCACATTAAAGGAGAATCCCGCATGACCAACGACCGCTGGCAAATCCACCGCCACCTTGCCGAACAGGCCGACCAACGGCTGCAAATCGTCAAAACCATCCCCCGCCGCATCCTCCTGGCTGGTGCCGACGGCGACAACAGCCGCCGCCTGCTTGCCGCCCGCTATCCCAAAGCGGCCTTTGCCGAATACGACCCCCGCCCCGAATGCCTGCGCGACGCGGCCGACAAACGCGGCGGCGGCCTACTGTCCAAACTGGCGGGGAAAACCGTCCCCCAACACTGCCAAGCCCTATCCGCCCCCCTGCCCGAAGCCTCGGCCGACATGCTGTGGAGCAACCTCGGCCTCGCCACCGAACACAATCCCGTGGCCGTTTTCACAAGCTGGGCGGGTGCACTGCAAACCGACGGCCTGCTCTTCTTCACCCACTTCGGCCGTGACACCCTGCTCGAACTGACCGACACCCTGGCGCAACAAGGCATCGCCGCCCGCCGGCCCGCCCTCATCGACATGCACGACCTGGGCGACATGCTGGCCGACAGCGGCTTCTACGACCCCGTAACCGACACCGCCCGCCTGAAACTGGAATACCGCACCGCCGACACCTTCCTGCAAGACATGGACACCCTCGGCCTCTGGCACGCGCTGGACTTCGACGACCCGGACGCCGCCCGCACCGCCATTGCCGGACTGTGGCAGCGGCAAACCCCGCCCGAGCTGACACTCGAAACCGTCTTCGGCCACGCCGTCAAGAAAAAAATCCTGCCTGCGGGCGAAAACGAAGTACACTTCTTCCCGAGAAAAACCTGAACAGCCGCCTTTTCAGACGGCCGCCAACCGACAGAGGCCGTCTGAAACACCCGCGTAGCGCGTTCCATCAAGCAACAACCCACCCGAAGGAAAAAAACATGCAGAAATACACCCGCCGTACCGCCCTGACCGCCCTGTGCGCCCTCCTGCTCACCGCCTGCCCGAGCAGCACCCAACCCGGCGGCGGCCAACCCACGGTTACCCGCCAAAAACCGCAGGCCGTCGTCGCCATCGCACTAGGCGGCGGCGCATCCAAAGGCTTCGCCCACATCGGCATCCTCAAAGTCCTCAAACAACACAACATCCCCGTCAAAGTCGTTACCGGCACCAGCGCGGGCGCGATAGTCGGCAGCATGTACGCCAGCGGCATGTCGCCCGACCGCATGGAACTCGAAGCCGAAATCCTCGGCAAAACCGACCTCGTCGACCTCACCCTCTCCACCAGCGGCTTCATCAAAGGCGAAAAACTGCAAAACTACATCAACCACAAAGTCGGCAACCGCCCCATCCAGCAGTTCCCGATTAAATTCGCCGCCGTCGCCACCGACTTCTCCACCGGCAAAGCCGTCGCCTTCAACAGGGGCAACGCCGGACAAGCCGTCCGCGCCTCCGCCGCCATCCCCAACGTCTTCCAGCCCGTCGTCATCGCCGGCCGCCGCTACGTGGACGGCGGCCTGACCCAGCCCGTACCCGTTACCGCCGCGCGCGGCCAAGGCGCGAACTTCGTCATCGCCGTGGACATTTCCGCCAAACCTACCGCCTCGCCGAGCAAAGACTTCCTCTCCTACCTCGACCAAACTCTCAACATCATGAGCACCTCCGCCCTCAACGGCGAACTGTCCAAAGCCGACGTCGTCATCAAACCGCAGGTTCAATCGCTGGGCGCGGTAGGCGGATTCGACCAAAAAGCGCAGGCGATCAAAATCGGCGAACAAGCCGCCCTCGCCGCCCTGCCGGAAATCAAACGCAAACTCGCCGCCTACCGTTATTAAGCACAAACAGGCCGTCTGAAAGCGCGGCTTCCGCCGGGAAGTTGATTTCAGACGGCTTCTTACCAGGCACAGGCCGTCTGAAAAACAATGAAACACTTACTCATAGACTTTGAAAACGTCCAACCGCAAAACTTGGATAACTTGCCGACTGACGGCATCCATATCTGGCTGTTTTTAGGTGCGGTACACAAATCGCTTCCTGTCAGTTTGGTGAAATCCCTGTTGCGTTTCGGCGAACGCGCCCATCTTGTCCAATTGCAAAAAACGGGTAAAAACGCATTGGATTTTTACCTGTCCTATTATCTCGGACAAATTACCGCCACCGACCCCGAAGCCCAAATCGGCATACTTTCGCGCGACGGTGGATATGATGTCCTGGTCGAACATATTTTGGAAAACCAACAAGCCAAAGGGATTGTGCGCCTGGCCAATATAGACGAAGTGCAACATCAGAAAATCACGGCCGCACCGCCGCCGGCATTGTTGGAAAACAACACACAGCCTGAAACCGACCCCAAACCACAACAATCGTTGGCACCTTATTTCCAGGCAGCCTTGGCCGCGCTGCGCCGTCCCGACGCTTTCCGCCCCAGCCGCCTGCATAATTTACAGAAAAACCTGCGCAAACATATTTTGCGTGATTTGTTTACAGATAAAACCGAAGAAGAGAGTGTAATAACCACCAATGCGGTTATTAACAAACTCAAAGCGCAAAACTTCATTAGCATCGATGAGCAGGAAGCTGTGTCTTACCACATCAGCGACAACGATTTGTTGCAAAAAATCCAACGCTATATTTTGAGCCAACGTCCCAAAAGCTACGCCGACTTTCAAGCCGCCGTGCAAAAACGCGCGGGTGCGCTCTGTCTGACGGTCAGCCCTAGCGAAATCCAAGCCTTCGCCCGGCATTTGCGCGAACAAAACCTGATCCGCCAAGAAAACGGGAAAATCGAATATGCGCCGTTTGCCGAACCTAAACTGCAGCCCGCGCCCAAGCAGGCCGCCCAAACCGGTTGGCAGCCTGATGAGGCCAAGTGGAAAAAGGTCATCGCCGCACTGTCCGTTGCCAAAGCGAAACGTCCCGGCAAAATCAGCGCGCTGCGTAACACAATCAAAGCCTATGCCAAATGCGGCGAACAGGAAACCGACAAAATGCTGCAACATCTGCAAGACCTTAAAATCCTGCGCATTGACGGTGCAAAAATCGCCTATCTCAAATAAACGACCATCAATCCAAGCATCGGAATGCCGATGAATGGGGCAGGGAGGCCGTCTGAAAACCGACTTTCAGGGTTTCAGACGGCCTCCCTTCATCCGCCGCCCAAAAAAGCGCGATAAGGCCGCCGTATCCGCCGTTCGGGGCATTAAGTACCTTTTTTGCCTGATAAAAAGCATCTAATCCGAAAAAATATTTAAAACGAAGCATAATATATGGCTGAGGCCGTCTGAAAGTGCGGCTTCAAAGAAGCTAAAACCGGACTTCGGCACAGCTAAAACATCTCGGTTTGCGTTAGAATGCGCTTTTTTTTGTAAAGGCCGTCTGAAAAGGCGGGAATACTATGTCCGGACAACATACACACGCTTCGACTTGGCAGAGCAAACTCAACGCGCTGGGGCCGGGAATCATGATGGCTTCGGCGGCGGTCGGCGGTTCGCACCTGATTGCCTCCACGCAGGCGGGCGCGCTTTACGGCTGGCAGCTCGCGCTGATTATTATTTTGACCAACCTGTTCAAATATCCGTTTTTCCGTTTCAGCGCGCATTACACGCTGGACATGGGCAAAAGCCTGATTGAGGGCTATGCCGAGAAAAGCCGCGTTTATTTGTGGGTATTCCTGATTTTATGCGTGGCATCGGCCACAATCAACGCGGGTGCGGTCGCCATCGTGACCGCCGCCATCGTCAAAATGGCGATTCCCTCGCTGACGCTGAATGTCGGCGCAATCTCCGCACTGATTATGGCTTCCTGCCTGATTATCTTGGCAAGCGGACGCTACAAAGCCTTGGACAACGTTTCCAAAATCATCATCGTCAGCCTGACGATTGCCACAGTCGCCGCCGCCGCCATCGCCATGTCGCGCGGCATGCAGATGAAGCCCGACTTCATCGAGCCTACCCCGTGGACATTCACCGCTTTGGGCTTCCTCATCGCGCTGATGGGCTGGATGCCCGCGCCGATTGAGATTTCGGCCATCAATTCGCTGTGGGTTACGGAAAAACAGCGGCTTAATCCTTCGAGCTACCGCGACGGCATTTTCGACTTCAACGTCGGCTACATCACCAGCGCGGTGCTGGCCGTCGTTTTCCTTGCCTTGGGCGCGTATGTGCAGTACGGCAACGGCGAAGCGGTCAAAATGAAGGGCGGCGAATACGTCGGGCAGCTGATCAATATGTACGCCGTTACCATCGGCGACTGGTCGCGGCCGATGGTGGCGTTTATCGCCTTCGCCTGCATGTACGGCACGACGATTACCGTGGTAGACGGCTACGCGCGCGCGATTGCCGAGCCGGTGCGCCTGCTGCGCGGCAAAGACAAAACGGGCAACCTCGAACTGTTTGCCTGGAACGTCTGGGTCGCAGGTACGGGCTTGGCGGTGATTTTCTGGTTCAACAGCGCGATGGCCGAACTGCTCAAATTCGCCATGATTACCGCCTTCGTTGCCGCCCCCGTGTTTGCCTGGCTGAACTACCGCCTCGTCAAAGACGACAAACGCCACAAGCTGACGGCGGGCATGAACGTCCTCGCCATCCTCGGCCTAGTTTACCTGATCGGGTTTACCGTATTGTTCCTGTTCGACTTGGGCGGCGCATTCGAAAATTTCAAATAGGCAGTTGAAGGAGAGGCCGTCTGAAAACATTGTTTCAGACGGCCTCAAACCTATCCCGGCCGTTTTCCATTACAATCCGCCCCATGCAAAAACTAATCTTCCTCCTCTGCCGCATCCTTGCCGCCCTGCCGCTGAAAAGCCTGCACGCCATGGCCGGCTTTTGGGGCGGCCTCGCCTTTTACCTGTTGCACAAAGACCGCGCCCGCATCCGCGAAAACCTGCAAATTGCCGGGCTGCCTGCGGACGATGCCGCCGTTAAGAAAGTATTGCGCGAAACCGCCAAAGGCGCGTTGGAACTGCCCGTGGCCTTTTTCAGACGGCCTGAAGACATCGAAACCCTGTTTCGCGAAGTGCACGGCTGGCAGCACATCCAAGCAGCGTTGGACGCTGGCGAAGGCCTGCTGCTGATTACCCCGCACCTCGGCAGCTACGACCTGGCCGGACGCTACATCAGCCAGCAGCTTCCCTTCCCGCTGACCGCCATGTACAAACCGCCGAAAATCAAAGCCTTCGATGCCGTCATGCAGGCCGGGCGCGTGCGCGGCAAAGGCCGCACCGCCCCCACCAGCATCCAAGGCGTGAAACAAGTCATCAAAGCCCTGCGTGCGGGCGAGGCCACCATCGTGCTGCCTGACCACGTTCCCGCACCGGAAGAAGGCGGCGACGGCGTATGGGCGGACTTTTTCGGCCGACCCGCCTACACCATGACTTTGGCCGGCAAGCTGGCGCAAGTCAAAGGCGTGCGCGCACTGTTTTTCTGCGGCGAACGCCTGCCCGGCGGCAAAGGCTTCGTCTTGCACGTCGAACCGTTGCAAGGCAGCTTGAACGGCGACAAAAAACACGATGCGGAAATCATCAACCGCAATGTTGAATACTGGATACGCCGCTTCCCCGACCAATACCTGTTTGCCTACAACCGCTACAAACACCCCGCCGGCGCGGAAGAGCGGCCGTCTGAACAGGCCGTCTGAAAGCACATCTTCCGCAAGAATGCCGCGATTCTGCGAAATTTACGGCGTTAAAACGGGCTTTCAGACGGCCTTCGCAGCGGGAAAACGGAAATAACAGAAGCGGATGCGGTTACCGTTGCCACTCATCCTGCCGATACCGTTTTGATAAGGAAACGCTGATAAAACACAGGCAAATCTTGGACAAACCGGCTGCCCGTCTCCTTGCTCCTTAAACAAACATTTGGAAACGTCGGTAGGTTTATATGATTTGACAGATATTTTTACTTTGCAAAAATTCCCGGAATATTTGTTTTTGACAACCTGAGTCCGAATCGGGTTTGGGGTTGGGCAAATCGTCCGAGTCCAATACTCAAAAGGCCGTCTGAAAACCTGATTTTAAGTTTTCAGACGGCCTTTTGATCGTGAAACCGTAAGAGGCAGGGATTCCATCCATTACCATTCACGTCCGGATGCAAAAATTGGGCTACGCAAACCCAAGCGCGGGTTTTACGACGTGCTGATGGATTCACGTCCGGATGCAAAAATTGGGCTACGCAAACCTTCATGCCGTATATCCGACAAACGAAGACAAAATTGCCATTAAAATTTACAGAGGTCGCCTGAAACCCAGTTTCAGGATTTCAAAACGACCTCTTTCATTATCAAGAAAATGGCAAAAGCCATCTGTTTTTAAAACGTAAATCCAGTTTCCAATTCATCGTCGCCGACCAAATCCACCAACAGCGCGTACAGCGGCGCGAGGTCGGTATAGCGGCGCGAGGCGCGGCGCAGGTAGTTGAGGAAGCGCGGGATTTCGGGGCGGTATTTGTCTTTGCCGTCGCGGTGGTAGAGGCGGGCGAAGATGCCGGCGACTTTCAGATGGCGTTGTACGCCCATCCATTCGAACCAGCGGTAGAACCCGTCGAATTCGGCCGGAACGGGCAATCCTGCGGCGCGGGCTTTTTCCCAGTAGCGGATGACTAAGTCCAGCACGAATTCTTCTTCCCATTCGATGAAGGCATCGCGCAGCAGCGATACCAAGTCGTAGGAAATCGGGCCGTATAAGGCGTCTTGGAAATCAAGCACGCCCGGCCGGCCGGCAGACAGCATCAGGTTGCGGACGATGTAGTCGCGGTGGACGAACACTTGCGGCTGCACCAAGAGCGGCGGCAGCAATACATCAACAACCTGTTGCCATAGCTGTTTTTGCTTGAAGTTGAACGGTTTGCCCAATTCTTTGGCGGCAAACCAGTCGGGGAACAGGTTGATTTCGCGCAGCATGACTTCGCGGTCGTAAGGCGGCAGCACATCGGGGCGGCTTGCCTTTTGCAAAAAGATCAGTTCGTCTATCGCTTCCAACAGCAGGGCTTTATGTGCCGCCCCGCTGCCGTCGTGCTGCATGGCGGCGAGGTAAGTGGTGCTGCCCAAATCGCTCAGCGCGGCAAATCCCAGTGTTTCGTCGGCGTGATAAACCTGCGGAACGTTCAGCATGGAAAACAGCTTTTGCACTTTCAAATAGGGCGCGATGCTCATTTTGTCGGGCGGCGCGTCCATGCAGATGACGGTTTGGCCGTCTGAAAAAGTAGCGCGGAAATAACGGCGGAAGTCGGCATCGGCGGCGGCAAAGGCCAGCTCGAAGGGACGGTCGGGATACAGGCTGTGCAGCCAGTTTTGCAGTTCGGATTGTCGTTGCATAGCGGTTTTACGGGGAAACGGTTAAAATGGCCGCTATTTTAACGGGCAAAATCGGTTTAAGGTGATACTTTGGCACGTTTATTTTTAGTCAAACCACTGGCCTTGTCGGTCGGCATGGCGATTGCGGCGGGCACGGCGGCGGAAACGCTGCCGTTGGGCAGTACCTGTCCGGCGTGCGCCGACGGCAAGGTTCAGACGGCCTCCGAGCCGGAAACGTCCTTGCAGCGCAGCGGCGAGCCCGGACTGCCCGTCGATTACACCCGCATCACCGCCGATGCCCTGCGCGGGCAGACCAATGTCGGCGTGGAGGCCAAAGGCGGCGTCATCATCGAGCGCAACCAGCAAACCGTCAATGCGGAACATGTGTCGTACAACCAAAAAACCGATACGGTAAAGGCCGACCAAGGCTTTATTCTGGACGACGGCGAATCGCAGGTGCGCGGTTCGACGTTGGATTACAACCTGTCCGGCGGCAGCGGCCGCGCGACCGAGGTACGGCTTGAAACCGAACGCGAAGGCCGCCGTCTGCAGGCCGTGGGCAAAGAAGCACGGTTGCAGGATAAAAACCGCTACACGCTGACCGAAGCCCAGTTCAATACTTGTCAAAAAGGCGATGCCTCTTGGTACGTCAGTGCCGACAGCATCGATGCCGACTATGCGAAAGGTGTCGGCGTGGCCAAACATGCCAAGCTGGTCTTCCACGGTGTGCCCGTGCTGTATGCCCCTTGGATGGATTTTCCGCTCAACGGCAACCGCAAGAGCGGCCTTTTGGTGCCGACCCTGAAAGTCGGCTCCAACGGCACGGAAGTCGATGTCCCTTACTATTTCAATCTCGCGCCGAATTACGATGCCACGGTCAGTACGGGCGTCATCAGCTCGCGCGGCATCCGTTTGGGCGGCGAATTCCGCTATCTCCAGCCGGATTATCAAGGCGCGGTAAACGGGGTTTGGATGCCGTCCGACAAACGCAGCAAACACAACAACCGCTATCAGGCCGCATGGAAACACAACCACCGTTTCGGTGCGGGCTTCAGCGGCGGGGTGGATTTCAACCAAGTTTCCGACAACGACTACTACCGCGATTTCTACAACCGTACCGACGTCGCCCGCAACGTCAACCTCAACCGTGAAGCGTGGTTGGATTACCAAACCGACGTGCTCGGGGAAACCCTGACCGGAAAATTGACGGTTAAAAAATACCAAACCCTGGCCAATGCCGACGGCTACAAAGACGAACCTTACGCCATCATGCCGCGCCTGAGCGGCCGCTGGCAGAAAAACTTTGCCGGCAATCTGTTCTCCGTCTACGGCCAATACACCCGCTTTGCACACGACAGCAAACAAGCGGGCGGCAGGCTGGTGCTTTATCCTTCCTTCAGCCGCCACCTGCACAACGACTGGGGCTACATCCGCCCGAAAGTCGGCCTGCACTACACCCATTACAGCCTTGACGGCTTCAATGAGAAAAGCAGCCGCAGCGCAGGCCGCGCCCTGCCCGTCGTCAGTGTCGACACCGGCCTCACACTGGAGCGCGAAACCGGCCTGTTCGGCCGCGAACATGTCCAAACCTTGGAACCGCGTCTCTTTTACAACTACATCCCGACCAAGTCGCAAAACGACCTGCCTAATTTCGATACTTCCGAAAACAGCTTCAATTACGAACAGCTTTTCCGTGAAAACCTCTATTCCGGCCACGACCGCATCAACGCGGCCAACAGCCTCAGCGTCGCCCTGCAAACCCGCTATCTCGATAAAGCCACGGGCGCGGAACGCCTGCGCGCCGGTATCGGGCAGAAATTCTATTTCAAAAACGACAGCGTGCTGATAGACGGCAACATATCCCAAAGCAGCCGCAACCGTTCCGACTGGGTGGCTTTTGCCGACGGCGAAATCAGCCGCAGCGTCAGCGGCTACACTTCCGTCCATTTCAACGAAAACCGGTCGCGTTTCGACAGTGCCGCCGCAGGCATACGCTATCGTCCGCAAGACGGCAAAGTATTGGGCGCGCGCTATAAATACGGCCGGGACGAACCGATTTACCTGCAAAGCGACGGCACATACTTCCGCGACAAACTCAGCCAGATCGATTTGGCTGCACAATGGCCGATTAAGCAAAACCTTTACGGCGTCGCGCGTTTCAACTATGCCCTAAACGTGCGCCGGCCGCTGGACATCCTCGCCGGGCTCGAATACAAAAGCAGCTGCGGCTGCTGGAGCGCGACCGCCGTCGCACAGCGTTATGTAACCGGCTGGAATATCGAACGTAACAAACCCGACTACAAAAATGCCGCATTCCTGACCCTGCAATTGAAAAACCTGAGTAACATCGGCAGCAAGACCGAAGACACACTCCGTCCGGCCATTCCGGGCTATATCAAAACCAACGAGGTAGTGAAATGAAACCCCAAAAAATCCTAACCGCCGCCCTTTTGGCCTGCTTTTTTCAGACGGCCTACGCCGCCGACATTAAAACCGTAGACAGCGTTGCCGCCGTGGCAGGCGACAGCGTGATTACCATGCGCCAATTCGAACAGGCCGTTGCCCAGGCACGCCGCCTGCCTGCCGCCCAGAGGCCGCCTGAAAACGAGTTGCGCCAACAGGTTTTGGCGCAGCTGATTAACCAATCCCTCATCGTTCAGGCAGGCAAACGGCGCGGACTGGCCGCCACCCAGGCCGAAGTGGACGAGGCCGTCGCTCATGCCGCTGCCGAACAGAAAATCAGCGTAGACCAACTCTATGCCCGCGCCGCAAAAGACGGCCTGAGCAAAGCCGCCCTGCGCCGTCAAACCGCCGACGCGCTGGTGGCGCAAAAAGTACAGCAACAGGCCATTTTGCAGAACGCGCGCGTCAGCGAGGCGGAAGTCGATGCCGCATTGGCACGGGCGCAGCAGCAGGGCGTCGCCATTCCCGAAGGTGAGGCTCCGCGCCAATACCGCGCCCAGCATATTTTGATTAAGGCGGAAAAAGAAAACGCCGTAGCCGCTGCCGAAGCCGTTATCAACAAAATCCGCGTGCAGGCGGAAAAGGGCCGTGATTTCGGCGAATTGGCGCGACAGTATTCGCAAGACGGCAGTGCGGCGCAGGGCGGCGATTTGGGCTGGTTCGGCGACGGCATGATGGTGCCCGAATTTGAAAGCGCGGTGCAGAAACTGAAAAAAGGCCAAGTCAGCCGTCCCGTCCGCACCCAGTTCGGCTGGCACCTCATCAAACTCAACGATGTCCGCGAAGTCGGCACGCCTGAGGAACGCCGCCGCAACACCATCCGCCAATACATCATGCAGCAGAAGGCCGAACAGGCCGCAGGACAGTTGCTGCAACAGCTGCATGAAAGCACATATGTCGATGTGCGGATAAAATAAACGATTTGCAGGCAAACAGGTCGGAGGCCGTCTGAAAATGTTTTTTCAGACGGCCTCCGAGTATTTGGGTTGCCCGGCAAGCCGCCCTGTCAAAACATTCATTTTAGGCGTATCATTTCCCGGTTTGACGAAAGGTTAAAAAATATGGCAAAAAAATTTCCCATTTACCCCAAACATCCCGAACGGATTTGCTGGGGTTGCGACAAATACTGTTCGGCCGAAGACCTGCAATGCGGCAACGGCTGCGAACGCATCCAACACCCGTGCGAATTGGACGGGCCGGAATGGTACAAATCGGGCGATTGGAGTAATTTGTTGAGCGAGCAGCAGCAACGTGAGCTGGGCTTGCTGCCCGAGCCGCAGCAACCCAAAGCGGCAAAACCGCACATCAAGCTGCCGGTTAAACCAAAACTGTGCTGAGTGCAGCGGATTGACTTTAAACCGGTACGCACCGCATCACCGCACCTTGGTTTGGGGTGATGGTCCTGATTTAAAATGAATCTGTTCTATTATGTTATAGGCCGTCTGAAAAACACTGTGTCGCCACAGGTTTTCAGACGGCCTCATTTCTTATTGTCGGAATTTCTCCACTATTTGCCGGCCGAAGGTCAATCCTCCAGCGTTTGCAGCAAATCCAGCATGTTTTCCACTTCTTCCGCTTCGGTTGCGGCGAATCCCTTGGAGTGGCGGAACTCTTCCAGAATCGAACGGCCTTCGGATGAAAGGTTTAAATTGATGAATGCCGCTTTCACTTCTTCCGCCCGCGCCGCAGAATTCGGATGGAGCAGCATAACGTGGTGCATATCGTCAATTTGGCTGCGGATGATGGGGCGGAAGAGCCGTTTGCCGAAATCAGACAGATTGTCATATGTTTCCGCCATCAGAAAACCGATTTCGGCACGTTTGTGGAAGACAGCGGATAAAACCGCTTCTTCCGAATTTTCCGCGAAGGTCAGGGTGTTGTGTTCGTTCAGGTCGAAACCCTCCATCAATCTCATGCCGATCAGATACATATCTTTATCGGAAAAAGAGATTTTGCAGCCGGACTTAAGGTCGCGGAGGCTTTTGTATGGCGAATGCGAACGGCAGACGGCAACCATTTCATCCGAACCGCAGGCAGGTTTCAATAAGGGTATCCAGCCCTGCTCGCGAATCAGCTTTGAGGCGGAAAACGGATTGACGTATGCCATCCCGTCCTGTTGTCCGGCCAAAGTATCGGCCAGTTCGTCCGAATTTCCGGGCATATTGAGGTGGATGGTGCAGTTCATTTCACGGCGGACGAAGTCTCCGAGCAGATACCAAGTACCGAAATGCGAAGGCAGATAGTCGGGAGCGATGGTAAATTGCAACATAGCTATTCTCTTTCCTTTGCACAAAGCTGCTGATAATAATCGCTGATTTCCGCAACCATAGCGGCGGAAGCCCTGCGTCTGACCGAAGTGTAGCCTTCGATTTTGCCGTTGCGGATATTGGGTATTACAGTGGCGTAAACCCAATAATAGCGGCCGTCTTTACGAAGGTTTTTTACATAACCGTGCCATTTTTCCCCTTTGGAAACGGTATGCCACAAATCTGCAAATGCGGCTTTAGGCATATCGGGATGGCGGAGGATGCTGTGCGGCTGGCCGATCAACTCCTCGCGGCTCCATGCGCTCATGGTGACGAAAGCCTCGTTGGCATGAGTGATGATGCCGTTCAAATCGGTGCGCGAAGTAATCAATTTTCCGTCGGGAAATTCGACTTCCTCATCCAAAATATAGGATTGGTCATTCGCGGTATGCCTGTTGCTGCGGGAAAAGGCCTGGGACGGATTGCCGATAAAAATGTGCGGATTCATGCTGCCGACTCCATATAGCCCAAGTGCCGGCGGATTTCTTCTACTGTGCGGCGCAGTTGAACCAGCACTAAGCCCATGCGCGAACCTGCTTTGGTCGTGCTGACCAGTGCCAAATCATCGCTAATTTGCATCAGCAGCACTTCCCCCTGCTGGCCTTGCAGAGTCATTTGATTGAAATTGCCGCAAGAGAGTAGGCGGGCGGTTTGGCCGCACAAGGACAACAATGCCGCAGAAAGCGAGCCGACGCGGTTTGAATCGATGTTCCGTTCCAATACGCTGACAATCGGCAGGCCGTCAATCGAAACGATGGCTGAGGAAGTCAGTGCGCCTGATTCGGCATGAAGGTTGTTCAAAGCATCATTTAATACTTCTTTTAACATTACAGTCTCCTCTGAATAGACGGTTTGGGGTGGAATCAAGCCTTAATAAAGCATCATAATAAATAATCTATTCAATACAATTAAATAGAACTATTTAAATGAGTGTTCACTAAGATATATTTTGTATTTTAATGATTACTATATCATCACTTTTTTGATTTGTATCAAAATCAGAATGAGAAATGTAAAAAAGTCTATACACCAATAGTAATAGTACGGCCTTAAAAAATGACAAAAGGAAAAATGACATTTTGATTATTTAATAATCATTTGATTATTAAAATTAAAATAACGTTATAAAGTACGTGATGAATAAAAAGGCAAAATAAATAAAAATACGCAAGATTGTATTATTTTTACAACATTTGATTGCTTTTAGTTTTGATAATATACCGCTGAATGAAAAAATAAGACAAAAGTGAATTTGTGTGATTTGAAATTTCTGTCAAGCCGTCTGAAAAATACGGCATGGCAGGAAAAGCAAATTTTTGATATGCCGATATTGGCGGGCATCAATACCGGCTATTTCCGATAGGAATGTGAGGTTGAAATGGCAACAGGCGGCATTGTGGTGCCGCCTGTTCGTTGGATGGGTACAGGGCCGATGCCCGCCCTTCGGCTGATGAAGTGCAGAGGGCGGGTTGCTTGTCATGCCGCGCGATGCCCCGCTCAACGTTGTCCTGCCTTACGGCGGATTAACCTTTATTGCCATGGCATTTAGCTTGAACCTCATTCATCACTGCCTAGGATTTTTCAGACGGCCGCTTTCAGATGCCGGCGCATTCCTGCCACATGATTTCCTGCGAACTGCATACTTTCCCGTTTTCTCCCGGTTCCGCGCGGATATAGCTGCCGTCGGGCTGCATCAGCCAGGCTTGGCAGTTGTCGTTTAAGGCCAGGGTCAGGCCTTCGCGGATAACTCGGGCTTTCAGTTTCGGATGTTCTACGGGCGTGCAGGTTTCTATGCGGCGGAAGAAGTTGCGCCCCATCCAGTCGGCACTCGATATATAGGTGTTTTCCGCGCCGTCGTTGTAGAAATAGTAAACGCGCGAATGTTCGAGCTGGCGGCCGATAATCGAGCGGACGCGGATGTTTTCCGACAGGCCTTCCACTTGCGGCCGTAGGGCGCACATGCCGCGTACGATCAAATCAATCTGTACGCCGGTCGCACTGGCGGCGTAAAGTTCTTCGATGATGTTCGGTTCGATCAGCGAATTGAGTTTGGCGACGATGCTGGCCTTCCTGCCGGCTTTGGCATGCTCGGCTTCGCGGCGGATGCCTGCAACCAGCATTTTGTGCAGGGTGAACGGGCTTTGGTAGAGTTTGTTCAGGCGGCTGGGCTGGCCCAGGCCGGTGATTTCCATAAACAGGGTGTTCACGTCGGCAGTAATTTGTTCGTCGGCGGTGAGGAGGCCGAAATCGGTATAGATGCGCGAAGTGCCTTGGTGGTAGTTGCCGGTGCCGAGGTGCGCATAGCGTTTCAGACGGCCTTCTTCGCGGCGGATGACCAAAGCCATTTTGGCATGGACTTTGTAGCCGAATACGCCGTATACGACATGCGCGCCCGCGTCTTCGAGCCGTTGCGCCCAATTGACGTTGTTGGCTTCGTCGAAACGCGCCATCAATTCCACAACCACCGTTACCTGCTTGCCCGCCAGTGCGGCGTTCATCAGTGCCTTGGCCAGTTCGGAGTCGGTACCTGTGCGGTAGATGGTCATTTTGATGGCGACGACGGCGGGGTCGGCTGCGGCTTCGCGGATAAAGCGGACGACGGGTTCGAACGATTGGTAAGGATGGTGCAGCAAAATATCTTCCCGGGCCACGGCTTCGAGTACGCCTTCGTCTTTTTTCAGCATTTTTGACAGGCTGCCGCTGCGCGGGGCGTATTTGAGGTCGGGGCGTTCCACCATGTCGGGCACGGACATCAGGCGCACAAGGTTCACCGGTCCTTTGACTTGGTAAAGGTCTGCTGGTTTGAGTTTGAAATGGCCGAGCAGGAAGTCGTAAATGTGGGGCGGACAGGTTTCCGCCACTTCCAGCCGGACGCCGTCGCCGTATTCGCGGTCGTGCAGCTCGCTTTGGATGGCCGCGCGCAGGTTCTTCAGGTCTTCTTCCGCCACGGTCAGGTCGCTGTCGCGCGTGAGGCGGAATTGGTGGCAGCCTTTCACTTCCATGCCGGGGAAGAGGCGGTAGACGTATTCGTGCAAGATGGACGACAGGAAGACGAAGCCTTCTTCTCCGCCGCAGATTTCAGACGGCAGTTTGACCACGCGCGGCAGGATGCGCGGGGCTTGGACGATGGCCATGCCCGAAGAGCGGCCGAATGCGTCTTTGCCTTCGAGTTCGACGGCGAAGTTCAACGACTTATTCAATGGTTTGGGGAAAGGGTGCGCGGGGTCGAGGCCGACGGGGGTGAGTATCGGCCAGAGTTCGCGGTCGAAATAGTCTTCTATCCAGGCGCGCTGTTCCGCCGTCCAGTTGCGGCGGCGGTAAAAATGGATGCCTTCGCGGCTCAGGGCGGGTTGCAGTTCGTTGTTGAACAGGTCGTATTGTTCGTGTATCAGGCGGTGTGCCTCAACCGATGCGGCGGCAAGGGTTTCGGCGGGCGTCATGCCGCTGTCGAGGATTTTGCCGGGATTCCGTTTGTGTTCGCGCCTCAGGTAGGCCATCCGTACTTCAAAAAATTCGTCGAGGTTGGAGGAGACGATGCAGAGGAAGCGCAACCGCTCAAGCAGGGGGATGCGCGCATCCTGCGCCTGCGCCAATACGCGGCGGTTGAATTCGAGCAGGCTCAGTTCGCGGCATAATATGCGGTTGGATTGAGGCATGGCGTTCTCCTTCAAATATGTTTGATGTTCATGACGATGGACGGAATATCTGCGTATTAAGGTGTCAAGTATAAGTCCGGCGGCAGGGTTTTTCCAGTTGGGAGGCCGTCTGAAGAGAAACGGCGGTGGATTGGAACGGGGTTATCGGTTATGCTGAAGGGAAGAATGATGTATATCAAATATTCAGATTGTCCGAATCATTTACAATAGCGGTTTGCCTTTGTGGTAAAACGATAAAGATATTGCGGCATCGGAATAATTTAAAGGAAAATTTATGGCCATCAAGCATGAAATACGGGATAACGAAATTTTTGTTTTCGGTTCGAACAAGGCCGGCAAACACGGTTTGGGCACGGCTCTGACCGCGCGGATGAAATACGGTGCGGAAATGGGGCAGGGATTCGGTTTGCAGGGGCAGTCTTTGGCGATTCCGGTGAAAGACGAACAATTGAAACTGCTGCCTTTGGAAGAAATCAAAACCTATGTCGATTTGTTTATCGATTTTGCCAAAACCAATTTTGACAAACGTTTTTTCGTTACACCCGTCGGTACAGCTTTGGGCGAATATCGTGCGCAGGATATTGCACCGCTGTTCAAAGGCGTGTCCGACAATTGCCGCCTGCCGCCGGAATGGGAGGAAATCCTCAAAGCCGAATGAAAGGCTTTAAGGGCAGATAATTAAAAAGGCCGTCTGAAAACCGGAAATATAGTTTTCAGACGGCCTTTTTATGTTTTTGCCGAAGGTGTCTTTTATTTCGGCTCTTGCGGCACGTAGCCTTGCACTGCGTCGGCACCGTCGCCGAAGAAATAGTTTTCCATCTGCTGGGCCAGATATTCGCGCGCGCGCGGGTCGGCCAGGCTCAGGCGGTTTTCGTTAATCAGCATGGTTTGGTGGCGCGTCCACGCTTCCCATGCCTCTTGAGATACGTTTTCAAAAATCCGCTTGCCCAGCTCGTTCGGCAGGGGGGCGAATTTCATGCCGGGGGCTTCTTTGCCCAGTTTCACGCAATGAACCATACGGGTCATGATGTTTTCCTTCAACGGTTTTTCAGACGGCCTGAATTCTAACGGAAGGGCGTTGCTTTGTATAGGAAGCCGCTTTCAGACGGCCTCCTGCTTGATTTTCTCCACCAGGAAATCGATAAAGCTGCGTATTTTCGCGCTCAAAAAAGCCCTATCGGCATAAGCTGCATACAAGGTGGCGGAAAGAATGCGCCATTCGGGTAGCAGGCGTACCAAGCGGCCGCTGTCGAGATCGCGTTTGACCGTCCATACGGGCAGGCAGCCCAAGCCGCCGCCGGCCAAAACCATTTCCCGTACCATCAGCGTATTGTCCGCCCGAATGGTCGAATTCGGCGCGAGGGTAAAATGTTCGCCGTCACGCGAGATTTTGATATGCTCCATATCGACATAACTTGCTTGGACGAAGTTGTAGGCAGGGATTTCCTGCGGTGTGGAGGGTGTGCCGTGCCTTTGCAGATACTCCGTTTCGCCAACCAAATAAAAAACGATTTCGCTTAATGGGCGGACAATCAGCGTGGGCGGCAAGTCGACGCTGCTGACGCGTAATGCCAAGTCCACCCCTTCCGCCACCAGGTCGATTTTGCGGTTGTCCAGAATCAAATCGAGCGATACCGCCGGGTAAAGGCGGCAGTATTCGGCCAACCAGCCGCAGACATGGTGGTTGGCAAACCACATCGGCATCGTAACCCGCAGCAGCCCCTGCGGTTTTTCCGTCCCGCCGGCTGCGCGTTCGGCAGCGGTTTCCAACGTTTCCAGCGCATAACCGCATTCGCGGTGGTATTCCTCACCCGCTTCCGTCAGATACAGATTACGGCTGTTGCGTTGCAATAGTTTGGCACCGATATGGTTTTCCAGATGGCTGACGTGTTTGCTGGCCATCGCGGTGGAAATGCCGAGTTTGTCGGCGGCACGGGTAAAGCTGCCTTGCCGAACCACTTCGCGAAAAACCTTCAGGCTGAATAAAGTATCCATGATTTCTTATTGGGAAATATTGCGTCAATAAACATAGTATATATTTACTGAAAGGAATTATCTATTATTCCGTCTTATTGAAATCGTTTTATCCGATAAGGAAGATTTTATAATAATATGAGTTAGAGCAATCACTTCCAGTTCCTCTGTTTTTCCGCAGCCGGCGGCGGTGCTTGGCCGCCGAACAGGCTGCTTTCCAAAAACCGATACCCAATATCAGTAAACGAAAGGAAGACAAAATGTCATACCGAATTTTGCAGCAGGCCGCCGAAACGCGCCGTTCCGTTTATGCTTTGAATAAACAACTACCCCTGTCGGCTGCCGAAACCGCACAAATTGTTGAGCATGCAGTCAAACATACGCCGTCATCATTTAACTCGCAATCCACCCGTGTGGTCGTCCTTTTCGGTGCCGAACACGAGAAACTGTGGCAATTTGCCGAAAACGCCCTGAGAGCCATCGTTCCGGCTGACCGGTTCGAGCCGACTGCGCAAAAATTAGCCATGTTCAAGGCGGCTGCAGGAACCGTTTTGTTTTTTGAAGACCAAAACGTCATAAAAAGCCTGCAAGAACAATTTCCTGCCTATGCGGAAAATTTCCCTGTTTGGGCCGAGCATGCCGATGCCATGCACCAATACGCCGTGTGGACGACCTTGTCCGCCGCAGGTATCGGTGCAAATCTTCAGCATTACAATCCCTTAATCGACCAAGACGTTGCCCGCGAATGGGATATTCCCGACTCATGGACATTGCGCGCACAGCTGGTGTTCGGTGGTGTTCAAGCACCGGCGGCTGAAAAATCTTACGAACCATTGGAGGGGCGGTTTAAGGTGTTCGGCAGTTAATTCAATTGTATAAAGCAGGCCGTCTGAAAACTATTTTCAGACGGCCTGTATTTTTAATTTGATTGAAGCGAATTTTCATATAGCTAGTGGCAGAAAATGTCATTTTAAAACCCCTTCTGACATTTTCTCCTGCTGACATTGTTGTAAATATGCAAAAAGCAAGGTTGGCTAAATGAAAAAAGATTCAATTAAGGTAAAGACAGGATAAAAGGAGGAGTATAATGGGAAGGCCTTATCGAATGCTGTGATTTGTTTGATTTAAAATTAAATATCGCGAATGGACATTTTAATTTTATGTTAAAAGTAAAGCATGAAGTTTTAAGTGTGAAATCGGTTAATTTTAAATTTGGCATGAAAATTGCTTGAAGTTTCTCTTTCAAGACTAATTTTAGTCAAGGCATTCAGTGATGCAACATGGTGGTTATGCTTGGTTGCTGTAAATAATTTAATTCATGAGGCAACAAAACATTTTTTAGAGAGGGTAAAACATGAATAAAGTTTATCGAACTGTTTTTAATGAAACAACAAACACATGGGTGGCTGTTGCTGAAATTTCTCCTGCAAAGGGTAAGAAGTCGCGCAGCGAAAAATCGTCCGGCGGGATTGGTCTGCACCTGATGGCTCCGGTTATGGTGTCGGGAATGTTGTTATCCGGCCATGCCATGGCAGATCCTAACTTGAAAGACGGTGCGGGTACAAATGCAATCACCATTTACGGTGCGGGTGTGACTGGTGACAATGTAGCGAAAGCGGCGGGGGCGGATTCTTTTGCAGCAGGTACAGGTACAAAAGTATATTCGCAGAGTGGCATCGCTTTGGGAACCAATGCTGTTTCTGGAGACAGTGGAGATAGCAACATCAAAAATACAGTTGCCATTGGCAACCTTGCTAAGGCAGAAGGTGGTAATGCCATTGCAATGGGTCAAAACGCAACAGCAAAAAAACAGTCGGATTTGGCCATTGGTGATGGGGCAAAAGCAACGCAAGGGCAAGGTACGGCAGTAGGTGTAAGTGCTAGTGCCGAAGGTGCTGGCGCTAGTGCTTATGGTTATCTGACTAAGGCAACCGGCTATCTCAGCACGGCTATCGGTAATCAAGCAGTATCTTCAGGTTCTTCCTCTGTTGCTGTGGGTAAAGCATTGGCTTCGGGATCGAAAGCAATTGCTATTGGTAGCGATGCTAAAAGTACATCTACGGAAACGATTGCCGTTGGCAGTGCTGCAGATGCAGGAGGTTCGCAATTTGGTATTGCCATTGGTAGTGGTGCAAAATTAAATACAGATCCAGCGGTTACGGGCAAAAATACTGCCATTGCAATTGGTTATCAAGCAGAAGCGACTGACTTGGATGCTAATGCTTTTGGCCGTAAGGCTAACGCTACAGGGCAGACATCTTTAGCAATAGGTGCAGAAAGTGCAGCTAAAGGAATATCTTCTATTGCTGTTGGTTCAACTACAAAGGCTGAGGATGAAGATGGTATTGCCATTGGTAATAAAGCTGCAACAGGAGCTGGGCACAATAATACAGCCGTAGGTTCTTATTCCGAAGCAAATGTTGGTTGGTCTACCGCATTAGGTACTCGTGCCTATACTAATGCTAACGGTGCATTGGCGGCAGGAACAATGGCGTCAGCCGAAGGGCAAAGGGCAACAGCCATTGGTTCGTTTAGCTTTGCTGAAGGTTTGACCAGCACGGCATTGGGTTATAATGCTATTGCTACCCAAACTGCTACTTCAGGTACCGCGATGGGTACAGGCACAGTGATAGATGGAAAAATGTCAGGTGCTTGGGCAGCAGCACCTCATGCCAACCCACATCAATATGATAATACTAAACGTAGCATTGTTGGCGGTGAAGGCAACTATGCGATTGGTAATGAAAACATCGTTGGTAATTTAACTAAAAACAGTGTTGTTTTCGGTAACAAAATTAAAATTGGTGCTGAAGGTGCGACACTGACATCAACCAATCCTGCTGGTCAAGGTAATAGTATCAAGAGCCGTGAAGAAGCGGTTACCTATACCAATGCTACAGCATTAGAAAATGTAGTTGCCATTGGTAACAGTTCAAAAGTAACTGTGAGTAATGGTGTGGCATTGGGTTCAAATAGTGTTGCCAGTGTAGACAAAGAAGAAGAAGGCAGTGACCCATTAAACGCTGGTACTAATAAGCAAGATAGCACCTGGAAGGCCACCCATGCTGCAGTATCTGTTGGTGATGGCACAGACGTTACCCGTCAAATCACCAGCGTTGCTGCTGGTAAAAATGATACGGATGCAGTCAATGTTGCACAATTAAAAGCGGCTGGATTTGAACTATCAGTATCACAAACAGGTGGCGGTTCTTCAGAAGACAAGACTCAATCTGGCAACCTATCTGACAAAAAAGTTAAAAACGGTGAAACTGTTACTGTTGATGCTGGCAAAAACATTAAGGTTACCCAAACTGGCAAAACGGTAAGCATTGCTACCAAAGATGAGGTGGAGTTTACCAAAATAACTTTGGGTGATACGGCAAATAATACAGTTCTGACGTCTACCGCTGATGGTTTAGATGTAGGTGGTGATAAGATTACCAATGTTGCCAAAGGTACTGCTGATACGGATGCGGTAAACGTGAGCCAGCTCAAAGGCGCGGCTGATGCCCTGGGTGGTGGCGCAGGCGTTAATACTGATGGCACCTTCAAAGCGCCCAGTTACACCATCACCAAAACTGATGGTACATCGTACACTCCAGCTAATAATGTGGGCGAGGCTCTAAGCAACTTAAATGCAGAAGTGATTAAACCCATCACCTTTGCGGGCGACAGCGGCACGGCCTCGACACGCAAGCTGGGTGAAACGCTGACGATTAAAGGCGGCGCAACCGGCACCCTGACCGCAGGCAACATCGGCGTGGAGTCGGACGGCAATGGCACGCTGACGGCGAAGCTGGCCCAGAACATTGATTTGGGTGGCAACGGCAGCGTGAAGACGGGTGCCACCCAGATGGACAACAGTGGCATCACCATTGCCGCGCCGACTCCTACGAACCCGGCGAACAAGGTAAGCCTGAGCAGTGGCGGTCTGAACAACGGCGACAAGAAGATTACCAATGTTGCTGCGGGTACGGCCGGTACAGATGCGGTTAATGTAAACCAGCTCAAAGCAGCCGCCACCAAGGTAACTGCTGGTGACGGTATTGCCGTTACCTCGACCGTGGATAAGGCAACTGGCAGCACCACCTATAAAGTGGCAGCCGATACCACTCCGTTGACTGTAACCAACGGAAAAGTGACTCCACCGACAGAGGATGACGCAGGTAAACTGGTTACGGCCGGAGATATTGCTAAAACAATCAACAACAGCGGCTTCCAAGCTACAGCGGGCGGTAATTTGGCCAGCGGCACCAATGCCACACCTACTACCGTTAAACCTGGTCAGAAAGTAACCTTTGCAGCCGGTAACGGATTGACTGTAAAACAAGATATAGACAATGCCAGCGGCAACCAAACGTACACCTATGCATTAGATGCCCAATCTGTGGTGCAAGATGCCCAGCTTCCTGTTGTGTACACCAAAGCAGACGGCAGCAAAGTGTACAAACAGCCGGACGGCAAATTCTATGACGCACCGACAGGCGGTAACGAAGTTGCAGCCGGTGACGTAATTGCCAGCATGCAGGATGCGGCAGGTTCCACTACTGCGCCGACCACTTTGGCTAACGTGAAGAGCAATCTGGCAGATGCAGGCAATGCCGTAACCAACCCGGCTGGCAACAACCGCGCTGATTTGGCAGGCAAAGGCAACAATGCCGCTACCGTGAATGATGTACTGAATTCTGGCTTTACCGTACAAGGTAACGGTCAGAACAAAGACTTCGTTACCCACGGTGACACCATTAACTTTGCCAACGGCCAAGGTACTGTAGCCAACGTAACGAGCACCAATGGTGTGACTACCGTTAAGTTTGATACCCCGATGACCTATGCCGATGCATCAGGCAACCCCACCAGCACCCCGAGCAACAAGGTAAACCTGGTAGGCGGTACGGCAGGCAGCCCGGTTACTTTGGGTAACGTAGCTGACGGTACTGTTGCTGCAGGGAGCAAAGAAGCTGTGAATGGTAGCCAGCTGCATGCTACGAACCAGAATGTTGCCAATAATGCGGCCAACATCGCCAAAGGCATCAATTTCGGCGGTACTACCGGTAGCAACAACTACCAGTTGGGCGATACCATCAACGTGAAAGGCGACAGCAACATCACCAGCACCACCGTAGCCGGCGGCGCACAGTTGGCGTTGAACCCGAACCTGAACGTAACCAGCGTGACCACCACCGATGCGGCGGGTAACAAAACCGTTACCAACGGCAGCGGCGTGACCATCACTCCGGCGTCCGGCAATCCTGTCAGCCTGACCACAGGCGGATTGAACAACGGCGGCAACAAGATTACCAATGTTGCTGCGGGTACGGACGGTACAGATGCGGTTAATGTAGACCAGCTCAAAGCAGCTAAAGCTGCAGCCACCACTAAAGTAAAAGCAGGTAACGGTATCAGTGTTAACGGTACGCAGAATGCGGACGGCAGCACTACCTACACAGTGGCAGCAGATACTACTCCATTGACAGTTGCCAACGGTAAAGTAACCCCGCCGGCTGCTGCTGACGCCAACAAACTGGCGACAGCAGGTGACATTGCTAATGCCATCAACAACAGCGGCTTCCAAGCCACAGCGGGCGGTAATTTGGCCAGCGGCACCAATGCCACACCTACTACCGTTAAACCTGGTCAGAAAGTAACCTTTGCAGCCGGTAACGGATTGACTGTAAAACAAGATATAGACAATGCCAGCGGCAACCAAACGTACACCTATGCATTAGATGCCCAATCTGTGGTGCAAGATGCCCAGCTTCCTGTTGTGTACACCAAAGCAGACGGCAGCAAAGTGTACAAACAGCCGGACGGCAAATTCTATGACGCACCGACAGGCGGTAACGAAGTTGCAGCCGGTGACGTAATTGCCAGCATGCAGGATGCGGCAGGTTCCACTACTGCGCCGACCACTTTGGCTAACGTGAAGAGCAATCTGGCAGATGCAGGCAATGCCGTAACCAACCCGGCTGGCAACAACCGCGCTGATTTGGCAGGCAAAGGCAACAATGCCGCTACCGTGAATGATGTACTGAATTCTGGCTTTACCGTACAAGGTAACGGTCAGAACAAAGACTTCGTTACCCACGGTGACACCATTAACTTTGCCAACGGCCAAGGTACTGTAGCCAACGTAACGAGCACCAATGGTGTGACTACCGTTAAGTTTGATACCCCGATGACCTATGCCGATGCATCAGGCAACCCCACCAGCACCCCGAGCAACAAGGTAAACCTGGTAGGCGGTACGGCAGGCAGCCCGGTTACTTTGGGTAACGTAGCTGACGGTACTGTTGCTGCAGGGAGCAAAGAAGCTGTGAATGGTAGCCAGCTGCATGCTACGAACCAGAATGTTGCCAATAATGCGGCCAACATCGCCAAAGGCATCAATTTCGGCGGTACTACCGGTAGCAACAACTACCAGTTGGGCGATACCATCAACGTGAAAGGCGACAGCAACATCACCAGCACCACCGTAGCCGGCGGCGCACAGTTGGCGTTGAACCCGAACCTGAACGTAACCAGCGTGACCACCACCGATGCGGCGGGTAACAAAACCGTTACCAACGGCAGCGGCGTGACCATCACTCCGGCGTCCGGCAATCCTGTCAGCCTGACCACAGGCGGATTGAACAACGGCGGCAACAAGATTACCAATGTTGCTGCGGGTACGGACGGTACAGATGCGGTTAATGTCAGCCAGCTGAATCAAGCACTAGGTTCAATTACCGGAGCAAACACAGCTAATTTCACAGCTTTAAACAACAAAGTTAATGAAGTAGCTGCTGATGCCAAAGCCGGCACTGCTGCTGCGATGGCAGTTGCAGGTTTGCCTCAGGCTTATCTGCCCGGTAAGAGCATGATGGCTGTCGGTGGCAGTGTTTATCGAGGTGAAAGTGGCTATGCAATTGGTTATTCCACTATTTCCGATGGTGGTAACTGGATTGTCAAAGGTACTGCAACAGGTAACTCCCGTGGTCACTACGGTGCTACGGCAGCAGTAGGTTATCAGTGGTAAGTTAATCAAATCGATTTCAGACGGCAGTAAGATAAGAGGCCGTCTGAAATCGACAATCGAAAGGATGAATATATGAAAATAAGTACTTCATGGTTAAAAACGGGTGCTGCATTGGCAGCTGTTTGCCTTCTGTCTGCTTGTGCAACCAAAAGTAAGATTACTGCCGACGGCACAACAGATAATCCGGTTTTCCCAAAACCTTACTCATTGACATTTAATAAAAATCGGGGCACTTTCCCTACCCAGGCAGAGTTAGACAAAATGCGTCCCGGCTTGACTAAGGATGCTATATATAAAATCTTGGGCCGCCCACACTATGATGAAGGATTATATGGTGTGCGCGAATGGGATTATTTGTTCCATTTTTATACTCCGGGCGTAGGTACTGATCCAGATAATACATCGGGCGTGCCAGATATTACGACGTGCCAATATAAAGTTATTTATGACAAGCACAAATTTGCACGGAGTTTCCATTGGAATCCGGTTTATCCGGCCGATGCGGTTTGCCCTCCCAAAGAGCCCAAAGCTGAGCCTCAGGTAATTATTCGTGAGATAGTGCCTGCTCCTCAGAAAATTCGGCAATAGGTCAGTTTGATGTTAAAAGCTTTATGCTTGTTAATGCTGTCAGGGGCGAGCGTTGCTGCTTCCGCTTCTGGCAGCATTGATACTTTTATGCAAAGTAAAAAAGTAATTGTCTATACCGATAAAGCCGAATTGTGTTTTGCTGATACAAGGGAATGCCATCCTGTGTTGATTGGGAAAACGACACCCAAAGGCCGGTTTGACCTGCAGCTATACAGTACGGAAAAGGCCGGTTATGGCGGCGACGTGATTGGCTTCAAACAAGAAAAAGACTTTTTGTTTGCCTTGCACCGTGTTTGGACGTTGAAGCCGTCAGAGCGTCGATTGGAACGCATTCGATCCCCGTTGGTTGCAGATCGAATTATGACTAATGGCTGTATCAATGTTCATGACGAGGTGTATGAAAAATTAAAAACGTATTTTGTACTCGAAATCCTCTAAAAAGATGATTTAAAGAAGCGAATATTGTCCATAGTCATTGTCTTGCGGCTTGAAAAAGTTATAATCGGAAGCGTCGTTTTCCTCAATACTCAAAATATTGTTTGTCGGCAGATTGAGTATATGAGGCCGTCTGAAAAACATTTTTTACGGAAGGAATATCTATGTCGCAAACTCAAAACGCCGTCATCCCGTCATGGTCATGGATGACGGCCCGTGTAGTCCGTATTTTAGGTTTTGGATTTGGTACAGGCTTGACGAAAAGTGCTCCGGGTACTGTGGGTACCTTGCCTGCCATTTTTGTTGCCGGCCTGTTGTTCGGCATGGGCATGAGTCATCTGACATTGCTGATTGTAGCGGCTGCCCTGTTTTTGCTTGGGGTTCGGATTTGCGATATTTTGAGCCGGGAATTGGGAACACATGATCATCACGGCATCGTTTGGGACGAATTTGTCGCCATGCTCCTTGTATTATCCTGCGTGCCGCAAGGGCTGGGTTGGTGGTTACTTTCCTTCTTATTATTTCGGCTGTTTGATATCTTAAAACCACAGCCGGTGAAATGGGCGGATAGTCAGATTAAAGGCGGATTGGGTGTCATGCTTGATGATGCGATTGCCGCTGTTTATGCCATCTTAGTCGTGCAAGCACTGCATTGGTTATTTGCCTAAATCGATTTAGAAAATGGGGGTTGTCCTGATTATTTGGGACAGCTCCTTTTTATTTTTCCGGTTGGCTTTTTGATTGAACAGGTGGTGGATTTCAAATAACGGCAGAACAGCCAACTCAGTGTCATTTCCACATCTGGCAGCATTTCCTTTTTCAAATGCCATCGGGGCTTATAGAAGGCCGTCTGAAAGCCCCATTGCCTAAAATCTATGATATTCCTACAATGCCTCCGCACGCTAAACCCTAAAAAGTAATTGCCACTAAGTTTGAGCAGCCTGTTATTTCAAACCATCATTTCAGAAACACATCATGCAAGAAACCCAAATCCTTTCAGACGGCCTGCAATCCCGTTCATTCAATATTCCCCGCTACCGCCTGACCAAACTCGGCGAACAAATGGCGCGCCTGCCCATCGACCCGAAAATCGCGCGCATTTTGCTGGCGGCAAAGAAACACGACTGCATGGCGGAAATATTGGTGATTGCGTCCGCGCTGTCGATTCAAGACCCGCGCGAGCGGCCGCTGGAAGCGCGCGATGCCGCCGCCAAGGCGCACGAACGTTTTACCGACAAGCAGTCTGATTTCCTTACCTATCTGAACATTTGGGACAGCTTCCAGCGCGAGCGCGATAAAGGCTTGTCCAACAAGCAGTTGGTGCAGTGGTGCCGCCAATATTTCCTGTCGCACCTGCGGATGCGCGAATGGCGCGAGTTGCACCACCAGCTTGCCCAAACCGCGATTGAAATGGGTTTGACCACCAAGGAAGCGGCTTTCAGACGGCCTCCCGAAATCAGGCAGCTCACGTCGTCTGAAAGCCAAGGCGACCAAGACTTATCCGCCAAACTCAAACAAAAACAACTGGATAAGAAACAACACCGCGCCCAAATCCGCGCTGCCAAAGAAGCGGGCTACGAACAAATCCACCGCGCCCTGCTCACCGGCCTCATCGCCAACGTCGGCATGAAATCGCCCGACGGCAACGACTACACCGGCGCGCGCGGCAGCCGCTTCCACCTTTTCCCCGCCTCCGCCCTGTTCAAAGCCAAACCCAAATGGGTGATGGCGGCAGAACTCGTTGAAACAACGAAACTTTACGCGCGCGACGTAGCCGCCATCCAGCCCGAATGGATCGAGCAGGAAGCGCCGCACCTCGTCCGCTACCACTATTTCGAGCCGCACTGGGAACAAAAACGCGGCGAAGTCATCGCCAGCGAACGGGTTACGCTCTACGGCCTGACCGTCTTGCCGCGCCGCCCCGTGTCCTACGGCAGAATCGCCCCCGAAGAAGCGCGCGAAATCTTTATCCGCAGCGCGCTGGTGGCGCAGGAATGCGATTTGAAAGCGGACTTTTTTGTCCACAACAAAAAGCTGATTAAGGAAATTACCGAACTCGAACACAAATCGCGCAAGCAAGACGTGCTGGTCGATGATGAAGCGCTGTTCGCGTTTTATCACGAACGACTGCCCGATTTTTATACGGCGGACGCGGTTTCAGACGGCCTGCATCCCGCAAATCCGCAGCAAACCGCCCCCTCCCCCGTGGGGGAGGGCTGGGGAGAGGGCAAAACAGTTCCCGCACAAACCAACTTTTCTGCAGCCGCAGCAAACCCTCTCCCTAACCCTCTCCCGCAGGAGAGGGAACAAAGTGCCGCAGTTTCAACGGTTTCAGGCAGCCTGCACAACGTAGGGTGTGTGGCGCAAGCCACGCACGCGGATTCTAAAGATACGGGCAACCGCGTGCGTGAACCGAGTTCACACACCCTACAAAATGTTTCAGACGACCCCAAACCCAAAAAGCAGCCTGCACCCCCAAAAGGCCGTCTGAAACCCCTCCCCCTCGCCGACATCCGCACCTTCCAAGCCTGGCTCAAAACCGCCGAGCGCGACAACCCGCGCCTGCTGTTCCTCAGCCGCGACGACCTCATGCAGCACGCCGCCGCGCACATTACCGAAGAACAATTCCCCAAACACTGGCAAACCGCAGACGGCAAATTCAAACTCAGCTACCGCTTCGAGCCGCACCACCCGCTCGACGGCGTTACCCTCACCCTGCCGCTCACCGTCCTCAACCGCATCAGCCCCGCCGCCCTCGAATGGCTCGTGCCCGGCATGATACGCGAAAAAATCCAGCTACAAATCAAAGCACTGCCCAAACAAATCCGCCGCATCTGCGTGCCCGTGCCCGAATTCATCACCCAATTTTTAAGCCAAAACCCCGACCGCAACGCCCCCATCCTGCCCCAGCTTGCCCAAGCCATCGCCAAAACCGCAGGCGACATCCGCATACTGGAGCAAATCAACCAAGACGAATGGGCCGCGTTCAGGCTGCCCGAATACTGCTATTTCAACCTCCGCATCATCGACGACGGCGGACAAGAATTAGCCATGGGGCGCGATTTAATTCAAATCCAACAACAACTTGGCAAAGCCGCCGCCACCACCTTCCGCGACAACACCCAAGAATTCGAGCGCGACAACGTCACCGCATGGGACATCGGCACCCTGCCCGAATCCATCAAATTCGCCCGCGGCAAACAACAGCTCACCGGCTACCTCGGCCTGCAAAAAGAAAAAGACGGCCGCATCGCCCTGCGCCTGTTCGACACGTCTGCCGCCGCCGAACAGGCACACCGTCAAGGCGTAATCGAATTGATGAAGCTGCAACTAAAAGAACAAGTTAAAGACCTGAACAAAGGCATCCAAGGCTTCACCCAAGCTGCCATGCTGCTCAAACACATCAACGCCGACACCCTGCGCGACGACCTCACCCAAG